>Ga0070741_10002281_pt1 | contig 52550 bp, 59 predicted proteins | sample Coa_R1_4_FD_66440 | JGI IMG/M metagenome (GOLD analysis project Ga0070741, IMG submission 66440) | Surface soil microbial communities from Centralia Pennsylvania, which are recovering from an underground coalmine fire - Coalmine... | ecosystem: Environmental > Terrestrial > Soil > Unclassified ... | reverse complement strand
CGCGCGAAGTCATGGAGATATCTGTATTCGAGCCTGACTTTATCGCAATAGAGCCGCCAGAGCTCATCGGCAGCGGCAGGGCGGTGTCAAAGGAAAACCCCCTGATAATAAAGAGGTCAATAGAGGCATCAGGGTCGCGCTCACGCGTCATCTGCGGTGCTGGCATCACCGATAGAGGCGACGTTGCAAAGGCGATAGAGCTTGGTTCTCATGGCATACTTGTCGCAAGCGGAATAGTCAAGGCAGATTCGTGGGCGGGAAAGATATCCGAGCTTGCCTCTGGAATGAAGAAAAAATAGTCACGCTTTTGGCCTGGGCAGGTTCCAGTTGTACTTCATTGCGAGCAGTCGGAGCGACGTGGACGCCACGATACTCGGGACTGCCGCCACGTTCAGGTCCACTCCGCCAGCGAGCAGCACAAAGAGTATCACTACTCCGATAAAGCTTGCAGAAGCGTACAACTCCTTGACAAAAACTATCGGCACTTCGTTCACAAACACGTCGCGCAATATGCCACCACCAACGGCTGTCAGCAGGCCAGCAAACGCCATTGCAAGAAAATTCAATCCCACCATATGGTAAGCAAACGTCGCGCCAATGATCGTGAACACGCCTAGCCCTATCGCGTCAAACTGCAGGAACAGGTTCCAGTGCTTTTTGAGGGCACGGTGGAGGAAAAATATAGCGACCGCAGTTGAAGTGGTTATTATCAGATATAGCGGGTTGACTATTGCTAGCGGGGGGACTCTTCCAAATATGACGTCGCGCAAGACTCCTCCTGCAACTCCTGTCATAGTTGCAAGTATGATGATTCCGACAATGTCGGACTTGTGCTCTATTGCCTTGTATGCGCCAGTTACTGCAAAGGCCATGGTGCCAAACAGGTCAAGAGCCTGTATCAGTAGAGGAACAGGCAGAGCGGCGACATCCGCCAAGCGCGATCACCGCAACAGGTCCAGCATGCCGTCCAGTGCCAGCTGATTTCCGCCCCATTTTAAAGCACGTACTCAAAGATTTGAAATTATCGGTAAACACGCACAACGTTTTAAACCAGCAGAAGGAATGATCATCATCTGGCAATGTCTGAAGAGAGCAGTTTTGGCCGAGCCCCTGCCGTAGTCAAGCCGATATACTTTTTCGATGAAGCTGACGGCAAGAACAAGATGCTGCTTGGAGGCAAGGGCGCCGGCCTTGCCGAGATGACGAGGCTTGGCCTGCCTGTTCCGCCCGGTTTTATAATTACCACTGAAATTTGCGAAAAGTTCTACGAGGCAGGCAGGCGCCTGCCAGACGGCCTGATGGACGAGGTCCGCAAATCGATCCGGCGCCTTGAGAATACCACAGGCAAGAAATTTGGCGACGAGTCAAATCCTCTCTTAATATCAGTGCGCTCCGGAGCAGCAGTGTCGATGCCCGGCATGCTGGACACGATACTCAACCTCGGGCTCAACGACTCTACAGTCGAGGGGCTGGCAAGGCAGAGCGGCGACTCGCGGTTTGCATGGGACGCATACAGGCGGTTTATCCAGATGTTTGGCAAGATCGCGCTTTCAATCGACGACAAAAAATTCGACCACATACTTGCCGGCAAGGATCTCTCAAACACCAAAGTCCTGCACGGCGTCGTTGCGTCCTTCAAGTCTCTCTATGAAAGCGCGGGCAAAAAATTCCCAACTGATCCTTACAAGCAGCTAGAGCTTGCAATCGACGCCGTCTTTAGATCGTGGACCGGCAAGCGCTCAGTAGAATACCGCAAGCAGTACAACATCACCCCTGACAAGGCCAACGGCACTGCCGTCACGATTGTTGCAATGGTGTTTGGCAACATGGGAAACGACAGCTGCACTGGCGTGGTATTCACCCGCGATCCGGAGACTGGCGAAAAGCGGCTGTACGGCGACTACTTGATCAACGCGCAGGGCGAAGACGTGGTCTCTGGCAAGACAACGCCAAACCACATCGACTCACTTGTCAGCGAGATGCCCGACGTTTACAGGCAGCTGATGGAGGTATGCGAAAAGCTAGAGAACCACTTCAAAGAACCACAGGACGTCGAGTTCACCGTGGAAAAGAGCAAACTATACATCCTGCAGACAAGAGCCGCCAAAATGAACGCGGTTGCCGAAGTCAAGTCTTCAATAGACCTCTACCATGAAGGGCTCATAAGCAAGACCTCTGCCCTTGAGCGGATAGACCCGGAGGGTCTAGAGCAGATCCTCTATCGCAGGATTGACCCGCACGCTAAACAAAAGCCGATAGCTACAGGCGTCGGCGCGTCGCCTGGCGCGGCAAGCGGAATCGCAGTGTTTGACGTGGCAAGGGCAGAGGCGCTTGGCAAAAAAGGCGAAAAGGTGATTCTTGTAAGAGAAGACACTAAGCCAGACGACGTGCCGGCGTTTTTCCAGTCAGTCGGCATACTCACAAGCAGGGGTGGCAAGACCTCGCACGCAGCAGTAGTCGCCCGCGGGATGGGCAAGCCTTGCGTTGTCGGTTGCTCGCAGATAGAGATCGACATCGACGGGAAGAGCTTTGCCGTGGACGGCAAAAAGATGATAGTTGAAGGGCAGAAGATAACGATAGACGGCTCTACCGGCAGGATATTTGCCGGTGAGGTGCCTACCGTCGAGCCGGAAATTTCGTCAGAATTCAAGGAACTGCTGCAGTGGTCCTATGAAATGAAGGGAATCAGGATTAGAGCAAACGCCGACACACCAGAAAGCGCTAAGCTTGCCCACAGGTATGGTGCCGAGGGCATCGGGCTTTGCCGGACCGAGCGCATGTTCAACCAGCATGACAGGATAATGCAGTTTGTCAACATGATAATGGCCGAGACAGAGGAGGAGAGGCGCAGAGCGCTAGCAGAGCTTGAGCCACTGCAGAGGTCTGATTTCAAGGCCATTCTCAAGGAGATGCGCGGCCTACCCGTGACGATAAGGCTGCTTGACCCTCCACTGCATGAGTTCCTTCCAAAGGAGGAGGATTTGCTCCAGCGCGTGTTTGAGCTAAAGTCGTCCGGCAAAACGTCCGAGATCGCGCATATGGAAAAGGTACTAAAGCGCGTGCACGAGCTGTCCGAGATCAACCCGATGCTCGGGCACAGAGGGGTAAGGATGGGAATTTCGTTTCCAGAAATCTATGAGACCCAGATAAGGGCCATCTGCGAAGCCGCGGTAGAGCTCACAAAAGAAGGCATCCCAGTGGAACCACAGATAATGGTACCGCAGGTGGGCCTGATGGAAGAGCTTGCCGCAGTTCGGCAGACCTTTGAATCCGTCAAGCGCGAGGTTGAGCACCGGCACAAGACAAAGCTAAAGATCAAGTTTGGCAGTATGATCGAAGTCGTGCGCGCCTGCCTCGTTGCGGATGATATCGCGCACCTTGTTGACTTTATCAGCTTTGGCACAAACGACCTGACGCAGGCGACATTCAGCTTCAGCAGAGAGGATGCTGAAGGCAAGTTCCTGCCACTCTATCTGGAAAAAGGCATCGTTCCGGTGAACCCGTTCCAGTCACTTGACACCAAGGGAGTTGGCAGGCTGATGAAGATGGCAATCGACATGGCAAGGAGCGTGAAAAAGGACATCGAGATAGGCATCTGTGGCGAGCATGGCGGCGACCCACGCTCAATAGAGTTTTGCAGCAACATTGGCCTCGACTATGTCAGCGCGTCGTCTCACAGGATACCAATAGCCATCCTGGCGGCAGCTCAGTCTGCGATCAAGCAGAATAAGCGCCTGCAGCAACATTCTATAGCTTAAAATGTGGGCGAGAGGCTGAAAAATAAGGATGGCGACTGATACCAATGCAGGCGGCAACGTCACCTACGAATGCATGCGATGCGGGACGCCGGTGACTGTTGAGGAGCTGTCAAGGCTGCCCGAAATAAAGTGCATCTGCGGGTTCAGAGTGTTCCGAAAGGCAAGGCCGCCGATCGTAAAGCAGCTAAAGGCAATCTAGTCTTTTTCTTCTTTCATCTTGTTGTACGAATGAAATTTCTTTGCATGGTCGCGCATCTGCTCCATACCTTCAAAGCTCATACGGCATTCCCTGCATTCGTACAAGCGCTGCTCGTGCGCCACCTGCTGGTGCTGCATCAGTTCCTCTACTTTGCGGAATTTTTTGCCGCACACGGCGCACTCGTGTTTTTTGAAAAGAGCCAATTTTTTACTGCCTCGCGCTGTTCTGGTTGTCCCAGCACTTCCTGCACAGGTTGCCCTCAATGTGCCAGTCAGGCTTTGGGTGGTAAAAGAACACCCCGAGCTTGCCATTGCAGAGGACGCAAAAGTTCATCTTTTTGTTGTAGCTTTCGTCTTTTTTCTGGTAGCATTCCTTGCAGACCAGCGTTCCTGATTCCATTTGCCACTGCCATTTTGGCTTGTTCTTGTCTTCCTTCTCTGTGATTTTCTTGCCGCACACGGCGCACTTGTCATCCTCTTCTGGCTGAAGCATGAATTCCTTGGTCTTTTCTATATGACAGTCGGCGCATAGTAGCCCCTCCATGTTCCATTCTTCCCTTGGCTTGTACTTGTAGCGCCCAAGTTCCTTGCCACATACAGCGCAGTATAGAACCTCTTTTTTCTTGCCGCTGAAAATATGCAAGCGCAAATTACTTGTTATAACGGATACAAAAACGTATACGATCCAATCCGGATCAAAATACTGCACCATTTACTAGCAATATTGTTTCTATCTAATATTCTATAAAAAAAACATGTGAGTTATAATAAGTATACAAATCACTAAAAAGTTTAAAAAAATTTTTAATATGCGGTATAATTAAACGCCCAGCAATGAACAAACCCGTTATAGCAGGCATTGCTGCGGCCGTATTGATTGCCGGGCTTATTCTTGCCCCTACATTGGGGCTAAAGCTCGGGCTATTCGATCAGGCTACAGCTCAAACTACAGGCAAAACAAAACATGTTACTTTGATTGCAAGTGAAAAAGTGGTACAAGTAGCACCAGACAGTGATCTGCACCCTGGAGGAGTGATGTACAACGCAATGGTATTCAATGGATCGATACCAGCTCCTGTTATTGCAGTAGACCAAGGCGATAAGGTGGAAGTAACTCTAAAGAATGAAGGCAAAGTCATACACAGCCTTGACTTCCATGCTGCAATTACTACGACCGGAGCTAATTCGGGTCCTGTAAAAGCGGGAGAGAGCAAGACATGGTCGTTTGATGCAGTGAATGCAGGTGCATTCTTCTACCATTGCAGTGGTGACGGTCTCAATGGTGTATGGGAGCACATTGCTAACGGCATGTATGGCGCAGTTGTGATCCACCCAATCAACGAAAAGCCGGCCAAGGAATTCTATGTTGTCTTTGGACAAATCTATAGCAACAACGTAAATGGTCTTGGTGCAGCGAATGGCACAGGAAGCTTTGACATGGGCAAGTTTATGCAAAAACAAAACGACCTTGTATTGACAAACGGAATGGCGCACAAATATGCACCAGCAATTGGTGGCGTAGCCAAGATCGTGCTAAACAAGCCATTGAACGACAAGCTTACAGCAGCACTTGCCGGGAAAGGTGACTTGAAAGACTTTTTCGTGGTCCATCCAGGCGAGCAGACAAGATGGTACATTGTGAATGCCGGGCCAAATGACTATCTGGCATTCCACTTCATCGGAGCTCAGATGGATGTCAGGGACGGCTCGATAATCAACAGGTACGGCACGCAGGACAAGAACGATGAAACATGGACCATCCCACCAGGATCAGCTTCAGTAATTGAAGCAGTATTCCCAGCAGGAGGGCCAAACGGCTCACCAGGTGTCTATGTAGGTGTTGATCACGAGATGACAGATGTTGTGAAAGGCGCAGCGTTTGCTGTGATAGCTCTGGACGCAGAGCCAGCCATGGCACACGACCAGCCGGAAGGAACTGCTGTGCCTCCACGAGGCAGTGAAAGCGCCGGCATGTCGATGAACATGACTCAAACAAGCCAGGCTAATTCAAATGAAACTCTGACATCCCCGACAACAAATAACACTAGCAGCACAAACTCAACAAGCACTGGTAACCAGACTAGCGGCAACACAACATCAACAGGTGGTGGCAGTACTGTCAAAGCATCCATTGTTTCAGGTGCATCAACAAAGAGTAACGATGCATTCTCTCCAAACCCAATACAAGCCAAAGTTGGTGATACTGTAACCTGGACGAACAACGACTCACAACCACATACGGTGACCTCCGGAACAGATGGAAAAGCTGATGGCAAGTTCAATTCCTCGCCCGATACAACCCCGCCATTCATAAATGCAGGACAAACATTTAGCCACAAATTTACCGAAGCAGGCGACTATCCATACTTCTGCGAATTGCATCCAAACATGGTAGGAAAGGTTAGCGTAAGCTAACCCTTCTACATTTTCTTTCTATTCAATTAAAAATTTTGATTATATACAATGTAACATGATATATTCTGGATAATACAAAATATTTTAATAAAAGCACTACCTAGCTCGTGTGGGAATTCATAGCATGAAAAGAATCGAAGCAGTTGTTCCTGCTGCAAGGGTAGACAAGGCATTCGCGGCACTAAAAGAATTGAACCTAGGTGGGCTTACATATTATGATTCAAAAGGACGGGGCCAGATCCCGCGCCCGGAGCTTCATTCTGGTAGGGGAACCGGAACATACAGGCCAGAGTTCAATGTAAACACCACAATTGTGCTTGTTGTCAAGGATTCGATGGTAAACAAGGTTGTCGACAAGATCCTAGAGAGCACAAGCACTGGACTGGCTGGTGAGGGCAAAATATTCATCTCCGATGTGGACGAAGCAGTCGACATTGGTTCAAAAGAGCGCGGCGAAGCCACGCTATAAAAAATTTTTATTTAATCAGTTCTTCAATTGCTTGGCTTGCGTTCAGCATGCCCTTTCTTTTTGCATAATCTTCAACTATCTTCAGCTGGTCTGGCGTAAAGCAAACTGGCATTGTTCTTTTATCGCTCATGGCTGAATATGACGCTTGGAAGATTATAACTCTTTCTTTTAGAGGGCTGCCTCTCCTCTTTCCTTGCTACCGATGTCGTATGCATCTGCTACATCGTAAACAAAGATCTTGCCGTCAGACGCCGAGCCTGTGCTCAGCACCTTGAGCATGTCGTCGATGATTGCCTTGGCCATGCTGTCTGGCACCAGCACTTCTACTTTTGTTCGAAAGCCAAACTCTGGCACATACCGCATGACACCCCTGCCCACAGAGACCGGCTCCCTCTTTGCCCTGCCCCTTCCCTTGATGTCGTAAAAGCTCATTCCTCCAACCTTGTGCTTGTGAAGCAATTCGTTTACCTCGTTTAGGCGCTCGTGTGGGATGATAAGGTCCAGCCTCTTCATGCCACTTTACGGCACACAGAAGGTATTAAGCGTTATTAAAGGCATAAAATTTATCAATTTAGCATAATTTTTCAATCCTATGTTACGAAAGTACTGCTCTCAAATTGCGTATGGTGCGTCAGGTCTTGCTGGTTCTGGAATTGCTTGCCGCACCTGTCGCACATGAAATTCGACATCGCAGTCGGCGTGACCTCCGGGTAGTCCTTTCGTTCTTCCTTTTCATTTACCGCCTCGTGCTCCTTGATGCTCCTGTCTGCAGTAGTCGCCCGCGTTCGCACGTCCAGATTTTCCTTTGTTTTATCTGTCAGCTGGTATTCTTTTTTCTTGGCGGCGCTGTTTTGTTCAAGCGATTTCTCTACGTGGTATTCGTCGCGGAACTCGATGTATCCGTTCAGGCTCTGCAGTAGTGAAATGACTTCTTGATCCGCGTTAATGCTCCTTGCATAGTCGATGATGTTGTTCTTGAACGCCGGGAACCGCAGGCCCCTGAGCTGGCTAACGGCATAGTCGATAAAATCAGGGTCATTTGCAGCCTTTTCGACTGCGCGGTTTATGCTTTCCGCATCATGCGTTGGCAAATGCTTTGCAGATCAATGGTATTCTTTTCTTCTTCCATTTATGCGTCCATCGCGCAACAACTCTCATAATGGTTTCAGGTATGATTAATCACCTTGATAGCCGTCATCTAATTGAGTGTATGATATTTTGTAGTGTCCGGTACTATCCATGTGAGCTTGAATGTCATTCTTGAAAAAGATAGCATTACATTGTCTGCAAATGTAAACCTCTTCAAACGGGTCTCTTGTTGGCTTTTTATTGTGCAACTAGTATGCTATCTCGGCATACTGAAACATGGCTGATTATGTTAACAATTTTGGTACAGACATCTAAGTAATGGACTTAGACTAACCACGCGGGTTGCTACATGCAATTATTAGGCGAATAATGCGTGAACAAGAAAGTATGCTAATATTCTTTGTACACTTTTCTAAAAGTGTAATATTTTAACGAGTTAAATTGAGCTGATATATTGTCTTGTCTTTCGATAGCTGCTCCCCAAATCATAAATAACATCCCGTTCCGTAACTGCGGAGGTACATCAAAAATGGAAAAGAAAAAACTGTTTATGGCAGCGCCACTGATGGCAGTTGCGATAGTCGCAGGACTATTGGCGGCAACTAGCAATTAACTGGCACATGTCATCAATGATTAATGTTGGCCTAGTGACAAGCAAACGAGAAGGACGATCTGTCAGGTATTTCGTCAACAAGAATCATGTTGCCCAAATTACCACTCACTCCGGACTTACTATCCAACAATATGGAATAATTTAGCTAACAGAATATTTGAATTATTTCTTGACATAGGATAGGAAAAAGAAAAGGATGTTGTTTTCAATTAACGGCTACTATTGTGATACGTTCTCCCCATCTGCCTGCGAGCTAATTCCACTATCATTTGTCTCCGTGTTTGATCCATTAACAACTTGTTCATTGTTGCCTATTGCTTCTGTCGCATTGTCGATGCTAGTTATCGTTCCATTGATCGCGTCAACTTTGACATCAAAGAATTGGCTGCCTTTAAGGATGTTGACTGAATAAACAAGATGCCCATTTTCATCATCAAGCTTTATAGATTTGGAATCGAGTGGTCCAGCGGACATATTTCCCAGTGCAATATTATTGGCTTCTCCAAGTGGCACTTTAGCTTGGCTGACCAAGGTTGCGTTAATCGGGTCTCCCTCATTCTCTTCACTTGTTTGGTTTTTGTCATTTACTGCATTGTTCTGACCGTCCGTGTTGTTATCATTTACTGATACATCTTGTGTTGAATTGTCAGAATTTTCATTTCCATTGACGGAATTTTTCATTGAAGTTGCTGCAAAGGAGCTATGACTTATTGCGGTTCCTGCTAGAATTGCCCCTATTGCGGCAATAATTACAAACAAGTACATTTTGTTTGGCTTTTCCATCTTTGAAATTCCCTAATCCATCGCTATTATTGATTCCGGTACAAGAGGCTAGAGAAAATCTCTATGTCCACTTTCGCAACTACGTTCATCGCGAGGAAGCGGATCTTGAATTGAGAGACATCTAAAGAGCGAAATACTACGATTTTGAACTGTCATAGGATCTTTCTATTCCACAGTAAATTGTTTTCTATAATTTGTCCTTGCATGGTCTAGTTAGTTGACTGTCCCACATTGCTTATATCGAAAATCAATATTGGTTTAATCAAGGAAATATTTTTGCAGGCACAAATCGCGGTTGCATTGACATTGGTAGCTATGCTGGTGATTGCGTCTACGCTCATTACCCTAGATAAAATTAATACTGGCACCAACACAATCGACCCTCCCACAACTCTCGCAAATATCGGTAATGTCACATATTCTGCAACATATCAATCGAATAATGCAATAAACAAAATCGCCTTTGTACAACCTACCTTTACATATGCCGCATATCAGCTGCACGGTTTTTACAACTTTTACGCGAAATACCTGCATGTGCCAGATGGAGTTAATGTCACAACTGACCTCAACTTGTTTACTGTGAAGATTCCCCATGGCCCTTTTTTGCTTCATAACCAGCAACTTTCAGATGTACCGCACATTCCTCAAAAAGAATATCTTGATACAACTTTCTCACATGTCAAAAACAATGCACCTGCTAGTATTATTGCAAATATAACGGACAAAGACGTCCACGACGGCAAAATCTTTATGCAAAATAGCAGCAATGCGTACAGCGTGCTGTTCCTCTTCCATGCGGAATACGCCACGCAGGCAGAATACAATAATTTCAAAAAGTTTGTAGAGAATGGCGGCACAATCGTATTCAACGATGCCAACATCTTTACAACCGAAGTCAGGTACAACAACGCCAATGACACCATAACGCTTGTCCGGGGCCACACTTGGCAGTACAACGGCCAGTCAGCATGGCGCGTGGAAAGGGAGCGGTGGGGAAATGAAACACAGCAATGGGTTGGAAGCAACTTTTTAGATGCTCCGACAACAGATAAATTGACATTTATTAATAATCCATTCAACTATACGCATACAGAAGAGCAATACGTTTCTAATCAAAATGACAAGATCATTCTTGATTTTGGCCTGCAGGATGCTGACCACAAGGTTGATGCCAAAGATCCATCTGATGGGGATGTTAACCATAGTAAAGTTGCAGTCTACGAACTTCAACATGGCCACGGCAGGGTTGTGATGCTTGGAATTTTTGGGCACACTCTTCTCAATAACAAGAACTTCTTTGAGTTTTATGATAAAGAAATAATACCTCGCGCACTTAATGATACAATAATATCAGCGACTATTACGAAAACAGGAATGTAAAAAGAGAAAATGCTCAATAAATATCTGCTTGTCTCTTTCATACTATTAGCAGTTTTTGTCATTCTTTCCTTCATAGTATCGCCTAAATTAAATTCTGCCAATAACAATCCGATTACTCGTGAAGATGCTGCTGCATTTCAGGCGATAAATGGATCCCATTATCCGGCACTTAACCAACTTATGATACTTTTGACAAATTATGGACGAGAGGTGATATGGACGGTTGGAGGCATACTGATCTTTATCTTCGGAGGACATATTGGAAGGAAGGCTGTTATAGTAATGGCTTTGGCCATGCTTACACTCATTCCATTAAGTATGATAGCAAAAGATGTTGTAGGCAGGGTGCGGCCGACTGTTCTACAAGATAATTTTCTGATAGAACCAGATAAAGAAAATGCCTTTCCATCTGGACATACGGTGATTGTATCAGCAGGCTCTGCAGTGCTTTTAATATTATTCAGAGATTCTTACAAGAAACTGATAATATCAATTGGGATGACGATAGAAGCAGGCCTTGTTTCCTTTTCTAGAATCTACGTTGGCGGCCATTATCCTTTAGATGTAGCTGGTGGAGTACTCTTGGGGGTGGGGATTGCCCTTATCTTTGTCGCGGAAAATCATTACGTAGACCGCCTTTTGCAGCCAATAGTCAAGGCTGTAAAGCGCTAATGCAATGAGGCGAAAAACACGGATCAGAAACTAAGCAATCAATAGTGATATTTCTCTGGAAGTAATCATTTAGTCTACTGTACCTCAACTATAATATACAATTTTAAGCCTCGTTGAAACGTTAAGATGATTAGATCTGTTATAGAGTTTATAGTTGACATTAATGAATGCGTGGTTACTGATTACGAAGGAAAATTACCTGTCAATAATTGTATGAAATCATTGGAGTGCGATTATTGATTGGATAAATCGCGCATCCTGGTGCTGTCAGCGGGAACTATAGCAATTGTGCTATTTTCAATCTACAATTTTACTGGGTTTCTTCCTTCAATTGGGTCAAATGTCCCAAATACAGGCACCAGAATACAGCCAGTCAATTTAGCAAGTTCACTATCAAACAAGACAACTATAACAAATAGCGCGAGTCAGCACAACGCCAGCTCTACAAATTCAACCATGGTTCTTAACGTATTTGAAAACCGGGACAAGGCTGAAAACTATTATTCGATTCAATTCCCTGCAAATGCAGAGGTTACACACGGAAACAAATCAGGAAGTTATATTGCACGCCTGAACAATGGCTTAATCACTTCCAGATTCCAAGATATCTCTGATACAACAACCGTCCAACTTTATATCTTGAGCCAAGACGAGCCAAGCCTCAAATCATCTCTACAAGACTACAAACAAGTCTCATTCAAGCAGCTGACCATAGCAGGACAAAGGGCTTGGAGCGTTGCCTACACTTGGAAAAATGGGACAGAACAGATGGAGTCCTCCCGAACCTATGTTGAAGGTCCTGATGAATCAATGGTCATAGAATTTACAAGCTCTGTTGACCAGTTCAGTCAAAATAATTCACTAATAAATGCAGTGACTGAAAGCTTTAGATGGATAGGTTGATCAGCAAATGGAATTGAGAATTGAGGAAGCATTTTGAAATGAAGATGCAAGGCAGGTATCTAATTGCCATATTGTCTCTGCTCTTGATATTTGGAGGAATGTATTTCAAGTTCCTATATGACGTTCCAGATGCAGAGGGTTCTACTAACCTATGGGTAAGTTGGGCACTGATCGTCCTTGGAATTATTGGCATCATGGCAAGTGCTTTGTGGAAGATCAGAAATCCACTTGAAATAAGAGAAGATAAAACATCTGCTAGTGATGGTAGAAAAATCAAGCATGGCAGTCGCATCAACGATGATAAATCAGAGAGGAATTCTTAATGGCAGCAGCAAACACAGAATCACTCCATAGGAGCCAGATCAAATCCAATAATGGCATTGTAACCTCCAATTTGTCCAAAGCCTACAGAGATTTCAAGGCAGTCAACTCTCTTACACTAAATGTAGAGCCAGAAGATATTTTCGGGTTTCTAGGTCCAAATGGCGCCGGCAAAACCACTACAATCAGAATGCTTTGTGGCCTTGTCTTGCCAAGCTCTGGCACTGGAAAAGTGGCGGGTTTTGACATTGTCAAAGACAGTGTAAAAATTCGAAGCATTGTTGGACTGCTTCCAGAAAGTTCAGGCTTTTATGGCTGGATGAATGCACAAGAGCATCTTGTACATTTTGCCCTGCTATACAAGATTGAGCCGCATATTGCAAAGAAACGGGCACAAGATCTTCTTGAAAAAGTTGGCCTTGCAGAAAAGGCCCACGTCCCAATCAGCTATTATTCAAGGGGAATGCGACAAAGGCTTGGACTTGCGCGTACACTGATAAATGATCCAAAGATCATATTCCTTGACGAGCCTACGCTTGGCCTAGATCCAAGTGGCCAGCTCCAGATTCGGAAAATACTCTTGGAGCTAAACCGGGAAAAAGGAGTCACAATATTTCTTTCCTCCCATACATTAAGCGAGGTCTCTTCTTTGTGCAACAAGATCGCTATCTTAGACCGAGGAACTCTGCTCGCGCAAGGAAGCATAGGAGAGCTGAGGAAGAGGGCAGGGATATCACAGAAAATTCTAGTCAGAGTTACAGATACGCCTGAAGCGAGGCAACAACTTTTGAATCTACCATTTCCCTCAAGCACAACCAACGAAGGGGCTGGCTTGATCAGCGTCAAAATCAACACTCCAATAGAATCTTCAAACAAAAATAGTGCCAATTATGACATTAACGATATTATCGACTTTTGCATGAAGAAAGGGCTACAGATCTATGACATTCAAAGGCCAGAGATAAGCCTTGAAGAAATATTCTTCAAGATGACAGGATTACCACCAACCCTCGAATCCATTGATTCGCCATTTAGCGAGGAAGAAAGAGGAATGAAAAGCAAAGGAGCGCGGCTTCATTAATGGCTTTTCAACTATACAAAAGTGAAGTTTCCGGTAGCTTTTATTCTTGGCGCGGGGCGGCTTGGATCGTCGCTGCATCAATGATCTTCAGCCTAGTCGCATATTTGTTACTGACAGACAAAGAATTGAGTCTTCTTGATCAAGGCGAGATGCTATTCACACTGGGCGAAATAATTATTTCACTTGGGATTATAATGGCTACAACAAGCGCGTCGTCAGCTATATCAGCAGAAATTGAATCAGGTACTTTTGAAAGCCTACTTTTAACCCCCATCACTGCAAGACAAATCGCATTCCAAAAACTGCTGTCCATTGTGACAACTTGGCTATTACTGTATGTAGTATCAATCCCATATCTTGTGGCAGTATCCAGCGGAACAAACCTGTCCATCTCGGCAGTTTTTTATGTTGGACTTTACGGAACATTGCTGGTAATAGCATTCTCTTCGCTTACGATTACCTTTTCTTCCAAACTAAAGTCCTCCAAGAACAGCGTCATGATATCACTAATGATATTGCTCATAATGCTTGCGCCTTCCTTATTCTTTGCAACCTCCCTTAAAAAGACAGGATTTGGAACTGCAATAGAGGATATCAATCCTGTATCTCATGCCATGAATTCTCTGGATAGTGTGCTCGTAGATAATCAGCAAACTTTACCTGAGCAAGCGATTCACATATTGCCTGTAGTCATTTTTACAATAGTTTGCCTTTTAATCCTGACTAATTACACGCGGCGCTTCGAGGTGAAACCAATCGAATGATAAAAACTGGGCATGGGTTTCTTATCTGGACAACGATATTTCGGTTGTTGGCGATTGTTATGATAGCAATTTCAGCTCTTTTAATAGTAACTGGCAGTTACAGCATCATGGCATTAGGAGCTACCTCACAATCCAGCACGACTCCGTCAGGGGGTAACATAATGCTGGAAGTAACCTCCCAGCCCCAAATTCATGGTGTTGCAGGGCAAATAATCAAAGTAGAAGCCAAAATAACCAATACGGGTTCAAGTTCGGCAGGCGGGATTGCCTACATATCTATTGTAGATCTGATTGGCAAGGTTCCAATTGACCTTGAAGATTGGAGCGCCGAGAAAGGGCTGTACATTCCTACGATACAGCCTGGACAGTCTCTACCACTTGAATGGAACATTAGACTTGTTAAAGCCGGGTCATACACAGTTGATATATTATTTAACAAGGATTCTGATCTCTCCTCCCCACCGGTCTCAAGCCCCAAAATATTCATGGATGTCCAACCAAAACTCAACCTTAACCCAGAGAACATTCTGCCAGTAGCATTTGGAGTTCCCGCAGTCTTGCTGGCTGCTCTAGGCTCTATCAACTATGCGAGGGGAAGAAGAACCGGCGTATACAGGTGATAGTGAGCGATCATGATTTCTTTACAATAGCCAAAAAGAACAATGAAAGGATTGCAAAGCCAGTTAGGGCAAGCACTAGCTCTATGACGGTAGACTGAGCTTCGGGTATAAAGAAATCGAGCCTCGATATGATTGTGCGTAAGGCAAACAAGCCAAATGCTGTCGAAACGAAAAGCAGTCTTTTTGTCCTCGTATTTCTATATGCAAGCAATGATAATCCAAGCAAAAATACAGCAAATATTCCAGTTGCAAGATCTACTAAATCTGTTGGTTCCAGATCCAAACCATTGAAAGATATTTGCATGATTACGCTTGAAAGCATTAGTGGAATATTCTCAAATATCATCACGTTATTCATGACCTCCTTCATTTTTATCGTCTTTACTGGCATCATCTGTACTGGGCGAGGATGAAGATAGCTCAAGGAACAGTCCTGCAAGCCTACTTGCCAAGTTATTCCAGAGACTTGGGTGGTAGTATTTTAGGATATTCACCAGTTTGTCTCGATCTGCGTCTAATGAGTACAGTATTTTTTTCCCTTGCTTTGTGCTTTGCACGATCCCTGCCTCGATTAATCTTGACATATGCCAGCTTATTGTCGGAGCCGAAAAATGCTTAAACTCAGCCAATTCTCTTTGAGTTGAATACGGATGCTCAATCAGATAGATCAGTATGTCCCGCGTCGTTTCCTGTCTTAAGAAACCCAAAATTATCTTCTCCTTCTCTCCAAGAATGGCTGCAGTATAGTATCTGCGATACAAATTGATCTTCCTCGATTTGACTCTCCCGGATTTCTCCAAAATATCCAAATGATATTGAGTATCCCCCATAGCTAATCCAAGTTCTTTGCTAATTTTCCGAAGATGGGTACCGGGATTATTTTCGATATACCTATAAATTTGGAATCTGTTTGATGAAGCGTCACTATTTTTGTCGTTGTCATTGCTATCATCACGCAAGTTAACCTCCACCTTACTCCAGGCATGCGGAGCTCAACGGTGAAGGAAACATGAAGTCGTTATTCATGGTTGTGGTACAGTCGTCTATCCATTGTTTTAGGAATTTTAATGCTTCAACATTTCGATAGTGCAACATATCTGTATACGATAGATATCTCCCACATGACACTTAGAGAATTGCACCTGAATCGTTTAATCTGAACAAACTATGTAAATTATACCGCAAAAGCCCGACTTAAATCCGTACGGCCCGAACACTGCTTGCAAGTTGATCCATGCCTGTAAGTAGCAAGTAGGGCCGTCAGTAATTATTTTGTATTGATAAAGAATTAATTGTTAGACATTAAATTGAAGAATGGTTTATTCTGACTTTGAAATTGTGATTTCGAGCGTTCAGACATACTCCGAGATATCACTCGTTCGTAACCTTCCAGTATTTCATTATAAAATACTATTCCCTTAATCGTCGGCCGATAGACTGTAATTATTCTTCGTCCCTTCCTCAAATGTTCTTTTTCTATCAGGCCTTTATGCGACAATTCAGCAACGAGTTGTCGGTGCTTGGACAAGTTTAGTCCACAGTAGCTAATCAAATTAGTCTGATTGAGCTCGCCCCATTCGACCAATTTTGATATCAGATCCTTAATTATGTAAATCTTCTCTCTTTGCGGAGCTTTGGATTTATTGAGAAAGGGAGGCGACAGAATCTGCATGATCAAACACGATGCTGAAAATCAGTATAATGTAGTTAAAAGACGTTAAGGTACAATAGGCTAAGTGTTTCAAACAGATTGATAATTACTATATCTGATAATGTCCATTACTAGATCATGACAGACCTTCGAAAGGATCTCAAAAATGCCGAACAGGACGCAGAGGCAAAACTAAAGACGGCCAAGGATCACGCTGAAGGAAAGCCAAGTCTCGAGACTTGGAACAAGGCAAAGATAAAGGCTCGCGACGCTGCGGAGGACTTGCATCGCGACCTCTAAAGCAAATACTCTACTTTTTTCTTTTTCAGTCTAATGAAATTGGAAAAGCCTTAACTTTGTTCTATAACTAGACTTCATCTTACTTTAATTCTTTAATTGTCGTAGTTTGTCTATCGGTGCGTTTGTGGCATCTGACCAAATCGCCGAGACCATTAGGGATGTAGGCTTTCCATCGTATCCCTTGGATTCGCCAATCCACCTTGGGCGGCCTACATCCTTTCATCAGTTTCAGGTTGTTGCATAATTGTGTAATTGCTATCTGAAACCTTAACTAAGATGTTATCTGGTTTTACCCGACATGCCAATCAAAGCGCTAATGCGCCGAATTAGATCTCGGACAAAGAAGATGATACTATGTCCATTTTGCAAGGCGCGCTTTGCCGAGAAACTTGAATTGGTAATACATATGCACAAGAGGCATTGATTGCATTACAGCGAACATTGGGAGGATTGGGAGCATACTAGCGTGAGAAGCCGCAAAGGAACTGATAGACACCAGGATTGACATCGGCAAGCTCTTTTAGCAGCTCTTTACTTGGATTGCCACAAACGTCAAAGCGAGATATTTTTGCAATCTTTAGGAGTTGAGGGAATAGTTTGCTAACAGCTCTTCCCTTTGCATGTGCAATTCCTGCAATCGAGCTATTGTAATACTCTACTACTATGCACCTGTTTCCTTTGTCGTTGAAAAACCATTCATACCTTCTAGCTCCGGGTTCAGAACGCCTTACGATGTCGCTCATCTCCCTGGCCAACTTTTGGAATTCTTCCTTTTTGCCTCTATTGACACTAAATTCAACTATCCAGTGAAGATGCTCATCAATAGTCGTTGCCATTGCAGTGCTTGAGCATATTATTCACTTATTATCTTTTGACTGATCCAAATCTAGGTTCGCCTGAACGTTGCGGAGTCGTTACTAACCGATGGAGTTAACTATACAGCCAATCTTTCCTAGAATATGAAGTCTGGTTATCGCAAAATTATGTGTGCTCAATGTGGAGTAGTCGTTGGATATGCAGCCATCCAGCCCCATACGGCTACAATCGTCAAAGCATACTGTGACGATTGCTACAATTCTCTAACCTGATACTAGTTTCTATGGATAGCAATCAACATTCTTTCTTTAGACTTTGGATTATGTGGTTTGATTCGTAACCCATAGTGACAGCATGGACACCAGATATCATTCCATAGAATAAATAATCCGCATATTTGACACCTTTTCTGTCCAGCTCCACGCTATTCATGTTGTCAACTTCTGAAGGCTGTATTCCAAACCTTATGCGATGGATGCGCATAATTACCATGGCACCAGAAACCGCAGAACCCTGGATACCTCAGACACCAGAGGCACAAAGAAAAAACGACGATATCAAGAACCAATGGCATCAAGAACAGGACGAATAAATTATTCCCAAGCTAGCCTGCTCCAGTCCTCACGATTTTTGTCCGAGCCCCTTATTATCGAGTGTCCCAAATAGCGTCTGAAGCTCGTCGTAGAGCGGACCTTTCGCTTCTTGTGTTTCTGCGGCTTTGTGCTGCGCATCTTTTTATCTATCTATTAGCCAATTAGAAATATCTATGCGATACTTGTTGATAATAGGTGGAGGTTTTCTAATATACGGATTGTTCTCGTTTGCAGTTGGCTTTAGTACCGGTGGGGTACTTGGCGGCGACTTATTGATGTGGATAGGCGGACCTGTGGCGATGATGGGACTCATACTCGTATTGATTTACTTTTACTATCGCATTCCCAAAAAGACCATTAACAGCTAAGAATAGCGGTCATATTAACCGTTTTTCAGACAACCCCATATCTCGTCATCTAGCTTCTTTTGAATGAATAAATAGATATTATCTGTGTGTGTAGATTGTTGCGGATTTGTTAATGGAAGCCAGCTAGTCACCATCGTTATCGCGTGCCGCATAATTTAGAGCTAGATACGCCAAAAACATAAATCATCCTTCCAATATTTCGCAATACCAAAATGCGCAAATCATCAAAGGCTCTGATCGCACTTGTCATAGGGATTGCGGTCAATGCCGTGGTAGTAATGGGCATTTTTGCAGTACCATGTACGCCAGCAACACCGCAGACGGGTACAAACCAAAAACCAAGCACTCCCGCCCCAGCATTTGGTTCGCTAAACGACTGTTCTCAGGCAAGGACAGCGGGGTTTATCATAGTTGGATTGGCAGATGTCTTTGGTGTAGTGATGGTATCATCAGAGCTGGCCAAACACCACTAAAGAATAATCAAGACATTTTTTATTTTGCAAACTTTTTTGCTGCTACTGTCTTGCAGAGACTCCACCATCAATCATATGATTGGGATTGCTGCCTTTGTTATCCTGAAGGTGCCTAGGATATTTTTTAATGCGAAAATCTCGCAACGAATAGCGGGACGCTTGGATCGACATCAGCTGTATGTTTATCAAATCATAAAGAAATCTAGCTACGCTGAACCAAAATTGTGATTAGCCTAGATATGCAGCTTGGACAAACAAATTGTCTATTAAATTCAATTCCTGAACCAATGCAGACCTTCAATCCTTTACAGATCGCACAATCATGCTGGTTATTCATTAATGGTTGATCCGTGATGGACTTCCTTTATTCACTAGCGTGTAAAAATATAAGACATACACCGAACCATTGTCGCCAATTATTGGAAAACAATAATTATTGTTGTTAGTTCTGGCTATATGCACTTAATTGGATTTCTTGCGAGATTGACCTTTGACCTTTCCTATAGCTTGAGATGAAATCCCAAAATTACCTATTGATGGATCCTGCTTCCCTAGGCGTTAAATAGAGTATTTGCTAGACCAACTCGTCTGTGAATGTAAAATTATCATTGATAGTGTTATTACTACTAACGGTCTATTTGCAGAAGGAAATTTGAAAAGAATGTTGAAGATTCTAGTGGCAATCATAATGCCGGCATAATCACAGATCCTGCATTTCTTAAAGGTACAATAGGCAAATCCCTTTCTTCTATAAGATATATCCATGATCCTTTAGGTTCTACATTGATAATTTATGTCGGAAATGTCTGAACGCTCATTCCAAGATGAATGAATAGTATTGATAGGTGGCTAGCAGAACTTAAAACCCTTGGAATCTCGGCAAAAAGAAAGAACGCGCTGGATGATGGTCGAGCATCACACTGAGAGACAACATCGAAGATACCATGTATCAGGATTACAAGGCTTCTTATTCTGAAGCAGTCTAAACCCTATTTTTGAATATATTTGCTTGCTAAAGGGTTGTTTATCTGAACTTGGATGACTATACAGTTATAGAAGTGTCCAAATAATGTATTCAAAGTGTCCCGATGCCTGGATAATCAGATCAATTGTATGAACTGCAGCATCGACATTTCCAATAATGCGTTCTTTTACACTCTTGCTAAATCAATGTGTATGTTTGGATTCTTTTGCTGCCTTGACTGCGCTGGTTCAAGTGAAATTAATCACTATCTAAATGCATACGCTGTAAAAATCAATTCCAAGCCAGAAACTCATCGACAGCTTGTAGCGATTCCTGATGTAAAGGTTATCAAACAATACCAAGAAGAGATTGAAAAAAGAAAACTCTGGAAGAAATACCTAAGCTGACCAGTTTTTCTAGCTGGCTGTATATACGATTGCGGGACACTATCCTCATTGCCTTGCAGAAATCCCGCCGTCAATCATCATAACAGTACCGGTTATCCACTTGGCATCGTCTGAACAGAGATATGCCACCGCGCCCGCAATATCTTCCGGCTCTCCTATCCTCCGCAATGGAAACGCCGATTCCAGCGTCTTTTTTGCGTTTTCATCCTGCAAATACGGCTCAATAATCGAGCTTTTTATCGTCGAAGGGCATACGCAATTGCATCTCACGCCATTCGGACCATATTCTACTGCGATGCTCTTTGTGAACATGATTATGCCAGCCTTTGTAGCACCATAAACCGATAGTGGGACACTTTGTATGGCTCTTAGCCCAAGCACTGAAGAGACATTGACTATACTGCCGCCTTTGTTTTTCATCATGATTGGGATTGCAGCCTTTGTCATCCTGAAGGTGCCTAGAAGATTGGTTTTGACAAGGTCATCCCAGTCGTCTTCACTTGTTTCATGAAACGGCATAGGGTCCTTTATCGTGCCAGCATTGTTCACTAAAATGTCTACTTTGTCAAAGGCTGAGATGGTCTGCTCCATGGCGCTTAGCACTTCGGCTTCCTTTGTAATGTCTGCCATGACAGTCATTGCGCTCTTTTTGTCGCCAACCTCTGATGCCGCCTTTTGCAGCCTAGCCCTGTCCCTGCCAAGGAGGACGACCTTGCAACCTTCAGAGACAAGCCTCTTCGAGATAGCCCTGCCAACGCCTCCTCCTGCGCCCGTGACAATAGCAACCTTGCCCTTCATGTTCATACCCCTTTATTCGTGGGGTATTCTTTTAAAGTATTTGACGTTATCTGCCGATGTTCAAGGCCTTTGCAACGGCTGCCTCAAGCTCTGCGATAACCGCAGCCGTGTCTGCAGGGTCGCTCTTGAAGGTCGCGCCGGCGGCATACGCATGCCCTCCGCCTTCAGGCAAATTAGCCGCAACATCGCGGCACGAGATTGCGTCATTGTTGCGCCTGATGCTGACCTTGCCCTTGGTGCTGTAAAACATTACCAAATCCGCTTTTGACTTTTCAAACACTTCTTCAGAAAAGAGGCTGCTCTGAAGATATGGTGATGACTGCACGTACGCCACCTTGAAGTCGCCTACCGGCCTTATCTGCATGGTTGCAAAGACCTGTGTCTTAGCTTCATCACGCAGCCGAACGTAGTCGTTGTAATCGCTCTGCATGTCCACATCCCATAATATGCCTGCAGCGGATTTTCGTGCAAGCTCTGACAGCCTGGCATAAAAGTCTGGAAACGTCTGATAGTAGCGTATAAGCTCAGATATTGGAGTCAGGTATTGGTCCTTTGTGAAAAAGTCCATGGTGTGCGCCATGCCCGCGAGCTTGCCCGCCAGCTGATGACCTGGCAGTAATGTTTCATGCATCAGATCTGCGGCGCACTTGCTGCCAGAGGTGTCGAGCACAATCTCGACAAGCGGCTTGACAGAGTCGATCGCCTGCTGCGACCACGGATGATGATCGATCCACATTATCTTCCAGCCATTCGTTACAGCGTCAGAAAAAATCTGTTTGCAAATGTCTATCAGGTCATCGTTGAGCCCAAGGTCTGCAATGATTACGAGGCCGCGCTCTTTAGAGTAGTGCGTGGCAGAGTAGAGGAAATTGCCTATCTTGCCAAAATTGTCTGCCCCATAGCCAAGAAACACTGTTGTTGCCTGGGGATAGCGGATAAGGCCTATAGCGGCAGAGTACAGCCCGTCAAGGTCGGACTCGTGGGAAAATACAAAGACCTTCATTTACAAAGCTCTTCCAATATTCCCTTTAATGAGGATGTCTTTTCAAATATCCTGTCCTGCGCTATTACCCCCTCAAAGTCGGATCGCTTGAGCGGCGTGTTGTTCTGCACCACAAAGCAATCAATTCCGGCGGTCTTTGCAGCCTTTGCTCCAAGCGGCGCGTTTTCAACCACTACTGCTTCCTGAGGCTTGACATCCATTCGCTTGAGAGCCTCGAGAAATGCGGAAGGGTCGGGCTTGCCTTTCTTGACATCGTCTGCGGTTATAATAACATCAAATTTGTTCTTACCAAATGCTTCTTCAATTATCGTTTCAACATCATTTTTGGTAGAGCCGCTGACAACTGCCTTTTTGCACCTGATGGAATCGATAGTTTCCTTCACTCCTTCAAATGGCTCGGAGCTCCTGATTTCTTTGAATATCTTTGACTTTTCGTCGTGCACTCCCTTGGCAAGTGAATGGTGTGGAAATCCTTTTTGTTCAAATATTTTTATCACAAGCTCCATCCCGCGCATCCCTTCAAGCAGGTAGATGTCGCGCTCGCTGATTTCTAAATTGGCAATATTTGCAAAAGCCTGTTTCCATGCCTTGATATGGGTTGGCATGGAATTGACAAGCACGCCGTCAAGATCAAAGATTATTCCCCTCATACTTTCTATCTCGTAACAATGGCTATAAATTTCCACATCCATAGTTCTTTTAAAGAGCTCTTGCAAAGTAGCCGACTTGGCCAGTTTAATTAGGGCCTCTGCTTGTAATGGTCATTATTCTTGGTGCAATTACAGATATAGAATCATTGCTACGAAAATATTTGCATATTATTCTATTACTCAAGACTTTTACTAGAAGCCATCTCATAAATAGCCAAATAAGACAATAATCGAATTGTTGATCGCTTTGCCAATTGAATTTCGGCTGATTTCATGCGGTTTTTGATAATAATGGCACATTTGTGAGAATTGAGACTGCAAACACCTCTTTAAGACACGAGCTGCCAAGTATCATAATTAGTCCAAACGGTAATCTCGACATTAACTCACTATCCAATAACAAGGTATACGATACACGGAAGGTCAATGGTATTATCAAATTTTGAAATCTGGGGACGGGGGTTAACATGGGCAGTATCTCTGACATCTACAAGTGTCTCGAGTGCCAATCCGTTTCCAATTACGCTAACTTCTCTGAATTCAACAAAGATGCTACTAGCATTCTCGACATACGAGGGAGGAGCTTTGTATTATCGTATCTTTGATGGTGTATACTGGGGATCTCTAATGACTATTTCTGGCATTATGATGCAAAATACCGTAAAACAAATTTCCTCTGACAGTGATGCTTATCACAATGCGTATATTGCTTTTCCTAGTGGTGGTAATTCTGGCAGTCTAGAATTATCCAAGTGGTCGAATATAGGATTTTATTTGTCAACAGAAATTGCAAACCGGACTCTTTCCCACTCTTTGCCATCTATCACAATTACTCCTGACAGCTATATTCACATCTATTCTGTTTCAGGCAGTAGGATCTACGAAACAACTAGATCATTTAATGCAACAATATGGGAGAACTCCTATCAGATCTTTGACATAGGTATGGGAACAACCAGTCTACTCACTGCAGTCGCTGATCGACCTGGAGTCATGTGGGCGGAAGGCGCTTCTTCACCATTTAACATCTATTCGCTGATCGATCCCTTAGATCCCACAAATCTTAATTTGAATGTAATAGAGTATGAATATCATGACTCTAGTACTGGAGGTTCCTACGGTATGAGAGGAAATATACTTATATCCAGTCCAACGGCATTCTGCAATGATGTCCAACCATATTGTCTTTTTGAAGGCATAGCAGTATTTTATGATGGAATCTCTGGAGATGGTCATAGTAATAGTGGGTCTGTTGCTGCAGGTTTCATAAAGTGGCACCTAGGCAGTAAAAGAGAACACATAGTCTTCTTTTATAATGATATTAACAAGAAGTTTCGTACCATTAAACTAGTAAAAGAAATCACAAATTATGGTCTTCCTGCAGCATTCTATTTTGATGTTCACAAGACAACAAGCGACGATACAAGTACACAATGGCAGAGATATGCATATAGCTATTCAAACGGTCAAAAAACTTTAATTAAATCCGACGTAGTCACTTTTAAAACCTTCAAGGTTGGCTACCCACGCATAGCCGCGTGGACAAAGGATGCCAAATCTGAACTAGGATTTTATTCTAACGGCTCTCCACAACCTGCATACTTTTATAGTCTTGAAACGAAGGTTCGCACAACACAGCAATGGGCTCGTGCAGCCACAGATGCGGTGGGATACATCTGTGAAAGCGATAATCCATATTGGATTCACGACCATGTGGACGGAACAGCGCATATGACACCTCCGAGGCCTACAACTGAACAAAATAGCTGTCCTGCTGGTTCTTATCTTGGACCAATATGGTCTTTTGGTTAAAGGGGGGTGAAAAAATGAATAACGATTTTTTGCATAAGAGAAAGAGCGCAATCATAATAGGAATAATAACAGGGGTTGCTGTAGTTACTATTGGTACCATTCTTGCAATTCCAGATGCATTCCAGAACTGGAATAGCAATACTTCTTTAGATACATCTGCTATTCAATCCCGGCCTGTTGACACACAATCAAACTGTCTGACGAAAGAGCAAACAGTTGCAAGGACTAAATTCAATCTATTATTCCCTGCAGATAGCTTCGGGAATAGACAGCTTCAATGCATACAAGCAAGCTCATATGCTGCTATCTTTGCCTATTCTGACAAGCCAATTAACAGGACAACAAATGTCTCAAATCAACTAGATGATGGAGTGATACTTGTACGAGCTCAGAAGGAAGATACAACTGATGCATTGCCTGTCGCGACCAACATTACTAAAATAAGAATTGGAATACAGGAACAAATCTCAACGTTCACTGAAGAGGAAAAAGCTCGTCTAGGTATTCAAATGGTAGAAATTGATGGATGGCCGGCATTCGTTGAACTAGGAGGACCTGCTGCGGGGATATCTGAAATTCTTGATGAAAATGACAATGTGATATCAAAAAGAACTGAGCCGGTGCCAACAGAGATCTATCTGTACGTCGGTGGAACTAGCTATGTCATTAAAGGGTTCGCACCCCTAGGTGATCTGATAGACATGTCTAAGTCAGTAATCCAACAAGCACCAAGAATCACTTAACCCTGTGGCATCCTCGTTCTGACTAGGAAAATCTGGCTTATCTCCCGTCAAGTTACCAGAACCTGCTTCGAAGGTGTTTATGAGATGGCTACTATTAACGATAATTTAGGTGCCGTATCCGTTATTGATGGTCCTACAAATACAGTGATTGATACAATAGATTCGGGTACTAATTCTTATCGTGTCACAGTCAACCCCACTACAAATACAATCTATGTTGCCAATTTTGATTCCAATACTGTCTCAGTGGTTGATGGATCTTCAGAAGATACTAACCTTTACTGCGGTGAAACTATCGGCCAGTACGACTCTGTAATCTATGGCACCAATCACAGAGATACTCTAACAGGCGCAGCTGGCAACGATCTAATCTTTGGCTATGCCGGTAATGATAGAAACTTTGGATTAGCGGGCAATGACTGCATTTATGCTGGCAGTGGAAAAGATAGAGTCAATGCAGGACTAGGCAATGATATTGTATACGGTGAAGATGGAAATGACATACTCAACGGCTATGCTGGAGACGACCAGTTGTTTGGCAGAAATGGCAACGATAGAATTGATGGGCATACAGGCAATGACAATATAGATGGTGGGGCAAGAACTAATACCTGCAATGGTGGTAGGGGTACAAATACGATAGTTAATTGCTAAGAGAGATAACCTAAATTTCAGCGGAGTTTTTCTAGCTCGCTATCGTCGCGGTAGTGATTGGGGTTCAGACGGAAGCCCCTTGCGGACTCTGTTGGGACATCGCTCAGCTTTAGGTAATACTCTAGCTTTGTCTTTTTCATTTGCTTGCTGAGCCACAGGACAAAACGCTGCTCAATATCATTTCCTTCCTGTTTCTGTATGTCTGGATATATATCTAGTAATTTTTCCACAAAATTAGGGTCAAAATAGATATGGAAAAAGTCCCAACCCAACGCTTTGCCGCTTGAAGAGCATTCACACTGGCTCTTGGTGCGGGTGCCAAGCTCCAGCGTGGCAATAAACTCCATTATCTTGGGCCTCTCCTTTTCAAAGTTGATGCAAGAACCTTGCACTATTATCATAGGAGGCCTGTCTATGAATTTGCGGTTCAAGTTCCAATTAATTTGTGTCATGTTGATATATAAGCAGATAGCTGTTGGTCGAGTAACGATACAATCTGGCGCAGCAAACATTGCCCTGTGATTCAATATTGGGCTAGACTTATGTTCTAGTAGATACGTTATCAGTCTTCAATAGACCGTCTTGTCGAGTTGATATTATTGACCCGAAATGATAACAAGATCATTGTTCGCAGCATCACTGAAGATGATATTTCTGATATTATTGAATTGCAAACGAAATCATTTCCTATTATGGCTAAGGATGGAGTAATTTGGCAGGAACATCACCTAAAGAGTCATATCAAAGTATTTCCGGAGGGCCAACTGTGCGCGGAATTAGATGGAAAGATAGTAGCATCTGCGAGCAGCCTTGTTACATCCCTGACACCGGAATATAAGGAACATACTTGGAAAGAGAGTACTGCTTTTGGTATGTTTACAAATCACACTCTTGCAGGCGATAGTCTTTACGGAGCAGACATCTCAACTCATCCTGACTCTAGAGGGCTTGGGATAGCAACTATACTATATAACACCAGGAAGGATTTGGCTGTTAAATTGAATTTACGAAGGATGATAGCAGGTGGAAGGCTCCTCAACTACTGCGAATATGCAGAAAAGATGACTCCGCAAGAATATGCGGAAAAGGTTGTAATAGGCGAGATCAAGGATCCTGTTCTTTCATTTCAATTAAGGAATGGTTTCAGGTTTATCAAAATCCTGCCAAACTATATGAAAGACGCTCGTTCTTTGAATTACGCTAGTTTCATAGAATGGAAAAACACTAAATACGCCTCGAAAAGTGGTCTGATCATCTAATGACAATAATAGATTGTCACGTGCACCTTAATCACTATGACGGTACCAAATTTCTACCAATAAAGGAGAGGACAGAATTGTTGCTTCGCACAATGGACTCCAGTAACATCGACCATTCAATTATCCTTTCATCTTACATGGTAAATCCAGATAGACCATCAACTGAACAGCTAATAGAAGTCACAAAGGATCATCACAACCTTTCCGTCGTGGCAGGTTTTTCAATTGACGGCCACAGCGACGATGACTTTCAAAATTGTAGAAAATGGCTCAAAGACGGTCTGATAAAGGGTATGAAACTTTACTGCGGTTATGAGCATTACTACCCCTACGATAAGAGATATCAACGAGTCTATGATTTGTGTGTAGAATTCAGTGTCCCTGTTATGATACATACAGGGGATACATTTTCAAGTAAAGGGAAACTGCGGTTCTCTCATCCACTGAACATTGACGAAGTTGCAGTAGATAATCCAGACCTAAAGATCATAATTTGTCATTTAGGAAATCCGTGGATTCAGGATTGTGAAGAAGTGATTTACAAGAACAAGAACGTATATGCAGACATTTCGGGTCTGGTGCTGGGGGAGTTTTCAGAAAATTACGAAGATTTTATGGCTGACAAGGTAAAAGAACTTTTGAACTATGCGGGTGAGCCGCGATATCTTTTGTATGGAAGTGACTGGCCACTTTCCAGCATGGAGTCATATATTGATTTTGCTTCCAAGCTCGAACTCACTCAGCACTCACGTGAACTCTTGATGTTCAGAAATGCGCAAGCACTTTTTAAGATTTGAAAAGTATAACCATCATCAAGCTTTTGCCCGTCTTTCTTTTTATGAAAAGCCATCTTCATTAGAATACCGACCTCTTTGATGTGTAATCTAGGAATAGTGAGCTGATGATGAAGCTACAAGCACCCCAGCTGGGCGCTTACTTATCCAAGATCACCGTAGATTCGGTAAAACTTATTTTGTAATTTTTTAGGACATCCATGCCCAACAAACTTGGATATCGCTCTTGATCAGGCTTTTCAACATTGCTCTGCTTCAGAAATTTTACAGGTTTTACATCTACCGATTCTATTCCTTCCCCGAAATACAAGTGGCATGAATCTGCCAAATAGGACTCGGCTGAACCGCCGATACCAAGCGAATCTGGGTTTTTCGCCAATTTGGAGTAGTCTATTTTCATTTTCCGCGCATCAAATTCGTTTATTGTGGTTATGGCAGTTCCAGTGTCTATGACCATAAGGATATCCTCATTAACCTGCAGCTGGTCACAAATAAATTTGACAAAAATGAATGGTAACCAGCCAGGTATTAGACGACCCTCAATTCTCAAACTCTTATCTACTGGTTATTTGTAAAGAGATTAAATCTTAGCGATTGTGACCTCTCGTAGTAGTTGGGTAGACGGGCATATATGCAGATGTTCGCTTCGATCGTTGGTCCAACAGGAGTTCACCCTTTGTCAATTTCGCTTTCAAGACTTGCCCTGGACGAGGACAGTATGAAGGGAGCCCAAATCCCACTGATATCATTACCGCTTTATCACTTGCATATGAAAAAACTTGGTAACTGCATAGTCATATAACGTAATTAGTTTCTATCATGATCACCACGAATCCAAGTTTGTTGGGCATGCCAAAGGGTAGAATAGCGCGAAAATAGTCTCTACGTCTTGGTTGATTTATGACATTACCACAAAAAGGTGGGGTTATTGATTGAAGAAACGTTGCTGCTGCGCGGAATACAAGGACGTCCAAGCTTTTACTGCATTGGTGTTGAATTCTGCAATTGCATCGACTGTTCTGTTGTAGATCTTCACATTTTCCCTAGCTGCGTCCAATGCGTTAATTGTCAGCTGGTTGTTGATTCCTACTGTTCTTATCAGGTTGCTTGTGAATTCATTTGCTTGCTTTGCGAATTGCTCTACGTAAGTACCAGGTACAGTAATGTTCAAGCTACCCGCGAATTGCTTTGGCACTGATAATGCTGTGTGAATAGTATCCTTTGCTGTTTGTATGCAATCCAGCTGCAGGTTCGAGACTGACTGCGAATACTGCGGTTGAACTTTCGCGATTTCGTCGATTACTCTAATGACATTTTCCTTGACTGTATCGTATACTTCGCTTGCGCCAGTTATTGGTCTGCTAATGTTTTCCTCTTTAGATTTTGTGTCTACCATTTTACTTCACATTAATATACGCAGGCAGCGCTTATAAAGGTTGGTAATAAATGGTGTCTATTGCCAATCGCTACCGTTTATTGCCTGATGCTCGCTCAAGTGCCTTGGATATTTTCGAGATAGTAACGAGATATCAATGCTCAAGTACAAAGCTATCCTGGAGATTTTGTGGTACTATTCTGATTGCTCAATACAATGAGGCTAGGGAAAAAATGTGACTTCAATTTGCCTTAGGTTCGAACACGGACTCTATCATCGAAACGATATCCCGGATTCAGTCCTAGAGTTTACCAGCTAATTTTTGCATCCCTAAGATTCAAACAAACCTAAATTATATGTGATACAGCCGATATGATATGTATCTTTCAATCCTATAATAGTTTGATTCAGTGATAACTGCAATATGCAACCTCGCGGGCAAGCGCATTCAATATTTTCATTGTGTGGTTTTGCTTTATCTTGTAATCTTCATTTCCTCTTTTGATATTGCCTTGTTCATCGCCTGCTTGCCCAGTTCAGCATCCAGCGCCACGAACTTCTTGATTATTGGATTCTTTTCGTTAAGCGTATACAGCTGGGCTTTGCCGTACCTTCTAGTCTCCTTAACGATGTCAAACTGATTCAGCCCGCCCCATATCTTGTAGAATGTGGTCTTGGAAATGCCGATGCCTTCTATAATTTCCTTCTTTGAATAGTCGCTCCTGTTATCTAGAAGGAAGTCTATGACTCTGAGCTGTGGGGTATCGCCCATGTATTGTATCAGTAATGACTTTTCCATATCTTCCAAGTCTTATTAGGACTTGAATGTATTTATATTTTGACTTACAAAGGTATCATAAGTGGACTAATGCTAAGTGACGACGAGATCAAAGCCCGAATTGTCCTGAAGCTTTACAGGCACGGCAAATGGGGAGCGAGTCACACTTCGTTTGAAAACCTCAAGAAGGGTTTCAACATGCGGGATCTGGGAAAAGATGGCGCAAAGCGCGTGGATAGGATGGGAAAAGAGATGATCAAGGCGGGGCTGATAATGTCGCATCCGACGAGCTACGGTCAAGAGATAAGCCTGAATCCAAGGTTTTCGCAGGAGCTCATCGCGCTAATGAAGAAATACTTTCCGGATGTTGAGCAGTCCTGATAAAGTGCTCTTTAATGCAATGAGATCTGTGACGATTTGTTGCTGCTGTCAGACAGGATATACAACTTTCAATCCTATAATAGTTCGATTCAAACTAGTTTTGGCGTTTCACCTTTTGCCTTGTAGATAAACTTTCAATCCTATAATAGTTCGATTCAAACACAACCAAGCGATGTCCGGAACCTTGACTAGGGCATCTTTCAATCCTATAATAGTTCGATTCAAACCAGTCAGTGCACATCGTTATCTTGCCTTCAGACTCCTTTCAATCCTATAATAGTTCGATTCAAACAAGATGCGGAAGAAGTAGAAGCAGTAATAATGGCAACTTTCAATCCTATAATAGTTCGATTCAAACCCTGCACGTTGTCGTGAAACTCAGGGCCCCGGACCCCTTTCAATCCTATAATAGTTCGATTCAAACTCCATGTTGTGCAGCTGCATCAGGTCCATACCTGCCTTTCAATCCTATAATAGTTCGATTCAAACTGTCAGGCGTCAACAATCCTGCAAGGTCACCGACAACTTTCAATCCTATAATAGTTCGATTCAAACGAAGCCCAAACTGCCAGCAATACCACTGTTACAAACTTTCAATCCTATAATAGTTCGATTCAAACCGGTATGGGTTCAAAAATAAGAGGAGGCACAAAGATCTTTCAATCCTATAATAGTTCGATTCAAACGTTGACTGCAACTGCCGTTACTGTTCTGGCTGTCCACTTTCAATCCTATAATAGTTCGATTCAAACTGTGCCTGCCTTATGATTAAAATTGACCGTGGTTATCTTTCAATCCTATAATAGTTCGATTCAAACCAAGAAATGCTTTCCCTTTATGCCTTCGTTTTTAATACTTTCAATCCTATAATAGTTCGATTCAAACCTTAGTTCCGTAATGCTTCCATCTGAAATGACCACATCTTTCAATCCTATAATAGTTCGATTCAAACCATATCCTCAGAGCTTAATACTATCTCATTACTGCCCTTTCAATCCTATAATAGTTCGATTCAAACTATTTTAGTGATGGTGTTTCCAGAGACTGTAGCTGTCTTTCAATCCTATAATAGTTCGATTCAAACGAAAAGCAGGTAAAAGAATTGACGATAAAGGTGGATCTTTCAATCCTATAATAGTTCGATTCAAACCTGGTTAAGGCTATCTACCTTCAGGCTGTCCTTTTCCTTTCAATCCTATAATAGTTCGATTCAAACCTGGAAAGAACTTGTATTATATTCAACAGCTCAATCACCTTTCAATCCTATAATAGTTCGATTCAAACGCTCCCATCCATTTTTGATACAATCTTTGCAGACTACTTTCAATCCTATAATAGTTCGATTCAAACAGGGATTGATGATATGACTAACCAAGACGGCAACATCTTTCAATCCTATAATAGTTCGATTCAAACTGGGTCAAGGCAAAGATTGGGGCAAAAGACGATAAACTTTCAATCCTATAATAGTTCGATTCAAACCTAGAAAGATGCAATTGAGATGGGTTGACAAGCTGATCTTTCAATCCTATAATAGTTCGATTCAAACCGGAACATTTTATACTCCCCTTACTTAAGGAAAGACGCTTTCAATCCTATAATAGTTCGATTCAAACCATTTTGATACTCCTATATAGGCTGTGTTGAATATACTTTCAATCCTATAATAGTTCGATTCAAACTACTGAACACAATATCAAGATAAAGTTACCTTTATGTCTTTCAATCCTATAATAGTTCGATTCAAACTGTATCTGGCCTTGATATACCCATTTTGTGGCATAACTTTCAATCCTATAATAGTTCGATTCAAACTGGATGATGTCGCTTAGGAGCGTGCCTGCATAGCCCCTTTCAATCCTATAATAGTTCGATTCAAACCTCTTGATACTCATAGTATCTATCTATAGGTATCAGCTTTCAATCCTATAATAGTTCGATTCAAACATAATAGCCGCCACTAGGCTTTGTTATGGTAATTGTCTTTCAATCCTATAATAGTTCGATTCAAACTGGCCACGCTTGACAACTATTACCGGATCACCCTTTCTTTCAATCCTATAATAGTTCGATTCAAACCGCTTTGCTGCAATCATCCTCGCTTCTCTTTGTTCTTCTTTCAATCCTATAATAGTTCGATTCAAACAAAGGTAGCTATACATTGGTTATGATCCATGATCAACTTTCAATCCTATAATAGTTCGATTCAAACTGCGCCCAGGAATATTACCATCCATCGCGGTGTCTCCTTTCAATCCTATAATAGTTCGATTCAAACCCTGACTCTGGTTCTTGATGAAGTACCAAATAGCAACTTTCAATCCTATAATAGTTCGATTCAAACTGGCTTGACTTCCTTTGGGTTCACTGTGTTCTCCTCTTTCAATCCTATAATAGTTCGATTCAAACTCATTGTATCTAACTTCTTCTGGTCGTAAGTGTGCTTTCAATCCTATAATAGTTCGATTCAAACACCGCCTGCTAATTTCGATGTTTGAAGACGATCAGGCTTTCAATCCTATAATAGTTCGATTCAAACTCGTCGCTAGCTCGATATTACAGCCTGAAAATAACTCTTTCAATCCTATAATAGTTCGATTCAAACTATTTTGCCACCTTCTATCGAACCTGTGGTGATCTTCTTTCAATCCTATAATAGTTCGATTCAAACCAATGTTCTATTGGAATCATTCAAAAGCGCTATTCATCTTTCAATCCTATAATAGTTCGATTCAAACCCGGAGGTCCTCGACGGTCAGGTCCTGCGTATCCTTCTTTCAATCCTATAATAGTTCGATTCAAACTCAAATCCGCGACGGAACAAGTAGAGCGACTAACACCTTTCAATCCTATAATAGTTCGATTCAAACTCGTGGCCATGTAGATGTTCAACTGTATTAGAGCCACTTTCAATCCTATAATAGTTCGATTCAAACAATGATGTCGTGGTCCTTTTTCACAACGTTATTTCCCTTTCAATCCTATAATAGTTCGATTCAAACGCGGCCGTATTCACGTCTTTTCTTTGTGTGCTTGTCTTTCAATCCTATAATAGTTCGATTCAAACGACTTTGTAACTATCGGATATCGGGGCGTTAAATTCCTTTCAATCCTATAATAGTTCGATTCAAACAAAGTTAGACCAATATGAAAAGACCGGAGTATCAGTCTTTCAATCCTATAATAGTTCGATTCAAACCCCACCCGACGTCTCAAGTAGTGCGCTGTACATTACTTTCTTGGGTCATCCTCCGATCTTGCAGTTTATTTAAAAATGCTGGCTATAAAACGTTGTCTGTAGTGCCTTTTTCTCTACCCCAGACTGTCCTTTCAAGCCATGTCGGATTGTTTATTGTATATACTATAATTGAATCACGCTCTTTGTCTATCACTTGTGAAATAAGAATACGCAGTTCTTCGAGCTTGCCAAGTGTTATATCACCTTCAAACGCAGAATTCTGAATCCACGTCAAATATTTTTTCAGTATGTGCCTTACTGCATCAATCCTTTCTATTCCAATATCGTATACTATAATTGCTCGCACACTTGTTTACTTGATCCTTAATCCTCTGTAGGTCTTTTCTCCAAGAAGGTGTTTTACAAGCTTGAAGCATTCTATCCGTATAAGTCGCTGGTAGCTTATGTTCCGCTTCAACCTTGCATTATTAATAGTGGTGTCAAGTTTTTTCTGATATTCTGCCAGAAATGTACGCCTTCCCAGCTCATTGAGATAGCAGGAGTTAAGCTCTTCAAGAAAGTGTTCCTCCTTTATGATCCTGTTGTTTATCAGGCTGAATATCACCCGGTCAATAATAATGGGCTTGAATACTTCACTTATGTCTAAAGAAAGGGAGTATCTCCTTTCTCCTGGCTGATGCAAATAACTTACCGTTGGAGTCAGCTGTGTGTGGTAGATCTCGGTAAGTACGGTAGCATACATCAGCGAATTGCCAAACGAGATCAAGCTATTGAGCATGTTTTGCGGAGGCATTTTGGTCCTCTTGTCAAATTCAAAGCCTTGCCTCAAGAACGAGCTAAAAGAGGAATAGTAGATATCACGCGATCTCCCTTCTATTCCCATAAGTTCAGATATGTTAGAGACCTTTTCAATGGCTGCATATTCATCCTTAATTTTGTCTATAAATTGCGCCACGTCCTTTCCATTCTTTCTATAGTGCTCTAAATTTGCTAGTATGTTGTGTATCGCTGTGTCAACAAACTCCTTTGCAATTGCTAGTCTCTTTTGGGGATCGATATAATGTTCGACTTGCTTGACTATGAGAAAGCCGGAAAGCAATTTTTCCCGTGGATAAAAGCTGCCAGAATAATAGCCGTAGTAATTGTAAAAGTGTAGGGGAACGCCGTGCTGGTTCAAAAATACAATCAACTTTGTGTTTAGATCAATTTCTCCAAAAAGGTGAATGCAATAAATGTCATTGAGCGGCAGTGACTTTTTCTCACCGGTGGAGGTTTCGAATTCCACGGTATTTTCGTGCCTGCGAAGCCTTCCACTTTTGAATATGTAATAATCACGCAAGGGGAATCACTTTCTTCTCAGGGTGGATCAATTAAAGTCAAGATGGATATAAAGTAGCTAAGCTACAAACTAGCTGCTGAAACATGTCGTTATCAAAAATCTCTCAAATGCATGGCGTTTGTTGTGCCTTCCGCTTTTGAAAGGAGTTTTTCATCAGCGGACAATAAAGGTACAAGACGATCTATAGACAACTGAACATAAAGCGCATCATAATAAGAAATCAAAAGCTCCCTTGCAGACTTCATTGCCCTAAATGCCATTGTAGAGTCTAATCTTGTGAGCTCTATGCTCATGTTCATCAAGTCGTCCACTGCCTGTATACAGTCCTTCGTGCTTAGAGTTTTATTTTTCCAGATCGAATTTCCCACTTCATATAACAAGTGTTCCGGAGCACAGAGTTCTATCTGGCCTTCGATGAAGGCTTTTCTAACTTTTAGCGCCTTATCGGTAAAAGACTCGTTGTTAAACCATTTTGCTACTACACTTGCGTCTATCACTATTTTTTTCAAGCATCACGGTCCTCTCTAATTGACTTTGTGGAATCAAACACACCATGTTTAGTCTTGTTTCTTATTGTATCCATAGATTTTGCTGCATTTTTCCTCTTTGCCTCTTTTACCTTAATTTCAATTGCAGCTCTGAGATAACTTGGCCAATCTACATCAACATCTCTCATTTGTTCTTTTACTTCTTTTGGAATTCTGATACTCAGGTTGCTCGTATTGCTCACGTCATATGTATTACATATTAGTATACTTATATGTATTGCATTATTGTACTACACAATGTCAGCCCCAGCATAATTCCCTGTATGCACAGCTTTTGCAGTACGATTTCCATTCCGCCTCTGGTGGTTTTTCTTGGTCTATTACTTGTCGCGTATCAGCCAAGATCTCTTCTAGCTTGGCTTCCTTTTCCGGCGTTAGCTCGACTTGAACTCTCTTTTTTAATAGGGGATAGTCAAGCACGCCTTTTGTGTTCACATTTGCGGTTTTTTTCAAGAAATACAGGTAGTACAAAAGCTGGTAGAAATGGGCATCTTCGATTTTTCTTGAACGCTTGATTTCATGTATTTCCTTTGACTTTTCAATGAAATCAATCTTTATCCTGTCAATTTCGACCTCTTTCAGAGGCTTACGCTTGTAGCTGTGCTCGTGCAAAAGCTTGCCCATCAGCACCAAGTCAGAGTCAGATTCCAGCTCCATGTTATGGGAGAAGAACCACAGCTTGCGTTTGCAGACAAAGTAGTAGTTGATTTGCGTGCCAGTGAGCTTTAGCTGTTCATCTTGAAATGATCTCCGTTCCGAATCTGTCTGCAATATGCTTTAGTCAGACCGACAAACCATTATGCTTTTCTGTCAAGCTTTAATAGATTCGTTCCTTGATAGAAGCAATTATTGAGGTTTGCAGTCACGTATGATATATGTGGTAATGCCGAGCTGCCGCTTGACTACCGTGCAGGGTTTGTGGCGCTTATCAAGACAGCATCAGAAAAAACAGATAATCAGCACTATTTGCATGATGATGAGTCTTCACCGTTATGCTTTGCAATAAGGTTTGATAGGAAACCGGAGATCAGAGATGATAAAATTATAATCGGAAAAAATCTGAGACTATATATTTCTTCATCGTCATTGCTTCTTGGAACAGCTCTTTACAATGGGCTTGTTTCAATCAAGGAATTCCAAATTTACGCTATGCAAGTCGTTAATCCAATAGCTTCATACATCAAGGAGGATGTAATTAGGCATAGTGCAGTGATTTTTGCCACACTTTCACCGATAGTTATACGTCATTACCAGAGAAGGGATAGATACGTATTACCTAACGAAGAAGGCTTTGCACAGTCTCTGCTCAACGGACTATCAGAGCAGTGGAAACTTTATAACAAAGATGACTTGGACATCAATGATATTAGTGTGGATATTTTAAAGTTTAAAAAAGTCGTCATGACTCATTATGGCGGATTGGTGCTAGGCTTTACCGGTGTTTTACAAATGCACGCAAATCCCGACGTGTTAAAATTCTTTTACCAAGCAGGAATTGGCTATCGTAGAAGTAACGGATTTGGTTTTGTGGAGGTAGATTCAACGCAATGATGGAGGTTCATCCAAGTGACTGGTTGATGAACGCCGGCATTGTAGGATATTTGCGCTTATGTGAAAAAGCTGGCATAAAAGTCGATACCTCAAAGGGTCATGTTAAAATTGATCCTTCCAACCTTGAAGACTTTACTGAATGCTATTTTACAGCCGTGCTTATTAGAGTTGCAAGAGGGACATTCAAGCTTCGCTCAGCTATTTTTGAAGATCTTAAGACAAAATTGGAGCCAAGTCAATTCAGAATGATCAGGTCTAAATTTGGCGAGGTTGAAAATGATGCTTATGCCAAAGTCAAAATCAACTACAGCAACTTCGAGTCTTCGCGCAATTCTGTAATTAAGGCTATTGAAAACTTTGAGAAATTGACGCTAAAGCTATGTGATAAAGAACTGGCAAAACTTTCTGAAATTGATTCAAAAGAAATAACTAAACTTAAGTCAAAATTGAAAGAACAGATTGTTGAAGGTAAAAAAAGATTGCAAGACAAGAAGTTGAATTTTCTATGGGTATACCTGCAAAAGTTCTACCGAAACAAGAACATAATCGGAAACCCCGCATTAAGCAAGGCAGGCAGGAAAAAAGCCTTTCATAAAGAATATGTGATGCCTGCAATAGAACAGCTTTCCTCCAAAAACGTTCTAACAGAGGGATTTCTGTGTAGATTTTGTAAGCAAAACCGTGTACAGCCAGAGTCGTTCAATGATGTAAACTCTATCTTTGCCGAAGGAATGTTTTCGACAACTGCCATAACCATCTCGTTCAAAAACTTCTTTTACAATATGCAGCCGGACATGTTCATATGTAATGTATGTGAGCTCTTGCTAATGTGCGCATGGTATGGATTTACGGAAATTCCGTATCGTTTTCAAGATGAAGTCAATGACACGCAGTACATTTTTGTCAGTGTCCCGGCCTTAGAATTACTACATAAGGAGAATGAGAAGATTCAAACCATATATCATACTAGCGAAGAAAAAGTTCAGGGCACCATCTATCAAGATATTATACAGGATATCTTTTTGCGTGAACAAAGAACCAAGGCCGCATGGTCTCTTGCCAACATCCTGTTCGTCGAAATCAAGACTACTCCAAGAAAGGATGCAGAAAGACCTAACTTTAGATACTTTCACATAGGCCGCGATATAGCAAAATTATTCACTGATCCTCATGCCATCAAGGCATTTCAATTCATCAACGGCAAAGTGGAAATAGCAAATAACCTAGAAGTCAATCTCAGACGCAATGTTGTAGCAAGAATTTTAGACCATGACTCATTATTTTCACTTTGCCACGCCCTTATCGCCTCTCATCTTCAGAAGAGAGACCAATATTCACTCAGAAATGTTTTTAACATTACAGTACTTTCCTCTATCCGTGGATCTATCACTGCAAGAATCAGGAATGATAACCGAATGCTAGACTCTGCAAAAATTTATGGAGTCTTGAAGCATATTCAGGACCAAGGAAGCAACTTTGCTGCCAGTACCGATTATGAAGTAAGAAAGAGAAAATCGTATATCTTGCTTTCCATGATTAGAAACAACAGAACAGAGGATTTTTACGATATTCTAATGAAGCTCCACATGTCCGAAAGTAAACCCATCCCTAATTCCCTAATAGGGCTTCTTAATAGTCAAGATGAAATAGGCTTCCAAGCCAGAGCCTATGCGTTTATGTCGGGTTTCCTTGCAGATAAAAACGAACCAGAACAGCATCAAGAATAAATAATACTTAACAATCAACTATGTCATGTTATCTGCCAAAGGACTTACTGCCACGATCATATTTGAAGGTCAGTCGCTTAACTATGATGAAGGATACGGCAATCTTTCTGTTTTGAAAAAGTTTCACCGTGGTAATGGAGAAGTATTCTCATATTCTTCTAGACAATCATTGCGTTATTCTATCTTTATTCAAGGCGCGAAGGAATTTGGGTGGCATCCTTCAAAGGTTGAAGAAGCAGGAGGCAGAGGTAATACAGTAACCCAACTCACTTCAAGCGTCATAGAAAGCGAAGAGTCTGACCTGTTTGGTTACATGCAGACAAATGCCCAGATCAATGATAAGAAACAGGCGACAGTCACTAGGACAACGCCTGTAAGGCTGCTGCCTGCGATAGGACTTGAGCCATTTAGCAGCGACATTGAAATGCTGACAAACAAGTATCAGGCTGACAAGATTCAGTCTCAGCCAAATATTGCAAACATTGAAAATCAGAGAACGTTATATAGATATTCTATTTCTGTAGACCTGCATAGAGTAGGAACCGAGGCAGACGAGATAGGAACAAGAATCTCATTAAATGGCTCGAAGGCTGATGCTGCCAATGACAAAGAATTCATTGCGTATACAAAAAAAATACGCGGCCAGGACATTGGCTCTGAAAAAAAGAAAGACCGGGTTACGCAGCTTCTTGAAGTTATAGGGAGACTTTATAGAGATATCAGAGGAAGAAGAGAAGATCTAAAACCATTATTTATTATTGGTGGAGTGTACGACACCTTCAACCCATTCTTTGAAAATATTGTCAATGTTGAATGGGAAAGGAACAGAAAACCAAAGATTAGCACATCTTCGATATCACAGGTAATTGATGGAAAATACATGGCTAGAGATAATTTTGGGAATAGTATTGTAAAATCAGTAGGGCAGGATACATTCATAGGAATTAGAGAAGGATTCTATGCCAACGGTGTTTCTGACTTGGCCTCATTATATCCAAACGAATCTCCCAAACACGTTGGCTCACCAGAGTTTGTTATATCCAAGCTTAAGGAAAGAGTAGATGAATACTACAGGTAGCTGTGGGCATAGAGATACATGCAGGCCCTAAGACTGAAACTGCATCAGAATACTGCGGTATACAGAAACCCTGTAAGCGGAGAAATAGTCGAAAGTTATCCGCTCCCACCTCCATCTACGGTATTAGGGCTCATATCAAGCGTGCTCAAACAACAAGAGTTACAGAATGGATCTTTCAATCTCAGCATACAGGGCGACTACGGAGCACTAATGAGAGATTACCAGTGGTACAAGAAATACAATGAAGCAATTGGCGGCTATCAAGACCGCAGATATCCGTTGCTTGTGCACACATTGTTTGATGTCAATCTTTTGATACATGTCTATGCAACTGATGCAAATGTGATAGACAAGCTGGAGGCGCTCTTTCAATGTCCTCCTTATTTTCTGTATCTCGGCCGGGCAGAGGACATCATAAAGATAGAAGAAGCAAAGGTAGTAGAAATAAAGAAGCAAAAAATGATGAAAAGCTTTACGCTATCGTCGAATGCCTATATTCAGCCCAAGGATGCAAATGCCATGAAAGTTGGCGGCATAATATATCATCTTACCAGCTATGCTAAACTCATGCCGCTTACAATTAGAAAACAAACCAAGCTCATTCGTGATTTTGACTGGGTTGAGTTACACTACATTGAGAAGGACAGTACTACTAATAGCTACATTGAGATAGGAGATGATAGTGAATCCAAAATTGAGTGCTGGTCGGATGATGAGAGCCTGTTATGGTGGTCTTTGCCAAATCCAATCCTATAGAGAATCCCGAGTCGCTATTTGCTCATACAAATACTGTATTGAAAGAAGCAGAATGCTTGAAAAATAGCTATGGTAGCGGAATCCTTGCGGCAGTTCCAGAGTGTTACAGGCCATTCTTCTGGGACGCACTTTATCTTGCCATCAAAGCGCATGACCTTGGTAAGGTTCAGACACTATTTCAGAATAAGATATTGAAGGCTTGCAAAAGAAATACTCTTGATCCAATAAAGGGGATTGCAGAAATACCTCACAATATCATCTCACCTGCTTTTATTTATAACCACGTTAAAGCATTTCCCGAAGAGCTTCGACCTGCTATTTACCAGGCAATTGCATTTCATCATAGTAGAGGCAAAGAATGGCTAGACGACAGTAAATGGCCTTTCGAGATAAGGGATGTAATTGAAAAAGATGTTACAAGCAGGATGCCAGAGCTTGAAGACATGCAACCGCTTTTTGACTCCAAGCTCCCTATCCCTTCTTTTTCATACTTGAGAAAGCTGCAAGTCCCGCTGCGTGGAGACATGGCTGTATTCTATATTTTGCTTAAAGGTTGTCTTCATAGAGCGGATCATTCAGGCTCAGCTCATTTAGAAGCTGAAATACACCCGCATGCCTACTCTCCACAGCAGGTTACAGATTATTTACAAAACCGGGGCGTGCCACTGAAAAATATTTGGCAAATTAGTGTAGCGGATAGCGCGTTAGACCAGAATGTCGTATTTCAAGCCGGCACAGGGTCTGGCAAAACAGAATTTGCTTTATACTGGATAGGAAAAGAAAAGGCTTTCTATACACTTCCCATGCGCACCTCAGTCAATGCTATGTATGAGCGCCTCAAAAAAACCTACAACTCCGCAAATATTGGCTTGCTTCATAGCGACAGCATTATTTATGCGCTATCTTCTACAGGTCTTTTTCCGGGAACTGGATTTGAGGATAATGGAATACATGAAACATTGCATAGGATGTACGCTTCAAAACAATTAAGCATGCCGATATCTGTTTCTACGGCCGACCAAATATTCACATCAGCCTTCAAGTATGAAGGTTACCAAAAGGTTTTTGCGACTCTAGCTTACTCCAGGTTGGTTGTTGATGAAATACAATCATATGATCCGGATATAGTGGCAATAATTCTCAGGATGTTAGTCGATCTGTCAAAAATAGGTTGCAAATTTTGTATTATTACAGCAACACTTCCCAACATGTATCTAGATTACCTGAAGGCAAATGTAGCTGGAATCGCCAATCTGCCACCAAAATTCAAAGCAGATATTCGTCATAGGGTAAGACCTCTAAACAAATCCATCGAAGAACCAGAAACGATTGACCTGATAGTAAAATTGAACAAGAAATATGGTAATGTGTTGGTTATCACAAATACAGTGAAAATGGCTAAAAGAGTAAAGACACTTTTATTGGAAAGAAATGTTTGTGCACCGCTGTTGCACTCAATGTTCACCTATGAAGATAGGAATTCTAAGGAACAGATACTAACTACTCTCAAGAACGGTCTTGATTTTAAGAAAGGAATATGGATAACAACGCAAATAGCAGAAGTTTCCCTTGATATAGATTTTGATGTAATGGTAACGGAAATCTCGTCCATCGATTCACAGGTACAAAGGTGGGGCAGAGTGTGGCGTGCTAGAGAATCATCATATGCAGGCAAAGAGCCGAATATCTATGTCACTTCACCACCGTCTGATGATGGACATATATATGACGAAGACTTGGTGGCACTAACAAACAAAATATTATGTCATAATGATTCATCTCCGTTATCAGACCAGAAGGAGTATAATCTTGTGCAAAAGGTGTTTGACAGCAGGGTTATAAGGAATTCGAAATATAAGGGCAAATTTGACACGTCCATGAGGATGTTAGAGGAGCATGATTTTTCAGTTGACACGAAGGGAGAGGCTCAGCGATTGTTTAGGCGCATTTCAAACATCAATGTCATTCCTAGCCGAGTATACGATGATAATCAGGGCGTGATAGATCAAGCAGTGAATGATTTAGATCTGCCTGATTCTTTGAAGAGGCAATTCGCATTGCTTGCAATACGCAAAAAGACAGTCGCCGTTCCCTTTCACTATCTGAAGGATATCAGGTACCGCTCTCTCAATGACAAATACGAGATCATTGTCGCAGGTATGGAATATTCTTCTGAAACTGGTGTAGAGCTTGCACCTGTTCCCTCAGCCGTATTCGTTTGAGACTACCACATTCATGAAGCCAAAACCTAGTGAGTTGCGTTCGCCGAGACCCGAGTCGAGCGCAAACTTAACTATGTCTACATTAGCATCACTATCAAATTCAAACTCCCATGTTGTGCCTATCACTACCTGATCGAAACCTTTCATTGACACCTTTGTAGAAATCTGCTTTTTGAACCTAAATTTTTGAATAAAGTGTATTGGTGGAGGATTGTTTCCAGTCTCTTTTTTCAAGTCTGGGCTTTTGTCAAACCCCGAATACTCTGTATACTTTTTTGTCATGTTATTTTCAATCTGGGATATGAATAGGTCTATTGGATGATCACTTCTCCAGTAGACATAATCATACAGACCTTTTGGCTCAATATCATAAGCTTTGTATTTTTCTCTTGGGATTCTGATTATAATAGGAGTGCCCGTAATCATCACAAAAGGGAGACGCGGAAGCTTGACCTCAAGCTCTTCGATATAATCAATTTTGAATTTCATGCTCCCAACTTTGACATCACTGCTCCACTGCATCAGTACTTTATCCAAATAAGCAATAAACTCGCTATCGGGTGATGATACTATCAAAGTCCTTAGATTGTCCTTTTCAAGAGCTACAGCAGGAAACACATTTGAAAAACAGAAGAACTTGTATCCTTCTTTATCATGTACATAATCATACTTGCTTCCTTTCAGTAGACTATAGATAAACCCCTGCAAATGGTAATGATATTGCATTTCATATGGGCCATTTTCTAAGCACCGCAGCCTGATCAGTAGCCGCATCTGCCCCTAATATTTCATCTTTAATATATTACCTTGACTAAATAGTAAGCAAATAGGATTGAAAGCAATCCCCCTCCCTCCTCCTTCAGTGCATTCTATATTTTATACCTGCTTACATTTACGGGAGTGGAGAAGGACAGGGAGTATGACGGGCAGCTCGGAACAGCACTCTGATCCCACTATCGGTCTTTGAATAAGTCCAGAATTCATCGAGGAAAGCAAAAAGATAGTTACAAATCTATGCAGATACAAGCAAAAATCCACACGTCACAGTAAATCCGAACTGGCAAAGAGACGTAAGGAAGTCTACCATCTCCACTTTGAGAATGGTCTGCCTGTGGCCGCTATAGCCGATCTCATGAAAGTTAGTAGGAATACTATCAATGATGACATACAGGTACTCTACCGCGAACTACAAAATGATTCGGCAAAGATCGATTTTAATAATTTTTATGAGAAACAGATACTAAGGTTAGAGCTGCAAAGAGCCAGATTAATATCATATCTGGAGAAGGAGCAAGATTTGGAGAGAAAACTTGTCATCGAGCGCCAGCTAGCCGATATTGACTTTAAACTGCTAGGAATGGCAGCAAAAGTAGAATACAGTTCAGTTTCATTTTGGAATGAAGTATCAAAGCGATATAACTCAATAGCTGAAGAAAAGAAAGATGGTCATCGAGTAACAACGCTCCTTGAGTTAGTCAAGATATCTTCCAAGGGCAGGAGGATTCTCGATGAAATATTGAAAGAGAGGATACCGTGGGAGAAAGATAGGAAGCAGACAAAATAAGGTTGCAGAGCAAAGAGAAATTTCACAAGCCAAACCTGCATGTCTTTTCATCTTTCAATCTCCACTATTTGGAGATTCGCGTTTTAACGGGTTTGAGCTCGAGCATCCAGACACTTTTTCTGCGAATGTCTTTACTTCAAGCTCTGTAGCCAGTTAAGGTCATCCAATAAGTTGGATAAAGTGCAGTTGTATATTAGATATCTTTTATATCAAATAGCTTCTATTGTGCTTGTAAAATTTGATAGATCCATAAAATCAGACTAATTGTTACTAGATCTAAGGTCTTATAGTAGGCTAAACCTGTTTCTCCGTCTTGAGCCCAGTGATGAAAGGCTTTTGCTTAATGCTTCCACTTTATCATTCAACTCTTTTGACCTTACAACTCCTTTCCACCAATCTGGAAAACAGGTTTTGCCGACCATCTCGGGCGATACTGTTAGCCGGTATTGACTACCATATCCATGCCTTCCTTTGGATAGCGTCTGTGATGAAACAAGCCCGGTATTCTCTAGCTCTGTTAATAGCTCTGATACCCTGCGGTAGGATAACGGCTTGGTGCCTTTTTGAAGTAAACCACAGTACTGCTCATATATCGAAGATGTAGAATTCCATTTCTCACCTGTGGTATAGGTAATTCGTGCTAGGGCAGCACACGCTACCTTTAGATGGTAAGAAGAATTCGATAGTACTATACTGATTCTGTCCTTCTGCAACTGTTGTGCCGCCAAATCAACATGATTCTTGGCCAGCTTCTCTCCTTTCGTACCTGCAATTTCTGCCGCCACTCTTAGCAAATCTATAGCACGTCTCGCATCACCGTGTTCTTCTGAGCTCTGTTCAGCACAGTATTCAATAATTGCAGAATCAACTTTTTCTGCAAATGCAATTTCTGCCCTATCTTTTAGTATTTCCAATACCTCATTTTTCCCATAAGGTCCAAAAAAGACCTCAGAAGAAGATCCGATGCGTGACCTGACTCTGTCGTCTACTTCATAATCTGACATGACATTATTTGAAATAGCTACGATGCAGACCAAATTGCCGTCTTGCCGCAGCTTTTCCTGCATTACCAAAAGTTTGTAAATAAAATCTGATGGACTTGTGCGTTTGTCGTAAAATAAAACATCAAACTCGTCTAGCACCAATACAAAGAGCCTGTGCCTCTTTGCAGTAGCGAACGATGATTCAATCGCGTTAGCTATTTGCTCTATTGCAGCATTTATTCCTTGAGCACTTTTTAGTGGCGGCAGACCAAATTCATTTAGAATAAGGTTAGCGCAGCCAAAGACAGTTTTGGCCTTTCTAAGGTTTACAAATTTATAAAGTATGTTTTCAGGATCAATATTTTCTAGGACATACTTAATGACAGTCGATTTGCCAGAGCCACTTCGACCGTAAGCCGAGATGAACGGCACTACATGATCTTTCTTGTATCCAAGAAGAAATCTTGCAAGCTCTTTTGCTTTATCCTGCCGCCCAATGATCCTTGAGGTAGACTTTAGACTGTCAAGATAGGACTTGTCTGCAAATAGCGTGTTCTCATTTTCTACTTCGACAGTTATCCGCTCCAGATCATGTTTGTCCATGAGTTATCTGCTTCCACTGGAAACGCATATATAAATATAAAATATGAATCCTTTCATTAAACAGTTGTTGAAAGTGATCATAGGCTCTACAACAGAATACTTTGCTTAGTACCTTGTTGATTCTTCCAGAGATTTTTTGCTCTTTCACCTTCTATGAATATTCAAGCTATTGAGCCATCTCTGTTTTGGGTTAACTTGTTTGACCTTTCTAGATAGGAAAGAGCAGTGCTAAGCATTCCGTACTGAATCTCTCTTGGCAATGTCTTCCATTGCTCGGTTTTAGATTCATAATGTTGATCTTTTCTAGCTGCATATGGTTGCTGGCAGCAACTATTCCAGTTTGAATAGAAAGACAGGAGAACTACAATATGTACGCTATCCTTATTAGTAAGAATATTCTTACTATGTCGGTATGGCACCTGTTATTGAGATTAGAACCATAAAGGTATCAGATAAGGGTCAGGTATCTATCCCTAAAGATATTCGTAAGAATATGAAAATCAAGAAGGGAGACAATCTAATTATGCTGGTAAGAGATAGCAAAATTGTATTGGAGAAATCTGAAAAAATAGCTTTGCTACTAGACGAGGAATTTAAAGATGTTAAAGAATTCGCAGAACATTCGCTAAGGAGTATCTGGGATAACCAATACGATGAAGTCTGGAACAAGGATGCACCTGTTACTCCTGACAAAAGAAAATAAGAGAATCAAATATGCCTAAAGAAAATTTGGTATCGCAAAAGGATATTGTTCTAGTTCCTTATCCATTTTCCAACCTTAGGCAATCCAAGTATAGGCCTGTCATAGTTATGTCTAACGACACCTACAATAGAAAATTCAAAGATTTCATTGCTGTTCCACTGACAACAAATCCCAACATACGAGATCATACTGTTCCCGTGTCGAGCAAGGAGATGACAACAGGAAGCCTTACCACTTCTAGTGTTGCAAAGGTTGACAAGATTTTCAACCTTGAACAAGACTTGGTTGTAAAAACCTATGGTCAGCTAAGCCAAGATGTTTTTGATAAAATAAGAACCGAGCTGATTAAATTGATTAACTGACGATTCTGTATACCAAGTTTTTCAACTGATGTATTTCAATACAGTCTTGAATCGAACTATTATAGGATTGCAAGAGATAGCCAAAGGAAACTACGCCAATCCTTTGTGTTTGAATCGAACTTCAGATCTACCGGTATCGCCGAAGCACGATAGTTACCCTATTTACACCCAAGTCAAGGAAGTAGTTGCCAATTCTCGGGCCCTTATCTGAATTAAGAAACATTCTGTACAGTAACGTAAAGAACTCTTTTGGCTCGATGTTGTTGTTCCTTGCAATGTCAAACACCTTTGACTGAAGGCCCTTAGCATTTTCCTGCGTGTCCTCCATTCCTCTGAATGGTTCAATAGCTTCGAGTAGCTCATCGACAGCTTTTCTCTGAACATCTGACAGCTGCACTTCAAACTTCTCTTCCTGCATCATGTCATCGGCCCAGTTTGAAGCAAGTCTAATTTTCTGCATCATCGCGTCACTTTTTTCCTTGACCATGCCATACTTCACGAGCCGGGCAAGCACTTTCTCTAGCCTGTCCTCGCCGGGCGGGAATAGTGATGCCTGCTGCGCCATTACCCTGTACGCCACATGGGGTCCTGGCTGCTTTGGCGGCTCTAGCTTGTGTATGTATTCGTAGAGCCCCTTGGTCTTGCTCAGTTTTGCTGGATTGCTCTCTTTAACCTTGCCGAAATAGACATCCTCTATACTGTCATATTCATCCATCAGAGGCAGCACGTCGTCCAGCCCAACATGGCGGCTGCCGGTGATCCTCTTGAACAGCAACAAAAGTATCGATTCAGGGCTGCCATATCGCAGCCACATCTGTGGAGTCAGCACGTTGCCGGCGGACTTGCTTATCTTTTTACCAGATTTGTCAAGGAACATTTCATACTTTACGTGCAGCGGATGCGAATAGCCGAGGATCTCGTCCGCTACCCAGTCGTTGACGCGCACTGAGTCCATGATGTCCTTGCCGTACGCCTCAAACCTGATGTCAAACGCCTGCCACCGCGCTGCAAATTCCACTTTCCATGGCAATTTGCCTTCTCCTTTTGTAATGTCTGCCTCGCCTTGATGCCCGCAGCCTTTTACTTCTGCCTTGCCTATCGTGCCGCCTTTGCATACATATACGATTTTTTTTTCATCAGGTAAGTACTTTTGCGCGGCAGCTGTGTAGAGCCTGCCACAGTTCTGGCAGACCGGGAAATACGGCAGCACTTCTGTGTACTTGTCCTGCCCCACAAATTCGGCAATCTTTTTTCCCAGTCTGCTGCTGTTCCTCAATAAAATGTCGATCTGGTTGACGAGCAGCCCCTGTCTGTACGCGTCGCGGCCGCTCTGGAACCGGTAATTTATGCCCGTCTTGTCAAGGCCCTCCAAGAGCAGGCTGCTCATGTGTGCACCGTACGAAGCATGGCAATTACCAAATGGGTCGGGAATGCTCGACACCGGCCGGGCAATATGATCCTTTAGCCAATCTGGAAGTCCTGCAGGAATCTTACGCAAGCCGTCCATGTCATCTGAATACGCAATAAGCTCTGACTTGTAACCCAAGTTCTGCAAAGCAAGCGCAATTCCATAAGCTCTCACGGCATCTCCCATGCTGCCAATGTGAGGTATGCCTGACGCGCCAAGGCCGCTTTCAACTCTTATCAGGTCCAGCTTGCGGCCTAGTTTTTTCTCCCTCTTTACAAGGGTGTCAGCTACCTTGTCTATCCAAGTGCCCCTGCCAATTATTTTATCCTCTTCCATTTACAACACCTTTGACACGTACGGGCCATCTTGGTGGTACCCAAGTTTCTTGTAGTACTGCCTTGTCCCAACCGCGCTAATGATTGCAATCTTGTCCACCCCTAATTCACCTTTTGCAATGCGCTCGGCCTCCTTGAGCAACTTTGCACCGTATCCCCTATGCTGGTAGCTATCATTGCTTTCCCTCTTACCAACGCCAACTGCTTGCCCATATACATGGAGCTCGCGCACAATCGCATTCTTTGCAAGTTCACTCCTGTGTGGCTTGGCGACCTTGCGCAACCGCAGGAACCCTAGGATCGTTTCTCCATCTTTGCTTTCATATGACAGGAATATCTCCCGTCCGTTAGAGGCGGAATAATCTGTCCGTTTCAAAGTAACTTCATCTTCAGTGGGATACTTTTTCTGAAGGCCAGTCTCTCTGCATCGGATACACCTGCATTTGAAACCTTGTTGCCTTAATTTCTGAAGAACAATCTGCCGGAGGTTGCCGCTCTTTGGGCCGGCGACAATGTCTTTGGACTCTATTTCACGCTGCACCCGCATGATGCGAACCCATGGCGGGATGATCTTTTTCGCTTCGACTATGACATTTTCCAAATCCTCGTCTGAATAGGCTCGATATTTGCCGCTTTCATGCATCTTGAAAAGGCCGGTGTGCTCTAGCACAAGCGTTGGGTAAATCTTTAGCATGTCAGGCTTGAATGCATCGTCTTCAAACAGTCGCCTGAAATCCTCGATGTCTTTTTCCGGTGAACTTCCGGGCAGTCCCGGCATCATGTGCGCGACAATCTTGTAGCCTGAATCGCGGGCAATTCTGAAAGCGTCGATAACGTCATCAAGGGTGTGACCTCTGTTTACCTGCTTGTAGACTTCATTTCGAAGCGATTGCACGCCTATCTCTACTCTTGTCACTCCAAGATCCATCATCAAGTCGATGTGTGGCTCTTTACAATAGTCCGGCTTTGTCTCAACTGTGAATCCAACGCAGCGGTTGTCCGCGGTTTCATTTGTCTTTATGGCCTGTTCTAAGCTTGATGACTGAGAGCTATTGAGGGCGTCATAGCACGACTTTGCAAAGCCGCGCTGATAGTCGGCTGGCATGAATGGAAACGTGCCGCCGACAATTACGATCTCGGTCTTGCCGATGTCGTGCCCCCTAGCTTGCAATTGCTCCATCTTGGAGCTCACTTGCTGGTATGGGTCGTAGCTGAACTTTTGCGCGGCTCGCGTCGCCGGCTCTGTGCCTGTATAACTAAGAGGCGTGTTGAATTCAATCCCGCCGGGGCAATAAGTGCATCTGCCATGCGGGCACTCGTACGGCTTTGGCATCACTGCGATCACTGCCACGCCTGACGCGGTCTTGGCTGGCTTGACCATCAGGAGCCGCTTGTATCTGTTATCATGAAGATGTTGGATAATGTGCTCGTTCTTTGGCATCGTTGCCAAATGGTAAGTGGAAGATGTGTCCCTTACAACCTTGAGGACCTGCCTGACTGACAGTAGGTTCCTGCTCTCAATCTGCTCGGCAATTGATTTGCAGGCCTGCTGATAGTCTTCGGCCCCTACAGAAAGCAATTTTGGAAAATTACCGCTGTACGCATATTAATTTTTGTATATCCTTTTCTGTCAAGTCTTTATTTCCTACAACTTGCTTTAGTCTACCAGTAACAAGGGCTAAGAATACCTTAAAAGTACATGACTTGCCATATGCATTAATGAGTGACGATATAGAAGCCAAGCAATTTGATATCGGAACAACTTCGATCAGACTGGTCCGCGTGGGAAATGTTATACAGATACTATTTAGCAGTCCACTTGAGGCAAAATCCCTTTACTATGAACTGTCATAAAAGTATAAACGGGCTTAAGACCGACTAAAGGGTGTTTAATCTTGAAGAACCTTTCGGAACGAAAGAAGGCTGAATTGAAGCTGATTGCCGAAATGACTCTTGAAGCTACATTGGCAACAGAAGAGAAACTATCGAAGCTTGTTAGAAGAACAAAGACGGCCATATAGTCAAATAGAACTCAAATCTTTTATCATTCTGTAACAGCCTAAGAAAGTGGGTGTATATCAAAGCGTTTCTTTCTTACCGTCTATCTTTACAACCACTTCGCCGCTGCCTTTCTCTATCATGCCCACCGGCTTGCATCGCATCTTGTATTTCTTGAATGTTCTAATGATGTCCTCGGCGCTTGCCTTTGGAATAATTACGCAGAGCCCGATGCCCATGTTGAACGTACGATACATTTCCTTTGTGTCGATTTGGCCATCGATCTGTATCTGCTTGAAAATGCCTGTTGGTGTTGGCAAATCATCAAGGACATATCTGACTCTGTTATTGAGACGCGGCAACTTTGTAAACGAGCCACCCGTAATATGAGCAAGGCCATGGACCTTGATCTTTTTCTTTAGAATTTCCATTACTGGCCTGACATAGATTCTTGTCGGAATCAATAATTCTTCACCAACAGTCTGCACAAGGTGGTCAGCATTGTCATCCACAGAATATTTTGACAGTAGCACTTTACGCGCAAGCGTATAGCCGTTAGAGTGAAGCCCGCTACTTTCGATTCCTAAAATGACATCTCCGGGCTTTATCGCATTGCCAAGGATCGGCTTGCCCTTAACAATACCCATCACCATCCCCGCAAGGTCAAACGCATTTTCATTATCCCCAGCTATTACATCTGGCAGGACAGCCGTCTCGCCTCCGACTATGGCCATCTGTGATTGTTTTGCGCCTACCACCAGCCCCTTCGCAATCTCTTCCAGCAAATGCTCGTTTGGCTGCCTAAGAGCAACATAATCAATAAAGCAGACAGGCTGCGCGCCAACACAAATGATATCGTTGACGTTCATTGCGACACAGTCGATGCCAACGGTGTCAAACCGGTTCATCAGCTGTGCAACCAACACTTTTGTCCCGACGCCGTCAGAATGAAGCGCCATGATGCTTGAGCCGAGCTTGACAAGTCCCGCATAATGCCCAAAGCCCGAAACAACCTTGCCTGTCTGCAATAATTTGTGAGTGCCAGATATGATGTCGCCGATAGATTTTTGAGCTGTGCGTATCTTGCTGATGTCAACTCCTGCATCGCGGTATGTCATCCCCTTCAAGAGCGGCTCTTGATCAAACTTGGTGCTATAATAAGTAAACATCCTGTCAATTATTTTATGGCGAGATCAACAAAGCTGCGACACTACTTTAATATAGAAACTGAGAGCAATGGTACATCTGTTATAGTGAATGGACGCACGTAATATTGGCCTCCGGAA
>Ga0070741_10002280_pt1 | contig 52571 bp, 39 predicted proteins | sample Coa_R1_4_FD_66440 | JGI IMG/M metagenome (GOLD analysis project Ga0070741, IMG submission 66440) | Surface soil microbial communities from Centralia Pennsylvania, which are recovering from an underground coalmine fire - Coalmine... | ecosystem: Environmental > Terrestrial > Soil > Unclassified ... | reverse complement strand
AACGCGTTCTCGATCTGGTTCGCGGTGACGCCGAGCGCCGCCGCCTTGTCGCGATCGATCTGGACGTCGACCTGCGGGCTCGTCACCTCGAGATCGCTCGTCAGATCGACGAGGCCCGAGACCTGCGACCCGAGCGCCTTCACGAGCGACTGCGCCGCGGCGTAGAGCGCCTGGCGATCCGGCGAGACGAGCGAGTATTGATACAAGCTCTTGCTCACCTGGCCGCCGATGCGCACCGTCGGCGGATTCTGGAGGTACACCTGCATGCCGGCGACGTCGGCGAGCTGCGGCCGCAGCTTTTCGATGATGTCGTTCGCGAGCTCTTTGCGGTCGCTGCGCGGCTTGAGGTGCACGACGATCTGTCCGAGGTTCGGACCGCCGAGCGTCTGCGACGCCGTGCCGCCGATCGTCGACACGAGCCCTTCGACGTTCGGATTGCGGCTGATGATGTCGGCGATGCGCCCCTGGTATTCGACCAGCTTGTCGTACGCCGTGCCTTGCGCCGCTTCGGTCGTGACGGCGATCTGATCCGTGTCCTGCTCGGGGATGAAGCCCTTGGGCACGAGGATGAACAGCAGCCCGGTCGCGGCGAGCACGATGACGAACGCGATCATCGTCGCGGGCCGGTGTCTGAGCACGATCTGCAGCGTGCGGTCGTAGCCGCGCAGCATCGACTGGAACGCGCCCTCGGTCACCTCTTCGAACTTGGAGACCTTCTTCGGGCCGTGTCCGGGTTTGTGTCCCTTCAGGAAGCGGCTGCACAGCATCGGCGTCAGCGTGACCGACACCACGCCGGAGATCAGAATCGCGACGCAGATCGTGACCGAGAACTCGCGGAACAGGCGCCCGAGGACGCCGCCCATGAAGAGCACGGGGATGAACACCGCCGCGAGCGACAGCGTCATCGACACGATCGTGAAGCCGATCTCCTTGGATCCGACGAGCGACGCCGTCAGCGGATCCTCGCCCAGCTCGACGTGGCGGTAGATGTTCTCCAGCATCACGATCGCGTCGTCGACGACGAAGCCGACCGAGAGGATGAGCGCCATCATCGACAGGTTGTCGAGGCTGTAGTTCAGGAGGTACATCACCGCGAACGTGCCGATGATCGAGAACGGCAGCGCGAGCGAGGGGATGACGGTCGCCCAGATGTTGCGCAGGAAGACGAAGATGACCGCGATGACGAGGCCGAGCGTCAGCGCCATCGTGAACTGCACGTCGCGGTACGACTCGCGAATCGTGTCGGAGCGGTCGTAGAGGACGTCCATGTGGACGCTCTGCGGCAGCTCGAGCTTGAACTGCGGCATGAGCGCCTTCACCGCATCGGCGACGGCGATCGTGTTCGTGCCCGGCTGACGCTGGATGCCGAGCGTGATCGCGCGCTGGCTTTCGCCGTTGCGGTAGAACCACGACGCCGTCCGCTGATCCTCGACGCCGTCGATGACGTTGCCGAGGTCGCCCAGCCGCACCGGCGCGCCGTTGCGGTAGGTGACGACCATGTCCTTGTATTCGGCGGCGTTCATCAACTGGCCGGTCGCCTGCAGCGTGAACGCCTTGTGCGGGCCGATGATGCTGCCGGTCGGCGTGTTCACGTTCCAGTTGCGCAGCGCGTTCTCGACTTCGTTGATGCCGATCTGGCGCGACGCGAGCTGGTGCGGATCGAGCTGCGCGTGCACGGCGTACTTCTGGCTGCCGAGGACCTGCACCTGCGCGACGCCGCTGACCATCGAGATGCGCTGCGCAATGCGCGTCTCGGCGTACTCGTCGAGCGTCCACGGCGGCACCGTCGTCGACGTGATGACGAGATAGAGAATCGGCTGATCGGCGGGGTTCACCTTCGTAAAGGTCGGCGGCGTCGGCATGCCCTGCGGCAGCAGGCGCGCCGCCTGCGTGATGGCCGCCTGCACGTCGACCGCGGCGCCGTCGAGGCTGCGGTTCAGGTCGAACTCCAGCGTGACCTGCGTCGAGCCGAGCGAGTTCACCGACGTCATCGACTCGAGCCCCGCGATCATCGAGAACTGGTTCTCGAGCGGCGTGGCGACCGACGAGCCCATCGTCTCGGGGCTCGCGCCCGGCAATTGCGCGGTGACGAGCAGCGTCGGGAAGTCGACGTTCGGCAGGTCGCTGACCGGCAGCGATCCGTACGCGACGAGACCGAACAGCGCGATCGCGGCCATCAACAGGCTGGTGGCGATCGGACGTTTGATGAACCCCTCAGAGATATTCACGTTCGTGTTCGCTCGGCTAACGCCTTGCGCTCCAAATCTGTTTCGTGCCGGCTGGCGCGAGCGTCAGCCGAGCGTGCTATGCGAGCGGCTGCGCCGCCATCTGCGGAATCTTGCGCGTCTTGAACAGCGTCGCCATGTAGGTGTAGACGACCGGCGTCAGATACAGCGTGATGAGCTGCGAGACCATCAGGCCGCCGACGACCGCGAGCCCGAGCGGCCGCCGCGCTTCACCGCCGGCGCCGTAGCCGAGCGCGATCGGCACCGCGCCGAGCAGCGCCGCCATCGTCGTCATCATGATCGGGCGGAATCGGATGATGCAGCCTTCGTAGATCGCGTCGGCCGGCGCCTTGTTGTGCTTGCGCTCGGCTTCGAGCGCGAAGTCGATCTGCATGATCGCGTTCTTTTTCACGATGCCGATCAGCATGACCAGGCCGACGAACGAATAGATGTTCAGCTCGTTGCCGAACAGATAGAGCGTGATGAGCGCGCCCAGCCCCGCCGACGGCAGCCCCGAGAGAATCGTGAGCGGGTGGATGTAGCTCTCGTACAGCGCGCCGAGGACGATGTAGACGACGCCGATCGCGACGAAGAGGAGCAGCGACAGATTGCTCATCGACTGCTGGAACACCTTCGCCTGTCCCTCGAAGCTCGTCGTGATGTTCGGCGGCAGGATGCGATCCGCCACCCGCTTGACGTGCGCAGTCGCCGAGCCGAGCGAGATGCCGGGCCGCAGGCCGAACGAGATCGACACCGACGGCAGCTGCCCCGAGTGGTTGATCGACTGCGGACCGACGGTCTCCTTGAATTCAACGACCGATTCGAGCGGGACGAGGTTGCCCGACGGCGACTTGAACGCGACCTTCTGCAGCGAGTCGGCGCGCGTCTGATACCGCGGGTCGATCTCGAGAAGCACACGGTACTGCGCCGTCGTCCCGTAGATGGTCGACGACCACTTCGGGCCGAGCGCGTCGTACAGCGCGTTCTGCACCTGCGTGGCGTTCAGGCCGGTCGCCGCCGCCTTGTCGCGGTTCAATACGAGGTTGATGCGCGGGCTCTTCATCTCCATGTCGTTGGAGACGTCCTGCACCTCGTTCACTTCCTGCTCGATCGCCGCCTGCAGCCGCGGACCCCATTCGTAGAGGTCGTCGGTGTTCATCGACTGCATCATGATCGAGTAGTTCTGGTTGCCCATGCGGCCGCCGATGTTCAGCGACGGCGGCAGCCCGACGAAGCCGCGATAACCCGGGAAGCGCAGCAGCAGCGGACGGATCTGCTGCGCGATCTGCTGCGCCGTCGTCTTGCGCAGGCGCCGCGGCACGAGCTGCACGTTGATGCGGCCGTTGTTCACGCCGCCGCCCGAGCCGCCGCCCGGACCGCCGCCGACGCTCGCCATGAACGAGTCGACGTTCGGGTTGCGGATGACGATGTCGGCGACCTGCTGCGTCCACTTCGCCATGTCGTCGAACGCCGTGCCCTGCGCCGCCTGCAGGTTGACGAAGAGCGAGTCGTTGTCCTGATCCGGAATGAACCCGGTCGGGACGATGTTGAACATGTGCACCGTCGCCCAGAGCACGACGCCGAACACGACGAGCATCGCGAAGCGGTGCTTGAGCACCAGCTTCAGGCTCCAGTCGTAGCCGCCGAGCAGCCGGTCGAACGCGCGGTCCATCAGGCCGGCGAACCCCTTCTTGCTGTGGACGACGCGCAGGAAGCGGCTGCAGAGCATCGGCGTCAGCGTCACCGACACGACGCCCGAGATCAGAATCGCCGTCGTGATCGTCACCGCGAACTCGCGGAACAGTCGGCCGAGAATCCCGCTCATGAAGAGAATCGGGATGAAGACCGCCGCGAGCGACACGGTCATCGACAGAATCGTGAAGCCGATCTCCTTCGACCCATTCAGCGCGGCGGCGAGCGGCTGCTCGCCTTCTTCCATGTGCCGCACGATGTTCTCCAGCATCACGATCGCATCGTCGACGACGAAGCCGATCGAGAGGATCAGCGCCATCATCGAGAGGTTGTTGAGGCTGAAGTGCATCATCTGCATCACGGCGAACGTGCCCAGGATCGAGAAGGGCAGCGCGAGCGCCGGGATGAGCGTCGCCGATCCGTTGTGCAGGAACAGAAAGATGACGCCGACGACGAGCAGCAGCGTGACGAGCATCGTCACCTGCACGTCCTGGAACGCTTCGCGGATCGTCCGCGACCGATCCTGCCGCGGCGTGAGGTGCGCCGACGGCGGGAGCTGCGACTCGAACGACGGCAGCAGGTTGCGCACCGCGTCGGTCACTTCGATCGTGTTGCTGCCCGGCTGCCGCATCACCATCAGCATGATCGAGCGCTGGATGCGCGGCTTGCCGTCGGGACCCTTCGTGTAGAACCAGTTGCCGTTGTAGACGTTCTCGACGCTGTCGCGGACCGTCGCGACCTGTTCGAGCCGCACCGGCGCGCCGTCGCGGTAGGCGACGATGACCGGCTTGAACGCGTCGGCGTTCATCAACTGCCCCGACGCCGTGATGTTGAACGTCGAGTGCGGCCCGAACAACTGGCCGGTCGGCAGGTTGACGTTCCAGTTGGTCAGCGCCTGATCGATCTCGTTGATGCCGATCTTCTGCGCGTGCAGCTTGTCGGGATCGATCTGCACCCGCACGGCGTACTTCGCCGCGCCCTGCACGTTGACCTGCGACACGCCGTTCACCATCGAGATGCGCGGCGCGATCATCGTCTCCGCGTAGTCGTCGAGGACCGAGAGCGGCAGCGTGTTCGACGTGAGATTGATCGTGATGATCGGCTGATCGTTCGGGTTGTTCTTGCGGAACGACGGCGGCGACGGCATGCCGGCCGGCAAGAGCGGCATCACCGCAGCGATCGCCGTCTGCACGTCGACCGTCGCGCTGTCGATGTCGCGGTCGAGCGAGAACTGCAGCGTGACGTTCGAACTGCCCGAGCCGCTGCGCGACACCATCGAGTCGAGCCCCGCGATCGTCGTGAACTGACGCTCGAGCGGGCTCGCCACCGACGAAGCCATCGTCCCCGGATCGCCGCCGGGCAGGCCGGCGCTGACGTTCAGCGTCGGGTAGTCGACCTGCGGCAGATCGCTGACCGGCAGCGCGCGGTACGCCAGCACGCCAAACATCGCGATCGCCAGCATGAGCAGGCTGGTCGCGATCGGCCGTCGGATGAAGACTTCAGAGATGTTCATCAACAGGTCTCAGGTCTCAGCTGCGGCCGCCGCTGTTGCCCTGACCCGGTCCGCCGCCGCCCCCGCGCCGCCCACCCTGACCGCGGCCGCCGCGGCCACCGGTCGGCCCGTTCAGATCGGTGGTCACGTGCGAACCCGGTTCGAGACGCAGCTGCCCTTCGGTGACGACGACCTCGCCCGGCTTCAGCCCGTTCTCGATGACGATGTCCTGATCGACGTGCTGGGCCGCGGCGACCGTGCGCTGCTCGACCGTGTTGTCCGGCTTGACGACGAACACGTACTGCCCGTCCTGGCCGGTCTGCACCGCCTGCGACGGCACGACGATCGCGTGCGGCAGCGTCGTCAGACGCAGCGAGACGCGCGCGAACTGGCCGGGCCACAGCCGGTGATCGGAGTTGTCGAACGTCGCTTTCAGCTTGATCGTGTCGGTCGTCATGTCGACCGCGTTGTCGACGAAGGTCAGACGGCCGGTGACCGACTGCGCGTTCGCGTCCTGCGGCGTCGCGGTGACCTGCAGCTGGTTGTCGGTCATGTGCTGCTTGACCGTCGGCAGATGCACGGCCGGCACGGTGAAGGTGACGTAGACCGGCTGCACCTGCGCGATTGTCGTCAGCTCGGTGTTGTTCGCGGTGACGAGGTTGCCGGTCTTGACGCTGATGTTGCCGGTGCGGCCGTCGATCGGCGACTTGATCGTGCAGTAATCGAGCTGCACCTTCGCGGTCTCGACGGCGGCGACCGCCGCGTCGAGCTGCGCCTGGTTGCTGACGACCGCCGCTTTGTCGGCGTCGACGAGCGCGCGCGTGGCGTCGGCGTTGGCGCGCGCCTGGTCGGCCGCGTCCTTCGACAGGATGCCCTTCTGCTGCAGCGCCGCCTGGCGCTCCGCGGTGATCTGCTGATACTCGGCGCTGGCGGCGTCGCGCGTCAGCTGCGCCTTCGACTGCTCGAGCAACGCCTTGCGCGTCGCGACGTTGGCGTCGGCCTGTTGCAGCGCGGCTTCGAACGGCCGGCGGTCGATCTCGAAAAGCGTCTGGCCCTTCTTGACGAAATCGCCCTCGCGGATGAACGCTTCCTGCAGTTGCCCGGTCACCTGGGCGCGGACCGAGATCGACGTGTAGGCTTCGACGTTGCCGATCGCCGCGATGTCGACCGGCACGTCCTTCTCGGTGACCTTCGCGGTGACGACCGGCGCGGCGCCGCCGTCACCTCGTCCGCGGCCGCCACGACCGCCTCGGCCGCCGCCGGTATTCGCGCCAGCCGCCGAGGTGTCGCTGCCACAGGCGACAGTCAGGCCCGCGATCAGGCACACCGAACAGAAAACAAGAGCGCGTCTCAACACTGATATAGGCTCCAAGGAGTCCAACGAGCGGGGTTAGCCCGTGTAGTACAGAAGATACGGGGTCGGAGGCCCGCTTATTTACTCAGTTTTCGTCATTTAATGTCTCTTTACCAGATTTTAACCCCGAGCTTCCCGAGCGATTCGGCGGACCGTCTGGAGGAGGGCGACGTCATCGTTTTGCCACACTTTGACGTCGCGATCGAAGCGGACGAACGCGAGCTGTTCACGCCCGCGATCCTCGCCTCCGCGAAGAACGTGAGCCTGGCGCCCGGCAGCGGCCGCGTGTCGGGCACGACCCTGCGGGGAACCGCGGCCGAGCGGCTGATTCGGCTGATGCAGCGGTTCAGCGACGCGGCCGCGCGTCTCGTCGAGGGGCTCTGTCCTCAGTATGCCGGACGGATCGTCCGCGCGCGCGCCAGCTTCCGGCCGGCGGAGATCGCCGGACGGCCGACGTCGTGGCGCAAGGACGATACGCGCCTGCACGTCGACAGTTTTCCCGCGACACCGTCCGGCGGCCAACGCATCCTGCGCGTGTTCACCAACGTGAACCCCGACGGGCGGCCGCGCGTGTGGCGCATCGGCGGCGCGTTCGACGCGGTCGCGTCACGCTTCGCGCCGGCGCTGCGCATGCCGCTGCCGGGCTCGGGCGTGCTGCTCGCGCTGCTGCGGATCACGAAGACGCCGCGCACGCCGTACGACGCGCTGATGCTCCAGCTCCACGATCGAATGAAACAAGACGCGGCGTTCCAGGCGTCCTCTCCCCAAACGGAGATCCCATTCGCGGCGGGGACGACGTGGCTCTGCTTCACCGATGAAGTGAGCCACGCCGCCATGTCGGGGCAATTTCAGCTCGAGCAGACGTTCCTGCTGCCGGTGGCCGCGATGCGGCGGCCCGAGCGCTCGCCGCTGCGCATCCTCGAACGGATCACCGGTCGGCGTCTAGCGTAGGACCGTCGCCTTCAGCTCGATCATCACCTGGCGATCGCCGACCGGGTCGGCCGACTGTGCGGCCAGGATCGGTTTGCCGTTCTCGAGCACGAGCCACAGGTTTTCCTGAATGTCGGTGACGCGCAGCGTGCCGGCGCCCGGCACCTCTGCCGGCTGCCCGCTACCGACGTTGCCGGGCAGGGAGTACTGCAGGACGACGCGCACGCGGATCTTGCCGTCCGACAGAATTTCTGGCTCGGCGTCGACGTTCAGCGGCGTGTTGCCCGCGCCGGTGTAATTCGCGACCGATCGGATCCGGGCATTCAACCCGTCGCCGGTGACGATCGACACGGTCTTCTTGATCGCGCTGCCGCCCGCGCGTCCCTGATCGGTGATCGTGACGTCGATCTTGATGTTGACCGGCTGACCAGGCTTGCGCGGAGGCGCCGGCGGCGCGGGTGGCGGGATGGCCAGTGCCGGCTCGCCGGGCGCAGCCGGCGGCGCTGGCGGCGCGGGTGGGGCCGGCGCCGTTGTCCGCGGCGTCGTCGGCGTGCGCGCGGACGGCGTGCGCGGTGCCTGGGATGTCGACTGGGCTGCCGCCGCGGCGGCGACGCCGAGCGCGAGCGCGAGTGCGAACGCAATCGTACGAATCCTCATCGTTGATCTCCTTCGCCGAGCGGGGCCACCGCCATCGGCGCAATCGGGTCGAGCGGATGCAGGTCGAGCGGCGCCAGGTCCATCGCCGGCGGGGGCGCGAGGTCGCTGACGTCGAGCGGATCGATCGTGAGCGGCGGCGGCGCGAGCGCATCGATCGCCGATCGCGGCATCACGAGGCGCCGCGGCGCGGGTGCACGGAGCGCGCGTCCGTTCGGACTCGCCGCCGCGACGGCGCGGCCGGGTCCAGAGGGCTGCGGCCGGCGTGCGGACTGCGACGTCGTGTCGGGCGCCCGCGCGGCCTGCGACCGCACCGCGGGTCGCATCTCGCGATAGCCGACGAGGGCGGCGAGCACGATTGCCACCGCCGCCAGCGCCGCGGCGGCCATGCCCAGCGTAGTTCGCGAGCGCGCGCCGCCGCGGACGGCGATGCGGCCCATCACCTGCGCGCGCAGCGCAGACGAGGGCTCGCCGGCCGTCATCGCGCGCGCGACCTCGTCGATCGCGCGGTCGAGCGCGTCATCCCACATCGACGAACCCTCGCTCGTGCAGCCGCTGACGCACGAGCCGCCGCGCCTCCGACACGCGCCACTTGATCGTGCCGACCGGCGCGCCGACGATGGCCGCGATCTCGTCGTAGGAGTAGTCGCCCGACTGCGCGAGCAGCAGCGTGTCGCGCAGCTTCGGCGTCAACGCGTCGATCGCGGCGCGGATCTGCCGCCGCAGGTCGCGGTCGTCTGCGAGCTGCTCCGGCGTGCGATCGGTCGACGCGGCTGACATCATCACGTCCTCGGTTCTGTCGTCGGCGGGGCGATCGACCAGGCGGCGCCAGATGGCGTTCAGGCTGCGGCGCCGGTTGATGGCCTCGCGCCACGCGATCGTCAGCAGCCACGTCCGGAAGGCGCTGTCGCCGCGAAAGCGGTGCAGGTGGCGATAGGCCGCCACGAAGGCGTCCTGCGCGGCGTCCTCCGCGTCGGCATGCGATCGGAGGACGGCGAGCGCGGCGCGGTAGACGGCAGCTCGATGCCGATCGACGAGCGTGCCGAACGCGGCCGAGTCGCCGCGCCGCGCTCGGTCTACCAGGTCGGCATCGTCCACACGAACAGTAGACCCCCGTCAGCGTCGGGTGGTTGGGTGGGAAGGGGGCGGGCACGCGCGCGGCGGCGGGGTCGGGGCACGCGCGCGGCGGCGGGGTCGCGTACGTACCCGTCACGTACCCGAGTCGTCCCCGAGTGGTACCCGAGTCGTACGCGGGACGCGGTACGGTTCTGGCGTCTGCCGCCTCTATCGCCATCCGGCTGCCGGAATGTCGGCATCGGGATCGGTGTCCCTTCGCCATGCAGCTCGACTTCGTGCTGAACGGCGCCCGTCAGACCCTCGACGTGCCGCCCGGCCTGACGCTACTCCAACTGCTGCGCCACTACTGCGGCCTGACCTCGGTCAAGGACGGCTGCGCGCCGCAAGGCCAGTGCGGCGGTTGCCTCGCCCTCATCGACGGCGCACCGAAGGTGACGTGCGCCATGCCGGCCGCCCGCGCGAACGGCGCCGACATCCGCACGCTCGAAGGCGTCTCCACGCGCGACCGCGAGCTCTGCGCGCGCGCATTCGCCGTCGCCGCCGGCGTGCAGTGCGGCTTCTGCATCCCCGCGATCGCGCTGCGCGCGACGTGGCTGCTCGATCGCCAGCCGCAGCCGACACGCGCCGAGATCGCCCGCGCGATCGACGTCCACCTGTGCCGCTGCACCGGCTATCAGCGGATCGTCGACGCCATCGAACTCTTCGGACGCGCACGGCGCGGCGAGCCGATCCCCGAGCCGTCGCGCGACCCGACCGTCGGCCAGCCGCTCGTCCGCTACCGCGCGGACGATCTCGTCCTCGGCACCAAAGCGTTCGTGTCCGATCTGACGCGGCCGCACCTGTTGCACGGCGCCGTCGTGCTGTCGGCGCACGCACGGGCGCGCGTGACGGCCATCGACGTCAGCCGCGCCGCCGCCGTCCCCGGCGTCGTCCGCATCGCGACCGCCGCGGACGTGCCCGGCAATCGGTGGTACGGACTGCTCGAGCAGGACTGGCCGGCGCTCGTCGCCGTCGGCGAAGAGACGCGCTGCGTCGGCGACGTCCTCGCGGTCGTCGCGGCGGCAGACGAGTGGACGGCGCGCGCGGCCGCGGACCTCGTCGACGTCGCGTACGACGTCGAGACGCCGATCACCGATCCGCACGCGGCGCTCGCGGCCGGCGCGCCGCGCATCAACCCGCGCCACGACAATCTGCTCTCGCACACGGTGATCCGCCGCGGCGACGTCGACGCCGCGCTCGCGGCCAGCGCGCACGTCGTCAGCGGCACGTGGTCGACGCAGCGGATCGAGCATCTGTTCCTCGAGCCGGAGAGCGCGCTCGCCGAGCCGATCGGCGGCGCACGCCTGCGGCTGTTCACGGCGGGGCAGGGCATCTTCGACGATCGCCGCCAGGTGGCGTCGGTGCTCGGCGTCGCGGAATCTGACGTCGAGGTCGAACTCGTGCCGAGCGGCGGCGCGTTCGGCGGCAAGGAAGATCTGTCGATTCAGGCGCACGCCGCGCTGCTCGCGACGCTGACCGATCGACCGGTGCGCGTCACGCTGACGCGCGAGCAGTCGATACGGATGCACCCCAAGCGCCACCCGATCGCGATGACGTATACGGTCGGGTGCGACGCGACGGGACGCCTCACGGCCGTGCGCGCGCGGATGATCGCCGACAGCGGCGCGTACGCGTCGGTCGGCGGCAAGGTGCTCGAGCGCGCGGCCGCGCACGCGTGCGGACCGTACCGCGTCCCGAACGTCGACGTCGAAGCGCGCGCCGTCTACACGAACAACCCGCCGTGCGGCGCGATGCGCGGCTTCGGCGCCAACCAGGCGCACTTCGCGATGGAAGGCTGCCTCGATCTGCTCGCCGCGAAGGCGCGCGTCGATCGCTGGCAGATTCGCTGGCGCAACGTGCTTCGCGCGGGCGACACGTTCGCCACCGGCCAGGTGCTCGAACACAGCGTCGGCATCGCCGAGACGCTGCTCGCCGTCAAGGCCGACTACGTCGCGGCGACGCGCGCCGGACGCGCGGTCGGCATCGCGTGCGGCGTCAAGAACAGCGGCATCGGCAACGGCGCGGACGAATGGGGCAAGGTCCGCCTCGTCGTCGAAGCCGACGGCACGGTGACGATCTACAACGGCTACACCGAAATGGGTCAGGGGCTGCTGACGGTGCTCGTACAGTGCGCCGCCACGATCACCGGCTTGCCCGCGTCGGTGTTCCGTCCCAAGGTCGACTCCACCTACGCGCTCGCGTGCGGGCAGACGACGGGATCGCGCGCGACGCTGTTGGGAGGACGGGCGGCGGTGGACGCGGCGCGCGGTCTCAAGGCGGATCTCGATGGCGGCGCGACCCTCGCGTCGCTCGCGGGGCGCGTGTACGCGGCGGATCGCCTCGTCAACGACACGACGCCGCTCGATTCGCCTGCGGCGCGGATCAAGACGCACACGGCGTACAGCTTCGCCACACAGCTCGTCGTCCTCGACGCCGACGGCCGCGTGGAACGCGTCGTCGCCGCGCATGACGTCGGACGCGCGATCAATCCGGCGCTGTGCGCGGGACAAATCGAGGGCGCGGTGCACATGGGCCTCGGCTACGCGCTGACCGAGGAGCTCGTGTGCGAGGACGGCATGCCGGTCACGTTCAAGCTGCGCGACCTCGGCGTGTTGCGCGCGAAGGACATGCCGCGCGTCGACGTGACGCTCGTCGAGGATCCGGAGCCGGAGGGGCCGTTCGGCGCGAAAGGCGTCGGCGAGATTGGGCTCGTGCCGACCGCCGCGGCGGTTGCGGGCGCGCTCGAAGCGTTCGACGGCATCAGGCGCTACACGCTGCCGATGAAAGACTCGCCAGCGGCGCGCGCGATGAGGCGGCGATGATCGTCAACGCGCACACGCATCTCTACAGCGCGCTCGCGCCGCTGCTGCCGCTGCCGGCGGCGGCGGTGCCAGACGCGCCGCCGATGGCGTTCATCGAGACGCTGCGCACCGTGTGGTGGCGGCTCGATCGCGCGCTCGACGCACGAATGCTGCGCGCGGCGGCGCGGTTCTACGTCGCCGACGCCCTGGCGCACGGGACCAAGGTGCTCGTCGATCATCACGAGTCGCCGTCGTTCATCGATGGTTCGCTCGACGTCATCGCCGACGCGTGCCAGGAACTCGGCATGCCGGCCGTCCTGTGTTACGGCGCCACCGAACGCAACGGCGGCGTCGCCGAGGCGCGGCGCGGGCTCGCCGAGTGCCGCCGGTTCCTGGCGTTCAACGATCGTCCGCTCGTGCGCGGCGTGGTCGGCCTTCACGCGTCGTTCACCGTCTCGGACGACACGATCCGCGAAGCGGGCGAGTTGTGCCGCGAGCGCGGCACCGTGCTGCACGTGCATGTCGCGGAGGATGTGGTCGACGTGGACGCGGCGCGTGCGCGCGGGTATGCGGGACCGCTCGAGCGGCTCGAGGCGCTCGACGCGCTGCCGCCGGGATCGATCCTCGCGCACGCGGTGCACCTCGACACCGCGCACGTCCGCCGCGTGGCGGCGCGCGGCTGCTGGATCGTGCAGAATCCGCGGTCGAACGAGCACAACGGCGTCGGCTACCCGTCGGCCCTGCGGCATGTCTCGCGCGTCGCGCTTGGCACCGACGGCTTCCCGTCGGACATGGACGCGGAGTTCGGCGCGCTGTGCCGCCTCGCGGCCGCCCACGGCGACGACTCGTCGCGGCTCGCGGCGCGGCTGCATAATGGCGCGTTGCTCGCGGCGCAGCGCTTCGGCGGCGACGTGCCCGCGGCCGGCGCCGCGCCGGCGTCGACCGTCAGAACTGGCATTCTCGCCGATGCGCACGACGAGGCGGCGCGGCTCCGCGCCGCGCTCGCCGAGGCATTCCCGGCAGCCGAGGCGCTCAGATGATGATCTTCCCGACCTTCGCCGAACTCGCCGATCCGCAGCGGATCGCGCCGTCGATCCGCGAGGCGTTGCCGCGCGTCGATCCGGACGCGCCGCATCCGCTGAATCTGTTCCGCGTGCACTGGTACAACGGCCCGGACCGGCGCGGCCTCGTCGACGTGCCGGAGCATCTCGTGCTGCCCGAGTCGCTGACCGGCGTCCGCGCGCCGATCGTCGTCGCGCTCGGCAACCGCTTTCCGATGATTCGCGCGCACAAGGTGCTCGCGGCATACGGATGCCTCGCGCCGCGCCTCGTCAACGGCACGTTCGATCCGGCGACGCAGAAGGCGCTGTGGCCGTCGACCGGCAACTACTGCCGCGGCGGCGTCGCGATCTCGCGCATCATGGGCTGCCGCGGCGTCGCGATCCTGCCGGCCGGGATGAGCGAGGAGCGATTCCGCTGGCTGGAGCAGTGGGTCAGCGATCCGTCCGACATCATCCGCACGCCCGGGTCCGAGAGCAACGTCAAGGAGATCTACGACGCCTGCGGCGAGCTGGCAAAGGATCCGTCGAACGTCGTGCTCAATCAGTTCTGCGAGTTCGGCAACTACGCGGTGCACTATCACTGCACGGGCCGCGCGCTCGAGCGCGCGGCGATTGCGCTGACGCGGACGAACCCCGCGTCGCGCATCGCCGCATTTGTGTCGGCGACCGGATCGGCGGGCACGCTCGCGGCGGGCGATTACCTCAAGGAACACCACGGCACGCGCATCGTCGCGGTCGAAGCGCTCGAGTGTCCCACGCTGCTGTACAACGGCTTCGGCGAGCACAACATCCAGGGCATCGGCGACAAGCACGTGCCGTTCATCCACAACGTGATGAACACCGACGTCGTCACGGCCGTGTCCGATCGCGCGACCGATGCGCTGAACCTCGTGTTCAACACGACGGCCGGACGTAAGTACCTCACCGAGCGTCGCGGCGTGCCCGGCGGGCTCGTCGCCGCGCTGGGTAACCTGGGTCTGTCGAGCATCTGCAACCTCGTCGCGGCGATCAAGACCGCCAAACATTTCCACTTCGGTCCTGACGAGGTGATCGTCACCGTCGCGACCGACGGCGCCGAGATGTACGCGAGCGAGGCGGCGAAGGCCGAACGCCGGCGCTTCGGCGGATCGTTCGACGTGTTGAGCGCGGCGGAAGCGTACGGCGAGTACATCGCCGGTGCGTCGACCGAACATCTGCTCGAGCTGACCGACACCCATCGCACGCGCATCTTCAACCTCGGCTACTTCACGTGGGTCGAGCAGCAGGGCGTCACGGTCGCCGATTTCGTCGCGCGGCGCGCGCAGACGTTCTGGCGGCGCCAGCGTGACGCCGTCGCCGACTGGGACGCGAAGATCGCCGACTACAACGCGCGCGCGGCTGCCGCGACGCCCGCGTGAGGCCCGTGGCGACGCTGACGTGCGCCGGCTGCGGCGCCGCCGCCGGCGCCCGCGCGCTCGACGACGCGTTCCGGTGCAGCCGCGCGGACGAACGTCCCGACGTCGATCACGTGGTCACCAGAACGCTGGAGGCGTCGCGCGTTCGCATCGACGAGCGCGAGCGCGACAACCCGTTCCTGCGCTATCGCGAGTTCCTGTACGCGTATCAGTTCGCCGTGGCGCACGGCCTTCGCGACGTCGACTTCGCCACGATCGTCAGGCGCCTCGACGACGCGATCGCGCGCGTCGACGGACGCGGGTTCCGAATCACGCCGCTGACGCGCAGTGCGCCGCTCGAGGCGCGGCTCGGCCTCGCGGCACCGGCGGCGCTGTGGATCAAGGACGAGACGCAGAACGTCTCGGGATCGCACAAGGCGCGGCACCTGATGGGCGTGATGCTGTACCTCGAGGTCCTGGACGCGCTCGGGATCGCGCGGCCGCGCCGGCGCGAGCTCGCGATCGCGAGCTGCGGCAACGCGGCGCTCGCCGCTGCCGTGGTCGCGCGCGCGGCTGGATACGCGCTGCGCGTGTTCGTGCCGGTCAGCGCGGACGGCGTCCTCGTCGATCGCATTCGTGCGCTCGGCGCCGCCGTCGAGACGTGCGCTCGTTCGTCGAGCACGCCTGGCGATCCGACCTACGCCCGCTTTCGGCAGGCGGTGGCGAAAGGGGCGCTGCCGTTCTGCTGCCAGGGCAACGAGAACGGCCTGACGATCGATGGCGGCGAGACGCTCGGGCTGGAGATCGCCGAGTCGCTCGCGAGCGGCGCGGGGCGGCTCGTCGTGCAGGTCGGCGGCGGCGCGCTCGCGGCGTCCTGCCTGCGCGCGTTCGGCGACATGCGCGCGATCGCCGGCGTGCGGATGCCGCGGTTCCATGCCGTGCAGACGGCCGGCGCGCATCCGCTCACGCGCGCGTTCGACGCCGTCGTCGCGCGCCTCGATCTCGATCATGGCCGCGCGGCCGGCATCGACGCGGCGATGAAGTACGCGCGGACGCACCGGTCCGCGTTCATGCAGCCGTGGGAGACCGAGCCGCGGAGCGTCGCGCACGGCATCCTCGACGACGAGACGTACGACTGGGCGGCGCTCGTCGAAGGGATGCTGCAGACGAGCGGGACGCCGGTCGTCGTCAGCGAAGCCGAACTCGCCGACGCGAACCGCGTCGCGCGCGACACGACGCGCATCGACGTCGATCACACCGGCTCGGCGGGCCTCGCCGGCTTCATGCAGTTGTTGACAGTCGATCCCGCCGCGCGGACGGAATCCGCGGTCGTGATTTTCTCCGGCGTCCGGCGGTAGGCGTCAGGGCACGATCGTCGTGCCGGCGTCGCCCGCGATCGCCGCTTCGAGCGCTTCGGGAGAGGTGACGACGGCGCGGCGGCCGCCGCGTTCGAGGAACCGGATCGCCGCGTGGATCTTCGGCGCCATGCTCCCGCTGCCGAACTCGCCATCGGCGAGATAGCGTCGCGCCTCGGCGACCGTCAGACGGGTGAGCGGCTGTTCGTTCGGCTGCGCGAAGTGCAGGCACACGTGGGGCACGGCCGTCGAGATCGCGAAGAGGTCCGCGCCGATCGTCGTGGCGAGGAGCGACGAGGCTTCGTCCTTGTCGATCACCGCCTCGATGCCGCGATGCGTGCCGTCGGCGCCGCGCACGACCGGGATGCCGCCGCCGCCGGCGGCAATGACGACGAAGCCGTCGCGGACGAGATCGGTGATGGCGTCGATCTCGACGATCGCGGTCGGCAGCGGGCTGGGCACGAGCCGCCGCCAGCCGCGGTGCGCGTCTTCGGCGACCGTCCAGCCGTTCTCGCGCGCGCGTGTCCGCGCCGTCGTTTCGTCCATGAACGATCCGATCGGCTTGGTCGGGCGCATCGCGATCGGATCGCTGATGTCGACCTCGACCTGCGTCACGACCGCGACCGCCCGGCGCGCCAGCCCCCGGCGCGCGAACTCGTTCTCGAGCGACTGCTGGATCATGTAGCCGATGGCGCCCTGCGTGTCGGCGTCGCACGAATCGAGCGGCACTTCGTGCAGTTCGCTCCGCGCCAGCTCCGATCGCCGCAGGATGAACCCGACTTGCGGGCCGTTGCCGTGCGTGATGACGAGGCGGTGCCCGGCGGCGGCAATCGCCGCGATGTGATGGCACGTGTCGCGTGTCAGCGCCCACTGATCGGGGACGCTCCTGTGCTGCTCGTCCCTGATGAGTGAGTTGCCGCCGATGGCGAGGACGATCAGGCTGTCGGCCATGCGCGGCGCGTTCCGCGATCGGCGATCGCGTCGACGATCGCATCAGGGTCCGGAAACCGCGTCGCCAGCACCATCGCGGCGACGACGAACGGTTTCCAGCTCGCCTCGCGATAGGTGCCGAGCCGTGCGCGTTCGAACACGCTCTGGCTCACTTCGCCGGCGGCGCAGCTGACGCCGCTGACGTCGGCCGGCAGGCAGTGCATGTACATCGCGCGGCCGCCGCGTGTCTTCGCCATCAGCGCATCGGTGCACTCCCAGTCGGTGAAGCGCGCGTTGGTGGCGAGCGCGTGCTGCTCGAGGTCCGCGAGCCGCTTCGTGTCGTTCGCGCGCCGCAGCACGGTGCGCTGCCGCATCACCGATTGCGGCGCCCAGCTCTTGGGATAGACGATGTCGGCGCCGGCGAACGCGTCCTGCATGTCGTCGCTGACGCGGAACGATCCGCCGCTTTCGCGCGCGAACTCCGCGGCGGCGTCGACCACGTCGCGCACCAGCTCGTAGCCGGGCGGGTGCGCGAGCACGACGTCCATGCCGAAGCGCGTCATCAGCGCGATGATCCCCTGCGGCACCGACAGCGGCTTGCCGTAGCTCGGCGAGTACGCCCACGTCATCGCGAGCTTCCGGCCGCGCAGCGCGTCGAGGCTGCCGAACGTGCTGACGAGATGCGACAGATCGGCGAGCGACTGCGTCGGATGATCGAGATCGCACTGCAGGTTGACGACGGCCGGCCGCTGGGCGAGCACGCCCGCGCAGTGCGCCTCCTGGAGCGACGCGGCGACCTCCGTCATGTACGTGTGTCCGTCGCCGAGAAACATGTCGTCGCGGATCCCGACGACCTCGGTGTGGAACCCGATCATCGCCGCCGTCTCGCGCACCGTCTCGCCGTGCGCGATCTGCGAGGTCGATTCGTCCAGCTCCTCGACGGTGAGGCCGAGGAGGTTGCAGGCGGAGCGGAATGCGTAGCGCGTGCGCGTCGACTTGTCGCGGAACATCGACACAGCGAGGCCGGTCTCGAACAGGCGAGCGGAGACGCCGCTCCGCGACAACTGCTCCAGCCGACGCGCGACGCGGAGGATCTGCTCGATCGTCGCGCGCGATTCGTTCCACGTGAGGAGAAAGTCGCGGTTGTACAGGCCCGTGTTCATCGGCGGCTCCCGTTCGTGCGCACGAACGCCGACGGAAATGCGGCGTAGAACGCGGCCGCCTGCGTCAGGTGATCGACCGGACATTGATCCTCGGGCGAGTGCGCGTAGATTTCGTGGCCGGGGCCGAAGCCGACCGTCGGAACGCGGAAGAGGCCGCACGTGGCGACGCCGTTGGTCGAGAACGTCCATTTGCCGACCGCGGGCCGGCGTCCGAGGACGAACTCGCCGGCCGACACGGCGGCCGCCACCGCGGGATGCGATTCCTCGACCGTCCACGTCGGGTAGTACTTCTTCGTGGGATAGACCAGGCCCGTGTACGACGGCCGCGCATAGTCGAGCACCGTGACCGTCGCCTCAGCGCGCTTCACGCTCTCGAGCGCCGCGATCTCGGCGACGGCCGACTCGAGCGTGTCGCCGACGGTCAGGCGTCGATCGAGATGAATCGTGCTGCTGTCGGCGACGGCGCACAGCGACGGCGACGTCGATCGAATCTGCGCGATCGTCACCGAGCCGTGCCCGAGGAACGGGTCCGGACGCTGCGAGAGCCGGGCGTTCAGCCGTTCGATGTCGCTGACGATCGGCGCCATCTTGTAGACCGCATTCACGCCGCGCTCGGGCGCCGAGCCGTGGCACGAGAGCCCCTGCGTCCGCACCTCCAGCTCCATGCGCCCGCGGTGGCCGCGATACACGGCCAGGTTCGTCGGCTCGGTGATGACGACGACATCCGGCGCGAGCACGTGCTCGCGCAGGATGTACTGCCAGCAGAGGCCGTCGCAGTCCTCTTCCATCACGGTGCCGGTCACCCACACCTGGACGTCCTCGTCGAGCCCGAGCTCGCGGAGAATGCGCGCGCCGTACACAGCCGCCGCGACGCCGCCTTCCTGATCGCCGGCGCCGCGGCCGAAGACGATGCCGTCTTTCAGCTCGCCGCGATACGGATCGCGCGTCCACGTCGACGGATCGCCGACGCCGACGGTGTCGACGTGCCCGTCGATCGCGACGACGGTGCGCCCGCTGCCGACGCGTCCGAGAATGTTGCCGAGACCGTCGATCTTGATTTCGTCGAACCCGGCGGCGGTCATCTCGTCCGCGATGCGGCGCACGACGGCGCCTTCCTCGGCGCTCTCCGACGGAATCGCGATCAGGTCGCGCAGGAACTTCACCATGCCCGGCGTGTGCTGGCGGGCGAGCCGTTGAATGTCCGTCGCGCGATCGGAAGATGCAGTGGCCATCGTGCCTCTCAAGACTGGCTGTTGACGAAATTGGTGCCGGGCGCGGCGCGCATCGCGTGCCGCAGCGCGTCCATGACGAAGAAACAGGTGAGGTCGACCTCGCCGGCGGCGCGTCCGTCGATGGTCGCGGCCGGCGCCGCCTCGTCGAACTCGACGGTGAATCCCGGGCCGACGAAACTGACGCGTCCGTCGCGGAACGTCGCGCCGTATTCGGCGCCGTCCACGCGCGCGAGGACGACCTCGCACGCCGTCGCGCCATCGACGAAGAAGCCGTCGCCCGGCGCCGCCGCGCGCCACGCGTCGACGCTGCCGAAGAAGCGCGGCTTGGCCGCGTACGGGCCGCCATCCTCGGGGCAGAACGCGTCGCAGTGCCCGCACTCGTTGCACAGATCGGCGAAATTCCCGAACTGCCGCGGGCTCGTGACGACGATCGGATCGTCGACGCGCGACCACCAGCGTCCGTGCTCGTGCCACACTGTCTCGCGTCGAATCGTGCCGGCGGGCAGCACGAACGCGAAGTTCGCGTCGTTGGGGCAGATCGGCACGCACTTGTCGCACGCGATGCAGTCGAGCAGGCGCAGGGCGCGCCCGATCTTGCGCGGCGGCCGGCTGTTCGCCGCGCACGCATAGTGCGCCGACTGGGCGAGCGGCGCGACGTACGCGTCGGCGTTGGCGACGAGGCGATCGCCGGCGGCGTCGCCGCCGTACGCGCGCTCGACGAATTCGCCGATCGTGCGCGCGCCGACCGCGTCCATGCGGCGGACGATCGCGTGGAAGTACAACTGCCCGCGCGCGTAGCCGCCCGGCTTCAAGAGGTCGGTGCACACGGTGACCGGCGTCAGCCCGAGCGCCACCGCGTCGGCAACGTTCGTGCGATCGATGCCGCCGGAGAACGAAATCGGCAGGCGCGATCCAAATTCGTGCCGCATGCGCCGGACGAGCGTCATCGCGAGGACGTGCAGCGGCGGCCCCGACAGGTACTTCGTGCGTTCGCTCGCAGGCAGATAGTCGCCGTCGTTTTCGACGATCAGCGTGTTCGTCAGCTTGACGCCGAAGCCGCGGCCGTCGGCGGCGGCGAGGTGCCCGACGCGTTCGACGAGATCGCACGCCTCGTCCCATCGCAGATCCGTCGCGAACGCCTCCGGATTCAACCGAACGTTCGTGTAGCCGAGCGCATCATGCAGGAGGCGCCGTGTCGCGTCGTATCCGAGCAGCGTCGGATTCAGCTTGACGACGGTGGAGAGCTCGAGCTCTTCGAGCAGGAAACGCAGGATGCGTTCGACGTCGCGCGGCGGGCAGCCGTGGAACGTGCTGAGCGTCACGCTCGATGCCACGTGCGGATCGAAGTCGAGGTCGGCGTATGCGCTCCACTCGGGCGGTATCTCGCGGCGCAGCCGATCTATCGTCGGCGTCGCGTCCCGCAGGCCGCGGATGAACGCGACGACGCGGTCGCTCGTGATGCCGGCGAAGTCGTATCCGACGCTGACGTCGAACAGGAACCGATCGAATCCGGGCGCGAGCGGCAGCACGCCGCTCGCGACCAGCATCTGAATCAGCATCGACGCCTTGACGTATTCCTCGAGCGACTGCTCGAGCGTCAGCTCCTGCGACCACTCGACGTTGAATCCGACCGTCCGCGCGTCGATGCACGGCCGCGGAATCGTCAGCCGATCATTGGCTTGGACCGTCTTCAATTCGAGGATGCGTCCGCCCGCGAGCCACGACAACACGATGTTCTGCGCGAGCTGCGTGTGCGGACCGGCGGCGGGGCCGAACGGCGACGCGGCCACGCGTCCGTGGAACCGGACCGAGCAGTCGTGCGCCGGATCGCCGGTGACGAACGACGCCGCGGGCAGATCGAAGATCCGCTGCCGCGCGTCGTGCTCCCGGAACAGGCGCGTGACGAGCGCGCCGAAGGGATAGGGCTGCAACGCACCGGTCACGGAGCAGGAAGCACGCCACAGACCGAACGGTGCGAAGACGGCTGATTCCAACGGCTTGCGCCGCCTGCTTCCGGTTGGTGCCGGAATTCCGGCATCGGTCCTGGCAGTGCGCTTGCTGCCACCGATCAATCGGATCGCCGGCACGTGCTTCCTGACCTCGATGCCATCGCCCGCCTCGTCGCCGACGCGCACGCGCGCGGCGACGCCGCGATCGTCGGCGCCGACGCGATGGCGATGGCGGCCGCCATCGGCGTGCCGTCTCCGGCATCGCTGACTCTGGCGTCGGCGGATGCGGTCGCGCGCGCCGATCTGTCGTCGCTCGGCGACCGCGTCGTGATCAAAGCGATCTCGCCGCGCCTGGTCCACAAAAGCGACGCCGGCGGCGTGCGCGTCGTCGAGAACGCGCGTGCGCGCGTCGCCGAGGCCGTCGGTGAGATGGCGCAGCGTCTCGCCGAGTACGCGCCGACGTTTCTGGTCAGCGCGTACGTGCCGCACGGCGACGCGTTCGGCGACGAGTTGATTCTCGGCGCGCGATGGACCCCGGATTTCGGTGCGGTCGTGACCGCCGGCGCCGGGGGGATCGCGACCGAGTTCGTCGCGGCGAATCTGCGGCGCGACCGTCGTCTGGCGATCGTGTCGCCGTCGCTGCCGGCGGTGCGATCGCTCGGCGATCGGCTGCGCGCGAGCGCGGCGATCGATGCGGCGACGCAGCCGTGTCGCGGCGATGCCGCGCGTGTGTCGCTCGCCGCGCTCGAAGACGCGGTCGCCCGCCTCGGTGCGGCGGCGAGCCGGTTCGCCGACCTCGGCGTCAGCGAGTTCGAGATCAACCCGCTGGTGTCGAGCGGCGGCGCGCTGGTCGCGCTCGACGCGCGCGCGATCTTCGGGCGGCCGGTCGCGCCGGCGGTGGCGCGGCCGCTGCGGAAACTGCGGCATCTGCTGACGCCCGCGCGCATCGCGATCGTCGGCGTGTCGTCGGACATGAACCCGGGGCGCGTGATCGTCCGCAACCTGCTGCGCGAGGGGTTCGGCGCCGAGCACATCACGATCATCAAACCGGGCGTCGAGCACATCGACGGCTGCCGATGCGTCGCGACGCTCGCGGCGATGGCGCAGGAAGCCGACCTGCTCGTGCTCGCCGTCCCGGCCGCGACGGCCGCCTCGTTCGTCGTCGAAGCGATCCGCAACAAAGCCGCGGAGAGCATCATCGTGATTCCCGGCGGCTTCGAGGAGAAGCGCACCGGCGCGCCGCTCGCCGCGGAGGTGCGGAGCGCGCTCGATCGCGCGCGGCGTACGCCGTGGGGCGGTCCGGTGCTGAACGGCGCCAACTGCATCGGCGTGCGATCGAAGCCGGGGAAGTACGACACGACGTTCATCCCGGAGGATCGCCTGCCGGCGGAGCGCGCGCCCGAGGCGCCGGTTGCGGTCATCGCGCAAAGCGGCGCGTTCGCGCTGACGCTCCTCAACAAGCTGCCGCACTTCAATCCGACGTACCTCGTCACCGTCGGCAATCAAATCGATCTGACGATCGGCGACTATCTCGCGTACTTGAAAGACGACGCGTCGATCGATCTGTTCGCGGTGTACGTCGAGGGATTCAAGCCGCTCGATGGCGCCGCGTTCGTCGATGCGGCGGCGGCGATCGTCGCGAGCGGGCGGACGGTCGTGCTCTATGCCGCCGGCCGGACGCCGGCGGGCGCGAGGGCGACGTCGAGCCACACGGCGTCGATGGCGGGCGACGCCGAGGTGACGCGCGCGCTCGCGCGCCAGGCGGGGATCCTCGTGGCCGACTCGCTCGCGGACTTCGAGGATCTCGTCAAGCTGTTCACGATGTTGCGCGATCGCCGCGTCGGCGGACGCCGGCTGGGCGCGGTGACCAACGCCGGCTTCGAGTGCGTCGCCGTCGCGGACAGTCTCGGCGCGCTGGCGCTCGCGCCGTTCACGCGGCACACGATCGAGCGGCTGCAGGCGCTCGTCAAGCTCGCGCGCGTCGATGGGCTGGTCGACGTCCACAACCCGCTCGACGTGACGCCGATGATGGGCGACGTCACCTACGACGAGATCGTCCGGGCGGTGCTGGCGGATCCGACGGTCGACGTGGGGGTCGTCGGCTGCGTGCCGATGACGCCGGCGCTGAACACCGTGCCGCTGAGGCCGGCGCCGACCGCTCGAACCGACGAGCCGGTGTTCGGCGCCGATTCGATCGTCACGCATCTTGCAGCGATCGCCGCAGAGGCGCGCAAGGCCTGGATCGCCGTCGTCGATGCTGGCTCGCTGTACGACCCGATGGCCGCTCGGCTCGAGGCTGCGGGCATTCCCGTGTTTCGCACTGCCGACCGCGCGCTGCCGCTGTTCGACGTCTTTTGCGCCGAGCGGCTGCGGCGGCGCGCCAACGATCGGCATTCCGAGGATCACCATGAAGACACTGTGGTCGGAGCGGTTCGCGCAGCGAACGCAGGGGATGCGCCGGTCGGAGGTGCGTGAGCTCCTCAAGCTGACGGAGCGTCCGGGCGTCATCTCGTTCGGCGGCGGGCTGCCGGCGCCCGAGCTGTTTCCGCTGGCGCGCTGCGAGGAGGCGTGCACGAAGGTGCTGCGCGAGCACGGCGCCGCGGCGCTCCAGTACAGCGCGACCGAGGGGTACCGTCCGCTGCGCGAGATGATCGCGCGTCACACGCGCCGCTACGGCCTGACGGTCGACGCCGACAACATCCTGATCACGAGCGGCTCGCAGCAGGCGCTCGATCTCATCGGCAAAGTGTTCGTCAATCCGGGCGATCACATCCTCGTCGAGCGGCCGACGTATCTCGGCGCGCTGCAGGCGTGGACGTCGTATCAGGCGCAATACCTCACCGTTGGGATGGACGACGAGGGGGCGCGCGTGGACGAGATGGAGACGGAGCTGCGCGCGGGGCCGAAGTTCATCTACGCGCTGCCGAATTTCCAGAATCCGACCGGCGTCACGCTGTCGCTCGCGCGCCGGCGGCGGATCGTCGAGCTCGCGGATCATTACGGCGTCCCGATTCTCGAGGACGATCCCTACGGCCAGTTGCGCTACGAAGGCGATCATCTGGCGCCGCTCGTCGAGATCGACGCGGCCTATCGCGGCGGCGACGGGCCGTACAGCGGCAATGTCATCTACCTGAGCACCTTCTCGAAGACGCTGGCGCCCGGTCTTCGCCTCGGGTGGATCGTCGCGCCGGCCGACGTCATCGACCGCCTGGTGCAGGCGAAGCAGGGGACCGATCTCCATACGAGCACGTTCACGCAGTACGTCGCCTACGAGGTGGCGTCAGGCGGCTTCCTCGATCAGCACGTGCGCACGATCCGCGCGGCGTATCGCGAGCGGCGCGACGCGATGATCGCGGCGATGGAGGAGAGCTTTCCGCGCGGCGTCACGTGGACGCGGCCGCACGGCGGTCTCTTCCTGTGGGTCCGCTTTCCCGAAGGACTCGACGCGGCGGACGTGCTGAAGGAAACGCTGAAGGTCGACGTCGCGTTCCTCGTCGGCAGCGCGTTCTTCGTCGACGGATCGGGGCGCAACACGGCGCGGTTCAACTTCTCGAACGCGAGCGTCGAGCGGATTCACGAGGGCGTGCGGAAGATCGGCGCGGTGCTGCAGCGGATGCGGCCGGCGCCGTCCGGCGAACCGGTCACCGTTTTGACGCGTCGATGATCGCTTCCATGTGCGCGAGGTACTTTTCGAAGGCGCGCCGGCCGGACGCGGTCAGCCGGTATTCGGTCCGCGGCGTGCGGCCGTCGAATCCTTTGTCGCACGCGATGTAGCCGGCGTCCTCGAGCTTGCGCGCGTGGACGCTGAGATTGCCGTCGGTCGTCTTCAGCAGCGTCTTCAGATCGGTGAACGTCAGGCGATCGGTCGCCGCGAGCGCGCTGACGATGCCGAGGCGCAGCCGCTCGTGAATCAGCCGATCCAGTTCGAGCGGCGACGTTGGCCGTTTGACGTCCGACCGTTGCCTCTTAACTTCTGCCTTTTCACTTCGCACTTCTAACTTTCGCTGCGCTGCTCCCTTAGCCACCGTATCTCCTCGCGATCACCCAGCCGAAACCGATGTGAAGGCCGCCGAAGCCGGCGGCGAGCCACCACTGCCCCCATGCCGCCGGCGCGACGAAGGCGGCGACCGACAGCGCCATGAAACACACGCCCATGATCGGGACGATGCGCGCGGTGCTGGCGCCGCCGGAGGCGAGGGCGGTGCCGTAGAGCAGCAGCCAGCAGCCCGGGAGTCGCGCGACGAGACCGGACGCGGCGAACACCGCGGTGAGCGCCAGGCCGGCGACGAGCGGCGGCAGATAGCCGAGCGCGAAGCGGTACGCGGGCGCGGCGAAGGACAGCGGCGTCCCCGCGCGCGCGGCTTTGCGCGTCAGCGTCGTGAGGCCGATCGCGGCGGCGAGCGCCGCCTCGATCAGCCACACGAGCAGCCAGCGCGGCGAGGCGCCGGGCGGGCCGCTGACGAAGGCGGCGGCAATGGCGGTCGCGCCCATCGCCATGCCGCCGCGGCCGGGCAGTGCGGTGAACTCGCCGGCGCGCGACATCGTGTCGCGGATGTAGCGCAGGTTCTCGGCGGCGCGGACGTCGAGGCGTTCCACTGACGAGTTCTTTATAGCACAGAGTCGAGCTACTGCGCGCGCAGCATCAGCACCGGCACCTTCACCAGGTGCCGCACGCGATCGGCGGTCGTGCCGCGGACGACGTCGGAGAGGAAGCGGTGGCCGTGCGTGGCCATCGCGATGAGATCCGCATCGTGGTGTTCGGCGCTGCGCACGAGCTCGGTTGCCGGGTCGCCCATCGCGAGCTCGACGTCGACGCTGAGCCCCTGCGCGCGCAGGCCGCGCTGCAGCGACTCGAGGTACGCGCGGTCGGCTTTCATCTCCTCCGACTCGCGCAGCTTCAGCTCGTCGAAGTGCCGTGCCGCCCACCCGTCCGCGACGTGGACCAGGAGCAGCTCGGCGCCCGTCAGCTTCGCGAGAAGCGACACGTGCTCGACGATCGTCCGATCCGCGGCCGAATTCTCGATTGCGATGAGGATGCGCCGGTACATCACACGCCCATGAACGTCTGGTACAGCAGCCAGATGTTCAGCACCGCGATGACGAAGGCGACGATCCAGGCAAGCGCCTGCATCCAGCGCGGGCTGACAAACGCCCCCATCTTATGCGGATCGCTCGTGAAGAGCACGAGCGGAATCACCGCGAACGGCAGCTGCAGGCTGAGGACCACCTGGCTCAGGATGATGAGCGATCCGGTGCCCCGCTCGCCGTACAGATAAATCACGACGATCGCGGGGATGATCGCCAGCAGGCGCGTCATCAGCCGCCGCAGCCACGGGCGCAGGCGGAGGTTGATGAACCCCTCCATCACGATCTGCCCGGCGAGCGTGCCCGTGAGCGTGGCGTTCTGTCCCGAGCAGAGCAGCGCGATCGCGAAGAGCGCGCTCGCGAGGCTCGTGCCGAGCAGCGGCGACAGCAGCTGATACGCGTCGCCGATGTCGGCCACGTCCTCGTGCGGCGTGCCGTGGAAGACGGCGGCCGCCATGACGAGGATCGCCGCGTTGATGAAGAGCGCGGACATCAGGGCGACGGCCGAGTCGATCGACGCGAAGCGGATCGCCTCGCTCTTGCTCTCGTGCGTGTCGACGTACTTCCGCGTCTGCACGATCGACGAGTGCAGGTAGAGATTGTGCGGCATCACCGTCGCGCCCAGGATGCTGATGGCGATGTACAGCATCTGCCGATCGGTCACAATGCGTGCCTGCGGGACGAGGCCGATCGACATCGCGGCGAGGTCGGGGCGCGCGAGCCAGAGCTCGATGGCGAACGAGCCGGCGATCGCGAGGATCAGCCCCACCACGAGCGCCTCGACGTAGCGGAAGCCGCGGTGCTGCAGGAAGAGCACGACGAGGACGTCGGCGGCGGTGACGAGCACGCCGACAAGCAACGGCAGATGGAACAGCAGGTTGAGCGCGATGGCGGCGCCGATGACCTCGGCCAGATCGCAGGCCGCAATCGCGATCTCGCACAACACCCACAGCACGATCGTCGTCGGGCGCGAGTAGCTGTCGCGGCAGGCCTGCGCGAGGTCGCGTCCGCTCGCGATGCCGAGCCGCGCGGCGAGCGCCTGCAGCAGGATCGCCATCAGGTTCGACAGCACGATCACGCTGAGCAGCGCGTAGCCGTAGCGCGCGCCGCCGGCGAGGTCGGTGGCCCAGTTGCCCGGGTCCATGTAGCCGACCGCCACGAGATATCCGGGTCCGGCGAACGCGAAGAGCTTTCGCCAGAACCCCGCCCCGTGCGGGATCTCGACCGATTTGTGGACCTCGGGAAGACTGACGCCGGTCGACGGCAATCGCCAGCCGCGGACAGGGTTAGGAGGGTTTTCGGTCGCCACAGTTATGAGTTTTGATTACTCAAAAATCATAACACAGGTCGTCTGCTGTCAGACGCCCAACTGATAGCCCTTGAATCGAAGCCTCAGCTCGCTCTTCTTGAACTTGCCCGCGGACGTCCGCGGGATCGCGTCGATGAACTCGAACGCGTCGGGCAGCCAGAACTTCGGAAACTGCGGCGCCAGATAGGCGCGCAGTTCTTCGGGTGACGCCGACGCTCCCGGCTTCAGCACGACCGCCGCGAGCGGACGTTCCGCCCACTTGGGGTGTTCCACCGGGATCACCGCCGCCTCCGCAACGGCGGGATGGCCCATCAGCGCGCACTCGAGCGCGACCGAGCTAATCCACTCGCCGCCCGACTTGATCACGTCCTTCGACCGGTCCTGCACCTGGATCGTGCCGCTCGCATCGATCGTCACGATGTCGCCGGTCTTGAACCAGCCGTCGTCCGTGAAGCGATCGCCGCAGTCGTCGCGGCGGAAGTACGCGCTCGCGATCCACGGTCCGCGCACTTCGAGCTCGCCCATCGTCGTGCCGTCCCACGCGATGAGGCCGCGTTCGTCGCGTCCGCGGATTTCGACAAACGGCGCCGGCCGCCCCTGCTTCGCGCGGTACTTGAACTGCGCCTCGGCGGGTTGGTCGGCGAGCGTCGCCGGGACGTGGCAGATGCTGCCGAGCGGCGCCATCTCCGTCATGCCCCAGGCCTGGACGATGCGCATGCGGTGCCGCGTCTCGAACGACTCGATGAGCGACTGCGGCACCGCCGATCCGCCGACGAACATCGCGCGCATCGCGGACAGATCGTACGCGCGCGGATGGTCGTCGAGCAGTTGCAGCACGCCGATCCAGATCGTCGGCACGCCGCCGGTGACGGTGACGCGCTCCCGCGCGAACAGGTCGACGATGCTCTTGGGGTCGAGGTGCCGGCCGGGCAGGACCATCTTCGCGCCGGTCATCATCGCGGCGAACGGCATGCCCCACGCGTTGGCGTGGAACATCGGCACGATCGGGCAGACCGTGTCCTGCTCGCAGATGCCCATCACTCCCGACAGCGCGAGCCCCAGCGTGTGCAGCACGAGCGCGCGGTGCGAATACACCACGCCCTTCGGCGCGCCCGTCGTTCCGGTCGTATAGCACATGGCGACCGCGCTGCGTTCGTCGGGATCGGGCGCGTCCGCGAGCGGCGCCGCCGACGCGACGAGCGTCTCGTAGTCGAGCGCGCCGGTCGGCGGCACGCTCGCGCCGACGACGATCTCCTTTACCGGTCTCGCGACGTGCGGTCGCACCTTCTCCCACAGCGGCAGCAGCGTGTCGTCGACGATGACGACTTTGTCCTCGGCGTGATTGACGATGTAGGCGAGTTCGTCGGGGTGGAGACGCAGGTTCAACGTGTGGAGGACCGCGCCGGCCAGCGGAATGGCGAAGTACGCCTCGAGGTGCGCGGCGTGATTCCACGCGAGCGTCGCGACGCGATCGCCCGGCTGCACGCCGAGCGACACGAGGGCGCCGGCGAGCCGCCGCGTCCGCTGGGCCCAGTCGGCGACGCGATACCGCTGCAGCGACGCGTCGGGCCGCCGCCAGACGATCTCCTGGCGGCCGAACAGCGCTTCCGCGCGACGGAAGATCGCCGACAGCGTCAGCGGGAAGTCCATCATGAGCCCGTTCATCGGATCCCCCTCGTGAGGCGCGGATTGTAGCGGAAGTGCGGCACCCGCCCAAGCGCGCGGGCGACGCGGGCACGATCTACCCGCCGGGTAACTTCTACGCGCGTTCGACAGGACACAACGGTCGACGTGCACGCACGATCGAACGCTGGCGACGTGGACCCTGATCTGCTTGGCGATCAGGCATGGCGGGCCGGTCGGTGCTGATCGAACAAGCGGCGGCAATGCTGGGCGTGTCGCGGCGCACGATCTATTACTGGATTCGCGAGGGACGGCTGCGGACGGTGCCGACCGGCACGGTGTCGCAGCGCGTGACGGTGGAGTCGATCGAGGAGGCGCGGAGGACGAAGCGGGCTAGACGCCGAGCCGCTGACGTTTCAGGTACAGACCTTTGCGCGAGATGCCCAGCGCCTTCGCGACGGCATCCACCCGGCCGTGATGCTCGCGAAGGGCCGCCTTGATCATCTCGCTTTCGATGCGCGCGACGGCGGAGGGGAGGTTTTCTTCGAGCGAGACGGCGATCGCGGCGCGTTTCGAGGCGGGGCGGATCAACGGCAGCGCCTCGAGGATCTCGTCGGAGATCAGGTCGGGCTCGAGCGTGCCGCCGTGGTCGACGAGCGCGACCATGCGCCGGATTTCGTTCTGCAGCTGCCGGATGTTGCCCGGCCATCGGTAGAGCAGCAGGCGCTCCATCGTTTCTTCGGCGACGGGGAGGTAGCCCTTGTGGAACTCGGCGGCGGCGGCCGCGACGAAATGCGTGACGAGGCTGGGGATTTCGTCGCGCCGCTCGCGCAGCGGTTTCAGCGCGAGGCGGATGATGTTGATGCGGTAGAAGAGATCTTCGCGGAAGGTGCCCTGCTGCACGAGCGTCGGCAGATGACGATTCGTCGCGCAGACGATCCGGACGTTCACCTTCGTCGTCGTGACGTCGCCGAGCGGGGCGATTTCGCCCGATTCGAGGAAGCGGAGCAATTTCGGCTGCAGGTCGAGGCCGAGCTCGCCGATCTCGTCGAGGAAGAGCGTGCCGCCGGCGGCGGCGCGGATGAGCCCGGGGTTGTCGTGGTCGGCGCCGGTGAACGCGCCGCGGCGGTAGCCGAAGAGCGTGCTCTCGAGGAGATGGCCGGGCAGCGCGGCGCAGTTCACGGGGATGAACGGCTTTGGCGCGCGGCCGGAGTAGACGTGCAGGGCGCGAGCGAGGATTTCCTTGCCGGTGCCGCTGTCGCCGAGCACGAGCACGGTGACGGTGGCCCGCGCGACACGCTTCACGAGCGTGGCCTGCTCGTGCATGTGGCCGACGAGGACGGCGTCGAGGTCCGTGTCGATGTCGGGTTCGGCGGGCCAGACGGCGGCCTGCTGCTCGGCGTAGGCGCGCGCGGCGCGGACGTCGCGGACGGCGGCGGCGATGGCTTTGGCGGCGTTGATCGTGGCGATGGACGTGATGTCGGCGCGCGGCTCGATGGTGAGCTGAATGCGATCGTCGAGGCGGACGGTCGACGCGGCGGCTGGCTCGGGTCGCTCGGTGGCGTCCCACGTGTCGGGCGCGGCGAGGTCTGCGACGGCCACGCCGGTGACGGCGTTGGCGGTCTTGAGGGCGTCGGACAGTTCCGCCGCTTCGACGCGGGCGTCGGCCGAGACGGCGAAGACTTCGGCGATGTTGTGCAGCGTGGCGGCGGCGGCGCAGACCGGGCGCGTGCCGGAATCGGCCGCGGGCGCGAGCTGTTGGCGGACGCGCGCGAGCGAGCGGCGGAGGTTCTCGACGCCGAGGCGATTGCCGGTGGCGTCGAAGGTCTGGATGGCGCGCTGCGCGTGGCGGTCGGCTTCGGCGGCGCGTCCTTCGCGGAGGCTCGCGCAGGCGAGCACGCGGTGGTATTCGCCGCGGACACTGGGCGGCGCGGACTGGATGTGCGCGGCGACGTCGCCGAGCGTGAGGGCGGCGCCGCGGGGGTCGCCGAGGGCGGAGAGGATGTCGACGCGCGCGAGCTGCGCGAGGGTCATGAGCAGCTGGTCGCCGCAGTGGTGCGCGAGGGAGATCGCCTCGTCGGCGCGGGCGAGGGCGTCGGCGAGTTTGTCCTGGCGGATGAGGAGGTCGATGCGGGTCAGGAGGGCGTGGCGGTAGACGTAGAGGGTGCGGTCGTCGGGCGTTCGCATGGATTGGGCGACGCTGTCGAGGAGCATCTCGCAGTCGTCGATGCGATCTTGGGCGAGTCGCAGCCGCGCTAATGTCTCTATAACTCCGAATCCGTTGTGTTCTTCAGGACGTAACGCGAGGATTGCTCGCTCGATGTAGTCGGACGCTCGATGAAAATCAGCGGCCAAATATAGAAGAATTCCGAAATTTGCGAGCGCCGCACGAATAGTTGCCGCTGCTCCCGATTCCTCAGATGCCGCGAGAGCCTGCTGTCCGATTTGCAGGCCGGCTTGCACGTCACATCGCATGACCGCGATACCCAAGCGATTATTCAATGCGACCGCTTCAAGCCAGTGGTTGGGCTCGCTCCGAAGCAGGCTTAACGCGAGGACCGAGTGCCGATCCGCACTTGGAAGCAATCCGGCCATCGCTTCAATCTCGCCGATGTACGCATGCATGGCAGCCGTCAGCTGGACGTCAGCCGCCTTAATCGTGATCGCTCGCAGTTGCGAGATGAGAGGCGTAACGGCGTCGCGGCCATCTCGTTGAGACAGGATCCTCAATAGCCCGAGGCGCGACCAGAAAACCCACCTAAATGACTCTACGGCATCAGTCGAGATCTCCGCCTTCTGAAAGTGCTCGATCGCATCGTCAATTCGGCCTTGCGAAACCGCGATCCTGCCGAGGACACATGCAACTCCGGCGCGTTCATCTGCAGTCGCTGTCTTCAATGGAATTGAACTCACCGACGCGAGTGCCTGTGGCAGTTTGCCGAGGCGCTCGAATACCCATCCTCTAAGAACTGCGACTCGATTCCTAAGGCTCCGCCGGACCGTCAGGTTTCCAAGGACGGCCAGGCTCCGCACAAAGTCGCCCGCCCGAAGCTCGCGTTCGATGGCCTCGATGTGTTCCATTTGCGAAATCTTGCGTGGATTGTCGCAGGAAATTGATTGTTTCTTGAGGACTAACTGACGCGCTGTTTACTTTCTGTGCAAAATCGAGCGCCCTACCGATTAGTGGACGCTCAAATCCGTGTTGTCGGATTCGGGTCGATGTGCATCTCGACGCGCCGCAGCTAACAATGATGCGAACGTTGCACCGTCTCGCGGGGCCGCCGCGACGCCGACACTCACCTGTATCGAGAGAACACCGGCGCCTTCCGGCAGTCGCAGCGGATGGAGAGCCACGGCCGACTCAATGCGACGCGCCACGAGGTACGCGGTTTCGAGATCCGTTGTGTGCAGGAACGCGACGAGGTCATCGCTAACGTCCCTAAAGAGCATATCGGCGACCCGCAGACTATGTTGAGTATGGTGCACGACGTGCCGCATCGCTTCGTCTCCAGCTGCTCGGCCATGGACACGATTGACCATCTTCAGATTTCCAACGTCGACCAAAATAACTGCGAATGGCGTCGTGGGCCCATTCAAAGAGGAGGAAACCACCGTTTCGAGTTGTTTCGTGCTCGGTAGCCCAGTGATTTGATCCCGCCTTGGAGCCGCGTCGAATTCGACAGCTCTTCGAAGCGTGTGAGCGATTTGCTTCGCGACCGATTCGATGATTCGCTTGTGATCGTCGTTGAAGGCACCGGAGTCGCCCGAGTACATTGTCAAGACACCGACAAGTTCATCTTCGTCTGCCACAAGTGGAGCGCTGATGCAGCTTCGCAACGGCGTTGGCCGCGATCGGTTGAGCTCGCCAAAGTCGAGAGTTGGATCCGAATTAACGATCGTCTGACGGTGAGCTGCAACCCAGCCGCTCAGCCGTTGTCCAAGCGTGATCCGTAGGCCCTTAATCGTTTCCGCTCCTTCACCCACGGCATGACTGGCTTCAACTTCGTTGGTCCGAGGGTCCCAGATGTAAAACACGCAAAGCGACGACGGGACCAGTCGTCGCAGATGGTTCGCAATAATGTCCCCTGAATCTCGGACGCTCACCTGGCCAGCCAACGACCGAGCGAGCTCGTACAGCGTGAGCATCTCATCGGCACTTGATGCAATCTGATCGAGCACAGGCTCAGTTGGCTGGTGGGCACCTGTTGTGCGCGCTGTGCCTATCGTCTCGAGTGCTCGCGTAGGTACGTTCGTCTCAAGCGGCCCTGGAGCAATTTCGGCATGGACTCTGTTGAATGTATCCACGATAAGCGGGTCGTACATCGCACCGCGTCGTTCCATCAGGATTCCGAGCGCTTCGACGTCGGTGAGCCTTGGTCTGTACGGCCTATCCGACGTGAGAGCGTCGAAGCAGTCAACCACCGCGAGAATTCGGGCTCCAATTGGGATCTCGGTGCCTTTCAACCCGTCAGGGTAGCCACTACCATCCCAATTCTCGTGATGATGGCGGACGATCGGGACGACAGGGTATGGGAATTCAACCGCCGACAAGATGTCGGCTCCGATGCTCGCATGCAGTTTCATGCGCTCAAATTCGCCGGCCGTGAGTTTCCCTGGTTTGTTCAGGATGTACTCGGGCACCGCCAACTTACCCATGTCGTGAAGGAGTGCAGCCGCCTCCACTGCCTTGATGAGATTTGAGTCGCGAACTCCAACCTCTTGAGCCAACCGAACGGCATAAAGCTGGACACGACGGATGTGTCCGTGCGTCACCTGATCCTTCGCATCGATTGCCATTGCGAGGGTCTCGACCGTCGACATGTAGAGCTTGTTAAGTTGCTCTAGATGTTTGTTGGCGTCGTCCACACGCCCCATCGTTGTTCTAAATGTGAAATACAGGACGATCAGCAGCGGAAGGATGATTCCCAAGTAGCCGATGTCGATCGTTCTCGTGAACCCCACGAACAGGATCGCGACTGAAGCACCTCCGAAGTAATTCAACGAAAGCCACAAGAAGCTAGAAGTCCAGACCCTGAGCGGGCTCAGGTCGCGTTCGAGCGCGATGATGAACGTAACGAGCCAGCTGTTGAGGGAGAAGTAGACGAGAGCGAACAAGAAGAGGGGGGGCAGAATCGCGTTGACCGACGCCGGTGCGACTGACAGCGGCGCAATCCCCGACACCCGAAAAAAGACGTTAGCGGACACCCACGCGGAAATGGCCGGCGCCGACATGTTGAATAGCGCGCGGTGTGGTTGATCACGATGACGTTTAGCGATCCAGAATGAAATCGCCAACGCATCGAGTGACACCGTCACGGTAGCCGCTGATGGTCCGTAGAGAAGGGCTGCCGCAAAGACAAACGTCTCGGAGATTGAGATGGAAGCGTACGAAGATGGGAGTTGTAGCGTCGCTGACCCGCTCAGCAGGGTCAATGCTGCCAAGACGAACCAGCCGCGCGGGATCGGATGCGTCGCGAGACGCACCAGCGACAGCATCAGAACGACAGTTCCGGATGCGATCACTAGCCCGAGGTAAATCCGGCCGGCGCGCGAGAAGCTAGCGGGGGACACCATTCGGCATCCCCGTTATCGGTTCGACTAGTCCCAAACGATAATAGTGCGCATCGTTCTCTCCTCGGTTCCTCGATAGTCGATTACATCAGTGAAATCGTTTTGCGCCGACGAATCAGGCACCCGTGTTGTCTATACCCCACACAATCGACTCGGAGTCGACGCCCCACACAATGGACTCTGCGTTCAATCCCCACACGATCGATGAGGTGCCGATTCCCCAAACGATTGAAGCAGGCTTGACACCCCACACGATCGAGTTTGAATTGACGCCCCAAACGATCGAATCCGCGTCGATTCCCCAGACGATCGAGTTACTTCCAATTCCCCACACAATGGAGGCGTTGTTTACGCCCCAAACGATTGAGTCCGCGTAAACCGACGGATCGCCGCGAAGCCAGCTGTTCGCAGCGGGCTGAATTGATGGACCGAACTGCTGAGCGGGTGAGTCGCCGCCGTTGACCAAATCCACCGCCGCGAGCACATTCATATTCCCCGCACCCGCCCCCACCAACCCCGCCTCCGGCATGAATGTCGCCGTCACCTGCAGCGCCAGCCTCGCGTCCGCCGCCCGCAGCGCCGGCCGGTCGTCGATCAACAGCGCCGCCGCGCCGCTGACCACCGCCGCCGACATGCTCGTCCCCGACAACTGGAAGTACGCATTCGGCCCCTGACCCGTCACGTGATGCGCCGGATACGTCGTCGGCAGATAGGCATTGGACGCTTCGGCCGAGACGATGTGCTGCCCGGGCGCGGCGAGGTCGGGCTTCAGCCGCAGGTCGTACGCCGTCGGACCGCGCGAGCTGTACGGCGCAATCGTGTCGTCCGACCGGTCCGCCGTCCCGTGCGTGTCGATGGCGCCGACCGCAATCGCGTGCGCGCTGTTGGCCGGCGACGTGATCGACCCCAGCACCGTCTTACCGTCCGCGCTCCGCCCGTAGTTCCCGGCCGACGCGACGACCACGAGACCCGCGCGCGCCGCGCGCTCCACCGCCTCGCACATCGGATCGTCGGCCGACGGCTGCAGCACCGGCGCACCGAGCGACAGGTTGATGATGCGGATGCGGTACTGATCGCGGTGCGCGATCGCCCAGTCGATCGCCTCGACGACGTCCGCGACCGTGCCCGCCCCGTTCGCGTCGAGCACGCGCAGGTTCACCAGGCTCGCGCCGTACGCGATGCCGCGATAATCGAGGCCGTCCGGCGTCGACACGTGCGCGCCCGCAATGATCCCGGCGACGTGCGTGCCGTGCCCGAACCGATCCACGCCGTCACCGCCCGTGAAGTCCTTCGTCGCGACGATGCGCCCCTTGAGCGCCGCGTGCGTCGAATCCATCCCCGAATCGATCACCGCCACGGTGACGTGCGACCCGGTCAGCGACGGCACGTCCCGCGATCCGGCCCAGACCTGATCGGCGCCCGTCGACTCGGCGGTCACCACGTCGCTGACGCGAATCCGCGTGTTGCCCGACAAGTGATCGACCGCCTCGTCCTGCTGCAGCGCGGCGAGCTGGCCGGCCGTCACTCGCAACACCGCGCCGCTCGCCAGATAGCGCGCGACGACGAGGTTGTACCGCGCGGCGATCGCGTCCACCGTGTCGCGATCGCCGTGGACGATGATCTCGATGAGCTGCGATCCCGCCTGGAGGTGATCCTGCAGGTCGGCGCTGAGCCGCGCACGATGGCCGTTGGCGGCGTACGCGGCCGGCGCGCCGGCGAGCAGGAGCGTGAAGACAATTGAGAAACGAGTACGCATTGGGGAGTCTCCGCGTGACGGAGGCGGCATATCCGAACTACGCCTGCGGCCGTCGAATCTCGTTCACCGAATCGAGCAGCACCCGCTGCGATCCGCCAAGCGTCCGGATCGTCTGCAGCCGGCCTTCCCGAATGCGGTTGTAGATCGTCCGCCGCGACACGCCGAGCAGCTCGGCCGCATGGTCGAGCGAGACGCTTCGTCCGATACGTGGTTCGAAGCTCGAGGTGTCGTGGTCGTCAACCGTCCGTTCCGCTGCGTTCATCTGCCAGATTCCTCCGTGTGCCGGACAGCAGGGCACGCGCGGTACCAGACCGCGCACCCGCGGCGGGGGCGGACGGCTCGTTCCGTAACTCGTTGCGGACGTGAAAGTTGCTGTACTACGATGACAGCGGGTGCCGTGGACGACAGCGGGTGCGCGTGGCCAAAAAGCTGACCATCCGGCTGCGCGGCGAACGAAGGCCCGGTGATTTTGCACGCAAAATCGAATTTCATGGCGAGCTTGTACGCAATTTCGAGCGGCCAAATTTCTGGCCGCGTGGCCAGCTTTTGACCGGACACGCGCGCATCGTTCGGCGCTCGATAGCGTTCGCCCTCGTCGGCACCGCGATCCTCGCCGCCGCCTGCAGATCCAACCGCCCCTCCGAATCCGCTTCGTCCGCCCTCGCCTCGCCCGCTCCGCCGACGCGCGGCGGATCGATCGTCGCCTCGCTCCGCAGCGACCCGACGTCCTTCGACCGCCTCGTCGCCGCCGATCGGACGAGCGATCTCGTCGCGCTGCTGACCCAGGCCAAGCTGGTCCGTGTCAACAAGGTGACGCAGCAGGTCGAACCGTGGCTGGCCACACGCTGGACCGTCGACGCCGACGGCCGTCACGTCACGCTGAAACTCCGCCACGGCGTCGCGTTCTCCGACGGCGCGCCGTTTACCGCCGGCGATGTCGTGTTCACGTTCGCGGCGGTCTACGACAAGAAGACCGATAGCGTGCTCGCCGACGCGATGACGATTGCCGGCAAGCCGATCGCCGTCACCGCCGTCGATCCCGAGACGGTCGCACTCACCTTTCCGTCACCGTTCGGCCCCGGCGTGCGCATCCTCGACAACCTGCCGATCCTGCCGAAGCACAAGCTCGAGCCCGCGCTCGCGGCCGGTGCGCTCGCGAACGCCTGGACGACCAGCACACCGCCGTCCGATCTCGCGGGACTCGGTCCGTTCGTGCTGCACGAGTACGCGCCGGGCCAGCGCCTCGTCTTCGATCGCAACCCGCACTACTGGCGGACGGCCGCCAACGGCGACCCGCTGCCGTACCTGGATCGCATCACCGTCGATCTGATTCCCGATCAGAGCGCCGAGATGCTGCGGCTCGACGCGGGTCAGCTCGACGTCATGAACGAAGACCTGACGCCCGAGGCCTACGCGCCGATGAAGCAGGCGGCGCGCGACGGACGCGCGCGCCTCGTCGACGTCGGCGTCGCGCTGCAGGCCGACAGCTTCTGGTTCAATCTCAAGCCGGGCGCGTTTGCCGGCGATCCGCGCGCCGCCTGGCTGCAGCGCGAGGAACTCCGCCACGCGATCGCGATGGCGGTGGATCGCAAGGCGTTCATCGACGCGGTGTTCCTCGGCGCGGCCGAACCGGTGTACGGCCCGGTCTCGCCGTCGAACAAGACGTGGTACTGGTCGGGGACGCCGCAGACGCCGTACGATCCCGCGCGTGCCAAATCGCTCCTCGCGTCGATCCACGTCCCGGCCGACGCGCGCTTTTCGATCGTCGTGCAGAAGGGGCGTCCGCGCTTCGAGCGCGGTGCGGCGTTCATCCGCGACGAGCTCAAGAAGATCGGTCTCACCGTCGATGTCGTCGCGCTCGAAGGCAACGCGGTCGTGCAGCGGCTTGTCACCGGCCGCTACGACGCGGCGTACTTCGCGCCGACGGTGACGGACACCGATCCGGTCAACCAGCAGGATTTCTGGCAGAGCAGCGGCCCGTTTCATCTCTGGAACATGTCGCAGCCGAAGCCGGCGACCGACTGGGAGCGGCAGATCGACGCGCTGATGCAGCAGCAGGCGGCGACGATCGATCAGGCCGCGCGCAAGCGGATGTTCGACGAGGTGCAGCAGATCTTCATCGCGCACGAACCGGTGCTGTACTTCGCCGCGCGCCGGCTGTACGTCGTCGTGTCGTCGCGCATCACGGCGATGACGCCGGCGGTCGATACGTTTCCCGTGATGTGGGCGCCCGACGAGATCGCCGTCCGCCAGTGACATGCGCGGCTACATCCTGCGGCGCCTCGCCTTCGCGCTGTTCCTGATCGTCGCGGTGTCGTCGGCGTCGCTGCTGCTGACCGAGCTCGCGCCAGGCGATGCCGCGCTCGCGAAGCTCGGTCCCGAAGCGCATCCCGACGAAATCGCCCGCGCCCGCGAACGCTACGGCCTGAACCGATCGATCGGCGCGCAGTACGCCGACTGGGTGTCGCACGCCGTCCGGTTCGATTTCGGGCGCTCGATTCTCTACGACCGTCCGGTCGCGGATCTGATCCCCGAGCGCGCGGCGAACACCGCCATCCTCGCGGTGACGGCGCTCGCGATCGCCACGCTCGTCGGCCTGCCGCTCGGCATCGTGTCGGGCAGCCGGCGCGGCGGCCTCCTCGCGCACGCGATTCGGACGGTGTCCGTCGTGCTGCTGTCGATGCCGCCGCTCCTGACGTCGCTCTTCCTCGTGTTTCTCGCGGCGCGCACCGGCTGGCTGCCGATCGCCGGCATGCGGTCGGCCGGCGTCCCACCCGGCGGCGCGCTGGCCGATCTCGCGCGCCACCTCGTCGTGCCGGCGCTGGCGATCGCGTTGCCGCTCGCGGCGATGTTCGAGCGGCTGCAGGCGCAGGCGATGCGCGAAGCGATCGCGCAGCCGTTTGTCGTCGCCACGCTCGCCCGCGGCGTGTCACGCCGCCGCGTCGTCTGGCGCGATGCGCTGAAGGTGGCGGTGCGTCCCGTCGCCGCCGTGTACGGGCTCGTCGTCGGCACGCTGCTGAGCGGATCGTTCGCGGTCGAGGTGATCACGGCGTGGCCCGGCCTCGGACGCCTGATGCTCGACGCGCTGAGCGCGCGCGACATCTATCTCGTCGCCGGCTGCGCCGGCATGGGGTCGGTGTTCCTCGCTTGCGCGACGCTGGCGTCCGACCTCGCGCTCGCGGCGGTCGACCCGAGAGTGCGCGAATGATCCGGCGCATCGGCATCGCGCTCGTCGCCGTCTGGGCGCTGGCCGCGATCGGCGCGCCGCCCGTGGCGCCGCACGCCGTCGATGCGCGCTTTCCCGGACTGCTGAACGCACCGCCGTCGCGGCTGACGCATGCCGGCGCGCGAGTCGCGATTCATCCCTGGCGCCTCGTCAACCAGCTCGAACAGCGGTACGAGCTCGACGCGTCGCAGACGATCGATCTCCGATGGTTCGCGGACGGCCGCCTCGTCGTCTCGAGCGACGAGACGCGGGCGCCGCTGCTGCTCCTCGGCACCGATTCGTACGGCCGCGACGTGTTCACGCGCCTCCTGTTCGGTGCGCGCACGTCGCTCGCGCTCGCGCTCGTGTCGGCGCTGGGCGCGATGCTCGTCGGCGCCGGCGCCGGCGGGATCGCGGGCTACGCCGGCGGCGCGCTCGACGACGTGCTGATGCGGACGTCGGATCTCGTCATGGTGTTGCCGGCGATGTACGTCGCGCTCGCGCTGCGTGCGGTCATGCCGCTCGTCCTGCCGGCACCCACGGTGTTCGCGCTCCTCGCCTCGATCTTCGCGATCGTCGGCGCGCCGTTCATCGCGCGCGGCGTGCGCGCGATCGTCCGCTCCGAGCGCCAGCTCGACTACGCGATCGCCGCCGAAGCGCTCGGTGCGAGCGGCGCGCGCCTGCTGCTCCGGCACCTGCTGCCGGCCGCGCGCGGGTACATCGCCGTGCAGTTGACGCTGCTCGTGCCGGCGTTCATCGTCGCCGAGGCGACGCTGTCGTACGTCGGCCTCGGCTTCCCGGATCCGATCGCGAGCTGGGGGACGATGCTGCACGAGGCGTCGACCAACGTGCGGGTGTTCGCCGATTTTCCGTGGCTGCTCAGCCCGGCGGCGGCGATGTTCCTGGTCGTCCTCGGGCTGAACCTGGCGCTCGAAGGGCGGCGGACGAGTGGACTAGAATCTCTTCGATGAAGCTGTCTGGCGTCTTCGCGCCCATTCCCACGCCGATCGACGAACAGGATCAGGTCGACACGCGCCGGCTGCGCGCGGCCCTCGAGCAGTGGGTGAAGCAGCCGCTCGCGGGCTTCGTGGTGCTCGGGTCGAACGGCGAAGCGGCGCTGCTCGACGAGCTCGAGTCGGACCGCGTGATCGCGGCGGCGCGCGAGGCGATCCCGCGCGGCACGACGATGGTCGTCGGCACGGGACGCGAATCGACGCAGGGAGCGATCAAGGCGTCGAAGCGCGCGGCGGAGCTCGGCGCCGACTACGTGCTCGTGCGTACGCCCGGCTTCTTCAAGTCGCAAATGACGACCGACGTCTTCGTGCGGCACTACACGGCCGTCGCGGACGCGTCACCGGTTCCGGTGCTGCTCTACAACTTCACCGCGGTCACCGGCGTGAATCTGCTGCCGCCGGCCGTCGCGCGGCTCGCGACGCACGCGAACATCGCCGGCATGAAGGAGTCGGGCGGCGACATCGCGCAGATCGCGGAAGTCGTCGCGACGACGCCGGCGGATTTCCAGATGATCGCCGGATCGCTGGCGACGTTCTACGCCGCGCTGTGCGTCGGCTGCGTCGGCGGCATTCTCGCGCCTGCGTGCGTCGTCCCCGACGCGTGCGATCGGCTGTACGCGCTGACGCGAGACGGCCGTCACGAGGAGGCGCAGCGGTTGCAGAAGGATCTGCTGCCGATCGCGAAGCTGCTCGGCGGCGGCGGCTACGGCGTGGCCGGCCTGAAGGCCGCGCTCGCCGTCATCGGCTACGACGTCGGCATCCCGCGTCCGCCGCTCGTCCCCGCGCCGGAGGCGGCGTTCGCCGCGGTGCGGCAGACACTGGCGCAACTCTCAAGTCTCAACTCCAACGGTCAACTCTCACGTCTGAACACACTATGAGCTTGCTGCCCGACAACGAACGCATCCTCCTCGGTCCCGGACCGAGCCTCACCTCTGCGCGCGTGATGCGCGCGATGGCGACGCCGACCATCAGCCATCTCGATCCGCTGATGGTGAAGCTGATGGACGAGATCCGCGCGCAGCTCGGACGCACGTTCGGCGCCGCGGAGGGATCGTTCCCGCTGCTGATTTCCGGCACCGGCACGTCGGGCATGGAGACGTGCGTCGCGAACCTCGTGAAAGAGGGGACGCGCGCGACCGTCGTCGTCACCGGCTACTTCGGCGATCGCCTCGCGCAGATGTGCGAACGCTACGGCGCGACGGTGACGCGGCTGGACGGCGAGTGGGGACGCGCGGCGGACCCGGACGCGCTGCGGCGCCAGTTGAAACAGAGCGGCGCCGACGTCGTCGCGATGGTGCACGCGGAGACGTCGACCGGCGTCCTCAATCCGGTGCAGCCGCTCGCCGCCGTCGCGCGCGAACACGGCGCGCTGACGATCGTCGATGCGGTCACGTCGTTCGGCGGCCATCCGCTGAAAGTGGGCGAGTGGGGACTCGACGCCGTCTATAGCTGCACGCAGAAGTGTCTCGGCGGGCCGGCGGGGATGGCGCCGGTCGTCTTCGGTCCGCGCGCGCTCGAGAAACGCGTGAAGTGCCGCAGCTTCTATCTGGACGTCTCGCTGCTGCAGGACTACTGGCTGAACCGCAAGTATCACCACACGATGTCGTCGGTGCTGATCTACGCGTCGTACGAATCGCTGGCGATGGTCGAAGACGAAGGGCTGCAGGCGCGCTGGTCGCGTCACGAGCAGAATCACCTGGCCTTCCTCGACGCGATCAAGTCGATGGGGCTCGGGGTGCTGCCGCCGGCGGGCGAGCGGCTGTGGACGCTGAATGCGGTCCGCGTGCCGGACGGCGTCGACGAGGCGGCGGTTCGCAAGCACCTCCTCGACGAGTACAACATCGAGATCGGCGCGGGCCTCGGTCCGCTCGCCGGAAAAATCTGGCGGATCGGCCTGATGGGCGCCAGCTCTTCGCCGCGATTGATCGTCTTACTGCGTGGAGCTCTGGAGCGTGCGCTCGCCAAGCAAGGTTCTCGCGCTCACGCTTAGCGTCCTGTCCGGCGCCTGTGCGACCAATCCGGTCACGGGGCAGCACGAGTTCTCGCTCATGAGCGAGGACAAGGAGATCCAGGTCGGCCAGGCGCAGGACGCCCAGGTCCGCAAGGAGATGGGCGTCTATCGCGACGCCGCGCTCCAGCAATACGTCAACGACGTCGGCCTCCGGCTCGCGCAGGTGTCGGAGCGTCCTGGACTGCCGTGGCATTTCACCGTCGTCGACGTTCCCGCGATCAACGCGTTCGCGCTGCCCGGCGGCTACATCTACATCACGCGCGGCATCCTGCCGTTCCTGCAGGACGAAGCGCAGCTCGCCGGCGTGCTCGGCCACGAGATCGGCCACGTCAACGCGCGCCACTCCGCGCGCCAGTATTCGCGTTCGACCGCGTCCGAGATCGGCTTGATCGCCGGCTCGATCTTCTTTCCGCAAGCCGCGCCGCTGGCGCAGCTCGGCGAAACGGGTCTCGGCCTGCTGATGCTGAAGAACAGCCGCGACGACGAGCTCGAGGCCGATTCGCTCGGCGCGAAGTACGCCGCGCGTGCCGGCTGGGATCCCGACGGCATCCCGCAGATGCTGACGACGCTCGCGCGCATCGAGGAGGCCAGCGACGACAAAGGCGTGCCGAACTGGATGCAGACGCATCCCGTTGCCGAAGACCGCGTCGAACGCGTGCAGGCCGCGGTTCGCGACGCGGAACAAGGCGCCACGAGATTCACGACGGACCACGACGGCTACACGAAGCGGCTCGACGGTCTCGTCTACGGCGACAATCCGAATCAGGGCGTGGTCCGCGGCGCCTCGTTTCTGCACGGCGCGCTGCGGTTCGCGGTCGACTTTCCCGACGGCTGGGACGTGACCAACGGCGCTTCCGAGGTCGTGGCGAAGGAACCCGGCGGCACCTCGGTGGTCGTCGTCGAGCCGCTGACGCATCCGACCGGCCGCACGCTGCGCCAGGTGGCCATTTACGCAATGGAGCCCGCGGGATTCACGCCGCTCAGCGGCGGCCAGACGTCGATCAACGGCCTGGACGCGTTTGTCGGCACGTACGCAGGCACGATGCCGCGCCTCGGACGCGTCGAGGTCCGCGCCGCGCACCTCGTTCATGACGGACGCGTGTACCTGGTCGCCGGCATCGCGCCGCTCGCGCAATACGATCGCCTCGACCCGCTCTTCTCGAAATCGGTGAATTCGTTCCGGCCGCTCACGCGCGCTGGCGCCGAGCGTCTCGAGCCGAACACGATCGGCTTTTACACCGCCAAGGCCGGTGACACGTGGCCGTCCATCGCCGCGCGCGCGGGACAAGGGACGATCAAGGCGGCGACGCTGGCGATCATGAACGGTCACGCGGTCGACGATCAGCCGCGCGCCGGGGAGCGCTTGAAGATCGTCGTGCCGGCGGCCTCGTGAAGCGCCTCCTGCTTGCGCTCGCGGCGATCCCGGCGCTCGGATTCGCGATCGTCGCGTACGCGTACCTGACGCTCCCCGACGTGCGCTCGCTGCGGACGACGAATCCGTCGACGACGGCGTTCATGGATCTGCGCGCGCGCGAAGCGCAGGCGCGCGGCGTGCCGGTCAAGAAAGTGATGCGGTGGCAAAGCTACGGACGCATCGCACGCGATCTGAAACGCGCCGTCCTCGTCGCCGAAGACGATGCGTTCTGGCAGCACGAAGGGGTCGACTTCGAGCAACTGGAGGACTCGATCGAGATCGACTGGCGGCGCGGGCGCTTCTCGCGCGGCGCGAGCACGATCACGCAGCAGCTCGCGAAGAACCTGTATCTCTCGCCGTCGCGCAGCCCGCTCCGGAAGTTTCGCGAATGGATCATCGCGCGTCGACTCGAAGTGGAGCTGCCGAAGTCGCGCATCCTCGAGATCTACCTGAACGTGATCGAATGGGGCGACGGCGTGTACGGCGCCGAGGCGGCCTCGCGCACCTATTTCCACGAATCCGCGTCGGAGCTGTCGCCCGATCAGGCGGCGCTGCTCGCGGCGGCGATCATCAACCCGCGCGTCTACAGTCCGGCGCATCCGACCGCGCGGCTGCTGCGCAGACAGCAGCTCATCCTGCGTCGCATGGGCGTCATGAAAGAACCGGAGTCCGCCGCTCAAGTTGTGCAATAACAAGCAATTAGCGGCCCGTTCAGCTTGACGCTCCCGGCGGCGTTCGCTATTATTTTCACGCTCGAATTCACGAATAACGGACCGCGTTCCGTCCACTCGAGGGCCTCATTCCCCCGTGGCGGCGTGTGCGCACGGCTCGGTCGTAGGTAGTGGTGTCCCGGGATGATCAACTACACCGAACGGCTCACGCTGCTCATGCAGGACATCACGTCCCGCGTGCCGACGCTCTCCTTCATCGATATGGCCGACGTGCTGGTGTTCGCGCGCAGCGGACGCTCCAATGCCGAAGGAGCGTTTGCGACGTGCCACTGCCTGACGCTTCCGGCCAGCGAGCCTGGCTATTACTTCTGGCGTGACCGCGTCACCAAGCGGATCACCCGCCGCTCGGAGTGGTTCGTCACGAAGTCGCCGACCGTGATGGTCGGCACGCGGCCGATCAAGTACATGCTGTCGTTCGCGCTGCCGCGCTTCTGCGATCAGTCGCTCGACCATTCGCGCAAGGAGAAGTTCTATCCCGGCGCCGCGTCCTGGATCGCGAAGCTCGACACCGTCGTCCACGAGCTGTATCACATCGATCCCGAACTCGCCGGCATTCGACGCATCGAGCGCGAGGACGGCACCTACTCTGCGAACTGTCACGGTCAGCAGTTCTTCGAACAGGTCGCGGAGATGGTCCACACGTATCTCGACAGCCATCCGTCGTCCGACGTCTACGAGTTCCTGACGAAAGATTTCGCGTCGCTCGATTCGACCTACGGCGGTGTCGTCGGGACGACGTTCCGGACGTTCCCGTCGTTTCCGCAGCGCTACATCGAACGGCTGACCGAGCAACCGCCGTGCGAAGCCGACGCGGAGGGCGTGAAGGTGGAAGCGCTGCGCGCGAACGGGCACGGGACGAAGTACACGCAGGACGATCTCCACGTCCGGCAGTTCATGCCGAGCGCGTCGAAGCGGTTGATCCGGAAAGGCGCGTTCCGCGCCGCTTAGTTCACGCGCCGCGCGCCAAGGTAGCGCGGCGCCCAGTAGCTCGATCCCAACCGTTCCACCCGCACCACGCCGGTCGAACTCGGCGCGTGCACGAACTCGTCGCCGCCGACCGCGATCCCTACGTGCGACGGTCCCGAATCGGTCGTCGAGAAGAAGATCAGATCGCCCGGCGCGAGGTCCCGCGGCTCGATCCGTGTGCCTTCCTTGAACTGCTCGCGCACTTCGCGCGGGAGCGCGATGCCGTGCTGCGCGAAGACGTATTGGGTGAAGCCGCTGCAGTCGAAGCCGTGCGGATCGGCGCCGCCGTTGCGATACGGCGTGCCGCGAAACGACAACGCCGTGCCGACGAGCGCGTACCCGTCGACGCCTCTCTTGATGAGCGGCGCGTTCGGCGTCGGCGCGGGCGCCGGCGCGCTGGGCGGTGCGCTTCGTCCCGGAGTCGGAAATGGCCGCGGCACCGCGCCGGTCGACGCGCACGCCGAGCACGCCGCTACGAAGACGATCAAGCCAATCTGCTTCACGATTCGTCTATCGGTTCCAGCGCGAGGGTACCACAGCCGTCGGTAAACGCAACGAAACAAGGCGGTTCTGGCGCGCACGCGCCTTGACACCTCGACAGCGGTCGGGCAGAATTTCCTTACACGATGGAGCAGACCCTTCTGCTCAACGCTTCGTACGAGCCTCTGAAGATCGTCCACTGGCAGAAGGCGATCACGCTGCTCTGTCAGGGGAAGGTCGAGGTTGTACGCGAGTACGACCGCGAAATCCGCGCCGTGTCCTTCACGTTCAAGCTGCCGTCGGTCATCCGGCTGCTCCGCTATATCAAGATCAAGCGCCGCTTCGACTACGTGCCGTTCTCGCGCGCCAACATCTACGCGCGCGACGAGCACACGTGCCAGTACTGCGGCGACCTGTTTCCGACCGGCGACCTGACCTTCGATCACGTCGTGCCGGTCGCGCAGGGCGGCCGCAAAGACTGGGAGAACATCGTCACCTGCTGCGTGACCTGCAACCGCAAGAAAGGTGGGCGCACGCCGGCTGAAGCCGGCATGACATTGCTGCGGATGCCGAAGCGGCCCGAGTCCGCGCCGGCCATCCGCATTACGGTCGGCCTGCGCAACGCGCCGGAGAGCTGGCGCGATTATCTCTACTGGAACGTCGAGCTCGACGACACATAATCGTTCATGCCCGCTCGCGTGACCGCCGTCTTGCCGACCCGGGCGATCGAAGGCGGTCGCATTGCCATCGAGGGCGATCGGTTCCCGCTCGATCAGCCGCAGCTGCCCGGCGTCCGCATCGGCCATCTCCCAGCGCGCGTCGTCTTCGCGTCCGCCTCGCGTCTCGACGTCATCGTGCCCGCCGGATTACCAGCCGGCCCCGCGCCGGTGCGCGTCGACGCGGTCGCCGGCGCGACGGCGTTCGTCGACATCGCGGCGCCGTTCGCGTCGGGGCTGCACCAGGTCGACAGTCCCGTGTTCGATCGCGACGGCAATCTCTACGTCACCTTCAGCGGCACGCGCGGGCAGCAGGTGCCGGTGTCGATCTTCCGCGTGACGCCCGCGGGCACACGCGAGACCTTCTCGTCGGGCATCGTCAATCCGACCTCGATGGCGGTCAGTCCCGACGGGGTCCTCTACGTGTCGAGCCGCTTCGAAGGGACCGTGTATCGCGTCACGGCGGACGGATCCACCGAGCCGTTCGCGACCGACCTGGGCGTCGCGTGCGGGCTCGCGTTCGCCGCGGATGGCGCGCTGCTCGTCGGCGATCGATCGGGCACCATCTTTCGCGTCGGCCGCGACGGCAAGTCGACGACGCTGGCGACGCTGCCGTCGAGCGTGGCGGCGTTTCACCTGGCGATGGCGCCGGACGGATTCCTCTACGTCACGGGGCCGACGCTCGGGTCGTACGATGCGGTCTATCGGATTTCGCCAACCGGCGACGTCGACCCGTTCTACGTCGGCTTCGGCCGTCCGCAGGGGCTCGCGTTCGACGCGTCCGGGACGCTGCACGTCGTCGAAGCATTGGCGGGGTCGAGCGGGCTCTATCGCTTGACGCCCGACGGCAAACGCGAGCTCGCAGTCGCGGGGCCGGGACTCATCGGCGTGGCGTTCGACCGGCGGGGAACGCTGGTCGTCTGCTCGAACGACACGGCGTACCGCCTCCCGCGTTAGAGCGTCCGAGATTGCCCACGATCGCCGATGTGACGAATCGATCCACGATACGGCTTCCGAGGCGATGACCATGCGTGCGCCACACCAACGAATCTGCGTTGCCTTCGCTCTGCTTGCCGTGACGGTGCCGCTGAACGCGCAGCACGCAACGACTCGAAATGTTGGCGGACTCGTGATCACGGCCGCAGCGGCGGACGGGTCCGATCGTCATTTGAGTCTCCATGTCGGTTCGGCAAACGGCCACACGTCGGACTACGTGCTGGGCGACATGGCCGACCCTGAACATGTGACATTCGAGCTCTATGATCCAGGTCGCCTGTGGGTCTTCGACAGTTCGCACGTATTCCTGATCGATCCTGCCGCGGAGCGTCCGATTGACGAGTTCATGGTGCACTCCAGAAGCCTTTCTCCCGATCGGAGATACATGGCATTTGAACGCGGAATCCCGAACGGCGCCGCGATCGCGGACTCTGTGTGTCTGGTATATGACGCCGAACAACCACCTATTGCGAACTCGATGGATGCCGAACTCGGCATCTTTCGAGGTTTGGCAGTCTACCCTCGGGAGAACCGGCAGACGCAGCGATACTACGCGGCGGACTCTTCGCGCGATGCGCATCGATTCGTGTCGCCAATGACGTGGATATCGTCCACGCAATTTGCGTTTGTGGACTTGTTTCAAAATCGGGCGAGCGTTGTGCTCGTCGATGTGACTTCTGGGTTACGAGCACCGAGAATGACGGAAACACCGGTCGATGCCGAGACTGTCGTCGACGAGGCGACGCTGCCTCGCTATTTGACTCCAGCGAGTGCACTGTTCATATCTTCGATTCAAATGATGTCTACGGATCAACAGGTCACACTCAGGTTGCATCTGCGGCCTGAGCGATGGTTGCGCTCTTCTTTTGTTGATGTGCCGATGACGAAATGAGTCAGGTCGATGCTGACGGCCGAATCGGTCCAACCACCTCTCGGCGGCGCTGGAGCGGCCGGCTGCGCATCCGACGCTGGGCCAGACATGCGTTCGCGGCTGTGGCGTCTGAACAGGGCGGCGCGCCGCGCCCGGTGGCTTGAGCGTTTCACAGTACAATCCCGCGCGAATGTCCCAACTATTTCAGCGTAAGCCGATCGCGGCGCTCGTCGAAGAGACCGAAGGCGTCCAGTCCCTGAAGCGGTCGCTCGGCGCGGGCGATCTGATCATGCTCGCCATCGGCGCGGTGATCGGCGCGGGCATCTTCGGCGCGATCGGCACGGCCGCAGCGGGCCAGCTCGGGCCGAACGGCGAAGTGATCCGCCAGGGCGCCGGCCCCGCGCTCGTCTTTTCGTTCCTGCTCCTCGGCGGCGCGTGCGCGCTTGCCGGCCTGTGCTACGCGGAGCTCGCCGCGATGATTCCGCAGGCGGGCAGCGCGTACGCCTACTCCTACGCGACGCTCGGCGAGCTGGTCGCGTGGATCATCGGCTGGGACCTGATCCTCGAGTACGCGGTGGGCAACGTCGCCGTCGCGATCTCGTGGGGCGACTACTTCAACACGCTGTTGCGCGGCTTCGGCGTGACGTTGCCCGCCTGGACGACGACCGGATATCGCACGGCGGCGCTCAGTTCGGATCCGCAGATCAAGGGACTGCTGAACACCGCGCCGCACATCGCGGGCATCCCGATTCTCGTCCACATACCGGCGTTCGCGATCGTGATGCTCATCACGTGGCTGCTGCTGCGCGGCGCGCGCGAGAGCGCGACGGCCAACAACATCATGGTCGTCATCAAGCTGATTGCGCTGACGATCTTCGTGATCGTCGGCGCCACGCACCTGCACGGCGCGAACTACCATCCGTTCGCGCCCAACGGGTGGAACGGCATCCATCAAGGCGCGGCGATCGTCTTCTTCGCCTACATCGGCTTCGACGCGATCTCGACGGCGGCCGAGGAGACCAAGAACCCGCAGCGCAATCTGCCGCTCGGCATCCTCGGCGGTCTCGCGATCTGCACGGTCATCTACGTCGTCATCGGCGCCGTGCTGACCGGCATGGTGCCCTACAAGGATCTCGGCGCGACGGCCGACCCGCTCGCGCACGCGCTCGAGGTGGCGGGGTTCAAAACGGTCGGCTGGTTCGTCGCGCTCGGCGCGGTGGTGTCGATGTCGGCCGTGCTCCTCGTGTTTCAGTACGGCCAGCCGCGGATCTTCTTCGCGATGGGCCGCGACGGCCTGCTGCCGAAGTGGGCGGCCCACATCCACCCCGTGACGAAGATTCCGTCGACGACGACGATCATCACGGGCGTGTTCGTGGCGCTGTGGGCGATCATCGGCGACGCGGCGGAGACCTACGACCTCACGAACATCGGGACGCTGTTCGCGTTCATGCTCGTCAGCATCGGCGTGCTCGTCCTGCGGCACACCGAGCCCGAACGGCCGCGGCCGTTCCGCGTGCCGCTCGTCTGGCCGGTGTGCCTGCTGTCGGCCGCCGGCTGCGTCTACATCATGCTCGGCCTGCCGCAGTCCGCGTGGAAGCGGTTCGGCATCTGGCTCGTGATCGGCCTCGTGCTCTATTTCTTCTACGGCTACTCGCACAGCAAGCTGCGCCGTGCCGCCGCTTGACGGCGTCCGCATCGTCGATCTGACGCGGCTGCTGCCCGGCGCCTACGCGACGCTCGTGCTCGCGAACTTGGGCGCCGAGGTGATCAAGATCGAAGAGCCGCGCCGCGGCGACACGATGCGCACGCTCGGCGCCGCGTACTTCGACGCGCTGAACCGCGGGAAGAAGAGCGTCGCGCTCGATCTGAAATCGCCCGACGACCGCCGCGTGCTCGACGCGCTGCTGGCGACGGCCGACGTCGCCGTCGACAGCTTCCGGCCGTCGACGGCGAAGCGGCTGCGCGTCGACGCGGACACGCTCCGGCCGAAACACCCGCGGCTGATCTGCGCGTCGATGATCGGATTTCCGCGCAACGGCGCGCGCGCCGAGCAGCCGGCGCACGACATCAACTACCAGGCGCTCGCCGGGCTGCTGGCTCGTGGTGCGACACGCGCACCCCGAGCGGACGTGGCATCGTTCGCGCCGAATTCGTCAACGGATGCGCCGGTGATGCCGGGCCCGCTCGTCGCCGACGTCGGCGCGGCGATGCAGACGACAATCGAGATCCTGGCCGCGCTCGTCGAGCGCCAGCGGACCGGCGTCGGGCGCGCGATCGACGTGCCGCTCTCCGAGGCGGCGCGGGCGTGGACGCTCTTTCCGTCGACGCGCGATTTCGAAAGCGCGTGTTACACGCTGTACGAGACGGCCGACGGGGCGTGGCTCGCGCTCGGCGCGCTCGAGGAGAAATTCTGGACGGCGTTTTGCCATCGACTCGGGCGCCCGGACTTCGTGCCGCTGCAGCACGCGCGGCAGTTCGATGAGATCCGCGCGGTGATGCGCACGAAAACGCGAGACGAGTGGCTCGCGTGGTTCGATGGCGTCGACACCTGCTTGACGCCGGTCGTGGAACGCTCGGCTGAAGCCTCGCGCTTCGGCGCGTCCCACGCGCCTGCCGTGGGCGAGCACACCGGCGCGGTGCTCGACGACCTACGCCGTCGTGGTCTGCTGTAACGCCGTCAGCTTGCGCGACGCGCTGATGACGTAGATCTGGGCGATCTTGCCGGCCGCGTTCAACTGCACCTGCACCACCGTCCGCAACGCGACCCGTTCCGGCACCTCGTCGCGGTCGACGACGACGCCCGGCCATCCGTTCAGGGTCAGCAGCCGCGCGTGGACGCCCTTTCCGATCTGCGACACCGACGCGTAGAAGCGCGCCACCTTGTCGCGGCCGACGATCGGCCGCAGCGCCGATCGAAATTCGCCGCCGCCGTCCGTCAACGTCCGCACGTCCTCGGCCAGCAGCGCCTCGACGCCGGCGACATCGTTGTGCTCGAGGCAGTGCAGGAACGCGGCGAGCGCGTCGCGCGTCTGCTGCTGGAGGTCCGCGGTGCGCGGCTGGCGCTCGCGGTCGTACTCTGCCATCGCCTGCCGCGCGCGATGATGCGTCGTCTTGACGTTCGACGCCGAGAGATCGAGCGCGTCGGCGGTTTCCGCGACGGAATAGTCGAACACGTCGCGGAGCAGCAGCACGGCGCGCTGCGTCGGCGTCAGCCGCTCGAGCGCCAGGAGGAACGCGAACGAGACGCTCTCGACGAGGTCGTAGCGATCCTCGAGCGTGCGGCCGTGTTCGAACGCCGGCTCGTGCGACGGCGGCGACATGTCGCCGCTGGTGTCGATCGGCGAGGGCAGCCACGGGCCGACGTAGTCGTGGCGGCGGCGCCGCCGCAGGACGTCGTGCGAGAGATTCACCGCGACCTTCGCCAGCCACGGGCGCAGCGGCTGGTCCATCCGGCGCGGCGGATGCTCCATCGCGCGGACGAACGTGTCCTGGACGAT
>Ga0070741_10002279_pt1 | contig 52595 bp, 49 predicted proteins | sample Coa_R1_4_FD_66440 | JGI IMG/M metagenome (GOLD analysis project Ga0070741, IMG submission 66440) | Surface soil microbial communities from Centralia Pennsylvania, which are recovering from an underground coalmine fire - Coalmine... | ecosystem: Environmental > Terrestrial > Soil > Unclassified ... | reverse complement strand
CGCCAATCGCCCGATTGATGCCGACCTCGAGCTGGAGCGCCAATCGCCCGATTGATGCCGACCTCGAGCTGGAGCGCCAATCGCCCGATTGATCAAGACCGAGGCCGGCAAGGCCCAGCAAGGCCCAGCAAGCCCCACTCGAGCTGGAATGCCAGCCGTACGTGAAAAAAGAGAACGGTCGGGCTCCGCAGTCCCGAAAGGCCGGTAGGAGCCGCTACCGGCGGGCTGCCGGGCCCGACCGTCCGGTGCCGGAACGATGCGCCGGCTACTCGAGGACCGCCAGAATGTCCTTCTCGGACAGGATGAGGTACTCCTCGCCGTCGAGCTTGACCTCGGTGCCGGCGTACTTGGCGTAGAGTACCTTCTGCCCTTCGGCGACCTCAAGCTTCACGCGCTCGCCATTATCGAGCACGCGGCCGGTGCCGACGGCCACGACCACCCCTTCCTGCGGCTTCTCCTTGGCCGTATCCGGCAGGACGATGCCGCTCTTGGTGGTCTCCTCGCGCTGCGTCGGCCGAACGACGACCTTGTCACCCAGCGGCTTCAGCTTGACAGCGGTTGCCTGAGCCATTCGGTTCTACCTCCTCGGATCTTGGACGGATCGTCTCTGTGCTGCTGTTCGTTGTGCCTTGCGTACGGTGCGCCGTTGGCGGCGCTCGCCGCTGCGGCTTCTCTACCTCACGGTGAAAAGGACTGCACGGCCAGTATCGCCATGCAGCCATTGGGCGTTGGCGCCATCATTCTAGCACTCTTCGGCCAAGAGTGCTAATCATCCAGCAGCCCGGCGTCGGAGCGGGAGTGGGCCGATTGTGTATACTTCCGATGGTCGAGAGTGCGGCAGGAATCGGTGCTCCGCTCCAAGTCCTAGGAGCCCCGATCAAGCTGTCTTCCGGTAGCGGCGAGCCGTTCTTACGTCGCCGCCCTGTTCGGGTCGCACTCGAGACACAATGCAGGCACGTGCCAGTTCCTTGCGTCGCCTGCGGGAGAGGACGCCCGGGTGCCTGCGGGTACCCGGGCTTCTCCTTTTCCGCGAATCGGTGGAAATGCCGGCTCCCACGTTCGCCGGGCCGGGAGCCCTGAGAGCCCACCGGATGAGGCCGGAGAAGGGGGAGGCTGGAGTCGCATGGCGAGCGCGGCGGCACGAGGGGTGTGAGGCACCGGGGGCATGCTCGCCGATCTGCTGCTGATCGCCGTGCGCGCGGCGCACCTGCTTGCCGCGGCGGCGTGGGTGGGCGGTGCGCTGGCCTATGCCGTTGGCGGCCCGCCGGCTTCGAGCACCGGACGTCGCGCCTTCTCGCGCCTGGTGGGCATCTGTATCTGGGTGCTGATCGTCTCGGGAGCGATCCTGACCGTCGACCGGCTGGCCAATGCTCGCGCAAGCAGCCTCTACGTGGCCCTGCTGGCACTCAAGATCCTGCTGGCCATCGGCATGTTCCTGGTGGCACGCCTGCTGGCGCCGCCGGCCTCTCGCCGCCGGCCCTCGCCGGCCGGGGCGCCGACCTCCTCCCCGGCTTCGCCGGCCGGCTGGCGCCTCTGGCTCACCCCACCGTATCTGCTGCTGGTGATGGGCGTGGCCGTCTATGCCATTGGCGCGAGCCTGGCCATCGTGTATGTACGCACCATCGCCACGCCGCTGGGATAGCGCGGTGCCTACTCCCGGTGACTCCTTGGATGGCCGGATGAGCCGGCGTCCTGGAGCGGCCACGTCGCCCGGAGAGCCTAAACCAAAGCCATGGTGAAACGCGCTGTGTCGATACCGGCCGCCAAGGTGCTTTCCATCGTGGCTTCGGTCGTGGCTTCGGTCGTGGCTTCGGTCTAGACGGCTGCTACAGTCGTAGAAGAGGTGAGCTAACGGTGGCTGCCACCGCTCCTGCCTGTGCCGCCCAGGCCATGTGTGCCGGCTCGGCCGCCGGCCGTGACGTCGTGGTCGACGTGCGCGACCTGAGTCGGGCCTTTGGCGCGCACCGCGCGCTGCACCGGGTAAGCCTGCAGGTGCAGGTCGGCGAGCGGCTGGCGATCTTCGGCCCCAATGGGTCCGGCAAGACCACGTTGCTCCGCCTGCTGGCGCTACTGCTGCGCCCAACCAGTGGGCGGCTCCGGCTCTTTGGCTACGAGGCCTGGCCGGCGGCGCACGAGCTGCGCGCGCGCATTGGCTTTCTGGGCCATCGTCCCCTGCTCGACGAGGAGCTCACTGCCACCGAGAACCTTGCCTTCTACGCGCGGCTGTATGGCGTTCCACAGGCCGGCGCGCGCATCGCCGAGCTGCTGGACCTGGTGGGCCTGGGACCGGCGCGCCACCGCCGGGTGCGCACCTTCTCCCGCGGCATGCAGCAGCGCCTCTCGCTGGCGCGGGCGGTGCTGCACGATCCCGATCTCCTGCTCCTGGACGAGCCGGATACGGGACTCGATCCGGCGGGACTGGAGGTGCTGGCTGCCCTGCTGGCACGATCCTCCCGGCCGCGCACGCTCATCTTCTCCAGCCACCGGCCGGAGGTCGCGCTCCACCTGGCGCCGCGCGCGGTGCTGCTGAGCGCCGGCCGGCTCGTGGCCGATGGCCCGGCGGCGGAGGTTGCGGCCAGGCTGGCGACGCACCCACTCGGCCCGGCGGCACGCGCCGTGGGGGCAGGATGAGGCCGCTGGTCCCCGGTGCTGACGTGGAAGCTGCGCTGCGCCCATCAAGCGCGCCCCATGGGGGCAGGATGAGGCCGCTGGCACGCTGGCTCGATCAGGCGCTGGCCATCGTGCGCAAGGATCTGCGGCGCGAGGCGCGTGCGCGCGATCACGCCGTCTCGGTGCTGGTGCTGGCGCTGCTGCTGCTGCTGACCTTTGCCTTCGCCTTCGACGTGGCCGGCGAGCAGGTGCGCCGCGCGGCGCCGGGCATCCTGTGGGTGACGCTCATCTTCACCGGCATGCTCAACGCCGGCCGGCTCTTCACCGGCGAGCGCGAGCGGGGCACGTTGGAAGGGCTGCTGCTGGCGCCGGTCGATCGGGGCGCCATCTACTTCGGCAAGTTCCTCGGCAGCTTCATCGTCATGGCGCTGGTTGAGGCGCTGGTCCTACCGGCGTACGCCGTCTTCTTCAACCTGCCGGCGCTGGCGCCCGGTGTGCTGGTGGTGGTGGTCACCGGCACCGCCGGCTTCGCTGCGCTGGCCACGCTCTTCGCCGCCGTGGCGGCGAACACTCGCGCGCGGGAGGTCCTGCTGCCGGTGCTGCTGCTGCCGGTGGCCACGCCGCTGGTGATTGCGGGCGTGCGCGCGACCGACGTTGCACTCGGCGGTCCAGTGGCCGGCGAGGGACTGCCGTGGCTCCAGCTGGCGATCGCCGCCGGTGCCCTCTACTTCGGCGTTGCGCTCATCCTGAGCGATTACGTCCTGGAAGAGCTGAGCTAAGTATCCGCCGGTCTGTGCGTGCTGAGCCGCCCCGCCAAGCTAAACCAGAGCCAAGCTGAAACCTGTATTGGGGCCCAGGATCGGGGCCATGGAGCTCTCGGTTTGGCTTCGGTATAGGAAGGGCCGACAGGGCGAACATGCCAGCGGATACGTTGATGCAGGCGCGGGAGCGGGCGGCGGGAATCAGCGGGGAGCCGGGTACAATTCGCATGGGACCGCTGAGCGCCGGCGCCAAGCTGGGCCGGCACCGCGCCGGGGCAGCATTGGCCTCCGAACATGCCGGAGCAGCGTCGGCGAAGGACCCTTCCAGAGCATGAGCGTCGAGCAGCACGCACAGGGCATGGCACCCGTTGCTCCGGCCGCCCTCCCGGCAGAGGCGACGCGGGGTGGACGCATCGCCATCGGCGTCGCCGGCGCGGTGATCGTCGGGCTCATGCTGCTGCTGGGAGTGAAGCTGGCGCTTGATGCCGGCTGGGTGCAGCGTGCAGGTAGCCCTGCCGGCGCCGGCGGCGTGATCAGCAACGGCCAGGCGGCCCTGCCGGCGTTCAAGACGGCACCCGAGGTGCGGCTCGAGCTCTTCTCCGGCGGATCATTACGGCTCTCTGACCTGCGAGGCAGGCCAGTGGTGGTCAACTTCTGGGCCTCGTGGTGCCCGCCGTGCCGCGACGAGGCGCCGGTACTGTCGCGGCTCTGGGCGGAATACCAGGAGAAGGGGATCGTCTTTCTCGGCGTGGATACCTGGGATACCGAGCAGGAGGCGCGCCGGTTCGCCGCGACTTTTGCCATCACGTATCCGGCCGGAATCGCCAAAGGGAACGCCGCTGCGGTCGATTACGGCATTACCGGCCTCCCGGAGACCTTCTTCATCGATGGCCGCGGCACGATCGTGCGGAAGTGGATTGGCCCGCTTTCCGAGCCTGTGGCGCGCCGTTACCTCGATGAGCTCCTGGCGGCGGGGAGCAGCTAGCGCAGCACGAAGGCGGCACGATGGATCTGGGCCTTGCCGATGCCGGTCTCATTGCCTCGTTTCTGGCATTTTCCTTAGCCATCTATCAGCTCGCAGCCACCATCGTGGGGTACCGGTGGTCGTTACCGGCACTGCTCCGCTCGGCGCGTAACGCCGCGCTCGGAAACGCTGCGCTGCTGCTCTACCTTGTCCTTACACTGCTCGTGGCGCTCGAGCGCCATGACTTCTCGATCGCCTACGTCGCCGAGGTGTCGAGCCGCAGCATGCCCTGGAGCGTCACGGTCACCAGCCTGTGGGGCGGCCAGCCGGGCTCGCTCCTGCTATGGACGTGTGGCCTGGCGGTCTTCTCAGCCGTCGCCGTCTGGCGCGCCTACCGTGATGCCCCGGCTCTGGCGCCGTTTGCCGGCGCCACGCTGGCGGCAATCCAGGCGTTCTTTCTGTTCCTGGTGACCTTCGTCAGCTCGCCGTTCACGCGGCTGCCGGTCCCGGCGCTCGACGGTGTCGGCCTGAACCCGCTGCTGTGGGACGATGGCATGTTCATCCATCCCCCGCTCCTGCTCACCGGGTTCATGAGCTTCTCGCTGCCCTTTGCCTTCGTCGTCGCCGGCCTGCTGGCGGGACGCCTCGATCGGGCCTGGCTGGCCCGGGTGCGGCGCTGGGCGCTCGTGGCCTGGGGCATCCAGGGCGCCGGACTGCTCGCCGGCATGTGGTGGGCCTACCACGTGCTTGGCTGGGGTGGCTACTGGGGGTGGGATCCGGTGGAGAACGCGGCGCTGCTGCCGTGGCTGTGCGCCACGGCCTTTCTGCATTCGGTGCAGGTGCAGGAACGGCGCGGCATGCTCAAAGCCTGGAATGTGGCGCTGATCGTGGCGGCCTTCGCGCTCTCGATCTTCGGCACGTTCATCGTGCGCTCTGGGATCATCACCTCGGTCCACTCGTTCGCACTCTCGGCGGTGGGTCCGTACTTCTTCGCCTTTCTGGGCATCGTCCTGGCCGGCTCGCTCGGCCTGCTTCTCTACCGGCTGCCGTTGCTGCGCAGCGAGGGAGAGTTCGACACGCTGCTCTCGCGCGAGAGCAGCTTCCTGGTGAATAACCTGCTCCTGGTCGGGATCGCGGCGGCGACCTTCTGGGGTACCGTCTTCCCGGCACTCTCGGAGGCCCTGCGTGGCGCGCGCGTGGCGGTGGGAGCGCCGTTCTATCAGCAGGTCAATGGGCCGCTGCTGCTGGTGGTGCTGCTGCTGATGGGGCTCGGTCCACTGCTGGCCTGGCGCCGGACGTCGCCCGGGCGGCTATGGCGGCTGCTCCGCTGGCCGCTCGCCACCTGGGCCGGCGTAAGTCTGGTGCTCCTGGCTTTCGGGCTGCGTCCGGGCCTGGCGGCTTTTGCCTTCGGCGCCTGCGCGTTCGTCGCCGTCGCCACGCTGCTGGAGCTCTGGCATGGCGCCGCCGTGCGGCGCCGGTCGACTCATGAGGCGTGGCCGGTCGCTTTCTGGATGCTCATGGCGCGCGATCGGCGGCGATATGGCGGCTACATCGTGCACCTGGCGATGGTGCTGATCGCCGCCGGTGCGATCGGCCAGGCATCGTTCCAGCAGGAGGCGGCGACGACGCTCCCGCGCGGTGGGTCGGTGGCCGTCGGTCGCTATCGGCTCACGTTCGAAGGCCTCTTCGAACGGCGCCTGCCAGATCTGGATATCGTGCTGGCGCACCTGCGGGTGCAGCAGGATGGGCGCGAGATCGCTCTGATGGAGCCCGAGCGACGCACCCACCGCGGCTGGGAGCAGCAGCCGACCACCGGTGTGGCCATCCATACCACCTGGCCATGGCTCGACGACCTCTACGTGCTGCTGACCGGCTGGCAGGCCGATGGCTCGGCTACTTTCCGCATCATCGTCAACCCGCTGGTCAGCTTCATCTGGCTCGGCGCGCTGCTCTTCCTGGCCGGCACGCTGATTGCCGGCTGGCCGGAGCGCGCCCGCCTCGCCAGGCCGGCGGGGAGGCCCTCGATGGCCGTCGTGCCCGCGCGCGGCCCCAGCCTCCAGCCGGCTGCTCCGGAGGTGGTTCTCAGCGATGCGTGAGCGCTGGATTCCGTCTGCTGTTCTCGCTGCCCTGGTCGCGGCTACCGCGGCGGCTGTCGCGCTGGCGCTCCTCGTGATCAGCGTCGGGGCACCGCCCACCCAAGCCGATTCGTCTCAAGAGGCCGAGATGCGGGCCATCGCTCGCGAGCTGGCCTGCCCGGTCTGCCAAGGGCTCTCGGTGGCCGACTCGCCGTCGCCGCTGGCAGCAGAGATGCGCGCGGTGATCCTGCAGAAGCTCGACCAGGGTGAGACGCGCGATCAGATCATCGCCTACTTCGTCGATCGCTACGGCGAAAGCATCCTCTTCAGCCCGCCGAAGCGCGGCTTCACCCTGCTGATCTGGTGGGTACCATTCCTGGCTCTGGCAGCGGGCATGGCCATCGTGGGGGTGTGCCTGTATCACTGGCTGCGTGCCGGGCGAGCGCACCGGCCGGGGGCGGGGCCGGGCGATGGACCGGGTGCCGGCGTGGAAGCTGAAGCCTTGCGCGATCCGGAGCTTGCTGCCTATCTGCCGCGCCTTGAGGCCGAGCTGCGCCGGTGGCGGGAGGCCACCAGGTGATCGACACGCTGCTCTCGATCATGCTCCTGGGCTTGCTCGGTGCGCTGGCCGCCGGCAGCGCTGCGCTGGTGGCCGCACCGCTGCGGCGGGCCACACCTCGGGGTGGCGGGCTCGGCGCGAATCCGGTGCCGACCGTCGAGCCGGGAGACAGCGGCTCGCCGCCGCGGTTCGATGAGACGCAGGCCATACACCTGCCGCCCGGCCCGCAGGAAGAGAAAGAGGCGGCCCTGCTGGCGCTGGACGAGCTGGAGCGTGATTACCTGGCTGGAAAGCTTAGCGACCGCGATTACCGGCACCAGCGCTGGCTCCTGATGCGGGAAGCCGTCGGCGCGCTGCGGGCAGAGGATACGCAGCAGCACGCGATCGAGGCGCTCATCGAGCAGGAGGTCGCCGCTGCGCGCCGACGGCCGCCGTCCACGGCGGCTGCCGGTCAAGCAGAAGGGCGGCACGCCGGCCGCCGCTGGCTGATTGCTGGCGTGGCCGCCGGCGTACTCTGCATTGCCATCGCGGCGTGGGCTACCCTCCGTGCACCCAGTCGCCAGGTGCCGGTGCCGGTGGCGACGCTACCGGTGGCAACTGTGCGCGGGCTCGCCGCCGGCGCGGGTAGCCCGCCGCGCCTGGTGGCCGCCTCTCCAGGAGGCCTGGTAGCCAGCCCCGACGGCGGCCGCACGTGGCAGGTGCTCTCGTTGCCCGGTGTGTCCGAAGGGACTGCTATCTCGGCCGTGGCTGTTGTGCCGGCGACGGCCGGGCAGCCGGATCTGCTCATCGTGGCCGGCAAGGGCCTGCTGCAGCGCACGCGCGACGGCGGCCGTACCTGGGAGACACCGGCGGCGGAGGGGCTCGACGGGGAGCTTCGGCTCCTGGCCGCGGCGCCGCCGTGCCAGGATTGCCCGGCCACGCTCTTCGGGTATGCGCCGCCGGCGGGGCTGGTGCGCTCGGAAGACGGCGGCGCTTCCTGGATACGCGCCGGCGGCAGCCCGCCGCCGGACACGACTGCGCTGGCCGTGGCGCCGCCACTGGCTGCCGGCGGGAGCACCCCCGCCATCTTCGCCGGCACCTCGCGCGAGGGGGTACTGGCCAGCGCCGATGGCGGCGTGCAGTGGGCCAGCGCCAATGGGGCGGTGAACGGCGCGCTGCCGACCACCCACATCACCAGCCTGGCCTATTCGGCCGGTAGCGGTGACCGCGCGGCCGGGGGCGCCGGTGCGACGTTCGCCGGCGCGCTCTACGCCGGCACCGACCAGGGGCTGTTCAGGAGCCTCGACGGCGGCGTGACCTGGCAGCGTCTCCCGCTGGCGCGGCCGGTGGCCGCCGTGAGCGTCAGTCCCCAGAATCCATCCCTGGTCGTGGTTATCGACGACCAGGGCCGCGTCTATCGGAGCTTCGACCGTGGCTTCTCGTGGCCGGGGAGCTGAGCCGGCGTGCTGGCCGGTATGGCTGGGCGATGAGCTGGCCGGGCGGCGGGCGGCCCTGCTTGCGCTGCAGCGCGGGACGAGAAGTGCAGTGGCCCCAGGGATAGTCGGTGCGATCCGCCGGATCAAGGTCGTGCTGCCGGTAGCCATTCTGGCTCTGGTGGGGGCACTGCTGCCCGCCGCGCCGGTGGCGGCGGATGGCAGTGCCACGATCAGCGGGCGCCTGGCCAATGGCACCTCCGGCGCGCCGGTACCGGCAGGGGCTCAGGTGCTGCTGCGCGTCTATCAGGGCCAGCGCGTGGCCCGCGAGCAGAGCGTGCCGGTGGGCCCTGACGGCAGCTTCGCGGCCGATGGGCTGGCGGGCGGCACCGGCCTGGTGTACCAGGTGGTGGCTACCTACGAAGGGGTTCCGTACGCCAGCGCGCCGTTTACGCTCGACACGCCGGATACGGCGAAGCAGGTCGATCTGACCGTCTATGAAGCGACCGATGCCGATCCCGGTATTACGATCCCGCGCGCCGCCATCATTCTGAGTAATCCCGATCCGGGTACGCGCACGGTCGGCGCCGTGGAAGCGGTGACGCTGGCTAATCCCAGCGACCGGACCTATCTGCCGAGCCTCAATGGGCCGGCCGGGCCGATGGGCCTGCTGCGCTTTTCCTTGCCGGAGGGGGCCGGCGCGCTGGCGCCCGGGCCAGGCCTGGAGACCGGCGAGATTATTCAGGTCGACCGCGGGTTTGCCACCGATGAGCCGGTTCCACCGGGCACCAAGGACGTCGTCTTCAGCTACCGGTTTCCCTATCGGGGCGATCGGGCTGCGGTGCGGAGGCTCGTGCCCTATCCGACCGACCAGCTGACGATCCTCGTCCCTGCTGGCCGGCTGCGTCTTGAGGGCGCGCAGCTCCAGCCGGGCCAGCCGGCGCAGCTGGGAGACCAGCTGTACCAGACCTACTCCGTCCAGGGCCTGGCGCCCGGCCAGCCGTTGAGCTTCACCCTGGCGCACCTGCCGAGTCGCTGGCCATTGGGCCTACCGTTGGACGATCTGCCGTGGTGGGCGTGGTGCCTCGCCGGCGTGGCCGCCGGCGGCGGAGCCGCGCTCACCGCCGCCTGGGCGCTCCGCCGTCGCGGGGCGCAGCCCAACCGGCAGCGGCAGCTCATCGAGGCACTCGCGGCGCTCGACGAGGCCTTCGAGCGCGGCGCGCTCGAGGAGCGCGAGTATCGCCGCCGGCGGGCGGCGACGAAGGCACTGCTGGCGCGACTGCTGCTGCCTGAGGCGACGGATGTGCCGTCGCTGCTCGAGATAGGGGGCCGCACCGATGTGGGGCGCGGCGCTGATCTGCGAGAATCGATCCAGGCGCCGCCGGCCGCGCCACCGGCTGCCGGTGCCGGAGCAGCACCAGCCCATGATTGAGCGCGCGGGACGAGAAGCACCAGCTGCAGCCGTGGCGACGCTCCCCTGCCGGACAGAGCGCGAGGTCGAGGCGGCCGGAGAGCGCCAGGCTCGCCCGCCGGCCGGTGGCGGCCGGTGGCGGCCGGGCAAGCTCCTGGTCGGCGGGCTGGTCATCGCGCTGGCCGTCGGCTATCTGGCCGTCACCGGCCTGCGTAACGCCTCGGTCTATTACGTTACTCCTTCCGAGCTCGAGGCCAAGGGCGCGACCGCCTTCGACCGGCCGGTGCGCGTGGGCGGCCACGTCGTCGATGGCTCGATCCAGCGTGACGACCGCAATCTCGTGCTGCGCTTCTCGATCACCGACGGCACGACGGCCATTCCGGTGGAGTATCGTGGCATCGTGCCTGATCTCTTCGGCTACGCCAAGGATGGCTTCTACCAGGATGTGGTCGTCGAAGGGCGCTTCATGGGGAGCGGCACCTTCGAGGCGCAGCAGCTCATCGTCAGCCACGGCGCGGTGATGGAAGCCGGCACGCGCACCGGCTCGCTGCCGGCGCGTTTCGCCGGGGGCGGCTCAGGTTCAATGGGCCCGCTGCCCGGGGTGGCCGCGGGGGTGCAACGATGAAGGAATGGCCGTCCGGTGCTGTATCCGGCCCCCAGAGCCAGGCCGCCTGGGCCGGCCACAGAGAAGCAGTGATGAAGGTCGAGCGCGTGCTCACGCCTGGCCCGGCTGTTTCCGAGCCACGGCTGGGTGCCACGCCGCCGGCTCAGCCGGCGGCGGCCGGATCGCCTCGGGCCTGGGGCGAGGTGGCGGTGAACGTTCTGGCAGTCGCCACGTTCGTGGCCATGCTCGCCGCGCTCTATGGCATCTTCATCTACGCCCCACCCGAGCGGGTGCAGGGGGATGTGCAGCGGATCTTCTACGTCCACCTCTCGCTCGCCTGGCTCGCCTACCTGGCGTTCTTCGTGGTCTTCGTCTGCAGCGTGCTCTATCTGTGGCGCAGGGCCGATCGGTGGGATCAGATCGCGGCTGCCTCGGCCGAGCTGGGCGTGCTCTTCACTACGCTGGTGCTCGTTACCGGCGTGCTCTGGGGACGGCCAGTGTGGGGCGTATGGTGGACGTGGGACGCGCGCCTGACCACGACGCTGGTGCTCTGGTTCCTCTATGCCGGCTACCTGATGCTGCGTGCCTACGCAGCCGAGGCCGGCCGTACCGGCCGGGTGGCCGCCGTGGTCGGCATCGTGGCCTTTCTCGATGTGCCGGTGGTGCAGCTTTCGGTCACCTGGTGGCGCACGCTGCATCCGCAGCCGTCGGTGATCACGGCCAATGGCACGATGCTTCCGGCGCAGATGGTACAGGTGCTCGTGCTGACCCTGCTGGCCTTTACCCTGCTTTATAGCTACCTGCTCATTCAGCGCGTGCGCCTTGAGGGGCTACGGCGTGAGGTGGCGAGTCTGCGCGAGCGCATCGGCTGGGGAGATGACGCTGATGTATGACCTGCTGCTCTACCTGGTGGCGGCCTATACCATCGTGTGGGTGGCGCTCTTCGCCTACCTGCTTTTCATGGCCGGGGCGCTCCGCGGCCTGCAGCGCGAGGTGGCCGATCTCAGAGAGATGGTCGCGGCCGCGAGTGGGCTACGTCCGCAGCCGGAGACGCCAGCGCGGCAGGCGTAGCGCGCCAAGCTGACCCCTTCGCTTGGCACATCGCGCGGCCGAGAGTATGACGTGCCGCGCTGGCGGCGCCCTATCGGATCATGCCAGGCGCAGGTTGGGCTGCACGTCGAGGTCAAGCCCGGCTACCTCTCCTCGCCAGAAGCGGAACGCGCCAGCGGCGCCGATCATCGCCGCGTTATCGGTGCACAGGTCGATCGGGGGGCAGAGCACCGGCACCGGTGCCTGGGCCACCATCTGCTCACGCAGCAGCCGGTTCGCCGCCACGCCGCCGGCCAGCGCAATCTGCCGGGCGCCATGCTCCAAGGCGGCCTGCACCGTCTTGCCCACCAGTACATCGACCACAGCTTGCTGGAAGGCAGCGGCGAGCGCCGCAACGTGCGCGGGAACACGGCCATCAGTTCCTGCAGTGCCTGCAGTGGCACGAGCAACTGTGGCCAGGCGTGATGGATTCCCCACCGGTCCTTCTTCGCCGCCCTCCACCAGCCGTAGCACCGCCGTCTTGAGACCGCTGAAGCTGAAATCGTAGGTGCCGCGCAGCCAGGGGCGGGGCAGCTGGTAGCTCGGCGCGCCATCTGCACTGGCAGCCTGCAGCGAGGCTCGCTGGATCGCCGGCCCGCCCGGATAGCCAAGGCCCAGAATGCGCGCCACCTTGTCGAAGGCTTCTCCGGCCGCGTCGTCGCGCGTCCGCCCCAGGAGCCGGTACCGACCGTGGTCTTCCATTAGCACCAGCTCGCTGTGCCCGCCAGAGACGACCAGGCAGAGCAGCGGGAACTCAGGCGCCGGCAGCTCGCGTCGCAGGCCGCCCGGCGTCTCCGGCTGCCACTGGGCCGGCTTGAGCAGCCAGTTGGCATAGATGTGGCCTTCGAGATGGTTCACCCCCACCAGCGGCTTGCCGGTGGCGAAGGCGATCGCTTTTGCCGCATTCACTCCCACCAGCAGCGAGCCGGCTAGGCCGGGCCCGTAGGTTACGCCAACGGCATCGATGGCCGCCCAATCGGCTTCTGCCTGCTGGAGCGCCCGCTCGATGGCCGGTATGATCCCCAGCAGGTGCTGGCGCGAGGCCAGCTCCGGGATGATGCCGCCGAAGCGGCGATGTAGCTCCTCCTGGCTGAAGACGACGTTGCTGCGGATAAAGCGGCCGTCATCGACGATGGCCGCTGCCGTCTCGTCACAGCTCGTCTCGATCGCCAGTACCGTCGCCATGGTGTGTCCTCGCCTCCCAGGGGCTCAGAAAGCGCTCGTCCAGTCGAGACGCGTGCGCAACGCCGTCTTCAACGCGGCGAAGCGCTCGCGGAAAGCGATGCTGCGCAGGTCGTCGCTCCACATGATCACCGCGTCTTCGTTGTTGTCGGTGTAGTAGCGGCGGCGAACGCCGGCCTCGCGGAAGCCAAGCTTCTGATAAAGGTTCCGTGCCACCGTGTTGCTCACGCGCACCTCCAGCGTCACCCACCGCGCACCCAGGCGCAGCGCAATCTCGAAGAGGCAGAGCATGAGCAGCTCGCCGAGCCCGCGGCCGCGGAACTCCGGCTTGACCGCCACCGAGGTGATGTGGGCCTCGTCGACCATCAGCCACAGGCCGCCGTAGCCGACGATGGCCGAGCCGGTCTCCTCGACGGCTCGCTCGTGCGTGAGAGGAAGGAGCGAGAGCGGAAAGGGGCGCTTGGGCTCCTTTGGCCTGGGTGCCGGCGGCTCGCCCGGCCCCGGCTCATAGCGAACCACGATGTAGCGCGCCATGCGGTTCTGCTCGAGCTCGCGCTTGTACGAGTTGGCCGGCCAGACCATACTGAACGACTCGCGCTCGATCTGCACAACCTCTGGAATGTCCTTCGCCTGCATCGGCTCGACGCGATACGGCACGCGTTTAGCCTCTTCCCTTCCAGATGGTACGGCACGCTCGGCGGCGGCACGCTCAGCGCGGCGCGGCTGGCCTTCCCAGAAAGCGCGCCGCCTGATCCTCGCCAGCCGCGCGCCGCAGATAGAGCGGCTGCAGCGCCGCCGCATCGGGCACGCCGTGCTCGGCAAGGCGCCAGCGTGCCAGCTCCGCCAGGAAGGCCGGCCGGCGAAGGCACGCCGCCGGCGATGCCGCGCCGGCACGGCCGCCGCTCACTTCGGCGACGAGCTTCGCCAGCTCAGGCTCGACCTCGCCGCACACGACCACCCGCTCGCCGGCCAGCGAGAGCGCGTGCGCCAGCTCCTCGTGCCGCAGCGTGGCGTAATCGCCGACGCGGCGCAGGCGGCTGCGCGCGGGGCCGCCGGCCGGCCGGTAGAGCGCGGCATAGACCTGGCCCCGGCCGGCATCCACCACCGCGCAGATCAGCTGCCGCCGGCCGCGCTGCTGGTAGGCCACGCTATCCAGTGTGGGGATGCCGACCAGCGGAATGCGCAGCGCCAGGGCCATGCCCTTTCCCAGACTCACGCCAACCCGCAGGCCGGTAAATGATCCCGGCCCGATCGCCACGGCTACCAGGCCAAGCGCCGCCGGCGCGATGCCCGCCCGCGCGCACAGGCGTGCCACCTCGGGAAGTACCTGCTGCGTCTGCGTTCCGGCAGCGTGCCAGACGTGCTCCGCCAGGATCGTGCTGCCCCGGCAGAGGGCAACGGCGGCCGTGCGGGTGGCGGTATCGATCGCCAGCACCGGCTGCTCGGGGGCGTCGGCCGGCGGCGCGAGCGCCCAGGCATCCTGGGGGCCAATGTAGCCTGGTGGTTCGTGGAGGGTCATTGAGGTCGTTGCAGCAGCCATGGGCCCAATCACCAGCCGTCCTATCGTTCGATGAGCCGGCCAAAAAGCCGGGAGAGAATCATCAGAATCATCGCCAGGTGCGCGAAGTGGTCAGAAGCCGTAGGCGCGGCGCTTCAGCGCCGCCAGCAGGTCGACGTAACGCTGGCCAGACGGCACGAAGCGCAGCGTGCGTTTCTGCTCGGCGAGGATGCGCAGCTCTACCAGCAGGTGCGCTTCCGGCAGCACTCCGGGGGCATGCTCGCCCCACTCGATGGCGGTCACGCCATCGCCGTAGAGATAGTCTTCCAGGCCGAGGTCGATCGCTTCGGCATCACCACCGATGCGGTAGAGGTCGACATGGTAGAGCGGCAGCCGACCGTGATACTCGTGAATGAGCGTGAACGTGGGGCTGGTAACCGGCTCCTCGATTCCCAGGCCACGCGCTATACCCTGCACAAAGACTGTCTTGCCTGCGCCCAGCGTACCCTGGAGCACGAGCACGTCGCCCGCCTGAAGCAGCTCGCCCAGCCGCTGCCCAAGGCGCTGGGTCTGCTCCACGCTGTGGCTGATCACGTCGAGTGCTGCTCCCCTGGCCATCACTCTGCGGGCTCCTCCCCTGCTTCCTTTTGCTGCTGGCCTCGCTGGTGTGGATCGCTGCTCCCCTGGCCATCACTCCGCAGGCTCCTCCCCTGCTGCTTCGGCGCTGAAATGGTCCCAGCCAATCCGTGCCAGCGGCACCGGGCGGCCGCCGGCATCGATCAGGTGCACCAGTGCGGCCCCAGGCCTGCCCGGCACGACCTCGGGCCGGTCGATCACGCCAATCTCCGTTACGTGTACCCCGGCCTCGGCCAGGGCGGCCAGCGCTGGTTCGAACACTGCCGGCGGCGCCGTGAACACCAGCTGATAGTCCTCGCCACCGGCGGCAGCCCACGCAAGGGCACGATCCGGGAAGGCCTCCAGCACCGCCGGATGGATTGGCAGTCGGGCGGCCTCGAGCGTCGCGCTTACCCCGCTGGCCGCACAGATGCGGCCAAGGTCGGCGAGCAGCCCGTCGGAGATATCCATCGCGCAGCGCACGCCGGCCGTGCGGAGCAGCCGGCCGGCGAGGAGCTGCGGCTGCGGCCGCCGGTGCTCGCCGGCGAGCGCCTCGCGCACCGGGGCCGGGCAGTGCTCGGGGTGGCGCAGCGCATACAGGCCGGCGGCAGAAGCGCCCAGCAGCCCGGTCACACCGACGCGGTCGCCCGGCCGCGCCCGGTCGCGCCGCAGCAGTGTATCACCCTGGCCAGCGGGCACGCTCCCCAGCACAACCACGTTGATGGCCATGCGGTCGGGGGTGGAGACGGTGTCGCCGCCGGCGATGGTGCAGCCGGCGGCGTCGGCGAGCGCCTGCATGCCGGCGTAGCACTCCTCGATCTCGGCCGTGCCCAGGTCGGGGCGGAGGGCGAGCGAGACGAGCGCCCACTCTGGCTCCGCGCCCATCGCAGCCAGGTCGCTCAGATTGACGGCCAGCGCTTTCCAGCCCAGGTCGCGCCAGGAGGTGAAGCCGAGGTCGAAGTGCACGCCTTCCACCAGCAGATCGGTAGTGGCGACGAGCACGGCGGCCGGCTGCTCCCAGGCGGCGGCATCATCCCCGATGCCGATCAGCGGCACCGCGCCGCCACCTACGCCGACGATCGCGCGCAGGCGATCGATCAGCCCGAACTCTCCCACCTGGGTGAGACGCTGCACCGGCCGGTCCATGCTCGTTTCAGCAACGAAGGGTACAATTCGCGGGCCCATGCCGTATCGAGTGCTGGCCATCGCGCCCACGCCATTCTTTGCCGATTACGGCTGCCATGTGCGCATCTATGAGGAAGCGCGTGCGCTCGGCCGCCTGGGCCACGAAGTGGTAATCTGCACCTATCACAATGGGCGCAACCCGCCGCCAGCGCCGGGCGTGCGCGTGCGGCGTATGCCGCGCGTGCCGTGGCATGCCGAGGTGCGCGTTGGCTCGACCTACCACAAGCTCTACTTCGACGCGCTGCTAGCAGCGACCGCGCTGGTCGCCTCGCTCGGCCGCATTGACGTCGTGCACGCGCACCTGCATGAGGGCGCGCTGATCGGCGCGCTGGTGAGCCGCCTGCGCCGCGTGCCGCTGGTCTTCGACTACCAGGGCAGCCTGACGCGCGAGATGCTCGACCATCAGTTTCTGCGCGAGGAAAGCCCGCTCTACCGGCCGCTGCAGCGGCTCGAGCACCTGATCGAGCGTCTGCCTGATCTGATCATTACCAGCTCGCAGCATGCCGCGCACCAGCTCTGCGGCTGGCAGGGAGTGCGGGTCGAATGCCTGCCCGATGCCGTAGACACCCATGTATTCCGGCCCCCTCCGGTCGAGCAGGTCCAAGCGCTGCGCCGGCGGCTGGGCATTCCGCCCGAGCGCGAGGTGGTGGGCTTCCTCGGGCTGCTGGCCGAGTACCAGGGCGTGGGCCATCTGCTCTACGCTGCGCGGCGCGTGATCGAGCGCCGCCCCGGCACGCACTTCCTGATCATGGGCTATCCAGGCCTCGAGCGCTACCAGCGGCAGGCCTATGATCTCCAGATCCTCGACCACGTGACCTTCACCGGCCGCGTGCCCTACGCGGAGGCTCCTCTCCACCTGGCGCTGGCCGACGTGGCCGTCTCGCCCAAGCGCTCTGCATCGGAGGCGAATGGCAAGCTCCTCAACTACATGGCGATGGGACTGCCGACCATTGCCTACGAGACCCCGGTGGCGCACGAGCTGCTGGGGGACGATGGCGTCTATGCGCCGCCAGGCGATATTGCCGCGCTGGCGGAGGCGATCATTGCACTGCTCGATGATCCCTCCAGGCGAGCCGCGCTCGGGGTGCGGCTGCGCGCTCGCGCCGAGCGCGAATTCTCGTGGGAACGCTTTGGCCTGCGCCTGGCCGCGCTCTACGATACGACGCTCCCCGCTTATCGCTTTGCGGGCCAGGAGAGCCGGCGAACGGCGGCTCGTAGCTCGCCGGAGCTGTAAGCGCGTGCGCCGCTGAGTGGGCCGGAAGATGTAGCGTCTCGTGGCCGGAGGCGGCTCGTAGGGAGGGTGAGGGAGCTCCACTGGTGTGCCAGGGGTGGGCCATGCCAGATGCTGGTACATCCGGTAGACTCGTGGGCGGAGTCGCCATGCCGGTTGCGTCTGAAGAGCAGGTGCCCAAGCCGCTCACGTATACCCTCATGTACCACCTGCTGTGGGCGGTGATGTTTGGCTGGAGTGCGCTGGTCCTGGGCGGCGTGTTCGTGACTTTAGGGCGACCGGTTGCCTCGGTGCTGTGGCTGGTGCTGCTTACAGTGCTGTCCGGCGTGGGAGCGCTGGTCACCTACAGCGTGCGGATCCAGGTGCTGCTGGGAGAGCTCAGCAAGGCAGAGGCATTTCGCTGGTCGGAGGCAAGCTCGGCGGCGGTGCTGATCTTTGCCCCGCTGGCCTTCATGCTCTGGTTCGTCTTCATCGACCCGCATCTGCGCTCAGCGCCGGCGCAGATGACGGCCATGATGGTCAAGGTAGAGCTCGTGATCTGGTGGCTCTCGCATCTGCTGAGTATTCGAGGGCTGGCGCGGGGGCGAAAAAAGTACCTCTCGGTCGAGGCTACGAGTGGCGAGGCCGGAAAATCTAGTAGGAGCAAGCCGGAGCAGCCGGTGACCACGGGCTAAGCACTTGGGGATCGTGCTCCTTCGTCGATGCCTCATCTAAGGCATCTGCAAGAGACTTCCCAGCAGGTGCATAAGTACATAAGTATCGGGTGGCAGAAATCGCTCGCCGGTTTCCCCGCTGGCGGGAGCGGCGAAGGACTTCGGCCACGGTAGGCTGGGCTCGGTGGCGTCGGATCGGCTCAGCTGGCTACCCCGGCCGGCAGTCTCAGCATGCTGAGGATGGGGCTCGGGCAGCCAGCGGCTCAGGCGGCACGGCCATGCGGGTGGCACGGAGATTGGGCCACCCCGAGGAATGGAGCGCAACGGAGCGTCAGAGCAAGGTGGCAGGCGATCCAAGCAGCTTGAGCGGCCCGGTAGCTGTGGCCCAGAATGGCATACCGGTTGAGGGCGGTGCGGCCGCCGGCCAGGAGCCGGCGCGGCGCTGGCGTGTCCTGGTTATCGATGATGCTCCAGGGATTCAGCAGCTCCTGGAGGTAGGACTCACGAGCTTCGGATTCGATGTCGTCGGGGCGCTCGATGGACCAGAGGGTCTGGCACGCTTCCTGGACCAGCGCCCCGACGCTGTGGTCGTGGATGTCCTGATGCCGGGCATGGATGGCTACGAGCTGTGCCGGCGGCTACGCGAGCTCTCCGATGTGCCGATCATCATGCTCTCGGCGCTGCGCAACGAGCCGGAGATCATCCGCGGCCTTGATGCCGGCGCCGACGATTACGTCACCAAGCCGTTCAGCGTTGGTGAGCTGGTGGCGCGCCTGCGCGCCCACCTGCGGCGCCGCCAGCGCGCCGAGCTGCCTCAGCACCAGCTCGTCTTCGATGGCGGCGCGCTGGTGATCGACCTCGATCGCCATGCCGTGCATCGGGATGGCCGCGAGGCCCATGTCAGCCCCACCGAGTTTCGGGTGCTGGCCTATCTGGCGGCCAACGCCGGACGGGTGGTGACCCATGCGGAGCTGGTGGGGCAGATCTGGGGGACGGACGCCGAGCGCCTGGGGCCCTATCTGAAGATCTATATCCGGCGCCTGCGCCAGAAGATCGAGCGCGATCCGAGCCGCCCGCGGTTCATCCGCTCGCGGCCTGGGGCTGGCTACCTCTTCGAGCCCCATGGTCTCGGACGCCGCGAGGCTCTAGGCGGCGCGGATGACTCGCCTGGAAGTGGCCAGGCCATCCATCGGCGCGTGGCCGGCCCCGGTCGGCCGATGGCATCGAACGAGGATGAGACAGGGGATGAGCGCGAGCCAGAGTGACGTCCTCCGCGTGGGGATCGTGGGCGCCGGCTGGATGGGCCTGACCCATGGCCGCGCCTGGCAGGAGCACGCCGCGCGCAGCCGGATTGTGGCCGTGGCTGACGTTTCGACGGCCCGGGCGCAGGCCATCTGCGACCAGTTTGCCGGCGGCGCGGCGCGCATCTATCCCGATCTTCACGCCCTGCTTGCCGATCCCGAGGTCGATGCCGTCGATCTCTGCCTGCCGCACTACCTGCACAAGGAGGCCATCCTGGCGGCCGCCGGCGCCGGCAAGCATGTCCTGTGCGAGAAGCCGCTCTGCCTGACGCTCGATGAGGCACGGGAGATCCGTGAGGGGCTGGCGCGTGCCGGCGTGGTGTTCATGAGTGCGCACAATAACCTCTTTGCGCCGGCGCTGGTCGAGGCGCGCCGGCGGCTGGCCGATGGTGCGCTCGGTGCCCTCTACTACGTGCGCTCCACCGAGGCCGGGCGCAACGTCAACATGAAGACCGGCACGCCGCCAGCGGCGCTTGCGCCCGGTGAGAGCTCATGGAGCTGGCGCCTCGATCCGGCAAAGGCGGGCGGCGGCGAGGTGCTGGATACCGGCTGGCATGGCGCCTATCGCCTGCTTGCGCTCGCCGGGTCGCGCCCCATCGAGGTGAGCGCGATGCTGGCCAGCTTCTACATCGGCCAGCCAGGGGTGGAGGATACCGGCGTGATCTCGGCCCGCTTCGAGCAGGGCGCGCTTGGCTATCTGCTCACCAGCTGGGCCTTCGGTGATCCGCCGGGGGCCTTCCAGTTCCAGGTGGCGGGTGAGCAGGGCACGCTGGGTGGGAGCGCGACGCGCCTGGTCATGGCCAGGTATGGGCAGCCGGCCGAGGAGCGCACCTTCGAGCCGGTGAATACCTTTGCCAAGGAGATCGAGCATTTCCTGGACGTCGTCCAGCGTGGCGTGCCCGGTGAGGCAACGTGGGCGCACGCGGCCCGCACGCTCCAGCTCATCCTGGGCGCCTACCGTGCTGCGGCCGAGCGGCGCGTCGTCGCGCTGCCCGAGGATCCAACCACGCTCTGAACGCGCCACTCGCTATCGTCACGCATCACGGAGGCACCGATGAGCCGGCTGAGGCTGGGCTACAAGGCATCGGGCGAGCAGTTCAGCCCGGGAGAGCTGCTCGAGCTCGGCGTGCATGCAGAGCGCTGTGGCTTCGATAGCGTGCTCGTCAGCGACCACTTCCAGCCCTGGCGCCACACCGGCGGGCACGCCGTCTTCTCGCTCGCCTGGCTCGGCGCGCTCGGCGCGCGCACCGAACGCGTGCTGCTCGGCACGAGCGTCATCACCCCCACCTTTCGCTACCACCCGGCGGTGGTCGCTCAGGCGGTGGGCACGCTCGGCTGCCTCTTCCCCGGACGCGTGCTGCTCGGTGTTGGGACCGGCGAGTCGCTCAACGAGGTGCCGGCACTGGGTATCGAGTGGCCGGAGTTCCGCGAGCGCTTCGGCCGCCTGCGCGAGGCGCTGCAGCTCATCCACCGGCTCTGGCGCGAGGAGCGCGTCTCGTTCCAAGGCACGTACTATCGGACGCGCAATGCCACGGTCTACGATCGGCCGGCTGAGCCGCCGCCCATCTACGTTGCCGCCGGCGGCCCGCAGATGGCTCGCTATGCCGGGCGCGCCGCCGACGGCTTGATCTGCACCAGCGGCAAGGGTGAGGGGCTCTACCGGGACCAGCTCCTGCCGGCCTTCGACGAGGGGGCCCGCCAGGCCGGGCGCGATCCCGGCTCGCTCGAGAAGCTGATCGAGGTCAAGGTTTCGTTCGATCTCGACCGGCAGCGAGCGATGGCGGAGACGCGCGAGTGGGCAGCGCTGGCGCTCGAGGCCGAGGAGAAGACGGGGGTCGATGACCCGATTGAGCTCGAGCGGCGCGCCGCCGCACTGCCCATCGAGCGCACGGCGAGCCGCTGGCTGGTCTCCGACGATCCAGATGAGCACGTGGCGCAGATCAAGTTCTACCTGGACCTTGGCTTTACCCACCTCGTCTTCCACGCGCCCGGGCGCGACCAGCGGCGCTTCCTGGACCTCTACGCTGAGCACATCCTCCCCCGGCTCCGGCGGCTGGCGTAAGTCCCAGCGGGTGGGCGGTGCCACGACTCTATACTTCGGCCGTTGTGGCCTCTTACGTGGCGGCAGTTTCGAGAGGAGCGACATTCCAGCGTGCCGGCGCGCTGCGCACGCCGGTGCTGCTGGCCGGCCTGACCATCCTGGCGCTGGTGCTGCGCCTGTGGGCGCTCGATCGCGTGCCGCCGGGGCTCGACTCCGACGAGGCGTCGATCGGCTACAACGCCTACGCGATGGCGCGCACCGGACGTGACGAATACGGCGCGGCGCACCCGCTCGCGTTTCGTGCTTACGGCGAGTACAAGCGCCCGGTGGCGATCTACGCGGCGGTGCCTTTCGTGGCCGTGCTCGGGCCAACCGTGGCCGCGGTGCGCCTGCCGGCGGCGCTGGCCGGCACGCTCTCCGTCCCGGCGATGTACACCGTGGGAGCGCTCCTCTTCCGTAGCCGTCGCTCCGGCCTGATCGCCGCGGCGATGCTGGCCATCTCGCCATGGCACCTGCAGTTCACACGCGCCGCGCGCGAGGTGGCCTTCCTCCTGCTCGCGCTGCTGCTGCTGGCCGCGGCGCTCCTTGCCGCGGTGCACACTGCCAGCTGGCTCTACATCGGCGCAGCCGGAGCCGCGCTCCTGGCCATCTATAGCTATCCTGGCGGCCCGCTGATCGCGCCGGCCCTTGCCCTGCTGCTGCTGGTGGCCTACGCGCCGCGCGTCACATGCGCGCCACGCCGCTGGCTCCTGGCGGCCGCGGCCATCTTTGCCCTCGGGGCGCTTCCCCTCGTCGTTCAGCTCATTGATGGCCGGGCACGCGCGCGTCTCGGCCAGGCCTCGCTCCTCGACGTCCCAGCGCTCCAGCAGCAGGCGCAGCGGCGCCTCGCATGGGACGCGCGCGATGGCTTGCCCGGCCTGCTGCAGCAGCCCTGGGCCGTGGCCGGGCGCGCCGCGATCGATGCCTACCTTTCGCACTTCGATCCAACCTTTCTCTTCACGCGGGGCGATCAAGAGTGGCGCCACCACGCGAGCGATAGCGCCAATCTCTACCTCTGGGATGCGCCGCTGATCGCCCTGGGACTGCTGCGCATCGCGCGCCATCCGCGGCGTCCGGCACTCCTGGTCACCGGAGGGTGGCTGCTGCTCGGGCCACTGCCGGCAGCCTTTGCCGAGAACGCGCCGCACGCCGTGCGGTCGATCGCCATGCTGCCGGCCTGGTACCTTGCTGCTGCTGCCGGCGCTCCGCGCCTGTGGCGCTGGCTGTGCCGCCGCCGGCTGCAGTGGGACTGGCTGCTCCTGCTTGCCCTGAGCGTCGGCTATTACCTGCTGGCCTACTATCGCTACTATCCGCGCGAGCACGCGCGCGACTGGTCGAGCGGCCAGGCAGAGGCGTTTCGCGCTGCGCTGGCGCAGGTCGAGTCCGGGCGGTATGAGTGGATCGTCGTCGCGCGCGAGTCGGGGTTCAGCTACGCCACGATCCTGTATTCGGTCGGCTACGATCCAGCCGTCTATCTTGCCCAGGGCGGCACACCTACGGTGCCGGATGCGCCGCAGCGCTTCGCTCCCTTCGAGCTACGCAGTGTAGATTGGGCCAAGGAGTCGCCCCTGCCGGGCGTGCTCTATGTGGTGGGCAGCGGCACCGGTCTGCCGAGCGGTGCCCGTGTGGTGCAGCGGATCGATGATGCCGGCGGCGCCGAGGCGCTACTGCTCGTTGACCTCGCGCCGGCCAGCTGAGAGCAGCAAGACGATCGCGCCGGCAGCGTACGTGGCGAGGTAGCTCATCACGAAGGAGCCAAAGGCCGAATCGGCCACGGCAAGGAGGAATGGCGCTGCGCTGCTGTGCCTGGCGGCGCCGAGTGCGGTGGGGCTATTCAGGGCCAGGTTCGTCGCGCATGCCGCCAGAAACAAGGCCATGGTGAGGCGGCGCGCGAAGGTGGCGAACGGCGCTGTCAGGGTACTGAGCAGCCGCCGGATGCAGTCCGGCGCCGCGTGGCCGGATACCGCCGGCGCTACCGTTTGCTCGGGCGGCTGTCTCTGGTGCTCTTCTGGCGGCGGCAGGGCCGCCGCTCGGGCGAGTGTTCGAGCCATTAGCCAGGTGCTGCAGGGCAATGCTAACCGAACGCCGGCACGCTACAGTATTGAGCGGCGATGGATGTCTGGTCATTCGTGGCGCTCATTGCTCTGCTCGTGGCCGCCGTTGCGCTCGTGCTGGCCATCCTCGCGGGGAGCCGGGCGAAGCAGGCTGCCGGCATCGCCGCCGGCGGGCACGGCGCGGCGGAGGCGCTGCGCCGGCAGGTCACAAGCTTGGACGAGCGCCTGCAGGCGCTGGAGACGAAGCAGACGGTGAGCGAGGTGGCTGCCCAGGCGACCGCCGAGCGGGTGGCGGCGCTCGAGCAGCGCGTGGTGCAGGTGGAGGCGCGACTGCGAGAGCTCAGTGAGCTGGCGGCACCGCCACCACCCCCCATTCCCTCTGGACGCAGTCTCGCCAGGCTGGAGGAGCTACGCGCCACCCTGCGCGCCCAAGCAGCCGAAGCCTCTGAAGAGCGCGACGAGGCAGCCGGCGATGAGCCCGTCGAGGAGCAGCTCCCGGCACCGAGCCGCCGGCAGCACCACACTGAACGTCCAGGCGAGGGTAGCTAATGGCTTCCGCATCTACGGCCGGCTCACCCCCGTCCGTGCGCCCGATCGAGGCGCCCCAGGCGGTCCCGTCTGCACCGTCTGGCGAGGAGCTGAGCCTGCTCGCCGGCTGGTACCGCACGATGCTGCTCGCGCGGGCCGTCGATGAGCTGATGTGGATCGTCGGCGCGCAGGGCAAGGCGCATTTCATCCTCACCTCGCGTGGGCACGAGGCAGCGCAGATCGGCTCGGCCGCGGCACTGCGGCCGGGCTACGACTATGTCTTCACCTATTACCGCTCGATGGCTGCTGCGCTCCAGCTCGGCGTGACCGCCGAGGAGATCTTCCTCTCTGTGCTGGCCAAGCGCGACGATCCCTTTGCCGGTGGACGCCAGCTCCCCAACCACTTCAGCAGCCGCCGGCTGCGCCTGCCCACCGGCTCGAGCTCGGTGGCCACGCACCTCCCGCACGCTGCCGGAGCCGGCTACGCAGCGCGCGTGCTCGGCGAGGAGTGGGTCGCGGTGGCCTACTTTGGCGATGGCGCAACCGCCAAGGGCGACTTTCACGAGGCGCTGACCTTCGCTGGCATCTGGAAGCTGCCGGTGATCTTCTTCTGCGAGAACAATGGGTACGCGATCTCGGTACCCGTCGAGCTCGAGAGCCCGGCGCCGATCTACCGCAAGGCGGAAGGCTATGGCATGCCCGGGGTGCGCATCGATGGCTGCGACCCGCTTGCCACCTATCGGGCGATGGCGCAGGCCGTCGCCCGCGCCCGCGCTGGCGAGGGGCCAACGCTGATCGAAGCCGAGGTGGTGCGCCTGGTCTCACATTCGAATGCCGACGATCAGTCGGCCTATCGCTCTGCCGAGGAGCTCGCCGCCGCGCAGGCCCGCGATCCGCTGCCGCGCCTGCGTGCGCGCCTGCTGGCCGCCGGCCTGCCCGCTGCTGCGCTCGATGAGTGGGCCGCGGCCGCCTGGGCCACGGCCGAGGATGCGCTGGCGCGCGCGCAAGCCGCACCCGATCCGGACCCGCGCGATGCCAGACGGCACCTCTTTGCCGAATAGGCGTCGCACAGCAACAGAGCAGTAGAGCGAGAGAGGAAGGGCGATGGCGCTGCTTACCCTCGTCGAAGCAGTCAATCTGGCCCTGCGTGAGGAGCTCGAGCGCGATCCGCGCGTGGTGGTGCTCGGCGAGGATGTGGGGCGCAAGGGTGGCGTCTTCGGCGCCACGCGCGGCCTCCAGCGCGACTTCGGTGTGCTGCGCGTGCTGGATGCTCCCATCGCTGAGATCGGCATTGCCGGTGTGGCCATTGGCGCCGCCTTTGCCGGCCTGCGGCCGGTGGCCGAGTTTCAGTTTGCCGACTACGTGCACCCGGCGTTCGATCAGATCGTCAACGAGGCCGCGACGATCTCATACCGCAGCAATGGCGAGTGGTGCTGCCCGGTGGTCTTCCGCGCACCGTGCGGCGCTGGCGTGCACGGTGGCCTCTATCACTCGCAGAGCATCGAAGGCTATTACGCCCACGTCCCCGGCCTCAAGGTGGTCATCCCTTCCAATCCGGCCGACGCCAAGGGCCTGCTCAAGAGTGCTATCCGCGACGATAATCCGGTGCTCTTTCTGGAGCACAAAGCCAGCTACCGGCGAGAGCGCGGCGAGGTGCCCGAGGGCGAGCACCTGGTGCCGCTCGGCGTGGCCAGCCTGGTGCGAGCGGGTACGCACGTCACCGTCGTGACCTATGGCACCGGCGTGCCGTGGGCACTCCAGGCAGCCGACGCGGTCGCGGCCGAGGGCCTTTCGGTGGAGATCCTCGATCTGCGCACGGTGCAGCCATATGATCGCGAGGCAATCGCCCGGAGTGTACGCAAGACGAGCCGCGTGGTGATCGCCCACGAAGCCAATCTGGCCTTCGGCCCCGGGGCCGAGCTGGCCGCGTTCATCGCCGGCGAGCTGTTCGAGTGGCTCGATGCGCCGGTGGTGCGCGTCGGCGCCCGCGACTGCCACGTGCCCTACGCCGAAGCGCAGGAGCGTGCCATCGTGCCGAGCGCCGACGAGCTGGAGGCGGCCATCCGCCAGGTAATGGCGTACTAAGAGAGCTGCGCGTCGCTTAGGCTGCGCCGGAGAGGATGTCGTTCACCTTGCGCACCACCTCGGCCATCGCCGCCTTGGCTGTCTGCCGGCCGGCATAGACGGCATCGAGCCCAGCCTGGATCTCGCGGTCGATCTCGTCGTAGCGGGCCACGTACGGCATAGGCTTGGCAATGGCTGCTGCCTGCAGGATGACCTGCTTGTTGTAGCCCTCATTCACCCCCACAAAAGCCTGCACCGCGCTCTTGCGCGCGCTGACGATCTTGGCCTCCACCGCCACGTACCGCTGCATCTCGGTTCCATCGTAGTGGGCAAGCCAGAGCCAGGCGAGATCCTTCTGCTTGCTCTCCGCCGAGAGGACGAGGCTGGGCCCCTTGACCGTATCGACCTGGGCCACCTTGCCGCGAGGCACGATGGCAATGTCCCAGGGGAAGCTGAGGTTGTTGCGCACGGTGCCGCTCAGGAAGCCCGGATCGCCGATGTGAAAGACGTAGCGGCCGCTATCCCACAGGTGCCGCGCATCCTGGCCGGCGGTCTGGTCGGGCTCAGGCACGACATGATGCTTCTGGCGCAGATCGCCGTTCCACTGGATAGCCTCCACCGCCGGTGCCTGGTCGAGTACGCACTGCTTCTCGTCGGCGCTCAGAATATCGCCGCCGTTGTCGCGCACGGGGAGCTCGTAGGGCGGCATGGTCATGCCCAGCAGCGACGGATCGCGCGCCTGCGCGGTGCGCACCGCTTCGAGCACGCGGTCCCACGTCCACGTGCCATCCGGCTTGCCGAGCCCGGCGGCACTGAGGGCGCCGGCGTGGAAGAAGAGAAACCAGAGTCCCATCTGGAGCGGAATGGCGTACCACTTGCCGCCGCGGATGGCGCGCAGCAGCGTCGGCTCGTAGAAATCGTCCGGCTGGAACGACCTGGCGTCGCGTTTGACGTAGCCGGTAAGGTCGGCGAGCGCGCCTTTGGCGCGCAGCGGCTCGAGGAACTGCGGATTGACCGCCGCCACGTCGGGCGGCGTGCCGGCAGCGATGAGGGCGAGAAACTTCTCCATCACGTTGCCACCCGAGCCGGCGGTCGTCGTCTGCTCGACGCTCACATTGGGATGCTGCTGGCGGAAGACCTCCAGCGCGTGCGGGAAGAGCACATTTTGCGGGTCGGTCGGCCCAAAGAAGCTCAGGTACTGGAGCGTGGCCGGCGCGTTCGAAGCCGGGCCAGCCGGCGCGGCCGCCGGCGCATCACCTCCCCCTGCCGGGCCGGAACAGGCGGCCGCCAGCGCGCCGGCCGAGGCTCCTGCCAGCATCGCGGCGCTTGCTGCCAGCGCCCTGCGCCGCGTCCACCCTGCCGGTGCCCGCTGCCTCCTCCTGCACTTCAGGCTCTCCATACTGCCCTCCTCTCAGCTGACATCGCCCCCTCTGGCGTGATTGTGCGGGGTGCGTTCGCGGCCCGTCAACCGGCCTGCAGGGCGAAACCTAGCCACCAGGCCGGCCGTAGCTAGTGGTGAAAATCTGCCGTTCAGGCGCAGCTTGGAGGTAACCTCATGCACATGGTGATCGGCCTGCTGGTACTGGCCATCCTCTTTGTCCTCTACTTCTTCGTGGCGCTGGCCGGCGCGGTGCTGCTCCTCCTACCCTGGCTGGTCGTTGGGCTCATTGCCGGATGGCTTGCCAGCCAGATCACGCATAGCCCGCATGGCCTGCTGGGCGACCTCGGCATCGGTCTTGCCGGCTCGCTCATTGGCGGCGTCCTCTATGCCGTGCTCACGCACCACGAGCGCCTGCCGCGCGGCCCGGCCGGCGTGATCGCCCATCTGGTGGTGGCCACGATTGGTGCAGTCATCCTCCTGCTCATCATCAAGGCGCTGAGCCGGCCGAGATCGACCCCTTCGGCCCCCACGGTGGTCTAACAGTTACATGGCGCAATCCCGGCTGTCGTGCCGGTTGACAGCAGCGCTCTTCACATGCCAGAGTGACCGGTCACGAGCACTCTCGGCGCGAGCTGGGAGCGCATGTGGCGTGAGGCACAACTGCATGACGATCTATGAGCGACTGGGCATTCGTGGCGTGATCAATGGCGTGGGTACCGTGACGCGGCTGGGCGGCTCGCTGATGCCGCCGCCGGTGCTCGAGGCGATGCTCGAAGCAGCGCGCTCGTATGTGCCGCTGCCGGAGCTGCAGGCCGCCTGTGGCCAGCGCATCGCCGAGCTGACCCACAATGAGGCCTGCTACATCTCGAGCGGCGCCGCGGCCGGACTGGTGCTGGCTACCGCTGCCTGCATTACCGGGAACGATCCCGAGAAGATGGCCCTGCTGCCGCACCCGGAGCGTATCCCAAACGGCAAAACCAAGGTGATCATGCATCGCTGCCAGCGCATCGGCTACGACTTCGCCGTGCGCCAGGTGGGGGTCGAGATCGTGGAGGTGGGCCCCAGCCGCGCCGAGGCCGCAGCAGGCAAGCAGACCGCTGAGGCGGAGATGGAAGCTGCCATCGATGAGCGGACGGCGGCGGTGCTCTATATCGCCGGCACGCCGCACGCACCCGGGGCCCTGCCGCTGGAGCGCGTGGTGCAGCTGGCGCATGCGCGCGGCGTGCCGGTGGTGGTCGACGCCGCGGCCCAGATTCCGCCGGTGGAGAATCTGTGGCGCTTTACCGGGCGCGGGCACGCGCTGCCGGCGCCGTGGGCGCAGGCGCTCGCCGCTGCCGGTGTGCCTGAGGCATCCCAGCCGCCACCGGAGACGATCGAGCCGGCCGGCGCGGATCTCGCGATCTTTTCCGGTGGAAAGGGGCTCTGCGGCCCGCAGTCGGCCGGGCTCGTCCTCGGACGCGCCGACCTCGTGGCCGCTATGGCGCGCCAGGGTAACCCCAATGCGCTCATTGGCCGGCCGATGAAGGTGGGCAAGGAAGAGCTCTGCGGCATGGTGGCGGCGGTCGAATGGTATCTGGGGCTCGACTTCACGGCGCTGGCTGCGCGCTATGAGGCGCAGGTGCAGCACGTGATCGATGCCGTTGCCGGCCTCAAGGGTGTAGTCGCGCAGCGCGCATGGCCCAACGAGGCCGGACAGCCACTACCGCGCGCGCTCATTCACCTTGCCCCCGAGCTGGGGCTAACGCGCGACGATCTGCAGCGCCGCCTGCTGGCCCGCGACCCGGCGATCGAGCTGGCCGGCGCCGGCCAGGATGGCGTATATGTGAACCCGCAGACCTTGCGGGAGGGCGATGAGGTGCTGGTTGCCGATGCGTTGGCAGACATCCTGAGCCAGGTCCCGGCGGCCGCCGGATAAGCTGATCTGGAGCAGAGAGAGCTGGTGATTCCGTACCCGCGTGCCCAACCGCGCCTCTGGCGCCCCTAGAGAGCGAGAGAAAGACATCGATGCCCGATGGACCCCGTGCGCTCAAGCCCAACGAATGGACGCAGCTCGATGCGCTCGTATCGGCCGTCTTTCGTCCCCAGATGTTCCATGACTACCCGCAGCTCTTCAATGAGCGCAACCGCCACAACCTGCGCATCGTCGCCGAAGATGGCAAGGTGGTGACCCACGTCGGCATGATCGAGCGCCCGGCATCCCTGGCCGGCTGCCGGATCGATGTCGCCTGTATCGGCGCCGTTGCGACCTATCCCGACTACCGCGGCAAGGGCTTTGCCTCGCAGGCGTTTCAGGATTGCTGCGATAAAGCCGCCGCCGATGGGATCGACATCATGCTGATCTCCGGTGGGCGCGGCCTGTACACGCGGGTGGGCTGCCGGCAGGTGAGGCAGGACTGGGATGTGGCCATCGCGCCGGAGGGCGCCTCGGCGCTCGGCAGCGCCTTCGGCCAGAGCCGCTACCGGCTCCTGCCGCTCGGATCCGAGCGGATCGACGCGGCGCGGCGGCTCTATGAGGCGGAGCCGGTGCGCTTTTTACGCTCGCTCGACGACTGGCAGATGGCCTGGAGCTGCGGCGTGGTGATGAACACGGCTTCTGACTTCTGGGGCATCGCGCCGGCTGATTGTCCCGATGAGCTGGCCGCCTACCTCATCGTTCACCAGCCGCACAAGTTACGCCGCCGCCAGCCAGACGACCCGCTCGTCGCGCGCATTGTGGAGTTCGCCGGCGATCGAGCGGTGCTCCTTGCGGCTATCCCCCTGCTGCTCGAGCACTACGGGGTGGGACGCGTGGCGCTCCACGTGCAGGGCCACGATGTGGCGCTCCGTGCGCTGCTGGTCGATCCGCCGGGCCGGCAGTCGCGCTGGCCGGGGATCGTGGCCACGCCTGCCGGCACCTCTGGAACGCTGCGGGTCATCAGCTTCGTGCAGCTGATGGAGCGCTGCCGCCCGCTGCTGGCCGAGCGGATTGGCTGGACGGCGTATGACCTGCGCTTCGCCGCCGATGAACGGCCGGGGAGCGCGCTGGGTGGGTTCACCATCAGCCTAGGGAGCGAGCTCCTGCGCATTCCCGATCTAGCTACCCTGGACCAGTGGCTCTTCGGCTCACCAAGGCCGCGGGAGGCCGAGCCGGCCGGCTCGGCGCAGGTGGCCCGCCTGCTGGAGCGTGCGCTCCCGCTACCGAGCCTCTGGTATGGCATCAGCTACGTCTAAACCGGAGCCAAGGCGGGATCTCCATTAGCCGGCGGAGGACTCATGGCGGGTTTCAACCTGGCTGCAGTCTAGGCGCGAGCGAGCCCCATGTCCCTCCTAGTCGCCATTGCCGGTGGCACGTCGTCGGGCAAGACCACGCTGGCCGGGGCGCTGGTCGAGCAGCTTGCCGACCTGGCGCCGGTGGTCATCAACCAGGATGCCTATTTTCGCGACTTCGCCGAGATTCCCGAGCCGGAGCGGGAAGCCGCCCGCACCGCCAATCGGCCCGAGGCAATCAACTGGCCGGCGCTCCGCGCCCAGCTAGAGCGACTCAAGCGGGGCGAAGCCATCACCCATCCCCTGCCCGGCACGCGCGCCGCGGCGCGTGGCGATGGGCCGGTGCGCCTTGGCCCGGCGCCGGTCGTGGTGCTCGAAGGCCACCTGATCCTGGTCGACGAGGCCATCCGAGAGCTCGCCGACCTTAAGGTCTTTGTCGACTGCGACGTCGAGGTGCGCGTGCTGCGCCGCATCGCGCGTGACACGAGCCGCCCCGGTGCATCGCTCGAGCGCTCGCTGGCCTGGTACTGGCGCGACGTGCTGCCGAATAACCAGAAGTACACGAACCTGCAGCGTGGCTACGCCGACCTCATCATTCCCTACGATCGTCCCAACCTGCTGGCGCCGCGCCTGCTCGCGGCGTGTATCCGTGAGCTGCTGGCAGCACCGAAGCTTTAGTGGTGCATCCGGCAGTGACTCCCTGACTGATGCTCTTAGACTGATGCTCTTAGGCGCTCGCCAGCTGCTCGGCCAGCCGGACCACGTACCGGCGCTCCTCCGGCCCGAACCATGGCGGGCTGCCCGCCGCCGCGTTATCGCGCGCATGCTCGATGCGGCGCGTGGCCGGAATGACCGTCATCACTCGTGGATCGCTCAGGAGCCACTTGAGCAAGGCTTGCGCCCACGTGCGCACGCCGAATGCCGCCAGCGGGGCCAGCTGGCCAGGCGATGGCGCCTTGGCAGTGAGCGCGCCCGTGCCCAGCGGGCGCATGATCACCACCCCGAGGCCGAGGTCCGCCGCCAGCGGCAGAACCTGGTGCTCTACCTCGCGGTCCAGCGGGTTATAGGGAACCTGCACCGCCGCGATGCGTCCCGTGCGCATCACCTGCATGAGCTCAGGGAAGGCACTGTGGGCATAGTGCGTCGCGCCGATGGCCCGCGCCTTTCCCTCATCGCGCAGCCGCTCGAGCTGGCTGAGCCGGGTGCGCCAGGCTACGAGATTGTGCACCTGATAGAAGTCGACGTAACCGCCGAAGAAGTCGAGCGAGCGACGCAGCTGCGCCTCGGCCTCCTGGTCGTCGGGCGTCCAGACCTTGGTGGCGACGAGTGCCTGGTCGCGCCGGCCAGCGAGTGCCTCGCCCAGCACTCGCTCGGCCTCGCCATACATTGGCGAGGAATCGAAGAGTCGCATCCCCACCTCCAGCGCGACGTCGACCACCTGCCGGCGACGCTGCACCTCAGCGCCCCGCACATCAAATGTCTTCCACGTGCCCATTCCCACCACCGGCACCGCGAACCCGGCCTGGCCGAGCTGCCGCTGCTCCATGTAGGCCTCCTGATATCCGCCGATCCGGCAGGCTTGTCGCCGCCGGCCGGCAATCTCTGTGCCGTGCATATGACGGTGCAAAGCTGGAATGAGCACCGCATTGATCCGGATCAGGATCGAGAGCTGGCTCCGAACGGGCACATGACGGTGCAAAGCTGGAATGAGCGCCGCTCGACTCCGCGCACTCCTGGTGCTATTGTGGCAGGTGTGCCGCCGGCATCTGGCATTCCCAGAGCGGGGCGGCGCGGAGCCACAGATCCAGCCAGGTTACGTGGAGGACGAGCGGATGTCTACCCCTTCATGGAGCAAGGCCAGATCGCGGCGCTGGATCCCTCTTTCAAGAAGCATCCGCAGAACTGGCTGGCGCGTCCCGACCTCAAGAAGTGGATCGTCGAGGGGGCGCGCTACAAGGGCAAGCTCTTCGGCACCCCCATGGGTGGCGACATGAGCAGCATCTTCATCAACCGGAACTACTTTAACTCCAACCACGTCAAGCTGCCGCCGAATGGCTATAAGGAAGCCGCCTACCAGGACTGGACCTTCGACCAGCTCTATGACACCGCCCGCCAGCTCACCAAGCCACCAACCGTGTATGGGATTGACATCTCGTACGGCTCGGGCAACCCATTCAGCCTGGTGGAATCGTTTGGGGGCGAGACGCTCTCCAAAGACTGGGATGCCTGGCTGTGGGCGGAAGAAGCTGGTGTGCGCGCCTGGCAATGGCTGGCCGACCTGCGCCTGGTGCACCGTGTGGCACCGGCGGTGGAGGAGGCCGGCAGCTACAAGTTCCAGTCCGGCAATCTGGCCATGGCCTGGACGCTGGTGTCGCAGATGACGTACCGGACCCAGGACGTGAAGGACGCGTTCGATTGGGATCAGACGGTGTGGCCGCATGCCCCGAGCAAGCCGGTGAAGGTGATGTTCTGGTACAGCGCCTGGTGCCTGAACCAGGCGTCCAAGCATCCCGACGAGGCCTTTCTGTGGCTGCACCATGTGAGCGGGCCGGACGGGACGCGGCCGGGGGTGGAGCTGGGCTGGGAGCTACCGCTGTTCAAGGAGCTGGACCCGCTGTACAACAAGCGGATTGCCGAGTGGCAGAAGAACGTGCGGCCAGCGCTGGAGGGGCTGGACCAGGCGATCCAGCGCCACTACTACCACCATCCGCGCTGGAGCCAGGCCTGGAACGACTACATCAGCCCGGCGCTCAAGGACATTACCAGCGGCAAGCAAGGGGCGGCCCAGGCGCTGCTAGCGATCAAGGATCCGGTGAACGAGCTGATGAAGCAGGGCGCGGCCTTGATGCATTGATCCTGCTGTGCTCCTGCTCCCCATGCGCTGCGCATGGCTTCCTTCATCCGACCGTCCGACGCACTGGCGTGCGCCGATCCGACATTAGGCCGGCACTGCACTCACCGGCAGTGGGAGGCATGATTGATGAGCAACCGTGTGCACTCTACTATCCGGCACTTGGGAGGGGCTCCGCTTGTGTCGACAAGGCCCATTGTGCCCCGCGGTGGCAATCCTTCGCTGGTACTGTCGGCGTGGAAACCATCCAGGGGATTCAGAAGGGTCCGCGGCCGCGGCGTAGGCCGGCGCCGCCCGCGGCGGCCGGCCTGCCGGACGCGGCGGCAGCTCGTGTGCGCCACCGGCACCGCCGGCGCGCTGCTCGTTGCTGCCTGCAGCGTTGCAGGCAAGACAGACCAGCCGAGCGTACCGGCAAGTCCCAAGGCATTTCCTGCGGAGCTAACATGGATGGCCTGGTCGGCCGGCAACCAGTGGCTTGCGCCGACGTACGAGTCGGTGGTGGACGGCTTTTCGAAGCAGTATCCCAGCACCAAGCTGACGGTGACACCTGCCGGTGGCCCATTCCTGGAGAAGATCAAGACGATGGTCGCCGCCGGCACGCCGCCCGACGTCACCGACACTCACCAGACTCAGGTACGAGATCTCGGCCCCGGCGGCATCGTCATCGATCTCACCGCGTTCCTGAAGCGAGATCCGTACCCGAAGGACTACGTCGGATGGGAGCCGTATCGCTGGCAGTCCAAGCAGTATGGTGTGCCCTGGGCGATCCAGAGCACAGCCCTCTTCTACAACCAATCGCTCTTCGATGAGGCCGGCGTGGCCTACCCAACAGATTCGTGGACGTGGGACGACTTCGTCGCAGCGGCGCAGAAGCTCGTCAAGCCTGGGCCCGACGACAACAGCACCATCTGGGGCGCCGGCGACCAGGGCGGCCGCAATTACCAGTGGATCAACGCGCTCCTGGTGGCCTTTGGTGGTGGCGTGATGAAGAACGACTTCAGCATCTGCACGCTGACCGATCCGGCATCGGTGGCCGTGCTCGAGTTTCGCGCCTCCTGGGGCACGAAGCTCCGTATTGCTCCGGCGCAGCCGGGCGGCATCTCCGGCCAGTTTGGCCAGGGGAGGGTGGCCATGGCCACCAGCGGCTCGTGGTACGTGGCGAACGTGAAGCAGAACCAGAACGCCGCCCTCATGGTCTCCGGCATTCCCTGGGATGTGGCGCCCGTTCCCAAAGGAAAGGCCCGGCGCGGCGCCCTCTCGCATGAGCTCGGGATGGGTATCCCCGTCGGTGTGGTCAATCAAGATGCTTCGTGGGCAGCAATCCGCTATCTGACGAGCCCGCCGGCCTTAATTCCATTTGCTGCCATCGGGCGCATCATTCCTCCGCAGCGGAGCCTCTGGAGCCATGCCATTCCCGAAGACGGCGTACCGGCGGGCTTCAAGCACGCCTTTCTCGACTACTGGGAGCAGATCAATCTCGAGGCGCCGTTCATCCCACACTGGCCCGATGCCCAGGCCATCTGGTATGAGGAGCTTGATCCAGTCTGGAAGGGCGAGCGGCCGGCGAAGGAAGGAGCAGCCGCAGCCAAGGCACGCCTGGACGAGCTGCTCAAGCAGCTCAAGGGCGAAGGGCTGCTGTAAATGGTGGCAGATCGGGGTGCCATCCCTGGCGAACGAGGAGCATTATGCGGTCAGCAGATGCGTCCCTGGCGAATGGCCACGGCGTGGCCCGGCGGCTCCTCGCCGATCCAGCGATGATCCGCCGGCTCCGACGCGAGCTGGTAGCGCGAATCGCACGAGAGCCGGATACGATCGCTCTGGTTGTCCAGGCTGCAGTGCAGCGTGTACATGCCAAAGGTGAGCACGTCGCCCATCCGAAACTCGGCGGTCAGCCAGCGCCCGCCAAGGGTGTCGCGCAGCTTGACCGGGTTCTTGGAAAGCTGGCCGGTGAACAGCTTCTTGCCTTCGGCTCGCTCCTGAGCGTGGGGCAGATTGGTGCAGTAGGTATCGACGTCTTTCTTCCCATACGTCCGCTTCAGGCGCTCCAGCCGGTGCGAGCCTTCGAGGACCATCAGCCCGCCCATCTCATAGGTGATGTCGGAAAGCGGCGTCCAAGCCGTATAGAGCCGCGTGGTGCCGCGCCCCATGAACACGATGTCGTAGTGCGGGGCCGTGGCTCCGCCGGGGGCGCGTGGCCGGAGCCAGGTGTAGGTATAGTGCAGGACGTCACCGCCGAGGAGCTCGCGGTAGAAGGCCATCATCCGGCCGGCGTAGAGCAGGCGCTGGAGCTCGGCGGATCGCCGGGCGAGATCGTTGCGCACGCCCAGGCCGGCAGGGCGTGGCTCACGCGCGGCAATCCCCTCCTCCGGCGGCGTGCCGGGCTCCAGCAGCCCTTCCTCGGCCAGCAGCTCCATGATGCTGCACCGCGCTGCCCGCACCTCGTCGCGGTCGAGGAGCCCGGGCAGAAAGAGATAGCCGTCCTCCTCCATGCGCTCACGCAGCGCTCCGACGTCGCCGATCAGATCATCCGACCGGCGTAGCTCGCCAAACTTGTCCGGGGTCGTCTCCACCTCGTGCTTGAGGGCCGTCAAACGTGGCAGGGCTACGGTGGCCATTGCTCCCCTTTCCTTCGTCTCTCGCCCCTTGGTGCTCGCTCCGGGCGCTCTTGCCTCACCAAGCCTGTACGGTACTCGCTGACTCGCTTGCCGTCAACCCCATGAGCTGGCTTGGAGACGGCTGCCGGCTCACCAGTGACTGGCGCTCTGGCTACGAGTCCTGCTGGCGAAGCTGCCACCGTCTCGATGAGGACCCACCTGGCCCGCGGGGCGATTGGTTCCAGGGCCAGGCGCGCTGAGGCCCCTTCAGCATGCTGCCAGCGATGCCACCGCAGCTGCTAGCGCCGCGTCGAGCGCCCGGCGGCACGCCGCCGGCTCGGCGTCGTACGGCACAGGCTCGAAGACGAGCCGCCGGAAGCGCCACTGCCGCTCGGGCGGTCCATCCCGGCTGCTCGAGTGCCGGCGCAGCAGCCGGGCCAGCCGGCGCGCTACCAGGAGCGCCGCGCGATCCCACCACCAGGGCGCGGCTACGGGCAGTCGAGGTGCATGCTCGGCGTGCATCTGACCGGGCGGGTATGGCTCGGGCGGCGGCCGCTCTGCGCCGGCTTCCGCCGCCAGCGCCGCGCGTAGCCATGTCGGCAATGGTCCGAGCGAGCCCTCGGCGACGCGCAGGCGGACCCCGGCCGGTGCCTGCCGCTGCACGGCGGCGGGGGCTTCGTGCCGACAGCGCTCGACGAACCGGTGCCACGCTCCCAGGTCAGCGACGACGACGTCGACGTGCGCCTGGCGCCGGCCTTGCGCCACCGAATCGGGCTCTTCGGGATGCCCACCGCAGGAGAAGACGGTGCGCGCCCAGCCGGTGCGGTTGAGCGCTGCGACCAGGGGACGGACCGGCGCGTCCAGCACTGCCTCGTCGAGGGCGCTCCACGGCACGAAAGGCTGGCTCAATGACGTGCCGGGGTGGTGCTTCGGTGGCTGGCGCGCGGTGGCCACGATTGTGGTTATAGCGTGCCGCCACGTCGGCGGCGGTATGGCGGTATGATGGAGCGCGCAATGGCCCGAAGGCGGAGATCGGGCGGCGTAACCAGCACGTGCGAGCGCGTAAGCGCGTAAGCGTGTCAGCAAGCGCGTCAGCAAGCGTGTCAGCAAGCGTGTCAGCAAGGAGGCAGGGTCATGAGGGTTGCCGGTATGGTCGGTGAGATGCACGAAGAGCTGAAGGCAGTGGACATACGTGGTGGTGGCGCGGAGCGAGCAATGGCGGTAGCCACGCCGGGAGAAGCGTGCCTGCCGCGGAGGCGGAGCAGAAGGCAGCTGCTCACCTCCACGGCAGCGCTCGTGGCGGCGGCTGGAGGGAGCGTGCTGGCCGCCTGCGCCCCCAGCGGGGCGTCCTCCGGCGCAGGTGGAGCAAGCCAGCCGAGCGCCCAGCCGGTGACCATTCGCTTCCATTCTCGTGGCGGCGCGCCGGGGAGCCAGGAGGTGACGCTCTACGAGGAGCAGATCCCGCTCTTCGAGCAGAAGTACCCGAATATCAAGGTGCAGCACGAGGGCTTTACCGGCGAAGACTACACCCAGAAGATCACCGTGCTGGCCGCCGGTGGCACGCTGGGCGACGTGATGTGGACGGCAGTGGGGGAGGAGTGATCTATTACTTCGCGGTGCAGAAGGTCATCCAGCCGATCGACCAGTTCGTGGCGCGAGAGAAGTTCGACCTCGGCCAGTACTACAAGAACTGCATCGAAGGGCTCAAGCGCGAGGGCAAGCTCTACGGGCTGCCGTTCAAGAGCCACCCTGGGGTCTCGATCCTCTTCTACAACCAGAGCCTCTTCGAGCAGCGCGGCGCGGGCGTGCCCGATAAGACGTGGACGCTCGATCGGTTTCTGGATGCTGCCAAGAAGGTGACCCAGGGCGACGTCTACGCCTACTGGCCGGATACCAGCCAGAAGACGGTGCTGACCTTTACCCGCGCCTTTGGCGGCGAGCTGCTTGACCCGGAGGGGAAGAAGAGCCTGCTGAACTCACCGCCGGCGATCAATGCGGTCACCTGGATGTATGAGGCTTTTCAGAAGCATCACATTGCCCCCACACCGTCACAGGCCAGTGCCGCCGGCGGGACGACCAGCATGTTCGTCTCAGCCAAGCTCGGCTCGCTCAAGGCCGGCACGTGGTTCCAGATTACCGGGCAGCAGCAGGTCAAAGATGCCTTCAAGTGGTTTGCCACGTTACATCCCAAGGGTCCGGCCGGCGTCTTCGGCTCGGACTATGAGATCGACGCGGATTCGATCACCAGCGTGACCAAGGCACCGGATGCCTCCTGGCAGTGGGTCAAGTGGCTCACCAGCCAGGAGAGCGGTATTCGACTGGGGGAGATTGGCGGCACCGTCGGCGGCCGGCCGGACGTCTACAAGAGCCCGCGCCTGCTCAAGGATCCGATTCGCCAGGTGTTCCTGGAGGCGATGGAGAGCGCGCAGCCGGGGCGGCCGGTATACAACACGCGCATGGCCGAGTATGAGAGCACCATCATCAACGGGCTGATGCCACTCTGGGAAGGGAAGGAGACGCCGAGCCGCAGCTTCATGGATGAGCTGACCCGCCAGGTGCAGGTGGTGCTCGATAAGCCACTGCCGTAGCTGTCGGTCGCTGCTGGTCGTTGCCGGTCGTTGCCGGTCGTTGCCGGTCGTTGCCGGTCGTTGCCGGTCGCTCCTCAGCGGTGCCCATAGCTGTCGGGCGCTCATCCGGCCCCTCGTGCCGGTCCAGGGCGGGTGCTCGGGCGAGCGGCTCGGATGCGCCGAAGGCTTCAACGCCAGGCGGAAAGAGGCGTAGTGGACCAGTATCCGGAGAAAAGCTGGTGGTGATGTGGCGTAGTTCTTGCTGCAAAGGGCGCGGCTCCGATGCTTGGCGGTGCACCTGGGGGGCGTGAGCCCGACGTGCTGGTCGTCGATGACGACGTACTGCTGCATCACCTGCTGGTGCAGGTGCTCGAGGAGGAAGGCTGCACCGTCCAGGCGATGAGTACGGGGCATGCCGCCCTGGACTATCTTGCCACCCATCGGCCTCGGGTGGTGATCGTCGATCTGCGGCTTCCCGATCTCGATGGAGTGGCTTTTACGCGCCTCTATCGCCAGCAGCCGGGGCCACATGCGCCCATCGTGCTGATGAGCGCCGACGTCGAGGTCGACCAGATTGCTGAGGAGGCCGGCATCGACGCCGTGCTGCCGAAGCCGTTCGACCTGGATGACCTGCTGGCCGTGCTACGGCGCTACACCGATCGGGCCGGCGACTGAGGCGACGGCACCGTACGCCATAGTTATAGCTCTGGCTATAATAGCTCTGGCTATAATCCCGCCTCGCTGCGGGGAGCCGATCCGTTATGCAGGCATGTCGCCTTCGACGCGCTTCATTAACCGCGAGCGTGAGCTCGCCTCGCTCGAGCAGTGTTACGCATCGAACCAGGCGGAGCTGTATGTGCTGTATGGCCGGCGACGGATCGGCAAGACCGAGCTACTGCGCACCTTCTGCCGTGACAAGCCCCACATCTTCTTCATTGCCGATCTCGAGACTGAGGCTGCTGCTCTGGCCGACTTCACACGGCAGGTGAGCCAGGTCGCCTTCGGTCGGACAGATGCCATAGGGGTGTTCCCTGGCTGGGATTCGGCGCTGACCTTCATCGCTGAGCAAGCTCGAACCCAGCGACTGGTGCTGGTCATTGACGAGTTTATCTACCTTGCTCAGACGAATCCGGCTCTCCCTTCGATCTTCCAGAAGCTGTGGGATACGCAGCTCAATCGCTCTCAGATCATGCTCATTTTGTGTAGCTCGTACGTCGGTCTGATGCAAAAGCAGATCCTGTCCTACCGTGCCCCGCTCTATGGCCGGCGCACAGCTCAGTGGCATCTGCAGCCGCTTCCCTTCTGGCACGCGCGGCAGTTTTTTCTATCCTTTGACGCGGAGGATCAGGTACGCGCCTTCGCCGTACTTGGAGGCATCCCTGCCTACTTGCTCCAGTTTACCGAGCAGCTTTCAATCCTGGAGAACATCGAGCAGCGCGTGCTGGCTGCCGGTTCCTATCTCTTTGAGGAGCCGCGGCTGTTACTCCTGCAGGAGCTTACCGATCCAAGCCGCTACTTCTCAATCCTCGAAGCGATTGCCAATAAGCGAACGCGCATGCATGAGATTTCCCAGACGGTTGGTCTGCCTGCCTCCTCCCTGCCATTCTATCTCGGCACGCTACGGGAGCTGGGGCTGATTGAACGTGTGGTGCCTGTCACGGAGCCGCATCCTGAACGGAGCAAGCAAGGAAGCTATCGTCTGCTCGATCACTTCTTCCGCTTCTGGTTTTCGTTTGTCTATCCGAACCGATCGCTCCTTGGCCGTGGGGAAACGACGCCAGTGTGCCGGCAGGTCAGGGCCTCTCTGGATGACTTCACCAGTTCTGCCTTTGAAGCCATCTGTCAAGAGCATGTGTGGCGGCTTTCTTGGGAGGGCAGTCTGGGATTTGTGCCCCAGGTCGTGGGGAGCTGGTGGGCCGCCGACGGCAGCAGCCAGGTCGATGTGATGGCCTTTGGCGAAGGGATGGCGCTGCTGGGCGAGTGCAAGTGGTCCACGCACCCGGTTGACCTGAGTGTCTTGGAGCAGCTTCAGCGTAAAGCGCTGGCGCTGCAGCGCTAAACTGATTGATCCGGCCTCGATCCGGCGGTCAGTGTAACCACCCGGCCTGCGGCGGACGGTGGCTAAGGGCAGGCACGTCCGCGGCCAGCCTCGGACATCGGCGGGCACTATGGCCCCGGCAGATGAAGGCGGCCGGGTGGCGGTCGAGTAGCGGGACGGGGAATACTTAAGGAGAGCTGGACGAGGACACGAGGATACAGCCCCACATGGCGCAAACGACCCGGATTGAACCGCCGGCCGAGCCAGACGAGCCGGTAGTAGAGCCGGCGCGGCCGGCGGCGCAGGCAGCAGCGGCCGAAAAGGCGACGCTGGAGGCGCTCACCCCGCCGGCGGCGCGGCGTGAGGTGCGCATTCAGCCACGCACGCTCAAGGGGTTCAACGACTATCTGCCCGAGCAGGCGCTCAAGCGGCAGCAGGTGCAGGAGCGCCTGCGCCATCTCTTCGAGCGCTGGGGCTATGCCCCGCTCGAGACGCCCGCGCTGGAGTATGCCGACGTACTGCTCGGTCGCTATGGCGCGGAGGCCGAGAAGCTCATCTACCGTTTTGTCGATCACGGCGGGCGCGACGTGGCACTGCGGTACGACCAGACGGTGCCGTTCGCGCGCGTCGTCGCCCAGTACCCGCAGCTCCCGCGCCCGTTCCGGCGCTATCAGTTCCAGCGCGTCTGGCGCGGCGAGAATACCGGCCGCGGCCGTGAGCGCGAGTTCACGCAGTGCGACGTCGACATCGCCGGGGCGGCTGGTCCCGTGGCCGACGCCGAGATCCTGGCCATTGCCTCCGAGGGCTACCACGCCATTGGCTTTACGCGCGTGCGCATCCTGGTCAACGACCGGACGCTGTTCGACGAGCTAGGCATCTCCAGGGCCGAGATCATCGCCATCGATAAGCTCGATAAGATCGGCCCGGAGGGTGTGGTGCGCGAGCTAGTGCAGGTCGGCCGCGCCGAGCCTGAGGCGCGCGACCTGCTGCAGCGCCTGCGCGACATGGCGCCCACGCCGCGCCTGCAGGAGGTGATGGCGGCCGCCGCCGACCTCGGCATGCCGGCGGAAGACCTGCTGTTCGATCCCACGCTGGCCCGCGGCCTGGAGTACTACACCAGCACCGTCCTGGAGGTGCGCTCGCCCGACTACCCCGCCGGCTCCATCGGTGGCGGCGGGCGCTATGATACGCTCCTGGCGCGCTTTACCGGCCGTGACATTCCGGCAGTTGGCTTTTCGTTCGGCCTAGAGCGCGTGGTCGAGGCGCTCGAGGCGATCGGTGCATTTAGCGGCCTGCGCGCCGCGCCCGATGCCGTGGCGATCGCGCTCGGCCGCCCGCAGCTGGCGTGGGCCGGACGCGTCGCGGCACGCCTGCGCGCCGCCGGTGTCTCAGTGGCCATCTCTACCGAGCCGGATCGTCCCGCCGGCAGGCAGCTCGAGGCGGCGAGCAAGCTCGGTGCCCGCTATGCGCTCCTGATCGGCGAAGACGAGGCCGCCGCGCAGCAGATCACGCTGCGGGATCTGGAGGCGCGCGCGCAAGAGCGCCTGGATCTGGATTCGCTCGTCGCCCGGCTGGCCGTGGGCGGAAGCCAGTAGCCAGGTGTCAGTTGCCGGAGAACAGACAACCGCCAGCTGACATCTGGCAGCCGACGGCCGACTACCGCCTTTGGGCGGCGGGGCGCGCCGGTGGCGGGCGGTAGGGCTGTACCGGTGCCGGCGGCCGCGTCGGCTGGACAATTGGAGGTGGGGGTCTCCATGGCTCAGGAATGGTGACCTCGATCCCCGGCCGGTGCGCGGCGTAGCGGCGCAGGATCGCCGGGGCGTAGCTGGCCGTCTCAACGTACCCGCCCCACGGTGGCACGGCGGTAAAGCCCCGCGCCCGCCATTCGTCCACCGCGTCGAACCCGGCGTTGTAGGCGGCGAGCGACCAGTAAAGGTCACCATCGTAGGTGCGCAGCGCCTGCGCCATGTAGCGGATGCTCGCCCGCAGGTTCGACGCCGGGTCACGCAGCCATGTCGGGTCGAGCTGCGGTGCCAGGCCGGGGTCGCCCAGCATGAAGCGCGCAAAAGCCTCGGGCATCAGCTGTGCCAGCCCCACCGCCCCGGCGTAGCTCTCCGCCTCTGGATCGCCTTCGCTCTCCTGCTCGATCAAGGCCAGCATCAGGTCATCGTCGAGGGCTGTGGCCGCACCATCGAGCCGGCCCTCGTCCCAGGCCTCGGCGAGCAGGTCGCGCACCAGGGGGCGCCAGCGCTCTACCTCCGGCATGAACGGCTCGCGCGGCCCGTCGCCGAGGTGCCACGGCTCGCGCGTCGGGACGTCGGCGGGCGGATCCTGGGATGTCTCTGCGTCTGCGCCCGCTTCCGGCGTCTCCTCAGTTGCCGCCACCGGCACCTCGGCTGCCACCGCGCTTGCTGCGACCTGGTCGTGCTCCGCCGGCGCGGCCGCAACAGCCGCTTCGCCAGCGCCTGCCGGCCCCGGGAGCGCGCCGCTCCACCATGCCGGCAGGCGCAGCCATCGGCTGGGTGTGGCTGGTGCAACGCACCCGCTTGCGGCTAGCATGAGCACCACGAGCGAGATGATCGCCGGGCCGCCGGCTCCTCCCTTCAAGATGGCCTTGCCAGGTCGACACCCGGCGCCACGCGCGGTAGCCCCTTGCTTCCAGAAGGTCTTCCATTGCCTGCAGCTAAATGCCCTCACCCACGGTCCAGATCGCACGCGGCCGCTCTATCTCCCACGGTTTACTGGCGGTTGCCTGCCGGCCATTTACAACGGCTCGGCAGGCACCGAGTCGTATGGCCGGGACCGTTAGGGGAGGCGGCTCTGTACTGCGATCCACACCCGTTCGGCCAGTTAGGCGATGGGGGCGACGTCAGCGCAGCGGAATGGCCAGGCTCCACGGGCGAGGGGCTGGCTGCCAGCGGTCATACGACAGCCGAGGAACCCGTCAGCGCAGCGGAATGGCCATATTCCACGACCGGACCATGCTATTCCGGTCGCCGCGCCGGCTGGGCTCTGGCCCCTCGCCCGTGGAGACGAAGAGGTGGGTCGGGCGGCCATCCTGGAATAGAAGCTGCGGGCGCTCGACGCGCGGATGGCGCGTCACCCGGCCATCGCTCCAGCGGATGGTCCGCGAGCACGCCAGCCCGGGCTGTGACCAGGTCCAGTGCAGGGCGTCGGGGGAGGTGCCGTGGCCGATGCAGTCGGTCTCGCCACCGATGTGTCCAAGCACGTCGTGCACCAGCACCTGATAGCAGCCATCTTCCCACCATAGAAACGGGTCTTCGACAGCATTGGCCGATTCCTCGGGGAAGATCGGCTCGTCCTGCACGCGCTCGTAGGGGCCGTCGAAGTGGGCCGCGCGCACTAGGCCGTGGCGCATCTTGTCGTCGCGCGCCGAGCGGCTCTTGTAGATCATCAGCACGCTGCCGTCGTCGTGCACCAGCGGTGCCGGATTAGCGGTGAGGATGGCGTCCCACTTCCCAGGGCGCGTGTCGATAATTGGCGCGTCGCGCCGCGTCCACGGCCCGGCTGGGGAGGGCGCCGTGGCCAGGCCGATGCGCTGCTGGTTGCGCGCCTGCCGGCGCTGTGCCTCGGTGCATGGCTGCCCGGGCGCCGGCGTCGGCCCATCGTAGGTCGTGCCGGTGTAATAGAGCAGATAGGTCTTGCCGGCGCGGTGGATGGTGGGATTATGAGTCATCCGCCCATCCCAGAACTCGCGCCCGCGTGGCGGCAGCACCACCTCGGCGAAGGTATACGGGCCTTCGGGGGTCGGTGAGGTGGCGCGCACGATCTCCGAATTGGTGAGCCAGTGGGGCTGGAAGGTAAGGCTACGCGGCCAGCGCGAGGCGAACATGTGGTACAGGCCATCGTCGCCCCGAATCACCGAGCCGCACCAGATCCAGTACTCCGGCATGGCAAAGCCGCCGCCTACCGGCGCCGGCAGCAGCCGCTCGCAAAAGGGCCTGCTCATATGATCGGTAATCTCGTCCTGCATCTCCTCCCTCTCGTCCTTTCCGTCCATCGCGCAGCCGCACGTCCAGGATGTCTGGTCGCCTGCCTCGGGTAGCACGCCGCTGTCGAGGATCATGTGCCCGTGTCCATGGTGCCGGCGCCGCCGCCATCGCCGGTCGACGTGCCCACGGTGCCGGCGCCGTCTCCCTATTGCTGATAGAGCGGCGCCAGCTCCGACCAGCGCCTCATCCCTTTGTGCAGGAGTGAGGTGAAGCTGTTGCGCGTCCGCCGTCCTTCGCGCCGGTCGGTGTGCGCATCGGTGCGTTTCTCGTAGCGCATCACGTGGTCGAGCAGCCGCTCGGTCAGCTCGAGCCGAATCGCGGCGTAGGCCGGATCGTCATAGTGATTGAGGAGCTCGTCGGGGTCATCGCGCCGGTCGTAGAGCTCTCCCTCCTGGCCGAAGCCATAGAAGACCAGGCGGAATGAGGCCGTCCGCACGGCGTGCACCATCGGCGATGGTGCCGGCCGCGACCACTCGCAGACCACGGCCTCCTTCCCGGGAGCACCTGCCTCGACCACCGGCACAAGGCTGCGCCCGTCGATCTCCACGTCGCTTGGCAGCGGCAAGCCGGTCAGCTCGCAGAGGGTCGGGTAGAGATCGACACTCTCAACCAGCGCGTCGATTCGCCGGCCAGCCGGGCAGCCCGGGTACCACAGTAGCAGCGGAATGCGGTGGATCGATTCGTAGAGGCCCAGATTCTTCTGCATCAGGCCGTGCTCGCCGGCAAAGTCGCCGTGGTCGGAGGTGTAGATGACAATCGTCCGCTCGAGCTCGCCTTGCGCGCGTAGCTCCTCGAGCACGCGGCCAATCTGCTCGTCGATGATCGAAATCAGCGTGTAGTAATGCGCCAGATGGCGGCGTAGCTCGGCCTCGTCGACCGGCACGTAAGGGTACGAGCGCCGCTGCGCCACGTGCGCGCGCTGAAAGGCCGGCTTGGTCGCAAACCGGCGCTCGAACAGGTCGCGCGCGCTGGCGGGAAGGTCGATCTCCTCGGGCCGGTACATCTGGGCTCGCTCCGGCGAAGGCGCGAGCGGCGCGTGCGGGCGCTGGAACGACATCTGGACGAAGAATGGCCGGTCGCGGTCGCGCGCGCGCAGGAAGGCGAGCGTCTGATCGCCCGTCCACACCTCCACCGAGTGCGCGTGCGGGATCGTGCTGACAAACCAGTGCGAGCTTTTGCCGGGATGCTCGGGCGGTAGCGTACCCAGGTCATACGCGTCGGCAAGACCATGCTCGTAGAGGTAGCGGAAGTAGTCGTGGCTCAGCGGATCGTGGCGGTCGGCATCGCACAGATCGCAATAGCGGCGATGCTCGAATCCCTCCTCGTCCCACGCGCGGATCATGTGCCCCTTGCCGATCAGCGCCGTTTGGTAGCCGTGCCGCCGGGCAAGGGCGGCGAGCGTATGCGGGTTGCGCTGTGGATAGTCGAAGATCGTGTTGCCCAGGTGGCGGTGGCTGTGCGGGTAGCGCCCGGTGATGAACGAGAGGCGCGAGGGAGCGCAGATGGGGTTATTGCAGAAGGCCTGCGTGAACCAGACACCCCGCGCCGCGAGCGAGTCGAGGTTGAGCGTGCGCACGCCCCGTCCGGCGACGCCCAGGCAGCTCGCATGGTGCTGGTCGCTCATCAGCCAGAGGACATTCGGCCGCTTCACCACCACCCTCTCCGCTCTCCGCTCCTCCGGCGGCTACGGGTGCGGTCTCCAGATCCTGCTGCCATCTCTGGCTACCGCCCCTTCCACCGATCGAGCACGTTCTGCACGTCACGCGCGGCGTCGGCTAATGCGTCCTTAGGGCTCTGCTTTCCCGAGAGCACCGTTATGGGGATCTGCTGCACCAGGTCCTTGATCTCGGCCAAGCCTGGTGTGATTGCCGGCTGTCGCTGGCTATATGCCGCAACTTCGATGAACACCTTGCGTGAAGGATGATCCTTGAGGTAGGCAGGACTACTCGCCGCCTCGGTTGTGGTAGGAATACGGTTCCAATAGTCGTTCCACCGTACCTGCACATCCTTGCCAAGATGCCACTCGATGAAGGCCCAGGCAGCATCTGGATTCTTGGCGCCGGCTGCCATCACGAGCTGGAATCCACCGCGCACGCTCGCCCGCTTGCCGGTGGGCGCTTTGGGCGCTTGTCCGATGCCGAAATGCACGTCGGCGTTCTCAAGGGTGAGCAGACGCTCGAGATCACCCACCTCGAAGTAGTGGGCGACACCCTTGATGCGAAAAAGCCACCCGGTTCCCTTCGCTGATGACGTCTGCTGCAATTGCGTGGCCAGCTGATCGATAGCATTCCAGCCGCCCTGCGCATTGGTGAGGCGCTGCATCCACTCCAGCGCCTTGACCCCCTGCTCCGAGTTGAAAGCGACGTGCTCCTTATCATCAGTGAGAACCGAGCCGCCAAGGGCCCAAAGCCAGGCGAGCCAGAACGCGCCGCCCACGCTGTTCATCGTCGGATGGTAGCCGAGTACCTTCAGCTCACTGCCGTCGCGCCGCACGGTCTTGGTTACAGCACTTAAGAAGTCGTCCCAGGTGTCCGGCGGCTTCTCTGGATCGAGCCCGGCCTGAAGGTAGAGGTCCTTGTTCCAGAACAAGGCACGGGCGTCGACGCTATGGAACAGCCCATACACCTTCCCCTTCCAGCTTCCTTCCTCAATCATGTGCGGCAGGAACTTCTCGGGTTTAACGATCGTTGATTGCTTGATGCGCGCGTCGAGCGCCTGCACGACGCCGTCAATGCCCCAGTCGGCGACTGCCGAGCGCCCGGTGGAGTAGAGGTCGGGCGGTGTCCCGCCGCTTGCGGCCACGAGGAACTTTTCGTCAGCCGGGTTGCCGCCCTGTGGGCCAGTGCTCGCAGTCTCCACTGTAACCCCTGGATACGTGGATTGGAACTCGCGCACCATCTGGTGGCCAAAGTCGTTGTCCCAGTTGGCACCGTCACCGGGCGCTCCCCAGATCGTGAGCGTGCCTTGCAGCTTGCTCATGGCCGGCGCTACGGCCGACCGCTCGCCACCACAGGCTGCCAGCAAGGCCGTGCCGGTGAGCGCTCCCACGCCTATGCGCCGCACGCTTCGAAGCACGTGGCGGCGCGTCATGCTTCCTGCTGGTGCTTGCGAGCAGGTCGCTCTCCGCGAATAGGTCGCTCTCAAGGAAGATGAATCTGCGCCGGTGGCCTGCTGCCTCATCGTCTCTGCCTGTGCCATCGTCATCATGGTGCTCTCTCCTCTCGCATCGAGGCTCCCGGAAACACGCGATGATGCATCCGCCTAGCAGCTACTCTCCTTCTTCCGCATCGAGGCTCCCCCTCCTTCGCTCTGCTCCGGCCCCGTGCAGCTTCCCCCTTCCTCGCCCAGCCTCCCGCAGGTTTCGCCCGCGCGCTCCTAGCCGCGCCCGGCCGGCCGGTCGGGCGGCGGCAGGATGGAGGTGGCCGGCCGGCCAGCGCCGGTGTGGAGGTCGCTTCGGAGCGCAAGCTTCGCCGCCGCCGTCCCGGCGCGCTCGAGCAGACGCAGATAGGCCGCGTGCAGGCGCTCCGCCTCGGCCGGGTACCGGTCCAGCAGGTTCTCCGGCTGCACCTCGCCCTGCGTCGTGATGGGCGGCTGGGCACGCTGGTCGAGCAGCACCGGCGCACGGCTGGGGCCGGCCTCCAGCAGGAGCCAGCGGCCATCGGTGATGCCGCTGTGTGACGGCTCATCGGGCTGCGTCGGCAGCGCGCCGGAGGTGACGGCAATCTCCCGCTCGCGCCGCGCCGGGTCACGCTCTCGAAGCATCGCAGCAAACGATTCGCCGTGCAGCGCATAGCCTCGAGGCACCTGCGCGCCGGTGAGCTCAAGCACTGTCGGGAGCACGTCCACCGGCTGCACCAGCGTGCTGCTGCGGCTCCCTTCGCGTCCGGCCGGTAGCTCCGGCGCCCGCGCCAGGCAGACGATGCTCGCCACCTCGCGATAGAAGGGCCACGTGTGATACGGATTGATGCCGTGCTTGCCCGTCAGCCCGCGCTCCCCGAGGTAGAACCCATGGTCGGAGAGGAGGAACACGGCGGTGCTGTCGAAGAGGCCAAGATCCTCTATCTTGTCCAGCACGCGGCCGAGCCAGCGATCGACCAGCGTTGCTTCGGCAGCGTAGAGCGCCCGCGCGTGCTGCAGCTCGCGGTCGGAGAGATAGGTACAGACGGCGTAATCCGGCGCGATGACTGCCTCACCCTCATACTGCGGGTCGTAGCGGCGCGTATACCACTCGGGTGCCAGCCACGCTTCGTGCGGGTCGAAGAGGTCGAGATGCAGGTAGAAGGGCGCCTCCTTCCGGCCCACCGTCTCGAGCCAGTCGCAGGCCGACTGGCAGGCCCGCGCTACGCTCAGCTCGCGCTCGAAGCGATAGAGCTCCTGATTGCGGAGCTGCTGGCCGCAGAGTGGCACGCCCCGCTCATTCCGGCGCAGCTTGGTGATCTGGCACGGGTACTCCACCGGCGCATGCCGGGTGAGCAGACGGTCGCCCTCCTGGCCGCGCTGCCAGTCCCACGCGAGAAAGACGTTCTGGAAGCCCCAGCGGAAGAGGTGGGCGGTATCGGCGATGAGCTGGGTCACGTAGCCGGCGCGGGCGAGCACCTGGGGCAGGGTAACCGCGCCCTCCGGTAGCGCCGACCAGCCACGCGCGACGAAGGTGTACTGGCCAGTAAGCAGGTCGGTGCGCATGGGGATGGTGGGAAACGAGCCACAGTAGGCGTGATCGAAGCTCACGGCGCGCGCGGCAAACCGGTCGAGGTTGGGCGTGGAGATCCACGCACTCCGCTGTCCCTGCTGCCCGGTGGCCTGTGCCGTCGACTCCAGCGGGGCCGGCGTCCACCTGACTCCGTCGCGCTGGTTGTACCCCAGGTGGTCGGGGCGAAAGGTGTCGGTGACAATGGTGATGACGTTCAGTGGCGCCACGCCGTTCTCCTTGCTTGCCTGTGTAGTGACCAGATCTGTGGGACCACGTCTGCCGGATCACGCGCTACGCCGGCTGTGGCTGCCGACGCAGCAGATCCTCCAGCTCGCGCTTCGCCGAGTCGAGCGCGGCCGGCACCGACTGCGCGCCTTGCAGCGCCGCGTTGAAGTACTTGTTGAAGATGTTGGCGGCGTCGCTCATCCCCACGTACTGCGGAACGAAGCGGGCCATCTTGGGATCAGAGAGGACGTCGGCAAAGGCCTTGTTGGCCGTGGTCGATTCGAGCGCCGGCACGCCATAGTCCATGTACGATGGATCGCGCGTCGCCGACTTACGTGAAGGGCAGCCGCCCTGCTGCACCTTGGAGCGGATGATCTGCGCCTCGGTGCCAGTGAGAAACTTGAGCCATTCCCAGGCGGCATCGGGGTGCTTGTTGCTCGCGGCGATGGCGATGTAGCCGGGGTTGGTCAGCGTGACGGAGCTTCCGGTCTGTGGCGAGCGCGGGAAGGGCACGACATTGAATTTGAACGACGTGACGTTCTGGAGCTGCCCAAAGAAGCCGCGATTGGCGTTCCACATCGCCACCTTGCCCGCGACCTGCGGGCTGGGGCCAAGATTGGCGCCCGGGCTGCTGGGTGTGACGCCGTGCCGCTGAACGAGATCGGCAACGAACTGGACGGCGTCGATCGCCGCCTTCTCCGTCACGCGCACCTGCTTGAAGTCGGCGCTGAAGAGATCGGCGCCATTGCTCCAGAGCCAGAGCCAGTACTGGTTGTTATTGTCCACCGGCATTGCGCCGGCCTGCACCAGCTGCCCGCTCTCATCCTTCTTGGCCAGCTTGCGCGCGGCGTCCAGATAGTCGTTCCACGTCCAGGATGGCTTGGGTGTAGCCACACCGGCTGCCTCGAAGAGCGTGACGTTGTAGTAGGTCAGCAGCGCGCAGCCGTCTGGCGCGAGCGCCACCTGCTTATTGCGCCACCTGCCACCGGCCAGGTGGGAAGGAAAGAAGTCCGCTGCATCTATCTCCTTCGCGTCGCGCTGCATGTAGGCATCGAGCACCAGCAGGCTGCCGCCAGCGGCGAGCGAAGGCATCAGCTCCTGCGAGACGAGAAAGCAGTCGGGCGCTGAGTCGCTGGCTAGCAGCGCCGTCAGCTTGGTGTCCCAGGTTTCGCCCGGCCCCACGGCGGCGGCCTCGAACCGGCCGCGCAGGCGCTGCTGCTTCTGATTAAAGGCCTCTGCTTGCGCCTCGTACGCCGCGGCCAGCGATTGATTGGCCGTGCGCATGAAGACGACCTCCACCGGTGCACCTGCCTGCCCGCCGGCCGGCGCACTCGGAGCTGCCTGGCCGGCACACGCAGCGGTGAGTCCACCGGCGACGCCGGCGGTGCCCAGCTGCCAGGCCAGTGCCCGGCGCGTTAGCTTGCCTGACCCGTGCGATTGCTGCATGCGCAACCTCCCTTCCTTCCCATAATGCTATAACATTTACCCATCTGGCAAGCTTTGTACGGCATACAAGCAGGCCAATGAAGCGGGCGGACGCGCCCAGACGAAAACCCGGTGGACGCGCCCAGACGAAGTAGAGCAGCAGCGCAATGAACGCAGGCGGCAGCCGCACGAACGATACGCTCCTTGATCCCACCAGCCCCACGCCCCTCTGGGCGCAGCTCCGCGACGCGCTTCGCGAGCGCATCTTCCGCGATGAGTGGCCCGAAGGGGCCTTGCTTCCTCCAGAGGTCCAGCTGTGCCGCGAGTACGGCGTCAGCCGGATCACGGCGGCCCGCGCGCTCAACGAGCTGGTGCGCGAAGGGCTGCTGGAGCGGCGCCGTGGCAAGGGTACCGTCGTCGTCGCGCCTGCCCGCCGGCCACGGGCACCGGCAGCGCTGGCGTTCGTGATGCAGCAGCTCGACCGCGAATGGGCGCTCGAAATCTATGCCGGCTTCGAGCGCGCCGCCGCCGCGGCGCGCCACTTTGCGCTGCTGGCCAGCACCCATGGCCAGCAGCGGCTCGATGCGATGCGCCTGCGGGCGCTCATTGCCGACCATGCCCGCGCGCTGGCGCTCAATCATGTGCATCTCGACCCGGAGGCGCTGGCGCTGCTCCAGAGCCAGCCCCGGCCACGGGTGCCGTTCACCTTCGTTGGCCCGTACGATCCGGCCGTCGCTGCCGACCGCGTCGTTCCCGATAACGTGACCGCCGGCATGCTGGCCACGCAGCACCTGCTCGATCTGGGCCATCAGCGCATTGCCTTCCTTGGCCCGGGCGAGGAGCCAATGGTCACCAATACTAGCTACGCCGACCGTCTGGCCGGCTATCGGGCGGCGCTGGCGGCACGCAGGGTGGCGGCGGCCGGAGTGCCGGGGCCGGTTGAGCCGGCAGCTCCGACGGGTGAGGAGTGCGATGCGCTGGTGCTCCGCGACGCGCTCCCCAAGGAGCTCTCCGACGAGGAGCGTCGCGACCGGCTGGTGGCTTTCCTGGAACGCACGAATGCGACGGCGGCGGTGACCACCAACGACACGCTGGCGGTGCTGGTGATGCGCTATCTACGCACGGCCGGGCTGCGCGTGCCGCAGCACCTGGCGCTGGTGGGCATCAGCGACGAGCGTGTGGCCGCGCTGGTCGACGTGCCGCTGACGACGGTGCACATTCCGGCCGCCGCGCTCGGCGAGGCGGCGGCACGCCTGCTGCTGCGCCGCCTGGAGGGCGACCAATCGCCGCCAATGGAGGTCGTCATCCCCGTGCGGCTGGTGGTACGCGAATCGTGCGGCGCGCGCCTGCAGGGGATGGTGCTCCAGCCGGCCAGCGGCTCGGCCACAGGACGCTAGGAAGTGGATGTCCACGACGCCACTGCTGGCCGGCTTGGATCTCGGCACCACGAGCATCAAGGCCGCCTGCTACGATCCTTCCGGGCGCACGCTGGCGCAGGCGAGCGTGCCTACCCCCGTACATGTGCCGCGGCCGGGCTGGGCCTATCACCGGCCGGAGGAGCTGTGGGCGGCGGCCGCGCAGGCGCTGCGCCAGGCGACGGCACAGCTGGCGGCGCGCGGCCTGGATGCGCGGCAGATTGCGAGCGTCGCCGTGGCCAGCATGGGCGAGGCCGGCGTGCTGCTCGACGCC
>Ga0070741_10002278_pt1 | contig 52607 bp, 52 predicted proteins | sample Coa_R1_4_FD_66440 | JGI IMG/M metagenome (GOLD analysis project Ga0070741, IMG submission 66440) | Surface soil microbial communities from Centralia Pennsylvania, which are recovering from an underground coalmine fire - Coalmine... | ecosystem: Environmental > Terrestrial > Soil > Unclassified ... | reverse complement strand
CTCGATGCTCAACATCTTCCGCCGCCTGGACGCCGACAACTTCCAGACCGTGCTGATCGAGCGCAAAGAAGACATCTGGCCGTCCTTCAAGGCGTTCCTCGCCAAAGACCGCGGTCGCGAGCAAGGAGCCTAGTGATGCGCCGGCGAGCGATCGGGGTGGCGGGGGTGCCCGCGCGCGCGACTCGGGCGCGAACCACGTTCGCGGAGTGCGACGCGCGGCGCACAAAGCATTCGACTCGCGGGCTCCCGAGCGCGCGGGCGGGCACCCCCGCCGCCCCGACGGAACGCTAGCCCTACGCAATGGCCTCCTACTCGCTCAAGGACCTCGAGTACTGGGACGCCAGGATCCGCGAGAAGGTCGCCGAGTTCGGCCTCGACTGCTACCCGCAGGAGTTCGAGATCTGCGACCACGCGCAGATGCTCGGGTACATGGCGTACTCCGGTATGCCCTCGCACTACCCGCACTGGTCGTACGGGAAGGCGTACGAGAAGCTGAAGACGCTCTACGACTACGGCGTCTCCGGGATCCCGTACGAGATGGTCATCAACTCGAACCCGGCGCTCGCGTACTTGATGCGCGACAACTCGCTCTGCCTACAGATTCTCACGATCGCGCACGTGTACGGGCACAACGACTTCTTCAAGAACAACTTCACCTTCAAGTCGACGCGGGCGGAGTTCACCATCGGGACCTTCAAGGCGCACGCCGACCGCGTACGACGCTACGTCGACACGCCGTCGATCGGGCTCGAGAAGGTCGAGACGTTCATGGATGCGGCGCACGCGCTGTCGCTCCAATGCCGCCGGAACCTCGCCGTGAAGAAGCTCACCGAGGAGGAGGAGCGCGACCGCCTGATTGCCGTTGCGACCCCGGCGCCCGATCCGTTCCAGCGTATCCACCGCCGGCAGGAGACGACCGAGCCCGACCTCCGTCGCGTCCCACCCGTCCCCGACGATGACGTCCTCCTCTTCGTCCGCGACCACAACCCGTTCCTCGCCGAGTGGGAGAAGGACCTCCTGACGATCGTCCACGAGGAGGCACAGTACTTCATCCCGCAGATCGAGACGAAGATCATGAACGAAGGATGGGCGAGCTTCTGGCACAAGCGCATCCTCGACTCGCTCGAGCTGCCGCAGGAGCTCCACCTCGAGTTCATCGTGCGACACAACCAGGTCGTGCGGCCGATCCCGGGTGGCCTCAACCCGTACCACCTCGGCCTCCGCGCCTGGGAGGACATCGAGCGCCGCGGCGACGATCCCACGCCCGAGGAGCGCGAGACGCTGCCGCCGGGAAAGAACGGCCGCGACCTCCTCTTCGAGACGCGCGAGGTCGACCGCGACGTCTCGTTCCTCCGGCGCTGGCTCCACGAAGGGCTCATGCGCGATCTCGACCTCTTCCGCTACGAGGCCAAGGGGGACGACCTCGTGGTGAGCGATGTGTCGGACGACGATGGCTGGCGGCAGGTGAAGGAGACGTTGCTCAAGGGCGTCGGCATGGGAAGCGTACCCGTGATCCGCGTCGAGGACGCAGATTACAACCACAACCGCACGCTCCTCCTGAGCCACGGGCACGATACCCGCGACCTCCAGCTCGAGTACGCGGAGAAGACGCTCGGCTACCTCCATCGCCTGTGGGGGCGCGAGGTCGCGCTCGAGACCGTCGTCAACGGCAAGCGCACGTTCCTGACGTTCGGCGAGCGCGGCTTCTCGGCCAAAGCCGCGAAGTAGCCCCGTCCCTGCCTGGCTCGCGCCTGCGCGCCCGGGCTATACTCACCGCTGTCGAGGGTAGCGCCATGCCGATCTACGAGTACCGCTGTGCCGGGTGCCGGAAGAAGGTCACGATCCTCACGCTGCGCGTGAGCGAGGCCGTCGAGCCCGTGTGCGAGCACTGCGGGAGCCGCGACCTCAAGCGGCTCATGTCGCGGTTCGCGATGGTGCGCTCCGAGGAGAGCCGGCTCGACGATCTCGCCGACCCGTCGTCCCTCGACGGCCTCGACGAGAACGACCCGAAGAGCGTCGCGCGCTGGATGCGGAAGATGGGGAAGGAGCTCGGCGAGGACGGCGGCGAGGACTTCGACGAGATGGTCGACGAGCTCGAGGCCGGCGGCGAGGGCGACGACGCCGACGACGACGGCGGCGCCGACGACGCGGGCGGGGACGACCTCTAGCATTGGCATTTCGCTCGAAGCCCGCACGCCCGGTCGCCGTCGCGCCGCTCCCGGCGTGGAGCGACGTCCTCGCGAGCATCGAGGACGCCGTCGTCGCGCTCGACCGCACCGGCCGGGTGACCGAGCTGAACCCCGCGGCCGAGCAGCTCCTCGGCGTGTCCGCGCCGCAGGCGCTCGGTCACGACGTTGGCGAGCTCTTTCGCGGGAGCCCGTGGGTCGGCGACATGGCGCGCGGGACCCTCGCCGAGGGCGCGGCGCGGCGGCGCGGCGAAGGACACCTCGTCTCCGGGCGGCGCGACGTCCCGGTGAGCGCGACCTGCGCGCCGATCCTCGACGCCGCCGGCGGCGCGCGCGGCGCGGTCCTCGTCCTGCACGATCTCACGTTGCAGCAGGCGCTCGAGGCGACGACCCGCCGGGCCGACCGGCTCGGCGCGCTCGGCACGGTCGCCAGCGGCCTCGCACACGAGATCAAGAACCCGCTCGGCGGCATCAAGGGCGCCGCACAGCTCCTCCGCGGCGCGCTCAGCGATCCGGACCTCGTGCACTGCACCGACGTCATCGTCCGCGAGGTCGAGCGCCTCGACGGCCTCGTCGAGCAGCTGCGCGAGCTGGCGACGCCTCCGCGCCTGCAGCTCCAGCCGACGAACATCCATCGCATCCTGAACGACGTGCTGGCACTCCAGCGTCAGGCGGCGAACTGGGGGACGGTGACCCTCCGGACCGCGTTCGACCCGAGCCTACCCGACGTCCACGCCGACCGCGCGCAGCTGACGCAGGTGTTCCTGAACCTCGTGAAGAACGCGCTCGAAGCGCTCGGAGGCCACGGCGAGCTCGTCGTGTCGACGCGGCTCGAGGACCGATTCCACATCCGTCGCGGCTCGGGTCGCGGCCGGTTTCTGTCGGCGCTCGTCGAGGACACGGGCCCCGGCATCTCCGAGGACGACCAGCTCCAGCTCTTCTCGCCGTTCTTCTCGACGAAGGCGCGCGGCACCGGCCTCGGGCTCGCCGTCTGCCACCAGATCGTCACGCAGCACGGGGGAACGATCGCCTACGAGACGCGGGCCCGCGGCGGCGCCCGCTTCCGGGTGACGCTGCCCGTCGGCGAGGACGGCGCGCCGTGAGCGAGGGGCCTTCGGTCGGCGCCATCCTGATCGCCGACGACGAGGAGTCGATCCGCTGGGTCCTCGAGCGGGCCTGCGGCCAGGCGGGACACCGGGTTGTCAGCGTCGGGAGCGGGACCGAGGCGCTCGCCGCGCTCCGCGCCGACGCCTTCGACGTCGCGCTGATCGACATCAAGATGCCGGACCTCTCCGGCCTCGACGTGCTGACGCGCGCCCGCGACGAGCACGTCGACACGTTGTTCATCATCATGACGGCACAGAACACGATGGCGAACGCCATCGAGGCGACGAAGCGCGGCGCCTACGACTACCTGACGAAGCCGTTCGACCTGGAGCAGGTCGGCCTGCTCGTCGCACGGGCCATGGACCTCCGCCGGCTGACGCGCGATCTCGAACGCCTCCGCGGCGAGCTCCAGCAGCGCCACGAGCTCGTCATCGGCCGCACGCCCGCGATGCAGGAGGTCTACAAGGTGATCGGCCGGGTCGCGCCAACCGACGCGACCGTCCTCATCCAAGGCGAGACCGGTACCGGGAAGGAGCTCGTCGCCAAGACGCTCCACTACCACTCGGCGCGACGCGGCCCGTTCGTCGCACTCAACTGCTCGGCGATCCCGAACGAGCTCCTCGAGAGCGAGCTCTTCGGCTACGAGCGCGGCGCCTTCACCGGCGCCGTCGAGCGCCGGATCGGGAAGTTCGAGGCGGCGGCGGCCGGCACGCTCTTCCTCGACGAGATCGCCGACATGCCGCTCGGCCTCCAGGCGAAGCTCCTCCGCGTCCTCCAGGAGCGCGAGTTCACGCGCGTCGGCGGTCGCGACGCGATCCGCGCCGACGTCCGGATCATCGCCGCCTCGAACCAGGACATCGAGACCGCGGTCCGCGCGGGTCGCTTCCGCGAGGACCTCTTCTTCCGGCTGAACGTCGTCCGGATCGTCGTCCCGCCGCTCCGCGACCGGCGCGGCGACATCCCCGAGCTGATCGAGTTCTTCATCGACAAGGTGAACCGCGACCTCGGGACGGCGATCGTCGGCGTCAGCAACGAGGCGCGCGACCTGCTCCTGCGGCACAGCTGGCCGGGCAACGTGCGCGAGCTCGAGAACGCGCTCCTTCGCGCCGCGGTGCTGGCGCGCGGCCGGACGCTCGTCGGGGAGGACTTCGCGCTCGCGGGCCAGCCGCGGCAGACGACCGGCGAGGTGTTGCCGCTCGAGGAGGCGGTCCGTCGGCGACTCGCGGAGCTCCTCCAGGCGAACGCCGCCGCCGCGCCGAGCGATCTCCACGCGCTCCTCATCAACGCGGTCGAGCGCCCGCTGATCGAGGTCGTGCTCGAGCGGGCCGGCGGCAACCAGGTGAAGGCCGCGGAGATGCTCGGGATCAACCGGAACACGCTCCGGAAGAAGATCACCGAGCTCGGCATCGAGGTGCGGCGGGGCGCCGGCACGCGCTGAGCCGTGGAGTACGTCTTCGCCGACACCGCCCTGGCGGAGCGACGGCTCGGGATTCTCGCGGAGGTCTTCGCCGCGTCGACGACCCCATTTATCCGAGGTGCTGTCCCCGACGCGCCGGGCCTGGCGCTCGACCTCGGATGCGGCCCGGGTCACACGACGCATCTCCTCGCACGCGTCCTCGGGGCGACGCAGACCGTCGGCCTCGATACGTCCGAACGGTTCATCGCCGCCGCGACGAAGACGCGAACGGACCGCGTGTCGTTTCTTCGGCACGACGTGACGACCGTCCCGTTCCCGGTGGCCGCCGCCGACGTCGCCTACTGTCGCTTTCTGCTGACCCACCTGCCCGAGCCGGAGCGACTCCTCGCGCGCTTCGGGACGCAGCTCACGCCGGGTGGCCTCCTGCTCGTCGAGGAGGTCGACTGGATCGAGACGCGCGAGCCGGCGCTCCGCACGTACCTGGCGATCGTCGAGGACATGCTCGCGAGCGAATCGACGACGCTCTACGTCGGTCCGCGCCTCGACCGCACCGTCGACGTCCACCCGCTCGTCCGGCGCGCGAGCACCGTCGCACGCCTGGCCGTCGCGACCCGCGACGCGGCGAGGATGTTCGCCCTGAACCTCGCGACGTGGAAGACACGTCCGTACGTCGCCCGCACGGTCGCCGCGGGCAGGATCGCGCGCCTCGAGCGCGACCTCGAAGCGCTGAGTCGCGCACCCGCCGGCGAGCGCGCGATCGAGTGGGGTCTCCGTCAGCTGGTGCTCGAGCGGTCGTGACGGGCCTCTACGCGATCGTCGACCCGCTCGATACCGGACGCGACCCGGTCGCGCTGGCGGCTGCGCTCCTCCGCGGAGGGGCGCCGCTCTTACAGCTCCGGTTGAAGGACGTGTCTGCCCGCGAGCTGCTACGCGTCGCCGCGGCGATCGCGCCGCTCGCCCGCGCCGCCGGCGCGCGCTTCTTCGTCAACGACCGCCCCGACGTCGCGCGCGCCGTCGATGCCGACGGCGTCCACCTCGGGCAGGACGATCTCCCGGTCGACGCCGCGCGCCGCGTGCTCGGGCCCGGGCGCCTCGTCGGCGTCTCGACGCACGACCAAGGCGAGGCGCGGGCCGCCGTCGCGGCGGGCGCGGACTACGTCGGCGTCGGTCCCGTCTACGAGACGACCAGCAAGGCGAACCCGCTCGCACCGCGCGGCCTCGCGCTCGTGCGAGCGGTCCGCGCGGAGGTCCGATGCCCGATCGTCGCGATCGGCGGCATCACGATCGATACCGCCGCCGAGGTCCGGCGCGCGGGCGCCGATGCGATCGCGATGATCGGTGCACTGACGCGCGCCCCGGACGCAGAAGCGACGGCACGCGAGATCTGTCGTCGCCTTGCCGAGGGGGGCTGACCCCGCGGCTCCGACGCGCTATGCGATCGCGCCGGAGGGGGATGAACGATGGAGAGCACGGTGACCGAGATCGCGCCCGACGTCTATCGCATCTCGACGTTCCTGCCGGACTACCGGCTTCAGCTGAACCAGTTCCTCGTGAAGGACGACGAGCCGTTCCTCATGCACGCCGCGTTCCGGAAGGTCTTTCCGGTGACGCGCGAGGCGATCGCATCCGTGATCGATCCGGCGCAGCTCGCTGGATCGGCTACAGCCACTTCGAGCCCGACGAGTACGGCGCGCTGAACGAGTGGCTCGCGGTGGCCCCGCGCGCCGAGGCGGTCTGCAGCTTCGTCGGCGGTCACGTGATGCTCACCGACTTCGCCGACCGAAAGCCGCGCGTCCTGGGAAACGACGAGGTGCTCTCGCTCGGCCGCCATCGGCTCCGCTTCCTCTCGACACCGCACGTCCCGCACGGCTGGGACGCGGGCCTCTTCTTCGACGAGACCACGCGGACCCTCCTCTGCTCGGACCTCTTCTTCCACCCCGGCGATCCCGAGCCGCTCACGGAGTCCGATATCGTCGATCGGGCGCGCGCGGCGATGGAGCCTCTCCGGGCCGATGGCGAACGACGTCCCGTACACGCCCTACACGCACGCGACGCTCCAACGTCTCGCCGATCTCGAGCCGAGGAGACTCGCCCTGATGCACGGATCGTCGTTCGCCGGCGACGGCGGTCGGGCGCTGCGCGATCTCGCCGGCGTCTTCCGGACGCTCCTCGCGCCGAACGCCGGCTGACCCGCGGCTCACTGCCGCATCTCGTCGGGGGTCTCGTCCTCCGCTGACACCTCGCGGTTCTCGAAGCGCGTGAACTCCTTCAGGAACGTCAGCTCGACGTTTCCGATCGGCCCGTTCCGCTGCTTCGCGACGATCACCTCCGCGATGCCCTTCTTGTCGCTGTCCTCGTTGTAGTACTCGTCGCGGTAAAGAAAGCAAATCACGTCTGCATCCTGTTCTATTGCGCCACTTTCTCTGAGGTCCGCGAGACGGGGGATCGGCGGGTTCCGGTTCTCGACCTGCCGGTTCAACTGCGAGAGCGCGACGACCGGGAGGTGGAGCTCCTTCGCGAGCGCCTTCAGCGAGCGCGAGATCTCCGAGATCTCCTGCTCCCGGTTGTCCTTGCCCTCCGAACTCCGCATGAGCTGGATGTAGTCGACGACGACGAGGCCGAGCTTCGCGGCGCTGTCGCGCTTGAGCCGCCGCGCCTTGGCGCGCAGCTCGAGCACGGAGAGCGCCGGCGTGTCGTCGATGAAGATCGGCGCGTCGGCGAGGCGGCCGGCGGCCATGGCGAGCTTCGGGAACTCGCGATCGGAGAGGTGCCCCGTCCGAACGCGCGCCAGATCGACGCGGGCCTCGGAGCAGAGCATCCGCATTGCGAGCTGCTCCTTCGCCATCTCGAGCGAGAAGATCGCGACGCCGGTGTCGGTCCGAAGCGCCGCATGCTCGGCGATGTTGAGACAGAAGGCGGTGTTGTGCACACAGATGTCGTTCGCGACGAAGTTGTGGGTCTCGGGGATGGTGAGGTCGTAGACCTGCTGTCGTCCCACGGGTTCGATCGACACGACCTCGTCCCAGTAGACGTCACTCGTCGCGAGGTCCCGCAGACGGGCGTTCCCGAGCGCGAGGGCGAGCGCGCCGAGGCGGTGCCGCGAAAGTGCCCGGCGGCCGACCTGCATGTTGAAGCGGCGCCCATGTCCCAACCTCTCCGCGATCGTGGTCCAGGATGTCCCATTTCGCGCCGTATCGAGGTCCTTCCAGATGCCGATGGGGATGACGTCTCGATTCGTCTGATATCGCCTCCTCCCGAGCGCCGCGCGCACCCGTCGGAGTGCGCCCTCCTTTCCGAAGATCCCGATCCGCTCGATCAACGTGCGAATGGAGTCGGCGTCCGTGATGTCGAGCTGGAACGCCGAGCGTCGTCCGCCGCGATATCGGCTGCGGCGGTGCCGGAGCGCGGCGATGACGCCGAACCGGAGCAGGAGATGCTGAACCTGACGCGCCAGCCGTTCGCTCGCCGAGCAGAACCCGAGCTGCGCTTGGCCGCTCGCGAGCACGGTCGCCCACCCCTCCGTCGCGAGGAGCCGATTCAGGAAGCACGCGAGCTCATCGCGTCGCAGCGTGAAGACGACCTCCGGGATGAACTTCTGCGGGGCCGTCTTGCCCCAGACCCCGAGCGACTCGAGCCAGCGCGCCAGCGGGTTCCGCTCGCTCTTGCGCAACGCCGCGAACCCGTCCGGAGCCAGCTCCTCTTCGGGGATGGCGAGCGCGACTCCGAGCTGATCGAACACGGCGCGAGCCGGCGCGGTTCGGCCCGCACACCAGTTCGTGATCGCGGCTGCCGTCACGCCGAGACGCATCGCGAGCGATCGGCGGGACATTCCGGCTGCTCGCAGCGCGCGGTCGACCTTCCTCCCGAACTCGAGTCGTTGCCCCGCGACCGCGTCCCGGTCGCCAGACACGGCGAGCGTCTGCGCTCGTTCTGCCGGCGTGTCCTCGCGGACGGCGACGCCCCCGAATCGAACCGCCGCCTCGCGGAAGTCTGCACGGAGGCGTGCGTCGGTGTTCGTGAACCGCGGGCACCGGCCGGTGAGCGTCCCGTCTCCGAGGAGGTAAGCGAGCAGCTTCACGCGGTTCTCGCCGAGTGACCGGTCGCCGAACACGTCGATCCGCCGCGGGACCGCGACGTGGTCGCCCGGCCGGATCTCGGCGAGCGGCTTCCATCCCTCGACGGTGAGGAACGGATGCGGAAGCGTCGTGCGCACCTTCCGGCCGAGCCGCGTCGTCACCTCGAAGGCCGGCTTCACCCCGTCGTCGACGAAGGCGGACGGCTCGGCGGTCGTGAAGCGCCACCGGTTCGTCAGCGTGAGGAGCCGCCCGGAGCGCGCGCGGACGAGGTCCTCGATCGTCCGGACGGTGCCGTCCGAGAGCACGATCTCGGCGTCGGCGGTGAGACACTTGCCCATGCTCGGCCGGCCCGCGACGATGATCAGGTCCGACGGCTGCAGCCCCGACGTCAGGGCGTCCAGGTCCGCGTACCCCGTCGCCACGCCCGTCACGGCCTGCTTCTGCTCGTAGAGCCGCTCGATCGTCTTGAGCGAGCCGACGAGCACGTCGGCGATGCGCGAGAAGGCCTGCTTCACCTTCCGCTCCTGGATGCCGAAGATCAGCTGCTCGGCGCGGTCGAGGAGCTCGTCGACGTCGTCGGCGCCCTGATAGCCGCGCGTCGCGATCTCGGTCGCCGCCTCGATGAGGCCGCGCAGGATCGAGCGCTCGCGGACGATCTTCGCGTAGTGGCCGACGTTCGCCGCCGTCGGGACGCGCTCGACCAGCTCGGCCAGATACGAGGCCCCGCCGACGTCGGCGAGCTCGCCGCGTGCCTTCAGGACCTCGGCGAGCGTGATCAGGTCGACCGGCTCGCTCCGCTCCGAGAGCTCGAGCATCGCGCGGAAGAGCTTCCGGTGCGTGCCGCGATAGAAGTCGTCGACGGTGACGAGCTCGACGACGCGGTCGAGCGCCGCGTTGTCGAGCATCACGCCGCCGAGGACGGACTCTTCGGCCTCGAGGCTCTGCGGCGGGACTCGACGGAGGTTCTCGTCGATCGTCGCCATCCACCACCCCACCAAAGGTTGCCGGCCCGGCGTCGCCGCCGGCCGGGAAGGAAGTCGTTGGAAGAAGGAAGCCGCCCGCGTAGCACTGCACGGCGGCCGGACGCAAGAAAAATTTACTGCCGCGACTGGTGCAGCAAGCGATCGAGCGCCTGGCGGTCCTGGCGGGAGAGACGCTCGGGCATCGCCTGGACGCCGATCGACGGTCCCTGATCGAGCATCAGGAAGTGCCAGAGCACGACGCCCGCGGCCATGCCGCTCGCGAGCATCACGAGCGGTCCGATGAGCGCGCGCTTCGGCGGCGTTCGCCGCCGTCCCTTGTCCGCCATGTCCCCTCCCCCTCTCCGCTTCAGTTCGGTGTCGCCTGTTCCGCCGCTTCCGCGGTGAAAAATGCGCTGCCCTGGTCGTCGAGCCGGCAGCGTAGCACCGGCCACCCGCGTCGTCCCGCGGTTCGACGGAGCCGCGGATCCGGATTCACGATGCGCGGCTCGCCGATCCGGTCGAGGAGCGGCAGGTCGGTGATCGAGTCGGTGTAAAAGTAGCTCCGCCGGAGATCGATGCCGTGGTCCGCGGCGAAGCGCTCCGCCCAGTAGATCTTCCCGTCGCCGTAGCAGACCGGGCGCACCGCCTCGCCGGTGAAGCGGCCGTCGCGGACGAGGAGCTGCGTCACGAGCATGTTGGGGATGCGGAGGTCGGCCGCCAGCGGCTCGGCGAGATAGCGCGTCGCGCTCGTGAGGAGCGCCAGGACGTGGCCCGCCCGCCGATGCGCTTCCACGGTCGCCGCCATCGCCGGATAGAGGTACGGGCGGATCACGTCGGCGTACCACGCGTCGCAGTCGGTGCGGACGCGGGTCTCGTCGCGCCCGCGGATCCAGGCGAGCGACACCGCGACCGCGCGGTTGATGTCGAGGAGACCGAGCTTGTAGCGGGCGACGTAGTAGATCGTCCGGGCGACGTCGCGCCGCCGCGCCTGCCCCGTCTCCTGGAGGTGGCGCATGTACAGCGGCGCGGAGTTCCGCGCGATCAGCGTGCCGTCGATGTCGAAGAACGCCGCGACGGCCACGGCGCTCAGGCCCGCTCGACCACCATCGAGATGCCCTGCCCGCCGCCGATGCAGAGCGACGCGACGCCGAGCCGCGCGTCGCGTTCCTGCATCGCGTGGAGCAGCGTCACGAGGACGCGCGCGCCGCTCGCGCCGATCGGGTGGCCGAGGGCGATCGCGCCGCCGTTGACGTTCACGCGGTTCTTCGGGATGCGGAGCTCGCGCAGCACGCCGAGCGACTGCGCGGCAAACGCCTCGTTCAGCTCCCAGAGGTCGATCTCCTCGCGCCGGAGCTTCGCCCGCTCGAGCGCCTTCTCCGACGCCGGCCACGGTCCCATCCCCATGATCGACGGGTCGACGCCAGCCGATGCGTAGGCGCGGATGGTGGCCAGCGGCGTGAGCTTCAGCTCCTTCGCCTTCTGGTCCGACATCACGACGACGGCGGCGCCGCCGTCGTTGATGCCCGACGCATTGCCGGCCGTCACGGTCCCGGCGTCCTTCTTGAACGCCGGCTTCAGGCCCGCGAGCCGCTGCGCGGTCGTGTCGCCGCGCGGATGCTCGTCGGTCTCGAACTTGATGGTCTCGCCCTTCTTCGCGGGAATCTCGACCGGCACGATCTCGGCCTTGAACTTGCCGCCGTCCTGCGCGGCCTTGGCGTTCTTCTGACTCTCGGCGGCGAACTCGTCCTGCTCTTCGCGGGAGATGCCGTACTTGGCCGCGACGTTCTCCGCGGTGATGCCCATGTGGACGAACGTGATCGGGCAGGTGAGGCCGTCGGCGATCATCGAGTCGATCAGCTCGTCGTTGCCCATGCGGATGCCGAAGCGCGCCTTCTTGAGCAGGTACGGCGCGCCGCTCATGCTCTCCATCCCGCCCGCGACCACGACGTCGGCATCGCCGAGCAGGATCGCCTGCGCGGCGAGCACGACCGCCTTGAGCCCCGACCCGCATGCCTTGTTCACGGTGTAGCTCGGGACCTCCTTCGGGACGCCGGCGTCGAGCGCGGCGACCCGACCGGGGTTCAAGCCGAGCCCGGCGGGCAGGACGTGGCCGAGGATCACCTCGTCGACCTGCGCCGGATCGAGGCGCGCGCGACGGATCGCCTCGCGCACGGCGATCGAGCCGAGCTTCGTCGCCGGCACTTGCGCAAGCGCACCACCGAGCGTGCCGATTGCGGTACGCGTGGCGCTGACGATGACGGGCGTGGCCATTGGGGTCCTCCTCGGTCGGCGGCGCGCAGATGGGGTCGCGCCGGGTCGCGGGACTGTAGCACAGGCCCCCAAGTTAGCACCATCCACTTGACTCGTCGGGGGACGCGGACGACTGAGTGCCGCCGGGATGTCGACCGACACGCGCCGGACCGCTGACCTTCCGCGAACGGCGGACGATGCGCGGCGCTTCGCGCTCGTCATGTCGGGGGGCGGCGCCCGCGGGGCGTACGAGGCCGGGGTCCTGAGCTACGTCCTCGACGACCTCCCCCGCCGCCTCGGTCACCCGGTTCGTTTCCAGATCGTCACGGGGACGAGCGTCGGCGCGATCCACGCCTGCTTCGTCGCTGCGACGCTCGGGCAGCCCGGCGCCGGGCGACGGCTCATCCAGATCTGGCACTCGCTCCAGGTCGCCGGGGTCTACCGGGTCGGTCTGGGCGACGTGGTGAACATCCCGCTCCGCCTCCTCGGGGTCGTCCGGCCGGGAACGAAGCCCGCCGAGGAGGGGATCCCGGAGCGCTTGGCGGGCCTCCTCGACACGCTGCCGCTCGAGCGCCTCGTCCGCGAGAGCATCCCGTGGGACGACCTCCGGCGCCACGTCGACACCGGCGCGGTCGAGGCGGTCGCCGTGGCCGCGACCGAGATCGGCTCCGGGAAGTCGATCGTCTGGGTCGACAACCGGGAGCGGGCGGTCCGGCGCTGGGCGCACGACCCGTTCGTCGTCGCCCGGGCGACATCGCTGGAGCCGCGGCACGCGCTCGCGTCGGCCGCGATCCCGTTCCTCTTCCCCGCGCTCCGGATCGACGGCGCCTACTACTGCGACGGCGGGCTCCGCTTGAACACGCCGCTCGCCCCGGCGCTACGTCTCGGCGCCGATCGCCTCCTGATCGTCGGACTCCGCCACGTCCCGACGCCGGAAGAGGAGCAGGCGCTCGGCGCCCATCGCGAGGCGAACTACAGCTCGCTCACGTATCTCGCCGGGAAGGTCCTGAACGCGCTGCTCCTCGACCACGTCGACTACGACGTCGACCGCCTCCGCGTCGTGAACGCGATCCTCGACACCGGGACGCGCGCGTACGGGCCGGAATTCCTCCGGCGGATCAACGCCGTGATCGAGGAGCTCCGCGGGACGCCGTACCGGGTGGTGAAGAGCGTCTACCTCCAGCCGTCGCGCGACCTGGCCGTCCTCGCCGCCGAGTGCCTGCACGAGCATCGGCCGTTCTCGGGAATTCGCGCGTGGCTCTCGGACGCCGCGCTCCGCTACGCCGTGCACGGGATCGCCGCGGAAGCCGACCTGCTGTCGTACCTCTACTTCGACCGCTGCTACGCCGAGCACCTGATCGAGCTCGGGCGCGCCGACGCGGAGAGGCACGCCGAGGAGCTGGTCGCATTCTTCCGCGACGGCAGCAGCTGATCGTCCGGGTTGCCCTCGCCGACCGTCCCTCCTACACTCGCCGCGGGGGGACGATGGGATGAAGGGGAACGAGCAGATCGTGGCCTTCCTGAACGACGTGCTCACGCACGAGCTCGCCTCGGTCAACCAGTACTTCGTTCACGCGCGGATGTGCGAGAACTGGGGCTACGCGCGACTGTGGAAGAAGGGACGCGAGGAGTCGATCGAGGAGATGCGTCATGCGGACCGTCTCATCGAACGCATCCTCTACCTGGAGGGCGTGCCGAACCTGCAGCGGCTCGGAAAGGTGAACGTCGGTGAGACGGTGACCGAGCAGCTCCAGCTCGACTACGAGGTCGAGAAGAAGGCCGTCCAGATGCTGAACGAGGGCGTCGAGCTCTGTCGCCGTCTCGCCGACGACGGCAGCCGCGAGCTGCTCGAAGGGATCCTCGTCTCCGAAGAGGACCACGCGAGCTGGCTCGAAGCCCAGCTCACGCTCGTGCAGCAGGTCGGCGAGGCCAACTACCTCGCCCAGCAGATCCGCGACTGAGCGCGGTCACGCCGCCGCGTCGCTGCCCTCCCGCGGCGGGAGGTAGCGCTCGATGAACGGCTGGCAGGCACCACAGTCGCCACCCGCCCCCGCGCAGCACCGTGCGACCTCGTCGACGGTACGGGCGCCGCACCGCACGGCGTCGACGATCTCCCGATCCGAGACTCCGCGACAGACGCACAAGATCATCACTCGGTCGAATATCGAAATTGAAAATCGAATTCAATCCCCGGGAAAACCCCGCACGTCCCTCGGAGACCGGAAACGGCGGCGCCGATGGCTCAGCTCGCCAGGCTCGCGCCCGAGAGGGTCCCGGCGGCCTGGCGTCCCGACACCTCCTCGTTGACGCGCTCAAGGGCGGGCTCGAAGCGGCCCACCGCCCGCTCGAGCGCCGCGCACACCTCCTCCGCCGCCTCGAGTCCCCCTTCGCGACCCATCCGCTCCAGGCGTTCCGCATGCCGCGGGACGTCGGTCGCGCCGAGCATCGCCGCCATCCCCTTGAGGGAGTGGGCGGCCTGAACGAGGCCGTCGCGGTCGCCACACTCGACCGCCGCATGGATCTCCTGGAGCGACTTCGGCGCGGTCTCGCGGAAGAGCGCCAGGAGATGGTCTAGGAGGGCACCGTCTCCGTTGACGCGCTCGAGGAGCGCCGGGACGTCGATCACGTCCCCGTCGGGAGCGGGCGCGCGAGCGGACGCGGGGGCGTCCGCGGGCACGAGCGCCTCGAGGGTCGCGAAGAGCGCCGCCCGGTCGATCGGCTTCGCGACGTAGGCATCCATCCCCGCGGCGAGGCAGCGCTCCCGGTCGCCGGGCATCGCGTGCGCGGTCATGGCGACGATCGGCACGTGCGTTCCCGTCGCGCGCTCGCGTTTTCGGATGGCCGCCGTCGCCTCGTAGCCGTCCATGTCCGGCATCTGCACGTCCATCAGGACGGCGTCGAAGCGCGACCGATCGAGCGCGGCGAGGGCTTCTCGCCCGGTCCCGGCAACGACCACGGTGTGTCCCTGCCCTTCGAGGAGCGCCACGGCGAGCAGCTGGTTCACCTGGTTGTCCTCGACCAGCAGCACGTGCAACGAGCGATGGGTCCGGACGGCATGCGGAGCCGGTGCGGCCGGCGACGTACGGTGGCGAAGCGCCGTCATGATCGCATCGAGGACGTCCGAGGCCGTGACCGGCTTCACCAGATAGGCCGCAATCCCGAGCGTGTGGCACCGCTCCGCGCTGTCCGGTCCGACGTCCGACGTGAGCATCATGATCGTCGCGTTCCGTGGCGCCGTTTGGCCGAGCCGCTGCGCGACCGCGAACCCGTCCATCCCGGGCATGCGCGCATCGAGGAGGACGAGGGCGAAGGGCGCGCCCGCCGCCTGCGCGCCGCGCGCGTGTGCCAGCGCCTCCGTCCCGCTCGCGGCGGCGACCGGGGCCATGCCCCAGCTCCGGAGTATCTCGCCGAGGGCCGTCCGGTTGGTCGCGTTGTCGTCGACGATCAGAACCCGCAGGCCGCGGAGGGCGCCCGCGTCGAGCCCCGGATCGGCATAGGTGGCCACGGGCGCCGGGTCGACGGCGAGCCGGGCCGTGAAGCGGAACACGGTTCCGTGCGGCACGTTCTCCTCGATCCAGAGACGGCCGGCCATCAAGGCAACGAGTTGGGTCGAGATGGAGAGGCCCAGACCGGTGCCGCCATAACGGCGCGTCGTCGAGCCGTCCGCCTGCTCGAACGGATGGAAGATCGCCTCACGCTTGTCCGGCGGAATCCCGATGCCGGTATCGGAGACGGCGAAGGCGAGCTCGACCTGCTCACGGCTCGACGTCCCCAGCCCGACGCGAACGACGATCTCGCCCGCCGCCGTGAACTTGATGGCGTTGCCGACCAGGTTGATCACGATCTGACGGAGCCGTCCGATGTCGCCGATGAGCGCGTCCGGGACGTCGCCGTCGACGTGGAAGACGAGCTCGACGCCCTTGGCGTCGGCGCGAACGGCGAGCGCCTTCAGCGCGGCGCCGAGTGCGTCGCGCAACGAGAACGGGATGGGATCGAGCTCCATGCGGCCCGCCTCGATCTTCGAGAAGTCGAGGATGTCGTTGATCACGTCGAGGAGGGCATCGGCGGAGGACTTCACCATCTGGAGGTGGGAGCGCGCCTGCGGCGGGAGGTCCATGGCGAGCACGAGGTCGGTCAGTCCGATGACGCCGTTCATCGGCGTCCGGATCTCGTGGCTCATGTTGGCGAGGAAGCCGCTCTTGGCGCGGTTCGCCGCGTCGGCCGCGTTCTTCGCGACGACGAGCTCGCCCTCCATCCGGGTCTGCGCGGCGAGATCGCGCCGGATCGCCCAGCCCGCCGCGGCCACCGCGCCGAACGCCACGAGCGCTCCGATCACGATCACGACCTCGGTCGTGTGCGCCCGTTCGGTCACCTCCCGCGTCCGGATCGCGTGCAGCCGCTTCTCCTCACGGAGCATCTCGTCGGTCACGTGGTCGATCTGGTCGCCGATGTGCCGGCCGTGCGCGCCGGCGATCACCTGGGATGCCGCCACGAAGCCCGTCCGCTTGCGGAGCACGATCGTCTGCCGGAGGAGCGCCCAGTGGTGGAGCAGCAGGCCGTGGAGCTGGTCGAGTCGCTCCTGCTGGCCCGGGTTGTCGCGCGTCAGCGTCCGAAGCGCGCTGAACGCCTCGAGCGTCGGGAGCTCGGCGCGACGGTACGGCACGACGTGCGCCTTGTCGCCGCTGATCGCATACCCGCGTGCGCCGCGTTCGGCGTCGCGCAGGCCGAGGAGCATCGTCTGGACCGCCTCCACCACGCGATCGGTGTGGGTGATCCAGCGCGCGCTCTCGACGAGTCCGAGCGCGCTGCGCAGCGCCCCGACGCCCATGGCGCACGTGATGAGGAGCGCGACGGCGAACGCCGCGTTCACCTTTCGGCCGGTATCGAACCGCATGCTCGCGAGGGGAATCGTCGGATCATGTGCACGAACCATGCCTCCGCCTCGCGGCGTTCACCGCCACGGACCTCCCCGGCTTCCGAACGGCGACTCTCCCGGAACGGCGGGAGTCATCGAGGTGGCCCGGCGGCATTTTCGTACCGACGTCGCCGGCACCCGTGGTGGTTCGCCACGCTCAGCGCGTCGTCACGGCGAACACGAGATCGGTGCCCTCGACCGCGACGAGGCGGAGGTCTCCATCGTCCGCCGTCGCGCGCGACAACCAACGCTGCCGCTGCTCGACATCTCGCACGAGGCCGCGCATCTGGCAGCGATACGGAAACGGAATGCGCGGAGGCGCTTGGTACCCGAGGTGAACGACGATCGTCTCGAGCCCGGTCTGCCGGTGGAGCGCGGCGAGCGCGTCCGCGTCCGGCAGCCGACAGGCGAGCGCCATCCGTTCCGGAAAGCCCGCCGGCCAATAGCCGTGGTAGCCGTTCACGAGCGGACGGCGGTGAAAGATCGAGCGGTACATCGCTTCGGCCTGCGCGACCGGACCGCCGACGGGAAGCTCGAGGAGAGGCCCGTCGCCTTCGGAGAGCCGCCGGGTGAGCGGGCCCGGCGCGATCGCGACCTGCAGGGGATAGGGGTGCGGAAGCGGCGGCCCCGAGCTGACGGCCGAGAAAACCCCGGTCCCGCCGTCGTAGCAGACGTAGGCGGCGACGGCGACGAGCGCGGCGAACGACATCCGTACAGCGGCACCGGTACGACCGGTCGGGAGTCCCCTCGTACTCTCGGCGAAGGCCACGCCAGCGAGGAGCGCGAGACCGACGAGGCTCGCGAGCCCGAGCCGACCTCGGCCGCGCAGAAGCACCGAGGCGACGTACACGAGGTGCGTCAGGCGATCGTCGGCTGCAGACGGCTTCGGGTGCCAGCCGGTTGCCAGCGGTGCGAGCGACAAGACGAGCCCGGCGACCACCCAGAAGAGGCCGTGCAACCATGCGGTGCGCAGCGGCGCGGACTCGCGACGTGCGCGCACGATAGCGATCGCCCCCCCGATGACGATCAGCGCCAACGTCGCGACGGGAATGCCGGTCGGCATCCCGCTCGCGCTCGGACCCCAAGGGAGGCGCGAGGTCGGATTCGGATGGTAGAGCGTCTGCTGCGCGAGGTCGGGGTTTTCCGCCCGCACGACGAGGTACCCGGCGTAGGGACCGGCCAGCACGAGGAGCGCGAGCGCGACGACCCCGAGGAGGCGCAGGCCGGCGACGCGGCTCGCGCGCCGGGCCGCGCGGCCGAGCGCCAGAGCAGCGAGCGGGAGGAGCGTCGCGGCGGCGACGTACACGCTCGAGAGGCCCTGAAGCACGCAGAGCCCGAAGAGCTGGAACGACTTCCGCGCGCCGAGGGCTCCCGGCGCGGACAGCAACACGATCGGCGGGAGATACTGGAGGACCGTGTAGTTCGGGGCAGCAGGCATCCAGGTCCACAGTACCCAGCGCGTCGTGAGCAGTGTCCATCCGGCGACGAATCCCGCAAACAAGCATCCGGTCCAGCGGACGACGACGAGGTGAAGCGCCCACGCCGTCAGCGCGATGCAGCCGAGAAAGGTGAGGTTGATCGCCAGCGCCGGATTCCCGGTCGGGAGAAAAGGCCCCATGAAGTACGGGACGGCGCCGAATCCCGTCTCGCCGTAGAGCAGCGTGTGCGCGGCGGGATGGTAGATGTTCGCTTCCGGGAGCCGCGAGGGATCCGTGACCAGGGCGCGGCTCTGGTGCGCGAGGGACCACGCGATCAGCAACGTGTCGCGCCGGCACCCGCTACCCGTCGCGGGAAGATGGGTCGTCAGGTGGAGCGCGAGCGGCCACGTGAGCGCGACGACGAGGGCGGCGTACACGGGCCCCGCCGCAACGTCGGTCCAGCGGCGCTTGCTCACGGTGGTGCGGTCAGCCGGCGGCGGATCGCCGCGGATTGAACCCGCGCGGCGGCACCGCGTCCTTCAGCCACTTCTCGCCGTCGAAGACCGTGAAGACCGGCGGCGTGCCGATCGGGCTCACGTGCGTGACGACGCCGTCCGCGGTGTCGAGCCAGAAGTGGAGCAGGCACGCCGGCGGCTCCATCACCGTCGCGAGCCGTCGCTCCGGCGCGAGGTCGAGCGCGACCTGATGGGCCGTCCCGGGACACGTGCAGGCGACCGTCCCGGCGAACCGGCGCACGATCGGACGGTGAACGTGTCCGCACGCGATGCGCTCCACCTGCGGATGGCGGCGCACGATCGCGGCGAGCGCGGCGGCATCGCCGGGGCGCATCCCCATGCCGTCCATCGCGGGCATTCCGGTGACGAACGGCGGGTGGTGCATGAAGACGACGGTGGGACGGTCCGGCGCCCCGGCGAGGCGCGCGTCGAGCCACGCGAGGCGGCCGGCGTCGAGCGCCCCGCCGGTCTCGCCGGGCACCAGCGTGTCGAGGGCGACGAGCCGCAGCGGCCAGTCGTCGATCGCGTACTGGAGGAAGCCGCCGTCGCGCGGCAGATAACGATGGTCCGCGAATGCCGCGGTGAGGTTCGCGCGATCGTCGTGGTTTCCCGGGATCACGTAGACGGGCATCGCGAGACGGCCGAGTATCTCCCGCAGGTGCTCGTACTCGTCGCGGCGCCCGTGCTCCACGAGGTCGCCGGTCGCGAACAGGACGTCCGGCCGCGGGCGCAGCGCGTTCAGGTGGTCGACCGCGCGCTCGAGATGTCCGCTCATGTCGATGAGCGCCTCCATGCCACTCGACGCGGTGCTCACGTGCATGTCGGTGATCTGCGCGATCAGCATGCCGTTTCCATACCTGGGAGCGGCGTCCTACGGCCAGGATCCGGTGTGTTCGCCCGCTTTCCGTGTTGCGTTCGGCATGGGCCTGTGCGACGGCTTGCCCTCGCGCAGAGGAGGTCGCCATGAAGTTCACGTGGTTCCATCTCATGCCGTACCGCTGGCTGCCGGACGACTTCCGCGAGCGGTATCACGGCGTCTGGGTCGATCTGCCGAACCGGCTCTACGACCCGATCCGCGGCCACCAGCTCTACAACGAGTATCTCGACATGCTCGAGTACGCCGACGAGGTCGGCTTCGACGCGGTCGGCGTGAACGAGCATCATCAGAACGCGTACGGCATGATGCCGTCGCCGAACTTGATGGCCGCCGCGCTCGCGCGTCGCTGCGAACGGGCGAGCCTGATGGTCCTCGGCAACTCGATCGCGCTCTATAATCCGCCCGTCCGGGTCGCCGAGGAGTTCGCGATGCTCGACGTGATCTCGGGCGGACGTCTGATCGCCGGCTTCCCCGTCGGCACGTCGATGGATACGAACTACTGCTACGGCGAGAACCCGGCGACGCTCCGGGAGAAGTACCGCGAGGCGCACGATCTGATCATCAAGTCGTGGGCCGAATCCGAGCCGTTCGCGTGGAACGGAAAGTACACGAAGCTCCGCTACGTGAACCTCTGGCCGAAGCCGATCCAGAAGCCGCACCCGCCGATCTGGATCCCCGGCCTCGGCTCGCTCGAGACCTGGGACTTCTGCGCCGACCACGGCTACAACTACAGCTACCTCTCCTTCAGCGGCTACAAGCGCGCCCAAAAGATGATGGATGGCTACTGGGAGCGCCTCGCCGGCCGCGGGATCGACCAGAACCCGTACAGCGCCGCGTTCTTCCAGCAGGTCTGCATCAGCGACACGGACGCCGCGTGCGAGCGCGAGTGGTGGCCGCACGTCGACTACTTCTTCAACAAGTGCCTGCACCTCTACCCGGGGATGGCGGGCGCGCCGGGCTACATGAGCGAGGCGTCCATGCGCGCCGGCATCGTCGCGCAGGTCGGGAACACCAGCGGGAACTTCGGCAAGGACAAGAGCTGGAAGGAGCTCTGCGAGCAGCGCTACATCGTCGCCGGCTCGCCGGCGACCGTGCGCCAGCAGCTCGAGGAGCTCGGCCGCTCGCTCCGCGTCGGCCACCTCGCCGTCGGCGTCCACATCGGCTCGTCGCCGATCGAGCTGACGAACCGCTCGACGTATCTCTTCGCGACGAAGGTCATCCCGGAGCTCCGGTCGATCTGGGCGGAGCACGAGGATCGCTGGTCGCCGAAGCCGCTCCCCGCGGCCGAGCGCGCCGTGCCCGGAAGCCAGAGCGAGGCTGCGCGGCGAACGGCCGAACGCCCGGCCGCGGCATGACGGCCGACACCGCGGAATCGCGCGTCGTCGCGCTCGGCGCGGATCGTCCGACGATCGAAGTTCTCGAGGCCGGCAGCGGTGATCCGCTGCTGTTCCTCCACGGCGCGGGCGGCATTCCGACGTGGGAAGGCGTCCTGCCGCTGCTCGCCCGTCACTACCACGTCTATGCGCCGCTCCTCCCTGGTTTCGGCCGCTCGACGGGTCTCGAGCTGCTCGACGATCACTGGGACCTCTTCCTCCACGGCTTCGACGTGATGGAGGCGCTCGGCCTCGAGCGCCCCTACGTCGTCGGTGAGTCGATGGGCGCGTGGATCGCCGCCGAGATGGCGGCGCTCCGTCCGAAGGACATCGGCCGTCTCGCGCTCGCGGCGCCGGTCGGCCTCTGGCGCGACGAGGCGCCGATCGCCGACATGTTCGGGATGATGACCGACGAGCTCGTCCCGTACCTCTTCCACGACCCGAACTGCTCCGCCGCGCAGCGGATGCGCGGCGTCTCGGCGCTCTTCAGCGAGAAGGACGACCGGACCGACGAGCAGGTCGAGTTCCTGCTGACGCTCGCGCGTGGCGTTCGCACCGCGGCCAAGTTCCTCTTCCCCATCCCGGAGCGCGGCCTCGAGAAGCGGCTCTGGCGGATCAAGGCGCCGACGCTCGTCGTCTGGGGTGCGAGCGACCGCTTCGCGCAGCCGCTCTACGCGCGGATCTTCGGGGAGAAGATCGCGGGGGCGCGCGTCGAGATGATCCAGAAGGCGGGGCATCTGATCGGGCTCGAGCGGCCGGAGGAATACGCCGAGGCGGTGGTCCGGTGGGGGCGCAACCGGACCTGAGCCTCCGCGAGCCGGCGATCAGCGCCGTCACGCGTCCGACTACGGGCAACCCCTTCTGCCGTCGCCTTCTCGATCCTGAAGCTCGTGGCGTCGTTCGCGCCGCGGACGATCTACGCCGCGACACGGCCGGGCGTCTTCCGCCTCGTCGAGCCGTAGCCGGCGTCATCGCCTCAGCGCACCTCAACGCGCTTTGGTGCTCCGGGACCACCGGAGGTTTCGCTCCTTGACTACCGTCCGCGCGAAAGGGACGGAACGCGCGCATGCCGCGCGCCATCGTCGTGGGAGCGTCGGACGGGATCGGGCTCGTCGTGGCGCAGAAGCTCGTCGACGCGAGTTGGGACGTGCTCTCCGTTTCTCGTCGGGCATCACCGATCGAGCACGCGCGTCACCGCACGGCGGTGCTCGACGTGCGCGACCCCGGCTACCGTCGGGCGCTGTCGACGTTCGTCGAGGCGGACGGCCCGCTCGACGTCTGCATCTACTGCGCGGGCATCGGTGACGTACTCGATCCGGCGACCATGCAGCCGGAGCACGACGTGTTCGCGGTGAACCTCCTCGGCGCGGTCGCGACGGGCGAGGTCGTGCTGTCACGCATGGTCGCAGCGAAGCGCGGCCAGTTCATCGCGCTCTCGAGCCTCGCCGACGTGCTGATCTCGGACGAGACCCCGAGCTACGCGGCGTCCAAGGCGGGGCTCTCGACGTGGCTCTCGGGTCTGGCGCTCGCGCTCCGGCCTCACGGCGTCACCGTCACCAACGTGCGCTTCGGCTTCGTCGACACGAAGATGGCGAAGGCGACGTCGAGGCCGTTCATGATGTCCGCCGATCGTGCCGCCGACTACGTCCTCCGCGCGATCGAGGCGCGACCCGTTCGACTCTCCCGCCCGCTTCCGATGGTGTTCCTCGTCGGTCTCTTCGCGCGCCTGTTACGGATCCGACTGCTGTTCACCGGCTGAGCCTCAGCCGAAGTGCCGCCGTAATACGGCGTGCCGATGCGCGAACACGCGGCGAATGAACCAGGCCACGAGGGGCCCGGCGAAGCGCGGCTCGAAAGTCAGCCGGTCGGTGAGGGTGGTGCGATCGCGGTCCCCCGCGAGGGTCCGCTCGTGGCGCCAGAGGCGCATGCTGAGCATCGGGGACTGCTCGACGAAGCCAGTGCCGTCGTCGAGGCGGAGCAGCGTCAGGTCGGTCCGATCGACGGGCAGGACGCCGAAGAGGAGCACCCAGCTGCGGAAGAGCGGCGCTCCGGGCGCCGGATGGACGTCTTGGATGTTCCTCACGTCGCGCGGGGTCGTCATCTTGAGGATGGGCCAGAACTCGCGTGAGATACCCTCGACCGAGGTGAGCCAGGACCAGACCCGGGCCCTCGGAGCGCGGAGAGTCGAGGTGAAGGCGAGCGTCCGTGTCCGGGTCGTCACGCGTAGGTCAGCGGCTCACCCGCCGTCGCCACCTTTCGCGGCCGCTTCATCTTCCGCGCTCCGTCCCTGCGTTCCGTTCCGCGGTCGACACCATCGATACGTTGTGCGGCAAGCGGGTGACCGGTCGTTACCCCGGACGCTACGCCCGCTCGACCGTGAGCAGTGCGACGGGTTCCGGGAAGCCCTTCAGCATGCGCCTCCCCGCCGGCTCGAAGCGGAACCGCCCCACCCCCGCCTCGCCCGCGACCGCCGGCGTGATGAGGAGCTCGCCCGGCACCGCGAGCTCGGCGACGCGCGAGGCCAGGTTCACGACCGGCCCGTAGTAGTCGCCGCCGCGGACGACCAGGTCTCCGGTTGCGAGCGCGCCCCGCGGCGTGACGGACTGCTCGCCGGCGAAGCGCTCGAACAGTGCCAGGCCGACGTCGCACGCCGCGCCCGCGTCGAGCGTGACGAACATCACCTCGTCGCCGATGAGCTTCACGAGACGGCCGCCGCGCGCCGTCACGACGTCGTAGGCCGTCTCCTCGAAGTGCTCGACCATCGCGGCCAGCTCGTGCGCGGAGAGCTGGGCCGACAAAGTCGTGAATCCCACCAGGTCGACGAACCCGATCGTCATGTGGGCGGTGTCGACCGATCGCCCCATTCCGAGCCGGCGGAAGCGACCGATCGCCTCCTCCATGTGCGAGCGGAAGACCTGCTGGATCATGATCTGCACGGCCCCGATCGCATCGACCGCGCGGGCGCTCGCCTCGGCGAGCGCCCGCTCCGTCGTACCGTCGCGTCGCATCGGGCCCTCGACGGTCACGTAGAAGAGCGACACGCCGGCTTCCGCCATGCGCGCGAGCGACGCGCCGACGATCCGGAAGAAGCGGAGCAGCGGGGCCTCGCCAAATAGCGCCACGCCGCCTCGGAACAGCCGGAACGTCTCGAGGATCTCCTCCGTGAACAGACGCCGGCCGGGCGAAAGCGGCAGCCCGAAGGCGCGGCTCACCTCTTCCACCTGCTCCGGCGAGAGCCCCGTGCGCTCCGCGACCTCCACGACCGTGTAGCGGGGCCCGGTCTCGAGCGCGAGGTCGCCGGCGAGCGCCTGCAGCGTCCCGGCACGTGCCGCTCGCACCATCCGATCGATGGTCGCGCCGCGCGACGCGAGCCATTCGAGCAGCTCGAGCCGCTCGGCCGCGTTCGGCGCGCGGGGATCGTAGAGGCCGGCCGCTTCCAGAGCGGCGGCGTCGATCGCGGGCGGACGCGCGCGCCGTTCGTGGTCGGTCACGGCGACGCCGGCCCGAGAACCGCCCGTCCCGTCACGTGCCTGCGATCCGCCGTCGTCCCCCATCGATGCTCGACCGAAGAGAACCACGGTTCCGCCCGGCTGGGAACCCGGCCCAACGGTGGTGGCGGTCACACGTTCAGACCGGCTTTTCACGCCGAGGCTCGCCGCCCGAGGCGGCCGAGAGCAGCGAGACGGAAAGCGGCGACACGACGCTGACGTCGAAGGGGAATGAGATCTCGATCTCCTCCGTCAGCAGCGCGGCACGAATCGCGTAGTGGAGACTGCTCAGGACCCGCTCCTGGCGGCGCGGGTCGTCGATCCAGACCAGGACCTCGAAGTCGAGCGACGACCTTCCGAACTGCAGAAACCGCACCTCGGGCGGGGGGTCCTGCAGGACGGCGGCGAAACCGCGCGCGACCTCCAGGAGCACCCGGCTCAGCCGCTCGACGTCCGCGCTGTGCGCGACGCCGATCGGGATGCGCAGCCGGAGCTTCGGGTCTCCGTGCGACCAGTTCACGACCCGTCCCGACACGAACTCGGAATTCGGGACGATGATCGAGATGTTGTCGGTCGTCACGACCTCGGTCGAGCGCAGGCTGATCGCCCGCACGAACCCGTTGATGTCACCCACGGTCACCCGGTCGCCGACCGTGATCGGACGCTCGATCAGCAGGATGACCCCGGAGATGAGATTGCTGGCCACGGTCTGCAGACCGAAGCCGATCCCGACGCTCAGGAGGCCGGCCACGACCGCGAGCCCCGTCAGGTCGACGTGCACGATCTTCAATGCGAGGAGCAGCGCCGCGGCGAGGACGGCGTAATGGACGAAGCGGAGGATCGAGAACTCGAGTCCTGCGTCGACGTGTAGCCGCGGCAGGAGCCGGCGCCGGAGGCTCGCCTGGACCCAGCGCGAAACCCAGAAGGCGGCCCCAACGATCGCCGCCGCCACGACGAGCGTGGTCACGGTGATGGGATGGTCCCGGGTTTCGATGATCGGGTACGTGAGCACCTTGCCGATGACGTCCGAGAGCCGGCTCAGGCTTTGAGCGAGCGACATCGTTCCCTCCCCTTTCAGCCGAGGCGGTGCGCCCCCAGCTTCCGCCACAAGGTCGAACGGCTCATGCCGAGCTCCGCCGCGGCGGCGGCCTTCCGCCCCCGATGCTTCGCCAGCGCTCCGAGGATGCGCTGTCGTTCGGCATCGACCAACGACACGCCACCGCCTCCGGGAGGCGGCTCGCCGCGAATCTCGGGCGTGAGGTCACCGACGTCGAAGATCTCCCCCTCCCCCACGACGAAGGCGTATTCGACCGCGCTCCGGAGCTGACGCACGTTGCCAGGCCAGGGGTAGCTCCGGATCGCTTCGAGCGCCGCCCGCGTGACCCCCTCGATCTGCCGCAGGCCCTCGGCGTTGAGCTCGTCGATGAAGTGCCAGAAGAGGGCCTCGACGTCCCCGTGGCGCTGTCGCAGCGGCGGCAGGAAGAGCGGCACCACCTGCATCCGGTAGCTCAGGTCCTCCCGGAACCGTCCTTCCGCGACTTCACGGCGGAGAGCCTTGTTCGTCGCCGAGATCACGCGCACGTCCACGGTGATCGGCTGGGTGCCCCCGACGGGGATGAACGTCTTCTCCTGCATGATGCGAAGAAGCTTCCCCTGCAGATCGAGGGGGATCTCTGCGACCTCGTCCAGGAACAGCGTGCCCTTGTTCGCGAGCGCGAAGAGCCCGGCACGGTCTCGCACCGCCCCGGTGAACGCACCGCGGACGTGCCCGAAGAGCTCGGACTCGAGTAGCGTGGGGGAGAACGTCGCGCAGCTGACCGCGTAGAAAGGCGCTTTTCGCCGCGGGCTTTCCGCATGGATCGCCCGCGCCGCGAGCTCCTTTCCCGTCCCCGTCTCACCGCCGACCAGGACGGTGCAATGGGCGCGTGCAACGCGCCGCAGCATCGTGAACAGGGGCCCCATCGACGCGGCCTGAGTGTAGATGCCGTGAAAACTTCCTAGCCGAAGATCGCTCGGACGTCGCAATATGTTGCTACCCATGACGCGACTATCTGCAACGCATATCGCGGAAACGCTATGGGAGCAAGGCGTTTTTCGCGCGTCGACGCGAAGGCACCGTGCTTGCACAGGGTAGCGTGTCCGCGACCGTCTCCGCCCGGACGTCGGGGGTCTCGCTCACGACGACGATCGACCCGGGCCGGACGCCGGCAGGTGAACGATGCTCAGGCCTTTAGGTGACGAGTCCCCCATGAACCCGAACTCGACGAGGAAGCACCCGAGCATCCGGCGCGATCCGCCCTCCACGACCCAGCTGCGAAGCATCCTCGAGCGTCTGGCGAGGAGCGGCTCGGCTGAAGGCGCGCCGCCACGCGAGGAGGGGCCCGTCGAGAGCCAGGTGCGGCGGATCGTCGCAGACCATCTCGGCATCGGTCCGGAGGAGCTGACGCCCGACGTCTCGATCACCGACGATCTCGCGGCCGATTCGCTCGACCTCCTCGAGCTGGGGCTCGCCGTCGAGGCAGAGCTCGGCGTCAGCGTGCCGGACACGATGCTCGAGGACGTCCGCACGTACCAGGACCTGGTCGATCTGGTTCGGCTCCTCGGGCGCCACGCCACGGCGGCGCGCCGCATGGCGACGCTTCAGCCGGCGTTCGTGTGGGTCCGCATCATCCCGGTGCCCTCGAAGTCGAGTGGCACCCTCGAACGGGTCGGCTACCTCACTCCGTATACCGCGCAAGTGATCACGCAGGAGATCCTGCGCGCGGGCCCGGGCGTCTGTCTCGAGCTGATCGCGACCTCGGGCGCGAGCGAGTCGGCGATGGGGCAGCTCCGGGAGGACTTCGCGTGGCTCGCGCGCCGCGGCATTCGCGTCGTCATCCGGCGAAACGATCGGACGAGCTACCAGTATCCCGACGCGGCCGCATGATGGACGAGGGTTCGATCGGCGGACACGGCAGCGGCCGCGGGGCCCCGAGGAGGCAGTTCGCTCCTCGGGGCCCTCCGCGGTTCTCACCGGTGCTGCGGGAAGTTTCCCACCACCAGCGCGGCGATCTTCCGGCCGTTGTTCAGGCTCTCCCGAGGGCTACACGTCGCCCAGCGCGCGGGGCGGCTCGACCTCGCGGAGGCTCGTGGTCGCGAACACGAGCAGCGTGTCGCCGGCGTCGAGGAATCGCGTTTCGACGAAGCGGAACCGCCCGCGTGACTTCACGAGCGCGCTCTCGATGACGAAGCGCGGCCCGACGACCGGCTCGAAGTAGTCGACGCGGATGTTCGTGGTCGCGAGCCAGCGGGCGCCGCGCGCGGCGACGTCCTGGCCGGCGAGGACCGTGAACAGCGCCACGAGGTCGACGTATGCGGGCGTGAAGCCGCCGAAGAGCTGCCCGCGAGGATTCCTCACGCGATCCGGGAGGTGCGCGTCGATGCGGAGGAAGCCGACCCTGCGCTCGAGCACCGTCCACTCATACGCTTCGAGAAAATCGCCGGCCGGATGGCCGCGGCCGATGACACGGCGCGGGTCGGTCGTCGTCCAGGGACGGTCCGTCGGCATGCCGGACCGTAGCCGCGCGCCGCGCGCGGGTCCAGGGGACTCGGTCACACTGCGCGCGGCTCGAAGCGCACCCGGAGCCGCGTCGGACCGTGCACGTGGAACGCGCGGCGCGGCTCCCATGGCGCGTCGTCGCCGAGCGCGAGTGCCGTCACGCGGTCGAGCAATGCGGCGAGCGCGACCCGCCCTTCCAGCCGGGCGAGCGGCGCGCCGATGCAGAAGTGGATCCCATGACCGAAGGCGAGATGCGGATTCGGATCGCGCGTCAGGTCGAACCGTCCCGGCTCGCGGAAAACGGCCGGGTCGCGGTTCGCCGCGCCGATCATCGCGAGGACGAGCTTCCCCGCCGGGATCTCGACATCGTGCAACCGCACGTCGCGCCGTGTCTGACGGAACATCGCCTGCACGGGCGACCGGTAACGAAGGATCTCCTCGATCGCTGACGGCAGCAGCGCGGGGTCGGCGCGCAATCGTGCGAGTGCGTCCGCAAGCTCGAGGAAGCAGACGACGGCGTTGCCGATCAGGTTCGTCGTCGTCTCGCTGCCGGCGACGAGCAGCAGCTGGAAGAAGCGGAGGACCTCCTCGTTCGTCAGCCCCTCGCCGTCGACCTCGGCGTGGACGAGACGGGTGAGCAGGTCCTCGCGCGGCACGCGACGTCGCGCGGCGATGAGGTCCACGAGGTAGCTCCGCATCTCCTCCGTCGCGGCGCGGAAGGCGGCGACCGCGCGCTGTGCTTCCTCCCCCGGCTGGGCGATCGTGTCGCTCAGGCGCAGGACCGCGTCGCTCCAGCGCCGGAACTGCGCGCGGTCCTCCGGCGGGATCCCGATCATCTCCGCGATGACTGTGAGCGGCAGCGGCACGGCGAGATCGGCCGCGACGTCCATCTCTCCGCGCACGACCACGCGGTCGAGCAGCTCGCGCACGATCTGGGCGATGCGCGTCTCGAGACCGGCGACGACGCGCGGGGTGAACGCCCGCGTGACGAGCGCGCGGAGCTTCGTGTGCTGCGGCGGGTCGAAGAAGATGAGCCAGTCGAGCGGTTGCCCGCCGGGCGGCGCCGCCCGCGAGCTGAACGCGTCGTGGTCCATCAGCACGCGCTTCACCCCGTCGTAGTCGAAGACCATCCAGAGGTCGGCTCGCGGGTCGTGGACGACCGGGGTGCCGGCGCGGATCTGCTCGTACAGCGGATACGGATTCCGGAGGACGTCGTCGGAGAGGCGGTCGAACACGAATCGTGCCGAATACGTCCCACCTCGAACCGGGGTCAAGGAGGGTTCGAGCTCACCAGGCCCAGAACGGTCCGTCCGCGAAGTCCCAAAGAAGAAACGACCCGAGGAGCCAGTCGTAGGGACGCGTCCCGGCAACCGGAAATTGCGCGCCGAGGCCGACGGCGACGTGGCCGCGGCGGCTGAGCGGCAGATAGACCGTCGGGCCGAGGACCGTCGCGTCGTGCCCCACGTCGTCGAGCGCCTGGGTCTGCTGGAGCTCCACGCCCGTCACGACGTCCTTCTTGTAGGAACCCCAGCGGTGCTGGAGCGCGACGCCGTAGATCATGGCGCGATCGGCGCGCGCCGTGTCCGCGGGCAGCGCCGCCGCGATCTCGGTCTGGAGGAGCAACGGGCCGAGGTCGTGCGCGGACAGGAGCTGCGGGCTCACGACGAAGGTTCCTGCGCCGACCCCGTGACGCCGATTCCCCGTCGGGACGTCGACGGCGACGCGGCCCGACACGATCGAGCGCCAGCGCTGATCCGCGACGAGCGCGTGCTTGTAGCTCACGCCGACGTCGCCGACACCGGCGACGCGGGGGCCTTCGTCGACGTCGAAGACGGCGCCGGGGACCGCGACCTCGATCTGGCCCCGGGCGCCGAGCCGCTTTTCGACCGCGGTCTCCCAGCCAGCCGCCCGGCCATGACACGCCGACTCGTAGTCGAGCCCGAGCACGGCCTCGTCCTCGGGGTACGCCTTCTCGATGAACACGGGGCGCGGCAGGTTGAGATCGCCGATCGGGTATCCTGAGCTGGTGCAGAAACCGCGGACGTAGGCGACGACGGCACGGATCTCGGCATCGTCGAGGATGTCGCCGAACGCCGGCATCACGTCCGAAAGCCCCAAGAACGGGCCGCCATGGCGCACGAGGCCGACCCAGTTCGCCGTCGACTCCGCGGTCGCCGTGACGCAGTCGGTGAAGTCCGGGAGCGGCACGGTGATCCCGCTTCCTGCCGATGCACCGCGTCCGTCGGCGCCGTGGCAGCTGGCGCACGCGTCGCGATAGATCTCGTCGCCGGAAAGGGCGAGCGCGACCGTTCGAGACGCTAGGACGAGCGCGACGGCGACCGCCGCGATCAGGCGAGCACGGTTTTCCGGAATGCCGGGCGCTCCTCGAGGCGCGCGAGGTACGCGGTGACGTTCGGGTACCGGTCGTCGAGCAGGCCGAACCACTTCGCACAGATCACCGTGAACCCCATCATGATGTCCGCGCCCGAGAGCTCGCTCCCGAGGAGGTACAGTTTCCCCGCGAGCGCACGCTCGAGCACGTCGAGCGCGGCGAGCGCCCAGCTCCGGTAGTCGGCCATCGCGCCGGGCACCTGGTCCGCGTCCCGCTTGAACATCGCGTGCCAGGCGATGTTCCCGAGCGGCGGGAAGGCGGTCGCCTCGGCGAAGTGCACCCACTGCAGGAACTCGGCGCGTTGCGCCGCGCCCGGAGGCGGGGCGAGACGTCCCTCCCCGTAGCGTTCGAGGACGTACTCGAGAATCGCGCCCGACTCGAACATCACGACGTCGCCGTCCTCGATCGCGGGGAACTTGCCGAACGGGACCCGCTGGGCGAATGGCGTCGCGGGCGGAACGAAGTCGACGACCTGGAGCCGGTACGGGACGCCGAGCTCCTCGAGCAACCAGTGGATCCGGACCGACCGCGAGCGCGGAGCATGATAGAGCGTGATCACCGGCTACTGACCCTTCGCCGCCCGCTTCGTCTTCTTCGCGCCCGACTTCGCGTTCCGCTTCGTCTCGGCGGCGTTCGCCTTCCACGTCCGCTTCGCCGCCGAGGGACCGCCGGTGAAGAACGCCTTCGCGGAGCGGCCGAACGTCACCGCGCCGTCCCGCGCGGCGTGGCCGCCGGTCTTGGCGCCTTCCTTGACCGTCTCCTTCACGTCCGTGTCGCCGGCCGACGCGCCGTCGAGCCCGAGCGCCACCGCGAACACCACCGCCATCAACGTCCGCATCACGCCTCCGGGGGATCCGCCGGGACGCGCGGGTAGCCTTCCGGGCGCACGTAGCGCGGCGTCCGTCCCGGCGGCACGGGGACGCGGTCGCGCTGCTTCTTCGTGAGCCGGATCATCACCTTCATCGAGTTCTCGAACTCGTCCATCGGGCGCGTTTCGAGCAGCCCGCGCGATACCATGTCGTCGAACAGCGCTTCGCCGCGCTGGCTTCGGAGCACCGTGATCGTCCAGTCCATGCACGCGACTCCCCCGCACGAGATGTCGGCGAGCTCGCCGGTGAAGTCGCCGCAGTGGTGGCACTCGACGCGGGCGTACTCCTGCGCCCGGTGGAGCACCATTTCGACCACCGCGCCGTCCTTCTTGTAGACGAGCACCTTCCCCTTCACGTTGAACTTCTTCACCTCGGTCAGCGGAATGCCCATCTCGTTCTGGATCTTCTGCACCATGAGACCTTCGTAGGTGAACACCTCGGTGCAGAGGAGGCCGATCGTGAAGGCGACGTTCTCGCCGAAGCCCTTCAGGAACTTCGTCTGCCGCTCGATGTGCTTCTCCTTCTTCCGCCCGTTGTCGAGGAACGACGGGTCGGCGAGCTGGATCTTGCGGGTCGGCGTGATCTGACACGGGACGCCGACGAAGCAGACCTTCTGGAGTCCCATCTGCTGGGCGTCGGCGAGCGCCAGGTTGTTCGGGCAGTACGTGTACCACGAGCTCGCGCTCGCGACCGCGGCGTCGATGGTGGTCACGACCTTCGGCTTCGGCGCGGCCGGCATGCTCTCGTCGGCGGCGGAGACGACGGCGCCGTCGAACAGGCCCTCGCGGAGCCCGTGACAGAGGATCGCCGTGACGACGCCGCCGTCCTGGCAGCGCGCCAGGATCTCCGGATCCTTGCAGCGCGCGGCGACGATCCGGCGGTAGCGCCCGAAGATCCCCTCGTACACCCCGGGTTCCACCGGCAGCACCTGATCGCGCATGTCGAACTCGCGAATGCCGAGGCGCGGGCACACCTGCGCGCAGACGTCGCACCCGATGCCCTCGCTGATGCCGCAGAAGTCGAACGCCGCGGTCGCCTTCGCGACCTGCTTCGGCTTCCCGTCGACGTAGTCGATCACGTTGTGCGGGCAGACGAGAACGCACGTCCCACACTCGCAGCAGCTCCCGTACGCGACCACCTCGTTCATCATCTGCTTGAAGCTCGGGTGCGCGACCATTGCCGCCGACACTAGCCGCCGCTGTTTCATCGAGTCAAATTGCAGGGCGGGGCATCGCGGCGACCGGGGTCTCGTGCGAGCGTGATGCCGCGGGGTTTGCCGCGGCTCGCGACGGCGTGCTACCGGCTGCTCTCCACCCCGAAGGAGGTCCGATGGCGACTCGTCGTGGATCCCGAATCGTGCTCGTCGCACTCCTCACGCTCGCCGCCGCCGCCCGCGCCGACGAGACGTGCATGTCGCCCTACATGCCGAAGATCACCGGGCAGGAGGACTGGGTCTACGTCTGGACGCTCGGTGCCGACGGCGTCGGCGACGGGCAGGACAAGCTCGTCACGATCGGCGCCAACCCGAAGGACGGGAAGACGTACGGCAAGGTGGTCTCCTCGGTCTCCGTCGGTGGACGTCACGAGGCGCATCACGGCGGCTTCACCGACGACCGCCGCTACTTCTGGGCCGGCGGCCTCGACGACAGCCTGATCTACGTGTTCGACCTGTCGACCGATCCGAGCGCGCCGAAGCTCACACGCACGATCGACTCGTTCGCCAAGGACAGCGGCGGGGTCGTCGGCCCGCACACGTTCTACGCGTTGCCCGGACGCATGCTCATCACCGGCCTCTCGAACGACAAGGACCACGGTGGCCGGACGGCCCTCGTGCAGTACGCGAACGACGGCAAGTTCATCGAGACCGTCTGGCTGCCCGACGACGCGCAGTACGGCTACGACGTCCGCGTTCAGCCGCGTCTCAACCGCATGCTGACGTCGTCGTTCACGGGCTGGGACAACTACATGCGCGACTTCGGCTCGCTCGTGGCCGACGCCGAGGCGATGAAACACTTCGGGAGCACCATGGTGGTCTGGGACTTCCACGCGCGGAAGCCGATCCAGACGCTCGCGGTCCCGGGTGCGCCGCTCGAGATCCGGTGGGCGCTCCAACCGCGGCACAACTACGCGTTCACGACGACCGCGCTCAGCGCGAAGATCTGGCTCGTCGAGCAGGAGGCCGACGGCCGCTTCAAGGCGAGCATCGTCGGCGACGTGGGGGATCCGAAGAAGCCGCCGCTCCCGGTCGACATCAGTCTCTCCGCGGACGACCGTTTTCTCTTCGTCGACAGCTTCATGGACGGCACGTGCCGGATCTACGACGTGAGCGACCCGCATCATCCGAAGCCGGTCCACGAGCAGAAGATCGGCGCGCAGGTGAACATGGTCTCCGAGACGTGGGATGGCGCGCGTGTCTACTTCACGTCGTCGCTGCTGTCCAAATGGGACAAGGGCGGAAAGGACAACGAGCAGTTCCTCAAGGCGTACGGCTGGAACGGAAAGAAGCTGACGCCGCTCTTCGCGGTCGACTTCACGAAGGAAGGGCTCGGGCGGCCGCACATCATGCACTTCGGGCAGCGGCAGTTCTACGAGAACCAGATCTTCGCCGACGGCGGGGCGCGGCTCGCGTCCGGGCGGTGATCCGGGCGCTCGCGCTCCTCGCGGCGACGCTCATCGCCGTCGGCGTCGCGCGTGCGGCCGACGACCCGCCGCACCCGGAGCGGCTGCGCGCCGCCGACCGCGGCGACCTCGGCTACACGTACGGCGTAGGTGCCTTCGTGCCGGAGTATGCGCCACCGGCGGTCGGGAGCTATACGCTGCCGGTGGTCGGGACGATCAGTGACCATCCGGTGCTCGATGCGGATGGCCACGAGACCACGCTGCTCGCCCGGAAACGTTCGCGGGTCGCCGTGGTGGCGTTCGTCTACACGACGTGCGTCGAGGCGGCGGGCTGTCCGCTGAGCTTCGCCGTGCTCGACCGGATCGACCGCGACCTCGCCGCCGACGCGAAGCTGGCGCGGGACGTCGTGCTGATGACCGTCAGCTTCGACCCGGAACGCGACACGCCGACACGGATGGCGGTCGTGCAGCGCTTCCACGCGCCGAAGACCGACTGGGCGTTCCTCACGACGACCGGCGAGTCCGCGCTCGTGCCGCTGCTCGGCGATTTCGGGCAGCCGGTCGCGAAGCTGCGATTTCCCGACGGGACGTGGAGCGGCCTCTACCGTCACGTTCTGAAGGTGTTCCTGCTCGATCGCGAAAATCGCGTCCGGAACGTCTACAGCGCCGGGTTCCTGAACCCCGAGCTCGTTCTGAACGACGTCCGGACGGTCCTGTCGGACGGCCGCTGACTCCGCGCCGGGCTTCCGGCGCCAGGGGATGGCCCGGTGTATGTGACAACGTCCTCGCCGCCGCCAAGGAGGAGTTCCAGCGCCCGGCGCTGGCGCTCTTCTTGGTCGGCGCTCGACGCGGGGCTCACGATCGGCTTCAGCTTCCTGGCGAGCGCGTACCTGAGCACGCTCGTCTCCGAGACCGTCCGCCCCGCGGCCAGGCGGCGGGCTACCCGCTCGGGTTCATCTTCATCGTGCTCGCACAGAGCCAGCTCTTCACGGAGAACACTCGGTCGCGGGCGCGGCGGAGGCCTTCTACCGTGCCGCGACCGGCGGGGCGTCGTGGCCCGACATGCTCGGTGCATTCCTCGCGCCCGCGATCCTCGGCAACATCGTCGGCGGCGTCGGGATCGTCGCCCTGCTCGACCAGGGCCAGATCGCGGCGATGGAACGTCGCTAGGAGCGTCTACCAGACGCCCGGCACGAGGCGGTGGCGCACTTTCCGGGCGTACGCCGCGTAGCCGTTCAGGTGCGCGCGCAACGTACAGTCCTCGGCGACGGTGCGTCGCACGACCAACGCCACGAGCACCCCGCCGATGATCGTCGCGAGCCAGGACCCGAGTGCGAGCCCGGTACCGACGAGCAGGAACGGCGACGCCGCGTAGGCGGGATGACGGACGTAACGGTAGGGCCCGTCGGCGACGACACGATGGCCGCGATCGGTCTGGATGCGGATCACGGAGGAGAAGAACGGATTCGCAACCATCGCCCAGCATGCGACGGTGAGCCCGCCCACCACGGAGAGCAATCCGGCGATCTGCACCGTGACGGGAACGGCGTCGCTCCAGTGGAATCGTCCGACGTCGAGGCCCGCGATCACGAACTGGCTCGCACTGACGGGAAGGAAGATGAGCGTGAACGGCAAATCCTCCGCGCCGGGTCCGGGCATCAGCCGTTCGCGTATCAGGTCCGGCTCCACGAGCCAGGGCACGACGAGCGCGCTCGCCAGGCAGGTGCCGAGGTATGCCCAGAAGAACGGGAGGGCCCACCGCCCGGCGCAGCCGAACAACACGCTCGCGATCACGGCGGTGGCGGCAACGCCGACGATCATGCCGAGTGCTCTCACCGGTCGCCGTCTGCACGACAATCCCTCCGGGCGTCAAGCGACGTCGTGGTGCGCCCGGCGAGCATGCTCGAGTGCGCCCCGTTACACAGCGAACCGGCGCGCACCATTTCTCCGGGTCGGCTATCGGTCGCGTGGATTTCGACCTCTGATAGCGGAGGCTCGGATCAGGAACTCGCTCGCTCGTCACCCAGACGCGACACCAAGCCTTGAAGGACATGCGCTTGGCGTTGCAGTCGAGCTTTGAACGCATGGTCGTCGGTATGATTGATCTCACGACGAAGCTCGTCCACGTAGTGCACGAGTGCCTGGCTGAGCATCTCGAATTCTTCATCACTCAACGTGAGCGTCATTGTGCTCTCTCCCTTTGTCCAGCCTCCCGCGTCTCCGCTTCCACATCTGACCGACGTGTTGCCAGCTTTCATCTCGACGCACTAGCGAACAGATTTAACCTCGTCCGTCGCCGACGACGTCCCAACCGCGTGGCGGATTCCCCCGGCTGCCACCGTCGCCGTGCGGACGGGCCCGGCTGACGTTCATGCTCCGTCCCTTCATGTCGGCGCCATCCAGCCCTTGAATCGCCGCCACCGCGTGCGCCTGCCACGGCATCTCGATGAAGCCAACGTTCTCCGATCTGCCATTCGACCTGTCCGTCACGATGTCCGCGGAACTCACCGGGCCGTATGCCGCAAAGGCCTCACGGAGATCGCTCTGCGTCACTTCGAACGACAGATTGCCGACGAATACCCTCGTCATTGTTGCGCTCCTTGTCGCCGCGTCCCGGCGGCTCAGTCATAGAGCCCTTGGAGCGGGACCAAGCCCTGCTCGACGGCGAATCGCCGCTTGAGGACGATGATCCCTACATCGCCCGCGCACGCGACAGTGCTGCCACGCTGGAGCTGGCTCGGGGCAATCCAACGGTGCTGATTCCCCAGGCGGCAGAGCAGCTCCGCCTCTGTTTGCCGCATCACGGTCACGCCCCGAATCTCGATCGTGTCCTCATACCCCATGGCGGTCCCCTTTCGGAGTCCGCGCCGAGCACACGTGGCAAAGGGGGAGCACCCTGCCGTCGTCGCGCTGCGGGGCTGAGAACGGGCTCGATGGCAGTGTGGTCCCAATCAGGTCTCCGGTCAACCGAACCCACCGCCCGTGGTGTCCGGGAACGCGCCTCAGCCCCCGCTCGCGATGTAGTTCTCGAGCTGTGAGATGTGGAATTCCTTCTCCGAGATTACCGCCTTCACCACGTCTCCGATCGAGAGGATGCCCGCCAGCTTGCCTTCCTCGAGGACGGGAAGGTGCCGGCAGCGCTTGGCGGTCATGAGCGCCATGCATTCCTCGATGTTCTGCTCCGGTCGGACGAACACGACGCGAGAGGTCATGACCTCGTGGACCGGCGTGTCCTTCGACGTTTTACCCTTGAGGATCACCTGCCGGGCGTAGTCACGCTCCGAGAAGATCCCGACCGGCCGGTCCCGCTCGAGTACGAGTACCGCGCCGATGTTCTTCTCGGCCATCAGCTCGAGTGCGTCGTACACGGTGGTCTCAGGCCTGACCGAGCAGACTTCGCTTCCCTTGGTCTCGAGTACGGCTCGCACGGTCTTCATGGCGACTTCCTTTCCCGTCCTCACGCCCCGACGACACGCGCCGCGGGCGGGCCGAGGCCGGTGACTTCCAGTATCTCGCGCTCATCGACTAACTCGGCCTTCCCGAGCGCGGTGGCAAGCGCGATCACCTGGTCGCCGTGCGCGGCGACCGTCATGCGGGACCGGATTTGGCCGCGGGCTTGGTCCGCCGCCTGGGATCGCGATGGCCCTCGAGGACGAGGACCTCGGCATGGTCGAGCAGCCGGTCGAGCGCGGCGCCCGCGAGCAGCGGATCGTGGAAGAGCGGCGGCCACTCCGGGAGCGCGCGGTTCGAGGTGATGATGAGGAAGGAGCTGCGCGGGATCCTCCGTCATTCAGTCCTGACCTAGGTCGACCCGGCTCGCAACGCTCCTGCACCGAGACTAACCGTCAGCGAACCGGCGTTTCCGGCTCGCCCGTGGGCCGCGCGGCAGGCGCTTCCCGAGCGGCCGCGGATCGGCAGTTGCCCGCCCGCCGTTGTGCTCCACCAGAACCGCCGCGAGCATCTCGATCGCCCGCGGGTCGAGGGCCCGGTCGTCTTTGATCAGCTGCACGCCGGAGCCGCCCGCGAGCGCGCGCACCCGGTCGGCCGCGGCGCTCGAGCACACGATGACGTCCACGCGCCGCAGCAAGCGAGCCAGCGCGGGGCTCGCGGTTGGGGCGGCCCCGACGAGTTCGATGTTGGGCAGGCCGGCGTTGGCGATGGAGTGCTCGAGGTTGTGGGCGGTCTCGACCGCGGCGGATACGATACCCACGCGCGTCCCCATCGGGAGCTGGGCCAGGCGCTGGAGCGTCTCGAGATGCGCTTCGGCCAGGAGGGCGATGACCGGGACTCCCATGCCGCGCAGGCGCCGCTCGACGGCAGGGAGATGGCAGAAGCTCGTGACCGCCGCTCCCCATCGACCCTTTGGCGTCTGGCGCCGCCGCACGGCGCCCGCCAGATCACTGATCAGAACCTTGTCGACACGGACCGGAAGCTGTTCCTCCAGTGCCCGCGCGAAGAAGTCGAGCTCCGGCGGACTGCACTCGATCAGCAGGACACCGACCGTCCCTTGGACGGCGACCGGCCGGTGTCCGGTGAGACTCAGGAGGCCCACGGACACGTCGTTGACGGTCATCCCGAGAGCCGCGGCCCGAATGACCATCTCCTGCAGGAACTTCTGGCGGTGGATGGGGGAAGAGCGGCTGGGCGGCGCCGGGGCGACGAACACCCCCTTCCCCCGCCGCACCTCTACGTAGGCGCTCCGCTTCATGTCCTCCACGACGCGCGCGACCGTGTTCGGATTGATCCCCAGGAAACCCGCCAGCGCCCGGATGCTCGGTAGCGGCTGGTCGGAGGGGAAGCGGCCCGCCTCGATCAGGTGCTTCAATTGCTCCGTCAGCTGGCGACGGATCGGGATCGGGCTCTGTTTGTCGACCTGCAGGGGGATCGGGATTCGTCCGTTCACCATGTCACCGGCGCGGGGCGTAGACGGAGGGCGCCGGTCCACGCGAGGACGCGGAGCACCGCGTAGGTCGGATCGAACTCGAACCGCCGTGCGGCAAAGTTGAGCCGGCCGGGTGCGCGATGATGGTTGTTCTGGAAGAGCTCGCCGAGCATCAGAAAGTCGAGCGGGAGCATGTTACGCGACGCGTCCCTCGTCGGGTAGTTCCGGTAGCCGTAACGGTGACCGCACCAGTTGACGATTGCACCGTGGATGGGACCCATCACCCAGTGCACCGGCAGGAGCAGAAACTGCCACCAGGCGGTCGCGAGCCAGAGATAAAGGAGCGCATACGCCGCCCCCCACCCGATCCGGACCGGCCACCGCGCGGCAAAATCGTCGAGAGCCTGCCAATCCGGATAACCCCCGAGGAACCGCGGTTCAGGCGTCGAGGTGCGGTCGACATGAGCACCGTACCGTTGCGCGGTCGCCCACATCATCGTCAGGACGTTGGCGAAGAACTTCGGCGCATGAGGATCACCGGGCTCGTCGCTGTAGGCGTGATGCTCGCGATGGAGGACCGCGTAGGCGCGCGGCGAGAGGTACGAGGAGCCCTGCACGAGGTAGGCGAACAGGTGGAACCGTCGCTCGCCGCGCGGGGTCAACGAGAACATCCGATGTGAGGCGTAGCGATGGTGAAAGCTCGACTGGACGAACGCGGCGAGGATCCAGTGGGCGGCGAGCAGGACGATGATCGTCATGCCGAGATCCTCAGAAGCCCTCGGCGCCGTGCGGCAGCGATGGAGGCGCCGCCGTCCCCTCCCCCTTCGGCTGCTCGGCCACCATCGCTTCGATCGTGAGGAGGAGCCCCGCGACCGACGCCGCATTCTGGAGGGCCGTCCGTACCACCTTGGTCGGATCGATGATGCCCGCCTTGATCAGGTCCTCGTACTCCTCGGTGGCGGCGTTGAATCCGAAGGCTCCCTTGCCCTCGCGGACCTTCTCGAGGACCACCGAGCCTTCCCGGCCCGCGTTCTGGGCGATCCAGCGTAGTGGCTCCTCAACCGCCCGCCGTACGATGTCGACGCCCGCCTGCATCTCGTCGTCGAGCTTGAGCGCGTCGAGCGCGCTCCGCGCCCGCAGCAGCGCCACGCCGCCGCCCGCCACGACTCCCTCCTCCACCGCCGCACGCGTGGCGTGCATCGCGTCTTCGACGCGTGCCTTCTTCTCCTTCATCTCGACCTCGGTCGCCGCACCAACGCGGATCACGGCGACGCCGCCCACGAGCTTGGCGAGCCGCTCCTGGAGCTTCTCGCGGTCGTAGTCCGACGTGGTCTCCTCGATTTGCGCCCGGATCTGCTTGATGCGGCCCTCGATGTCGGCCTTCTTGCCGGCGCCGTCGATCAGCGTCGTGTTGTCTTTGTCGACCACGATCCGCTTGCAGCGGCCGAGCTCCTTCAGCGTGACGCTCTCGAGCTTCATCCCCAGCTCCTCGGCGATGAGGCGGCCGCCGGAGAGGATCCCGATATCCTCGAGCATGGCCTTGCGCCGGTCGCCGAAGCCGGGCGCCTTCACCGCGCAGCAGACGAACGTGCCCCGGATCTTGTTGACGACCATCGTCGCGAGCGCGTCGCCCTCGACGTCCTCGGCGATGATGAGGAGCGGCTTCCCGGAGCGCGCCACCTGCTCGAGCAAGGGAAGCATATCCTTCATCGCCGAGATCTTCTTCTCGTGGATGAGGATGTAGGCGTCATCGAGCACCGTCTCCATGCGCTCGGGATCGGTCACGAAGTAGGGCGAGAGATAGCCGCGGTCGAACTGCATGCCCTCGACGACCTCGAGCTGCGTGTCGAGGCTCTTCGCCTCCTCTACGGTGATGACCCCCTCCCTCCCCACCTTCTCCATCGCCTGCGCGATCAAGTCGCCGATGGTGCGGTCGCCGTTGGCGGACACGATGCCCACCTGGGCGATCTCGGCCCTGCTCTTGGTCGACTTGGAGAATTTCTTCAGCTCCTCGCTGATCGCCGTGACGGCCTTGTCGATGCCACGCTTGAGGCTCATCGGGTCGTGGCCCGCCGCCACCAGCTTGGCACCCTCGGCGAAGAGGGCACGCGCCAGCACGGTGGCGGTCGTGGTGCCGTCGCCGGCCACGTCGGAGGTCTTCGAGGCGACCTCCTTCACCATCTGCGCGCCCATGTTCTCGAATTTGTCGGCGAGCTCGATTTCCTTCGCGACCGTCACACCGTCCTTGGTGATGTTGGGGGCGCCCCACGACTTCTCGAGCACCACGTTTCGTCCGCGCGGTCCCAGGGTCACCGTGACCGCATCCGCCAGGATGTTGATCCCGCGGAGCACCTTCGCCCGGGCTTGCGCGCTGAACAGTACCGATTTCGCCGCCATCGCTCGATCCTCCTATGCCTGGGGTTCAACCACTCAGCCGCGCGAACCCAGCCGGTCGCCAGCCAGCGTCGTAGCAAGAGGTACACGTCGGGAACACGCTCGGGGGCCCGTTCCCGTGGCCCACGAGCCCCCACGTCTCGCGCCGGCGCGCCTCATCGAGAGGATGGGCATGGCCAACCTCGGTCGGAATCGTTGCGCCGCAATGCGCACAGACTGTGCGAAGGAGCGGGTTACCTTCCGCCCGAAGGGCGCTGCCCTTGGTCGGCATCCTGTACTAATGCAATAGTACAGTAGAACAACGCCGTCAATGGTGTCAGGATACGGAGGAGGAGGCGAGATGGAGAACCAGCAACTGGCGATCGAAGTCGTTCGTCAGTACCTCGAGCACGAGTTCCCGGGCCGTGAGGTCGCGGATTTCAGAGACAAGGCGTACCAGGGCCACACCTTTCGGGTGGATGACGAGACGGGCACGCGGGTCGCCGGCCTGACGCTCCCGACCGCGATCGTCGACGAGCTGCATGGGGCCAATCCGACCGGGTTCCTGGACGGGCTCCGCGACATGCTCAAGCAACAGCACGTGGCGGCCGGGCTCCGGAGCGCGGGGCGGTGGAAGCGAGTCGTCCTGACCAGGGACGGATACGACGTCCTCTCAGTGTAGCGACGTCGGGGCGAGATAGAGAACTGCGATGAACGTCACGACGGAGCTGATGCGCATCGTGGAGCAAGCGCATTCGCTGGAGCGAATCCTCGACGCGGCGGCGCGCGTCATCACTGAGCGGCTGCACGTCGATGGCTGCCTCGTATATCTGCTCGACGAGCGTGGGGATCTCGTCCGAAGTGCCGCCTACGCCTCCGAATCGTCCGGGAGCAACCAACTCGCGGACGCCGAAGCGCAGCTCATCGCTGCCGAGGTGACGGCGGAGAGACGCCTCGCCACCGTTCGCGGAGAGACTGCCTCGCTCCTTGCGTCCCCCATGCTCCTCCGCGACAGCATGGTGGGCGCCGTCGTGCTGCAAAGCACCGGGCAACGTGATTTTTCGGCGGAAGACATCGAGATGCTGGCGACGACATGCGCGCAGCTCGTCGGGATCATCGAGAACGCCCGCATCATCGACGCTCTCGATCGGGGCGAGCGACCTGCTCCCCGGGCGACAGGGCGACGATTGTCCGTCGATTCGGAGGATGGAGAGCGGATCCTTCGTGGCATCGGAGTGTCGCCCGGCGTCGCCATCGGGTGTGCCGTGTTTCGCGGCGCTTACCGACTCGACCTCTCAGCACGCGAGTTGCCCGCCGGAGAGCTCGGCGCGGAACGGGCGCGCTTGCGAACCGCGATCGAGAAGACTCGCAATGACCTTTTGCGGGTTCAAGTCGCAGCGGCGCGTGAGATCGACGAGGAACACGCACTCATCTTCGCGTCGCATTTGCTCCTCCTCAACGACCCGATGCTCCTGGGGCGCATCGATCAAGAGCTCGCTCGCGGGGTGAGCGCACCACTGGCGATCGATGCCGTTCTCGACGAGTTCGAGACACGTCTGCGCCTCGTCTCAGACGCCTATATTCGGGAACGCGTCGACGATATCGACGATCTGCGTAGCCGGCTGCTCGACCACGTGCTCGATAGTGGCAGCCGCGCACACTTCGGCGCGCGCATCGTCCTGACCAGCCGCATTCCCCCGTCGTTGGTGATCGAGCTGAAGACCGAAGGGGCGCAGGCGCTGGTGACCGAGGTCGGCGGTACGACCTCGCACGGCGTGCTTCTGGCGCGGGCGATGGGGATTCCCGCGGTCACGGGGCTCGCCGACATGCTCACGTCGGTGCGGCCCGGCGACCGGCTCGTGGTCGACGGCACGACCGGCACGGTCGTCGTGCGGCCGAGCGATCATACGGTCGCGCAGTACGAGGAGCAGCGCCGGCACGCCGAGCGCGTGCGGACCGAGCACGCGAAGTTTCGCGACGTCCTCGCCCGCACCGCGGACGGTGTGCGCGTGACGTTGCACGCGAACGTCGGCGTCGCCTCGGACCTCACGGTCGCCCGAGAAAACGGCGCCGAGGGCATCGGCCTCTATCGCACCGAGTTCCCCTTCATCGTCCGTGACGCCTTCCCGACGCTGGAAGAGCAGGTACATATCTACCGCAAGGCCTACGAGATGTTTCCTTGCGGTCCCATTACCTTCCGCATTCTCGATTTGGGCGGCGACAAGTTCGTGGCCGGAGGACCAATCGCGACGGCACGAAGCGCATTCCATGGCTACCGCGCGATTCGCGTCCTCTTCGACTACCCGGACGTGTTACGCGATCAGGTACGGGCGCTCGCTCTTGCGGCCGCGGATCGTCGGCTTCGCATTCTGATCCCGATGGTCACGTCGATCGAGGAGCTCCGCCGCGCAAAAACACTCATCAACCAGGCCCTCGCCAGCATCGACGAGCCGCGCGCCCGGAGAGCACCCGAAATCGGTGCGATGATCGAAGTCCCAGCGGCGGTGGAACTCGCGGGTGACATCGCGAGGGAAGTGGACTTCCTGTCCGTCGGCACGAACGACCTGATGCAGTACACGTTGATCGTCGACCGAGAGGACTCGCGAATGGCTCCATTGTGCGACCCGTACCACCCGGCGATTCTGCGCATGATAGCCCGGGTGGCTGCCGCCGCGCGCGCCGCGGGAAAGACCGTGAGCGTATGTGGCGAGATCGCGGTGCGTCCCGATGTTGCCCTGGCGTTGATAGCGCTCGGCATCGACTCGCTCAGCGTCGTTCCCACCGCCATACCCGCGTTGAAACAGGCACTCGCCGCCGCGCGCCTCGAGGTGATGCGGGACGCGATGGGACGGATCCTGGCACTCTCCGACGCGCGGTCACTCACCGTCGCGCTTCGCGAAGCGCAGGCCGCCTGATCGTGACGACCTTCACGCTCAGGGGCGCGGCGCCGCTCTGGCGTGGAGCGCCTGCGGCTCGCGCAGGCGACAGCGACCTCCGGTCAGGTCGTGGGGTCAGTTTGCCGCGGAGGTTGATCGGGACCAGACTCCGCTGGGAGCCTGTTCCGAGCCCGCGGCCCGACGGCGGAAGGCATCGTGCTCAACCCCTATCCACGCGTTCCGTGCGGACTCCAAAGGAGGCTGCGAGCTGATGGCACACGTACCCACCCTGGAGACACGACCGGCAGAAGTTACCGCCGTGGAGCGTGACACCTGCTCGTTCTGTGGCATGAGGGACGAGCAGGTCCCGCTGCTTCCTGGTTCACGGTCCGTGAACATCTGCTCCGAGTGCCTGGACCTGTGCAACGGGATGATCGCGGAGGAGCGGGTCTGGAGAGAGGCGCTGCGGGACCTGGACGTAGGAAGGGAGCTACACAAGCAGGAGTCGTGTCTCACCTGCTCCTTCTGCGGGAAGAGCCAGGACGGGCGCAAGCTGATCGCCGGCTCGACCGTCTACATCTGCATCGAGTGCGTAAGGCGTTGCACCAACGTTCGCGAGCAGCACACAGAGCGTAGTTAGCCCCGAGAGGAAGGCGAGCTGGGGGCGATGTACTCGTCGGCCCGCTGACGAGACAGCTTGACGAGTTCCCGGGGATGGCGAACGTGGGGCGACATGACCGCCGAAGCCTTCGCCGTCGCGTTGGCGACCGAACGCACGCGGACGGCCCGGCTCTTCAACCTCTTCCGGTTCGTCGGAGTCTCGGCATTCTTCGCGCTCACGCTGCTGATGGGGGCCGTGCTCGAGAGCCCGAGCTGGGTCAACAACGACTGGATCCTCTTCGCCGCATACTGGGTCGCCTCCGGGCTGCTCCTCCGGCTTGGCGTGCGCTCCGAGGCGGTCGCCCGCTGGTCCGGCCTCAGCATCCCGCTCATGGACATGCCGGCGGTCTTCTTCCTCGTGTCGGCGACCCTCGTGAACCGCGAGAATGCCGGCTTCGTCGTCGGCGGAGCCGCCGGCCTCTACGTGCTGCTGATCATCGGTGCCATGGCGAGGCTCGACGCTCGCGAGGTGGCCGCGTCGGCAGCGGTCGCGGCGGTGCTCGACGTGGCGCTCCAGCGGCGGATCGGCATCGGCGGCGGCAGCGTTCTCTACACGGTGTTGATGATGACCCTGGCGGCCGCCGGCTGCGTGTACGTCATCCGGCGCGTCACCCGCCTGGTGGCCGACGTGTCGGAGGAGCACGGCCGCCGGGAGCGACTCGCCCGTTACTTCTCGCCCCAGGTGGCCCTCATGCTGGCGGCGTCGCCCGGCGACGGGGCGACCGGTGAGAGCCGCGAGGTGAGTCTGCTCTTCAGCGATCTGCGGGACTTCACGGCGCTGGCGGAACGCCTGGACGGCCGGCAGGTCGTCGCCTTCTTGAACGACTACCACGAGGCGATGGTCGACACGATCTTCGCCTTCGGCGGCACGCTCGACAAGTACCTCGGCGACGGGCTGATGGCGTATTTCGGGGCCCCCGTGGCGCAGCCGGATCACGCCGAGCGCGCGGTTCGCTGCGCGCTCGCCATGCAGGAGCGGCTCGCCCATCTGAACGTCGAGCGGGGCGCGCGCGGCGAGCCGGCACTGCGCATGGGCATCGGCGTGCACACGGGCACCGTGGTCCTCGGCGACGTCGGCGCCAGCCGGCGCCGCGAGTATACCGCGATCGGGGACGCGGTGAACGTCGCCGCCCGTCTCGAGCAACTCACCAAGGCGCGCGCCGTGCCCGTCCTGGTCTCCGACAGTACGCGTACACAGGTCGGCGCCGCGCTCGACTTCGCGCCGGCTGACGTGGTCGAGGTGCGCGGTCGGTTGCAGCCCCTCGCGGTCTATGTGCCGTCGAGGCCCGCGTGACGCGCGCGTTCAGTCTTTCCGTGCTCGTCGACTTCATGGTCAGAAACGCAGCCCGACCCGGGCGTAGCGTGCACCCGCTTCTCGTCCTCACGACCCGACGGCACGCGCCGGGGGCGAGCCGAGACCGGTGACGTCCAGTATCTCGCGCTCGTCGAGTGACTCGGCCTTCAGGAGCGCGGTGGCAAGCGCGACGAGCTGGTCGCGGTGCGCGGCGAGCAGCCGGGCCGCTTCGCCCTGGCACTCCTCCACGATGCGCCGCACCTCGGCATCGATCAGCTCGGCGGTCGCCTCGCTGTACGGTTGGCGTTGAAAGGCCGGCGGGAGCCCGTCATCTTGCGGGGCGACGAAGCTGATCGGGCCGAGCTTCTCGCTCATCCCCCAGCGCAGCACCATCTGGCGGGCTATCTCGGTGACCTGCCGGAGGTCGTTCTCGCCGCCCGTCGTGACGATGCCGTAGATGAGCTGCTCGGCCGCGCGCCCGCCGAGCGCGCTGATGATGCGCGCCCGGAGATAGTCCTCGGCGTAGCTGGTGCGGTCGTCGGTCGGGAGCTGATAGGTCGCCCCGAGCGCCATGCCGCGCGGAACGATCGTCACCCGGTGCACCGGGTCGCTGCCCGCGACGAGCAGCCCGAGCAGCGCGTGGCCGCTCTCGTGGTAGGCCGTGCGCTCGCGATCGGCCGGGTTCAGCAGGAGATGGCGCGCGGGCCCGAGTGTGATCTTCTCCAGAGCCTCCGAGAAGTCCCGCGCATGCACCTCGCTCTGGTCCTTGCGGGCCGCGAGGAGAGCCGCCTCGTTCACCAGGTTGCGGAGCTCGGCGCCGACCAGGCCGGGCGTCTCCCCGGCGAGCCGCTCGAGGTCGACGTCGGCGGCGAGGGGCACCCGCTTGGTGTGGACCTTGAGGATCGCGGCCCGGCCGGCCCGGTCGGGCCGCTGCACGAGCACGCGGCGGTCGAAGCGGCCCGGCCGGAGCAGCGCCGGATCGAGCACGTCGGCCCGGTTGGTGGCCGCGAGCACGATGACGCCCTCGCGTGAGTCGAAGCCGTCCATTTCGGTCAGTATCTGGTTGAGGGTCTGCTCGCGCTCGTCATGGCCGCCCATCGGGCTCCCGACGCCGCGGGCGCGACCGATGGCATCGAGCTCGTCGACGAAGATGATCGACGGCGCGGCCTCGCGGGCCTGCTTGAAGAGGTCGCGCACGCGGGCCGCGCCCACGCCGACGATCATCTCGACAAACTCCGCGGCGCTCAGGCTGAAGAAGGGAACGCCGGCTTGCCCGGCGACCGCGCGGGCGAGAAGGGTCTTCCCCGTGCCGGGGGCGCCGATCAGCAGCACGCCCTTCGGCACGGTTCCGCCGAGCCGCTGATACTTCGCGGGACTCTTCAGGAAGTCGACGATCTCGACGAGCTCGTTCTCGGCGTCGTCGATGCCCGCGACGTCGTCGAAGGTGACCTTCGGCTCCGCCTCGCTGTAGCGCTTGGCGCGGCTGCGGCCGAGCCCGAAGAGCCCGCGTCCGCTCGCCATCATGCGCTGATTCATCCAGACGAACCCCACGATCAGGAGGAGCGTGGGGCCGAAGCCGAAGACCACGTTCTGCCAGAGGGGCCGGCCCCCATCGAGCGGCCGCGCATTGATGACGACGCCCTTCTCCTCGAGCAGCGTCTCGAGACCCGGGTTGGCGAAGGCGGGCAGCAGCGTCTTGAAGCGCAGCGCGGTGCGCGCGGTCGGCCCCTCGCGCGGGTAGGTCACGTCCTTCTTGAAACTGCCCTGGATCGCGTCGCCCTGACTGGTCACCTCCTCGACGTTGTCCGCCTGCACCTGCTCCTTGAACAGCGTGTAAGGAATGTTGACGTAGCTCGGCTCGGGGGCGAGCGCCCGCATGAGCGCCCAGTTGGCCACCATGACAACGAGGAAGATGAGCCACCAAAGTTGCGGCCGAATCCGGCGCTGGCGCCCGTCCTCGCGGCGTTTCGCCGGCGGGCCACCGCTCGGTGCGCTCGTCACGGGGGCAATACTGGCACAGTGATGGAGATGCCGGAAACTGCGTTCCTCTCCCCCGCGGCACGCTCGATGCCCGTTCGTCGACCGCGCATGTTCGGCGCGGGAAGGGCGAGGGCGGAGGTCATATGCGACGCGAGGTCGGTCATGAGCGTTCAGGCTCCGTGATCTAAATTCCGATCCCCGCGTCGGGCAGCGGCCGTGGGGGTGGTGGCGAATCTTCAGGCGGCGCTGCGGAGCGGAGGGGGCCAACCTCGTCGAGCGGCGCTCGCGCCGCCCAGCCGCGTAACGCGAGGTAGAGCCCGAGCGCGATGAGGCCGCCGAGCACGATCCAGTGCTCCACGCGCCCCGCCCCGTGGATTATCCGCAAGGCGCGGTCGGCGAACAGATAGCCGAAGGTCGCCGTCGCCGGCACGAAGATCGCCGATCCCGTCGCCTCGGCCAGCGCGAAGCGCACTGCCGACACGCCGAACGTTCCTGCGGCAAGGAACGTGACCATGCGCGTTCCGGGCACGAAACGGGCGAAGAAGACGGCGCGCGCCTGGTGTCGCATCACCGCACCGCGCACCGCATCGATGCGGCGTGCCCCGAGCAGGCGCGCGACCCGCGGGTGATCGACCACCTCCGGGCCGTAGCATCGGCCGATGCCGTAGAGGATCCAATCTGCGGTAACCACGCCCGCGAAGCCCGCGAGCACGACGTCACGCAGCCGCAGCAAGCCCGGTTCCGCGAGTGCGCCCGCTGCGAGCAGGGTGAGGTCCTCGGGAAAGGGAAACCCAACACCGCCCGCGACGAGCATGAGGAACAGCACGACGATGGTGGCGGGCCAGGTCACACACCGAGTCTTTTCGGCCGACGCCGCTGACCGCAGCGCGGAGGCGTCTCGATCGTAGCGCTACCGTCCCCTCACCAGACCCTCGGCCTCGTCCCCATCCTCTCTCTCGGCGGCTTCCTTCACACGGACCTTGATCTTCTCTGTCCTGCTGCTCATCACGACCTCGGCACGAGTGTCCGCCGCGAGAGCTCGCCCATGAGCTGACGAAGTTCTTATAGCCGGCACGCAGGGGACGCGAGAATCCGGCACTACTGCGCACGCGCATCTGCGTGCGTAGTTCTCCGCGCCTAGGTCCCGCGAAACTCGGTAAAATTCCCTTGCGCTTCCACTCGAGCCGCGTCACACTGGTCTGTCTCCGCCATTCGCCCGCGCTCACGGCTCCCACGAGCGGACCTACGGAGCAGCGCAAGCCGGCGCCCCGGCCCGCTTCTTCCGAGTCGTAGTGAGAAGGCGCGATGACGCGATTCCTGTTCGCTCTGCTGGCCCTCGGCCTGCTTGGCGCCGTACCCCATGCCTCGGCGGGGTGCCGATGGTTCGGGAGCCAGCTCGACTGCGAGGTCGGGGGCAGCCAGCTCGTGATCGGCACGCAAGCGGTGGCCGCGCCCACCTCCCCTGGAATCTTGGGGCAACAGCCGCTGCAAGGAGGCGTCGGGCTTCTCGAGGACCGTGCGTTCCCCGAGTGGTCTTTCCGGGTCAATCTGCAGAACGTCGGCAGAAACCCTGGCGATTGTCGGAAGTTCGGGAACGAGACCTATTGTTACTGAGCCGATCGCGTCCACCAGCGCGCCACGCGGCAACGTCCATCGGTAAACGCCCCTGGGCACACGCCGCGAGCGATGATCCATGCCCTCGAGGCTCCGCCGTTGTGATCGCCGAGAACGTGGCGTCGGCTTCGGCTGCGCCCAACGAGGCAGCTCTCGCTGAACGCCCTGAATCGCATCAGATCCACCGCAGCTGGTGAAGCCAAGCCTTCACCAGCTGCGTGAGCAGCACGTATCCGAGGAGGGTCAGGGCAAGGAGGGGCCAGTAGAGGCGTGGAAGGTGGGTGAAGCCGAGTGCGGGACCCAGCGGTGAGAACGGAAGCCACATCCCTGCGACCATGACCGCGGCGGTCGTGGCCATCAGCGGCGCGCTGGCACGACTTTGAAGAAACGGAATCTGATTCGTGCGGATGACGTGGATGATGAGCGTCTGTGTGAGCAGCGACTCCACGAACCACCCCGTCTGGAAGAGCGACGCGCGGCTCGGGTCCCAGCAGCCGAACACGTAGAGCATGATGAAATAGGTCGTATAGTCGAAAATCGAGCTGCACGGCCCGATGAAGAGGATGAAGCGCGTGAGGTCGTGCATCGACCACGGTCGCGGTGCCGCGATCTGCTCTTGGTCCACGTCGTCGGTGGGGATCGGCACCTGCGAGAAATCGTAGAGGAGGTTGTTGGTCAGGATCTGGATGGGCGCCATCGGCACGAAGGGCAGGAACACGCTCGCGCCGAGGACGCTGAACATGTTGCCGAAGTTCGAGCTCGCTCCCATCCGCACGTACTTCAGGATGTTACAGAAGACCTTGCGCCCCTCGATCACCCCCTCCTCGACGACCATCAGGCTCTTCTCGAGAAGGATGACGTCCGCCGCCTCCTTCGCGATGTCGACGGCCGTATCGACCGAGATCCCGACGTCCGCAACCCGGAGTGCCGGCGAGTCGTTGATCCCGTCGCCCAGGAACCCCACCACATGTTTGCGCTCCTGCAGGAGCTCGATGACGCGTTGCTTGTGCCCGGGCGTCATGCGCGCGAAGAGTGTCGTCGTCTCCGCGGCGCCCCCCAGGTCCGCATCGGACATCTTCTCGATCTGGCTCCCAAGGAGGACGTGATCGGTCGGTATCCCGACCGCCTGACAGATCTTGCGGCTCACGAGATCGTTGTCGCCGGTCAGAATCTTCACGGCGACCCCACGCGCGCCGAGCGCCCGCACCGCATTCGAGGCGGTCTCCTTCGGCGGGTCGAGAAAACCGATGTAGCCCGCCAGGATGAGCTCGGACTCGTCGTCCTTCGAGTAGCTGTGGCGTGGCTCGAAGTCCCGGTACGCGAGGGCGAGCACCCGGAAGCCGTCGCGGCTCAGCGACTCGTGCTCCTCCCGCAGGGCGTCGATCAGCGTGTCATCGATCAGGTCGACCTCCTCGTCCTGCTCGAAGTGGGTGCAGCGTTTGAAGACCTCCTCGGGGGCTCCCTTGCAGATGAGCCGGTGTTTGCCCTCCGGCGTCTCGACGACGACGGACATGAGCCGCCGGGAGAAGTCGAACGGGAGTTCGTCGACCTTCCGCCAGTCGGGGATCGACACCTCGCGGTGCACCTCGTGGTGTTCCAGAACCGCGCGGTCCAGCACGTTCTTGAGGCCCGTCTGAAAGTGGCTGTTCAGGTACGCGAGGACGAGCACCCGGTCGTTTTCCTTGCACACGACATCGCAGTGGCGCTCGAGGATCACGCGATCCTGCGTGAGCGTCCCCGTCTTGTCGGTACAGAGGACATCCATCGCGCCGAGATTCTGAATCGAGTTCAGGCGCTTCACGATCACCTTCCTGCCCGACATCGTGAGCGCGCCCCGCGACAGGCACACCGACACGATCATGGGGAGCATCTCGGGCGTCAGGCCGACGGCGACGGCGAGCGCGAAGAAAAATGCCTCCTTCCAGTCGTGCTTCGTGAGCCCGTTGATCACGAAGACGAGCGGTACCATGACCGCGATGAAGCGGATCATGAGCCAGGTGAAGTGGGAAACGCCCCGATCGAAGCTGGTCTCAACCGGCTCCCCGGCCAGAGTGCTGGCGATCGTGCCGAGGTAGGTTCGTGCGCCGGTCTCGACGACCACCGCGGTGGCGGTGCCGCTCTCCACCGCCGTTCCGAGGAAACACAGAGTCTTGAACTCGAGCGCGTTCTGGTTGCCCGACTCCCCCGCCTGTTCGCTCTTCTCCACGGGGAGGGACTCGCCGGTGAGGCTCGCCTGCGTGATGAACAGATCCCGGCAGGTCAAGACGCGGACGTCTGCCGGAATCATGTCTCCCGCGGACAGCTGCACGACGTCGCCGGGGACGAGTCGGGCGAGCGGCTCTTCCAGCGGACGGCCCGCGCGCACGACCGTCGCGGTGAGCCGGATCATCGCCCTGAGCTTCTCGGCCGCCGTATTCGCGCGTGCCTCCTGAGCGAAGCGCAGGCCAACGCCGAGCACGATCATGACCGTCATGACGGCGGCGGCCCGGACGTCCCCCGTCACGACGGAGACGATGGCGAGGACGGCCAGGAGCAGAACCAGCGGGCTGAAGGATACCCGTAAGAGCAATCGGAGAGGTCCATGACGTTGGTCACCCGCCACGACGTTCGGCCCGTAACGCTCGAGCCGGAGTGTGACCTCCGCTTCCGACAGGCCGATCGGCGAGCTTCCGAGACGCTGCAGGGCTACGGCCGGCTCCGCCGCGGCCAACTCCGCGAGCAGCGGCGAGACCTGGATCGAACGGGGGATACGCTTGACGACGCGGTGCAGGTTCCGGGGCAGCATCGCGCCGTAGAATCCATCCCGACCGTTGCGTCGGCAACAGCCGGAGAATGCGGTTCTCGTTCAGGCCGTATCGAGGTGCAGGTCCGATGACAGGCGGTGCTCGCGTGAACGAGACCCTCACCACGCATTCGCATCCTCCAT
>Ga0070741_10002277_pt1 | contig 52637 bp, 45 predicted proteins | sample Coa_R1_4_FD_66440 | JGI IMG/M metagenome (GOLD analysis project Ga0070741, IMG submission 66440) | Surface soil microbial communities from Centralia Pennsylvania, which are recovering from an underground coalmine fire - Coalmine... | ecosystem: Environmental > Terrestrial > Soil > Unclassified ... | reverse complement strand
TGATCCAAAAGCTTCCTGAACATCTCAACGCCCGTGCAGGTGGTCTTCACCGTGGCCTTCAGCCCCACGATCTCCACCTCATCGTTCACCTTGATGATCCCGCGCTCAATGCGCCCGGTCACCACCGTCCCGCGACCGGAGATCGAGAACACATCCTCCACAGGCATCAAAAACGGCTTCTCGATCTCCCGCTTCGGAATCGGAATGTACTTGTCCATCTCCTCAACCAGCTTCACCACCGCCGGAACCCCGATCTCGCTCTTGTCTCCCTCCAGTGCCTTCAAGGCAGAGCCGATCACGATCGGGGTCTTCTCCCCGGGGAACTTGTAGGTCGAGAGCAGCTCCCGCACCTCCATCTCCACCAGCTCCAAAAGCTCCTTGTCATCGACCATGTCGGCCTTGTTCATGAACACCACGATGTACGGCACGCCCACCTGGCGGGCCAGCAGAATGTGCTCGCGCGTCTGCGGCATCGGCCCATCGGCCGCCGAGACCACGAGAATCGCACCGTCCATCTGCGCCGCTCCCGTGATCATGTTCTTCACGTAATCGGCATGCCCAGGGCAGTCCACGTGCGCGTAGTGGCGCTGTGAGCTCTGGTACTCCACGTGCGCCGTCGAGATCGTGATCCCGCGCGCCTTCTCCTCGGGAGCCTTGTCAATCTGGTCGTACGCCATGAACTGACCGCCGTGCGTCTCGGCCATCACCTTAGTCAGCGCCGCCGTCAGCGTCGTCTTCCCGTGGTCCACGTGCCCGATCGTCCCCACGTTCACATGAGGCTTGGTACGCTCGAATTTCTCTTTGGACATGGAATTTTCCTCAAGACATCTTCAGGGCTCTCGGCCCGCCGGAAAGATCAATGCACCGCACCACAAACCGTCAGCGTTACTCGGCCCACCCTGGCCTCGCCCCGCTCCCGCGGGGCCGACACGCGCTCCGCGCGTATCGTTATGAATTGCTCCCGGGCAATTCATTTCTGGAGCCCACGAGCGGGATTGAACCGCTGACCTCGTCCTTACCAAGGACGTGCTCTACCAACTGAGCTACGTGGGCTCGGCTCGAAGGAGCTGGAGCGGGTGGTGGGAATCGAACCCACGTCATCAGCTTGGAAGGCTGAGGTTCTACCATTGAACTACACCCGCTGATGCCGCCGTCACCACCGGCCCCGGCGCAGTCCGGACCTACCCCGCCCACTCTCGGATTGGTGGAGGGGGTAGGATTCGAACCTACGAAGGCGTAAGCCGGCAGATTTACAGTCTGCTCCCGTTGACCGCTTGGGTACCCCTCCGCGAAAACGAGCCGCGTATTGTGATTTCGGTGACTGCGCGTGTCAATGCGCCTGGCGCGCTATTTGCTAGCTACTTGAGCTTGGCTCGAAAGCGATTGATGGCCGCTCGCGGCGCCGCGGGGTCGACCCGTCCCATGGCGCGCTCGCGTCCAAAATCGCAGGAGCGATTTTGGACGGCCGCAGGCCGGCCCCTAACGGCTCGGCGCAGGGACGGGGCCGAGCAACGCGGCAGGATGCCGGCTTTGCGCCAATAGACTAGTACCGGAAAATGGCGGCCGCGCCGCTCGTCGAGGGCATGCGGTCGGCCTCGAGCACGATGACTTCCGCTCCGGTCCGCAGGGCCGCCTCGGCCAGATCATCCAGCACGTCGGAGGTCCGCAGATCCGTCGCCGCGCCATCCGTCCAGCCGTCTGCGATCGCAATGGTGACGGTGCCCAGCACGGCATCGACGCTGCCGGGAATCCGCCGATCGGCCTCCACGAGAAGCGTACTCACGCGGCCCTGAGCCACGCCCGCAGCGATGTCCTCGAGCCGGCCAGCACCGCGGCCGTGAGCTCGGGCCTCGCCGTACGCCTCGAGGAACCTGTCCACCCGCTCCTCCAAGTCCGGCTCGATGGCGCGCCAGGCCGCATCCCGCAATTCGCCTGGAGTGAGCGCATGGGGATTCACCTGGATGCCGGTCTCGGCCAGAAAGGTATTGTGGCTGAGGGCGCGGAAGTGGGTCTGATGCTCCGGTAGGGCCGCAAGCACCAGCGGCAGGCGAGAGACCTTCGAGGCGCGCTCGAGGATCTCCCGGTCGATGACCCGGAAGAACCGCTCCCGGTCGGCCGGACGCTCGTCCCTGCGGCCACCCTGACCGTGGTGCATGGCGGTCTTGGCCCCGGCACCGGTACCGGCCGGGCCGCGAGTGACTTTCGAGTAAGGCTCCGTGAGCTCCGGGCCGAGGGCCTCGGCGATGGTGGTCGGCTGGCCTTCCAGCTCGACCGGCTCGAGGCTGTCCCGCGTTCCCTCGTAGAGTTTGGCTTCGGTGAGCGTCAGGGCGAGCACCTGGTAGCGGCCGTTGCGCTGGACCGAGCGCAGGAGGGGCTTGATCTGAAAGCGATCCGCCACCGAGAGCAGCTCGGGGACCGGCTGCTGCAGCTTGAAGACCTTCAGGTTATCGGCGGAGCTGAAGATCGCGAGGCCCTCCGCAGCATGGATCCAGAAGTCGCTGTCGGTGCCGAAGCGCTCGAGCTTCTCGAGCACCGGCCGCACGAGGCGCGCGGGATATCGCTGGCGCAGCGACTCCTCGGCGCGATGCAACAGATTCCGGTAGCGGGCCGGATCCTCCTGGCTGCTCGCCGGGTAGCTGCGGTGTGTCGGCTCGTAGAGCGAGATACACGGGGGTTCGTGCGGAGCCAACAGCGCGCGCAGGTCCGCGGTCGTGGGCTGCATGGCGGAAGCTGCAGTCATTTCCGTTCCGCCTCGGCGCGCTCGAGCTCCTGCAGCGCCTCGACGCTCGCCACCTGTGCCTCGGGAGGCGTCCGACCTTCAGTGTCCTCCAGCTTCCCGAGGGTACGCGCGACCGCTCTTTCGAGTTTGTCGGCCGCCATATGGATGGCCTCCGTCAGTGTCGGCGCCTCGTGGCTGACGGCGATGGGCTTCAGACCGCCGACACGCGCCTCCATCATGCAGCGCTTGTCGCGCTCACCGAGCTTCAGACTGTTGAGATCGTTGAGATGAACCTCGACCCGCGTAATGCGCCCCTCGAAACGCTCGAGTCTCCCTTCGACGACGCCTTGCACCCGCTCCGTCAGGTCCTCGCCACCCACTATGTGGTGGTCCGAGTTGACCAACACTTGCATACCCGCCTCCGACCAATCGCTGCACCTGCCCTCGCATGTGACGCAAGGACTATGCCGCTTTGGCGGCGGCCGCGAGCTGCGCGCTCAGGCGGACGTCGAGCACGCGCCACTGCCCCGGGCGCAGGTCGCGCGGCAGCTCGATCGGCCCGAAGCGGATACGCAGCAACCGGCTGACCTCGTATCCGACCGCTTCCCACATACGCCGCACCTCGCGGTTGCGACCTTCATGCAGGACGACACGGTAGGAAGCGTTGCTGGATTCGGCGGACGGACCGGACCTCTCTGCCCGATCGTCGCTTTGCGGCGACGCCTCTACGATCCGATCGAAGGCCGCGGAGCCATCCTCCAGAGGAATGCCGCGCAGGAGCCTCCGAAGAGACTCCTGATCGGGCCGCCCACGCACCCGCACCAGGTATTCGCGCTCGATGCAGCTCGAAGGATGCATCAGGCGATGCGCGAGCTCGCCGTCGGTGGTGAAGATGAGCAGACCCGAGGTGTTGACATCCAGCCGCCCGACCACGATCCAGCGGCCATGCTCCGGCGCAGGTAAACGCTCGAACACGGTGGGGCGCCCCTGCGGATCGCGGCGCGTCGTCACCTCCCCGACCGGCTTGTGATAGAGCAGCACCTGGTGCGGGGCAGGTCGCTGCGGGCCGAGCTCGAGTCTACGGCCATCGAGGCATACCTCGTCGCCGGCATCGGCCCGATCCCCAAGCTTGGCAACGCGTCCGGCGACGGTAAGGCGGCCTTCGACTATCCACTGTTCCACCTGGCGGCGCGAGCCGAGGCCCGCAGCCGCGAGCATCTTCTGAAGCCGGACGCTCATCGGGTCTCAGGGCCGGCTTGGTTGGCGAAAGGCGGGAGGTGCCGCATACTTCCCGCGAGTGTAGCGGTCGCGGGAGGCTCACGGGTCATAACCCCGGGGTCTCTTGAGATAGCCCTCGGTTGCTTGTGGTGGCCATGGCAGCGAGGGTAGAAATCACCCCACGACCCAGAGGCGTCCACCGAGTATCGAGAATGGCCACACCCATGCCACAACCCGAGCAGCGCGAGCCGGATGCACGGTGTTACGCGAAACTGCCCGATCCCTTTCCGATGTGGCGGGGCGGCGTGCTCCATGGTGCGCAGGTGGCTTACGAGACCTGGGGAAGGCTCAATGCGGCGCGCGACAATGCGCTGCTGCTTTTCACCGGACTCTCGCCCTCGGCCCACGCAGCCTCATCGGCTGAGGACCCACGCGAGGGCTGGTGGCAGCGCATGATCGGCCCCGGACTCGCGATAGACACCGATGAGCTCTTCGTCGTGTGCGTCAACTCGCTCGGGAGCTGCTTCGGATCGACCGGGCCCGCCTCGAACGACCCCGCGACGGGGCGCCCCTACCGCGTGACTTTCCCGGATCTTTCCGTGGAGGACATTGCTCGCGCGGGCTATGAGGCGGTGCGCTCGCTCGGGATCCAGCGGGTCGATACCGTCATGGGCCCATCGCTCGGTGGCATGGTGGTGCTCGCCTACGCAGCGCTCTTCCCGGGCGCGGCACGCCGGCTGGTCACCATTTCCGGCACTCTGGCGGCTTCGCCGTTTGCCATCGCGCTTCGCTCCATTCAACGGGAGGCCATCACGGGCGACCCGGACTGGCGGCAGGGCAACTACAGCGCCGACCGGCCGCCGCGCAGCGGGATGGGCCTGGCCCGCAAGCTCGGCACGGTCACTTACCGCTCGGCTGCGGAGTGGCAACAACGCTTCGACCGCCAGCCCATCAGACCCGACCTCGAGCGCAAGGACGCTTTCACGGCGGAGTTCGCGGTCCAGGGGTATCTCGAATCGCAGGCGCGGCGGTGGGTGGACGCATTCGATGCCAATTGTTATCTCTATCTGTCGCGGGCCATGGACCGGTTCGACCTCGGGGTCCACGGCGAGCCGCAGAGGGTGCTGGGAAAGGCGGGACTCGAGCAGGCGCTGGTGATCGGCGTCGAGTCCGATCTCCTTTTTTCCATTGGCGAGCAGCAGGCTGTGGCGCAGGCCTTGCAGGCCGGCGGTGCGGCAACGCGGTTCGCGCCGCTGCAGTGCATCGAGGGGCACGATTCCTTCCTCATCGACATAGAGCAGTTCGGCCGGGAGCTCAGGGCCTTCCTCGGTTGATTGGCGCAAAGTCCCTTCGGGCCGACGCTTTCCCAGGTGATTAAGTTCAACCGGCGTGCTCTCTGCGCACGGCCGAGGCATAATTCCCGTGTCCGCGACCCAGAAAAGCAAAAGCCAGAACCCGCGAGGCCCATAGTGGAACGCCGCCTGCATACTCGGCACCGAGCCCGGACGACGGTCTACATCACCATTCCGGGCGGCTGTCGCAAGCTCTGCAAGGCAGTCAACCTGAGCGCAACTGGCGTCTTCATCGAGACTACCAATCTCGGCCTGCGTAAAGGCCAGACCGTCGTGCTCTCCTTCGCGATCAACCTCGGCACCATCACGAAGCTTCATCGGCGGACGGCCGTAGTGGCGCATGTCTCTCGCGGCGGCACCGGCCTCATGATGGAAAGCTACACGGCCGCACGCGCGAACTGACGCGCGCCCGAGTCCAACCTCCTGACGATCGGCCGGCTCGCGAAGCGGGCCAACTAATCAACTTCTTTGCTGCGCTTCCAGGAGCACGAAGGGCTGCTGCATCCTGGCGGCCGGCAGGCATCGCACTCAGCGTGGGCTTGAAGCTCGCCTCCCTTGCGCTCACCATTGCCATCCGGACCGCAGCGGAAGGCTGGCACTTTGGCGGATGAACAGGCGAACCCGGAAAAGGCTCTTGCGGCCCTGGAGGAGTCCCGCCGCGAGCTCGAATCGCTGACCTATACCGTCGCTCATGATCTGCGTGCGCCGCTGCGAACCATCGACGGGTTCGCGCGTGCGCTGAGCGAGGATTGCGGCGAGCAGCTGGATGCGGACGGTCGCCGCTACCTGCAGCATGTGCTCGATTCCGCCCAGCGCATGTCGGGCATGCTCGAGGGGCTGCTGGCGCTCGCGCGGATTCACCGCGCCGAGCTTCATCCGATACGCGTCGATCTTTCGACGACCGCACGCGGCATTCTGCGGCGTTTGCAGGCAGCAGAGCCCTCGCGCGTGGTTGAGATAGTAATTCCCGACGGCCTCACCGCTGAAGGCGATACCACGCTCCTGACTGCCGCGCTCGATGCGCTGCTGCAAAACGCTTGGAAGTTCACGCGCGGACGCGGACCCGGACGCATCGAGGTCGGCGCGCAGCCGACAACCCCGGCGGCCTACTTCGTGCGCGACAACGGGGCGGGCTTCGATATGAGCCACGCCGGTAAACTCTTTGGTCCCTTCCAGCGCATGCACTCGGAAAAGGAGTTTCCGGGCATAGGCATTGGGTTGGCCGCAGCGCATCGCATCTTCCGCCGGCATGGCGGTCGCATCTGGGCAGACGCCGCCCCTGATCAGGGCGCCACTTTCTACTTCACTCTACAAGCGAGTCCCGACGCATGAGTCTCACGAAATCTCCAGACCTCGGTCGCCGCCAGTTGCTGACACGCCTGCTCGTGGGAGTCGCACTGACCCCGATCGCCTTCCTGAGCTCGCGACGCGCACGCGCCGAGGAACTCCCGTTGGTCGACCCGTCTAGTGCGGCCGCGAAGAAGCTCGGTTATGTTCCCGACGCCGCGAAAGCGAAGGCCGCAGCGAAGGGTAGCCACTGCGGGAATTGCGCCATGTATCAGGGCGCTTACGGGTCCAAGCAGGGGGAGTGTCACCTGTTTCCCGGAAAGGACGTGCTGGCGACCGGGTGGTGCAGGTCGTGGGAAGCGCAGATGTAGCGTTATAAGCGCACTCGCTCACACCGGCGGCATAGAAACGCCAAAAATCCACCAGCTCTCGCTCGTCTTGGACATGGAGATCAGACCATCAACAGCCCACTGCTCATGTTCGCAATGGCTATGCTTGACCGCATCGCGGTACGTTGGCTAAAGGGTCAGCACTGATCTTCTGGATTTCCTCCCCACTCGCTGCGAGAGTCTTGCTGCACTGCACCGCATTTGCCCGGGTCATGCCCCGCGCCAATGCTTCAATCAATCGCAGTCAGTGCGGATGCAGCAAACGTGCCGCAAGACCTGCCACTAGGATGCTACCCGCCAGCGTCATGATGTATAGCGCCATCGTGATCCGGCGACTTCTCGCTGAGCGGAATTGATCGGCGATTTCTGGCACTCGCCCGTAGCGCCGTAGAGATCGTGTCGCTACGTAGAACACTACAGCAGCCGGGATCGTAAGCCATGGAACCCAATCCTTGCTAGCAAGAAGCTGCGGGTATACGGAAACCAGCAAGACAAAAATTACGCAGACTGCAGGTACACCAATGACGATCATGAATTGTGTGATGGCGTCCTGACATGCTTCCGTCGGGCTGTTTCTCGAAGACCTACTGAGTGTGTACCCGTAGAGGCGAGCGAATATGTACTGAGTAACGCCCATCTAGCTGAACCTCAAGGTCCACCGCTGGTTACACAAAGTCCAGTGAGCGCTCGTTCCGAAAGGAATTCGCTGCCACCGGCAAGCCGGTTTGCAGTACCACCAGCGCAGATCCAGCGACGATTCAGAATTCGAGCAGGTCGCCATCGTAAGGTTTGCCTGACTGATAGCCGGCCAGCCGCTGCTCGAGTGGCGAGAGTTCCCAGTTGAGCGAGCGGGCTCTGGAGATAGCCTCCTGTTCCGCATCGGCGGCACGCTTGAAGTCTCCCTGGTTGGCCTCCGCGGCGGCGCGGATTTCGTAGAGGGTCGGGTCATCGCCGATGTCCCTGGGTTGCGCCCTCAACATTTGGAGCGCTCGTCCGGGGTTTCGCAGGCCGGGCTGCGGGGCGGCGGCAAGGAGCGCGGCGAGATACAACTGTCCAGTCTGATTACCCTGGGCTGCGGCCTTCTCCAGCCAACCTGCCGCCTCTTCCAATTTGGCGGCATCCGGCGCACCGTGAAGCGCCCGCGTCGCCAAGATGACTTCGGCATTCGGCTCGTTTTGAGCGGCAGCGAAATGCAGCCATTGCAGCGCCTTGGCCTCATCGCTTTGGCAACCCAGTCCCCCTAGGAGGCTGAATCCGACCTCGAGCTGCGCCTGCGGCAACCCCGCCTGCGCGGCTTTCACGACCCAGGCGAGGCCTTTCGCCTGATCCGCGCCGAACTGCGGAGCTGCCATGAGCAACATGCCGTAGATGAACTGCGAGCTCGGATCAGCCGCTGCCGCGCGCGCCTGCATCCTCTTTGCGAGGGTGGCGAGGCGGGGATAATTCTGGAGCGAGGATCCGAAATGGTCGTTCCAGCTTCCATTGGTGAAGCGCAGGAATCCCGGGCAATCGACGGGGCCGGAGCCGGCTGGCCGCTTGTTAAAAGTGCCTCGAAGGATGAGATCCCGAACCAGGGGGCCGAAGAGTCCGGCGGGAAACTCGAAGACGACCCGAGGCAGCCTCGCGGTGCCGTCCGGCATCAACGTGAATTCCGTGAAGACTTCGCCTTCTTCGCGGTTCAGGGTCACCGCACTCGGGAGGGCGGGCGGGGTGACCTTCACCCATTTGCACTCCTTCGCCTGCTCGTCCTCCTCCGCCTGGCCGGGCTTTTGCGCCTGCAAATCCGGCAACAGGCTCTTGCTCAGTGCTTCGGGCGTATATGAGTCCGTAATCCATCCGGCAATGCGCTCAGAGCCGGGAGCCAGCCTGGGCCTGATGTCGTCGGCCAACTTCTTGCCTTCCGCCTCGCCGTTCTGCGCGGCAAGCGAGGCCCAGGCATAGGCGTAGATATCGCTCTGCGAAGTGGCCTGCCCGAGCTCGTACATCTTCGCCAGATCGAGCTGCGCCACCGGCTGGCCAATCTCGGCCAGTGCCGTGAATTGCTCGAATGCCGCCGAGAAATCCTGCTTCTCGTAGGCGCTCACCGCTGCGTAGATGTCAGCGCGCGCCGGCGGCGAAAGAGCGAAGGCCAGCAGAAGCGCTGCCGCGCCGAGGCGGTGTTTGTACGTTGTCATGCGCGATGAGGGGCTGGTCGACAGCCCGGTTGGTGTTCGATCGGCGACTCAATTCAAAATCCTGATACCGCAGATGGGCATCAACTGAGCGTTCGCCATGCGCGGGCTGGCCACCGTCGATTTGTGGCAGACAGTACTGACACTCACCTTTCGATAGCGGACATCGCTGTATTTGAGGTCCACCAGCCGGTATTGAAATTCAAAGCCGAATTCCCGGCTCGGTCCACCGGCTTGCTGCCAATTCGGTGGGACCAGGAAACGCGCGGAAGCCAATCCCCGCACCGCAGACGCTGTCAGCCTCGGCTCGGCATAGCAAACCTGCCTCATATGGACGGGCCGTCCGGCACTATCTATGGAGAATGTCAGGTCGACCAGGCCCCGCTCCGCGAGACGCCGAGCCTCAGGCGGATAGTCGGTCAAGCCGCTATGAGAGGTAAGGGGCGGCAGATCGCGCGCCGGCCACAGATGGGCTTTACCGCTCTGCATCGCCTGGCAATCCGCGTCGGACGCCATGGTGATCGGGTCCGGCGACCTCGAGGGCTCTCGGGGACCCGGAGCTCAGCGATCCGGAGCTCGCACATCCGGCCACGAGCAACGAAGCACCACAAATCGCCGCGACCGGGCGGCCTGCACTTGCCGGGCATCGGCTCGCGAAGACGATCTTCCTGTGGATTCGTATCCAGCTCATTGTCCCTCCCGCGTCGTCTTTTTGTTCTCGTCGCATCTCTCGACGTTGCCGCGGAGTGTATCTTCAGTCTCACATCCTTGCCAAGCGAGCAACACCTACAGGGTTGGACCGGGGGTCTCCTCCGGCGGTTGGCTCCCAGGGGCCGGCCTGCCGTCCAACTGAGCCGCCAGTCCCGACGGTGCAAGCTAGCTGACTGGCTGCCTCCCGTACGCGCGGTCTAATGCCCGTCGAAGTACGACTTGACCGCGAACAGGCAGAACGGCGGCACCAACCCCGCGTGGTAGTCGGTCAGTACGGCGGCGTGGCCCCCGTCGGTGGCGCCGCCGGCGATAGCCCCAGCGGCCACGGCCGCCTTGGCGGCGGCGAAGGCGTCTTTGAGGGCGGCATAGGGGTCATTCGAGCCTACCGCGGAATCGACATCGAGCACGGTGAGCTGCGCGGTCGGGGCATGTGAGGCCCAATAGCCCTGCATGAGCAGCGTGTTGAAGTAGAAGACCGTCGGGTCATTGTCACCGCCGCAGAGCAGGACGGGAGCCGAGGGATTGAAGTTCCGCAGGTCGTTCTTCGCCAGATCCTGGCGCAAACCATTTCCGGCGTTCGCGGGCGGCATGTCGGTAGTCGTAGTGGGGAAGCCGCCATCCGGACTGGCCTGAGCGTCCTGCAGGTAGCTCAAACGATAGGCATTGGTCACGAGGGGGTTGGGACCGAAGCCGAGGGCGAACACGACCGCAAGGTTCGCCGGTTGCGTCGCAGGGGTGATCGACGCGTACTGCGGGGCTGGCGGCGTACTGTCGAATATCGCGTTCTGCGGGAGGAGTCCTTGGGCGTAGAGATTGGACGTCGTGGTGGTGGTCGGGAGTAGCGTAGCGATGTTCGTGGCGTACTGAGGCGAGAAGACGTCCGTCGGATTGGTGTAAATGTTCCCATACGAGTGCTGATAGGCGGAGGCGACGAAAGTAAAGTTGATCGTCGCGCTGCCGTTCGGCTCGCCCATGAAGATGGCATCGCCGAACGCCGAGAGCGCATAGGGCCCTGACATCGGTGCCGCCGCCGTGACGCTCACACCAGCGGTCTGCATGGCTCGCAGAGTCGCAAGCGCAACGTAGCCCCCCTGAGAATAGCCGGTGACGAAGAGCTTGCTGCTGGCGTTCGCCCCCACCATGGAGAAGGCGCTGCGCGCTGCAGTGAGCGAGTCCATCATGTCATGCGACTGCTGGTCGGCCACGAGGTAGGGATGATAGGAGAGTGACGATGTGTCGTAGCCCGCATAGTTGGGCGCCACCACGATATAGCCCTCCGCGGCGAACACCGCCGCGAGCAGCACCCCCTCGCTGTTGCCGGTGTCCGAGAGGTTGGCGATGTTGAAGGTCTTCGAGGGATTGGTTCCGTGTGCATAGACGACGACCGGCCGTGGACCCTGGCACGACGGATCGGCGCCGCCCGGGACCATCAACGCCCCCGAAGCAGTGGTAGCCTCGCCCTGGCCCCCGACGGTCTCGTACTGAAGGTGATAGACGTCGACCGTGCAGAGCGGCAAAAAGGCGAGCTTCAGGAGCTGCGAGGCATCACTGTTGCCGCTCAGCATCGAGAGCAGGTCGGAGGGCGAGAACGAGCCGGTCTTCGGCGGCGGGCTCTGCAGAAGCTGGCCCGGTTGCGGCGGTCCCATCGACTGGGATGGCATCGAGGAGCCATGGGTGGAGACGTGACACGCCGCGAGCAGGGCCACGGCAGCGGATACGGCCAGGATGCGAGCGGGGCGGACCATGGATCTCTCTCCCGAGGGCGCGGCTCAGACCGGAATCACCGGGCACGCCGCGCGTGAGGCTGAGACGCGCGATTTCGAGCCGGCTATCGCCAGCCCCTGGAGCAGAAATCCACGAGAGCAGAAGAAGTTCAGCCGCAGCCCAACGATAGGGTCACGCGCGGCGGGCGAGCTCCGCCAGGGCCGCCCGCAGCTCGCGCAGCTTCGGCGGCTTGTTGAGGACGCGATCGACATGCGGCGGGACCTGATTCTCCGCCGTGAGCCGCTGGCCCCACCCCGTCAGCAGGACCACCGGCGTGCCGGCCGCGGCAGACTTGATGGCGGCGGCGACCCGCCTGCCGTCGACGTGCGGCATGCCGAGATCAGTGATGACGAGCTCGAAAGGCTCGTTGCGGCCGCGCGCCGCCTCGAAGGCGTCGATCCCCGCCTGCCCGCCATCGGCCGCGGTCACGCGGTGACCATCCCCGCGCAGCGTCTCGCGCAGCGACTCGATGATGAGCGGATCGTCGTCCACGATGAGGATGCGCAGCGGTCGAACCACCAGGCCGAGCGCGAGCTGCTTCTCCGACTCTTCCGCCGAGCGGGGCGCAACGGGGAACACGATCCGTACCGTCGTGCCCTTGCCCGGGGTGCTGTCGATCTCGAGCTCGGCGGCATGCCGCTTGGCCATGCCGTACACCATCGCCAGGCCCATCCCGGTGCCCCGTTCCCCCTTGGTCGTGAAAAAGGGCTCGAGACAGCGCCGCCGCGTCTCTTCATCCATGCCAACGCCGGTATCGGAAACCTCCAGGTACACGACTTCCTGTGGCGAGCTTGCATCGCCCGCATCCCGCGCGCTTGGGAGGTCGCGGTCGCGACTCGGCTGCCGCGTCGCGCTCGCGATTCGCAGAGTGAGCGTGCCGCCGTCGGGCATAGCATCGGCGGCGTTGAAGATGAGATTGGTGAGCGCGTCCCGGATCTCGTTCTCCGCGCCCATGACGGCTGGCGCCGGATTCATGAGGTCCGTGCGCAGCTCGATGACCGCGCCACGCTCCTGGGGCACATCGCGCCAGCGGGCCTGGGTGAGCTCGATGACCCCGCTGATCACCCGGTTGAGCTCCACCTTTGCCAACGCGGCGTGACTGTCCTGCGGCCGGTAGAACTCCCTCATCCGACTCACGGTCCTCGCCACGTCATGAATTGCCGTCTGTATTGTGGTGAGGTACGCGCGTGCACGCTCACTCAATGTCGTTTCGCGCTCGAGAAGCGACTCCGTATAGAGCGCGATGGGCGAGATGGCATTGTTGATGTCGTGCGCGACACCACTCGCCATCTGCCCCAGCGCACGCAGCCGCTCCTGCTGCACCACCGTCTCCTGACTCAGGCGCAGGTCGTCGTAGGCCCGCTGCAGCGCGTCGTGCAACTGAGCCTGGTGTGCCGCAAGCGCAACGTGCTCGCTCAGCTGGCGCAGAAACTCGCAGTCGGCGCTGTTGAACGACTCCGCTTCGCGGCGCGCGGCGACCAGGACGCCGAATACCCTGCTCTCGGCCCGTAGCGGGGCGACGACCAGGGCACGTAGCCCACCTTTCGCCAGGGTGCCCGGGAATGCAAATTCGCTGTTGGCGATGTTAGGCTCGTAGACCAGCTCGCCGCGCACGCAACGGCTGAGCCCGTTGCGCCCGACGGGTACCCGCGCCTTCTCGGTGAGGGCCAGCTCGAGCGCCGTCTCCCGGCTGCCTACTCCGACGCTCGTTACGGTCAGCATCTCCTCCAGCGGGTCGTAGAGACATACGCAGCAGAAGTCGACCGCCACGTCCTCCTCGATATGCCGGATCACCACCTGGAAGATGCTGCGCAGGTCCTGACGCTCGCCCACTGCCCGGGTAATGCGGTTGAGCAGGTCGAGGCGGGAGAGCTGCCGCTGCAGCTTCGACCCGAACGCCTGACGCTCCGAGATGTCGGCCGTGAGCTGGTCCAGCATGTGATTGAACGCATCGGTGAGCACTCCGAGCTCGTCATTGCCGAATTTCGGCGCCCGCACTGTGTAGTCCCGCCTCTCGGATACCGCGAGCGCCGCCTGCCCGAGCGTCTGGACCGGCTGCGAGATCTGCTGCTGCAGCGAACGCGCCAGCAGATAGGCGATCAGCATCGCGAAACCGGTCATCGCCGCGGCGACGAGCGCATAGACCCCGATCTCATGATGAAGCGACCCCAGATCCCAACGCAGGTACACGGTGCCCAGCCGACTATTGCCGCCCTGCTGAATCGGGTGGTACGCGATCAGCGCGCCGCCTGCGAACCTCACTCCATCCTGTTCCGGGTGGGCAGGAAACGTGCCTTGCGCTGCATCCTGCGGATAGCGCGCGAAGAGCGCGCCATCCAGGCCATACACGGCCGCCTGGGTCACGCGCCTCTCGGCCCGCAGCGCCGCGAGGACCTCGGTCGCATCACCCGCGTTCTCGAAGGCCACTGCCGCGCTGCTGTTCCTGGCAATCACGTTGGCCAAGGTCTGCAGATTCACTTTGGCGGCTGCCCGGAACGCCACGTATTGGTATGCAATGAAGGTCGCGCACGTGAGCGCCAACACCGCACCGCTGGTCATCAGCAGGATGACCATGAGCTTGCGCCGGATAGGCAGGTGCTCGAGTGCCATGTGACTACCCGCTGTCCGCCGGTTGCGCCGCGCGCAGCAGCTTCGAGCTGAGCACGAGACCTGCCGAGCGGGCCGCTTGCGCATTGATCCGGAGCTGCACGTGCTCGTGGACCAGCTCGAAACGGACGATGCCGCCGCTCTCGGCGAAGCTATCCATATCGCTCACGGTGAGGACGTTGTGCCCCCTGACCGTGTTCAGGATCCGCGGCAGTTGCGATGCCTCAGAGGAGCTGATGTAGAGGATGTGACAGCCGAGCGCGCCCTCGATGCTCTGCGGGCGGCGCACCGCGATCGGCCGGCCGTTCACCCGCTCGCCCGCGACCGCCTGATCGAGCGTGCCGTCGAAGGGATCACTCCCCAGCACACAGATGACGATCGGCGAGCTCGGCTCGGCAAAGGAGCCGGGCGGCCAGTCGACGAACTGCGAGAAATAGAAGAGGAACACCGCCTCGACCTGCTGCGCGGTGGGCGCGGCGGCGGCCGGACGCACCCCGATGAGGCTCGCGACGAGAACCGCCGCGGTCATCGCCAATGCGCGCCTCCTCAGAAATCCCATGTGAGCCGCCCAAAGACGCTCCGCCGGATCGCGCTGCGCTCGTCGGGTCCGCCGAACTCGCCGTGACTCCCATGGAGAACGCTTTTCCCTTCGAGTGAGAGCGTCAGTTGCGCGGTGGCGCGCCAGGTGGCATTGAGGTCGAGCTCCTGATAACCGGGATCGCCGGTGCCGTCGACCACTTCGGGTAGCGTGCGGATTGCGGAAAGCTCACGCACGCCCGCGTAGAGCTCCACGTCCTCCGGCAGCTCGAAATACGATTGCACGCCGGCCTGGTTGCGCGGCGTCGAGCCCTCGAAGAAACGGCCGCGATTCGCATCCAGGCCGAGGGCCGCCAGATGCATGTCGATGTAAGAGTAGCTGAGCTGCAGCCGCCACCATGCCACGGGCGAATAGAGGATGAGGCCCTCGAGCCCGGTGGAATGCCCGTCGATGAGATTCTCGTTGAGCAGGGGAACGATGGTCTGGCCGGTGGCGGCATCGAGGAACGGTGTGCCGAGCTCGAGCGAGGCGAGCCCGGTGTAGCGATTGCGAAATGCCGTCAGGTCGAGCGAGAGCTCCGAGACGGGACGCCAGCGGTAGCCGAGCTCGATGGCGAGCACTTCCTCCGCGTGGAAGTTGCGATTGCCGAGGAGCACGACGACCGGGTTGCCGGCAGGGTCAGTGGCATCGATGTCGACATCCCGCTCGAGACGTGTCGGCACCCTTACCGCGCGCGAGACGGCGCCCCACATAGTCTGGTTGGCCGAGAAATTCCACGCTGCGCGTACGCTCGGCTGCATCTCGAAGCCGCTGAAGTCATTGTGCTCGAGCTTCGTGCCGAGGGTGACGCGTACCGAGTGCGGCAGGGAGATCTCATCCTGGACGAAACCGCTCGCGAGATTGTCGCGGGAGTCGGGGGGGCTCAGGGCGAAGAGGCCCTTGCCGTGATTGTGGTCATCCTGGCTTCTGAGGGTGAAGCCCCAGGTGAGCGACTGCAGCCGGCCCAGCGGCAGATGCTCGATGAAATCGAGGTCGAGCGTGCCGAGATCGTCCCGGAAGGTGGGGTCGTTGCGATGCGTGTGGTCATAGTAGAAGCGCACCGTGTAATCCGAGTCATCGCTCATCGTGTGCCGCCAGCGCGCGAGCACGTTGCCGCCGCTCACGCCGACTTTCAGCGGCGGCGGCGGACCCGGCCGGCCGATGATGTTGACGGCAGGATTCACCTGTCCGATGCGCCCGCCGTAGGCATCGCCCTGGATGGTGAACTTGTCTGCGGTGCCCGCATTCCAGTCGGTGCGAAAGCCGGCATGGCCGAGCTGCCAGCCATCGGCGCTCGAGCCGGGCGGGTGATCCTCGGCAGCGTGGTCCTCATATTTGGCGAATACGCGGTAGTAGATGTCGCCCGCCGTCTTGCCACCGTACTGGGCGGAGGCCAGCGCCCGGTCCTCGGAGCCGGCACCGGCCTCGAAGAAGGCGCCCTGCGTGTCCACTGCGCTCCGGGTGATGATGTTGATCACTCCGTTGACCGCGTTGGACCCCCAGAGCGCCGCGCCGGGCCCGCGGACCACCTCGATGCGGTCGATGTCCCGCATCAGGTAGTCCTGCACGTCCCAGAACACACCCGAATAAAGCGGCGTATAGATGCTGCGACCGTCACTCAATACGAGCAGGTCCGGTGAGTTCGTGCTGGCGAACCCCCGCGAGCTGACCGCCCACTCATCTGCCGTCACCTGCGCGACGTGAATGCCGGGGACGAATCGGATCGCCTCCGGCACGTTCATCGCGCCGGAGGCGCGGATCTCGCTGTTGGTCACCACTGCCACGGCTGCGGCAGCGTGAGAAAGCGGCTGCGGGCTGCGGGTGACGGAGGTCACCACCAGGTTGGTGAGCTGCTCGATGCTGAGCTGCTTCAGCTCATTGACCTGGTTGGCGGCTGCGAGGGGCTGCGCACCCAGCACCGGCGCGGCGGCAGCCAGTGCAGCGGTGAGCAACGCGCCGCGGACCTGCGCATTGGGGCGGCGCCTGTGCCCGCAAGCCGAGGAAGAGAGCGGCATCGGTTCCCCCCGTCGAGTCCAGCTTCGCTCCGCCGTCCCGAGTTCCCGAACCTATGCGAAGCGCTCAGACGCTACTATCGCAAGTTGGCTCCTCGTTGGCAACACTGTGACGTGCGTCTCACTGTCTGACGTGCGCGCTCGCTGCCGACTTGACCAGATGAAACGCCGGCGCATCCCAGGAAGGGAAGGCTCGCTCGGCCACTCTCGCAAGACGCAGGTCCAGAGGCCCGGCCAAACGCTCGAGATCGGCGCGATCGGCTCCAACATCACCCCTGTAGGAGTAATTGAGGATCACGAGGTCACCGCCCGCGGGCAACACGCGCGAGATCTCCGCCAGATAGTCGGCTGCTACCCCGCCTTCCGAGAGAAGAAGGTACGGAAAAGTGTCGACCAGCACGGCGAGGTCGGCGCTGCCATCGGCAATGCCGGTGAAGTCGTGACCGTTTCCGAGGAAGAGGCGCACGTTGAGGAGGCCCGCGCAGCGAGTGCGCGCTTCGGCGATCATACCGGGCGAGATGTCGATACCTATGACGGCGGCGCTGAGCGGCGCGAGCGCCGCCTCGAGCCTCCCGATCCCGCATCCGACATCGAGTACGGTGCGATCGAGCCCGAGGAGATCCCATCGCGAGAGCAGGGATACCACCTCGAGAGTCGCCGCCGCGAGCAATTCCGCCGAGCCGAGGGAATAGAGTGCGACGCTGCCTTCCGGTGAGATGCGCACCGCCGCATCGAAGAGGCCGGCCCAGCGCGCCACCGGATCGCCGGCTGCGGCGCGATGCTCAACCGTCGCGAGAATGGCATGCACGGTCGTCCAGGCCTGCGGATGCTCCGTCACGATCCTTTCGAGATCCTGTAAGCGACCCGCGGCCGGCATTGCGCTCGTCTCGAGCGCGCGCACCACCGCCGCCTGCGCGCTCTCAGGAGAGTCGGTCTCCATCATGAGGTGCATGGCGGCCACGCGTACCGGCAGCAGGCCTGCCGCGCAGCGCGAGAGGACCTCGTCGAGACGACTGCGGTCAGGCATGGACCGGTCTTCGCGACAGCAAGCGGCGCATGGACCAGCGGTCCACCGCGCCCCACTCATACTTGTAGCGCTCGCTGCCGCGCAGGAAGTGAAACTCGCCGCAACCCTCCTCGATCGCAGACTCGATCGCCTCGGCGATGAGCAGGGTGCCCGGACTCTCGTGGTTGAACTCCGGATCGAACCCGCCGATCCAGGCATGGGCACGCTGCCCGTCGCTCAGCCCGTAATAGGCTCCGGCACAGCGGCCATCGACGTGCAGCAGAAGCAGCCGTGCGAGACCGGTAGCGAGCAGCCGCGGCGTCGCCGCCGCCAGAAACTCTCCGACGAGGTCATCCCGCAGCACCTCACTCCCGCCCTTCTCCTGCCAGCGGGCACGGTGCAGCCGCGTCAGCTCATGCAGAAACCCGCCAACCCGATCGATCCCAACGCGCTCAACGCTGAAGCCACCGCGCCGATTGGCGCGATGTCGGGCCATCCGCAGCTTGCGGAGCTTGCCGGCGGGTACCGCCTCACCGAGGCGCTCGGCCGAGCGCGGCAATGCCAACACCGGGCACGCGCTCTGCCGCCCGGTGCCATCGCCCCAGCCTGCAGGCGCCGGCATGGTGAGCACGGCCGCCCCGGGCGGCAGCTCTTCGAGCGACCACTCGTCCCAGTCGGGGAGCTCGCGCACGCACTCGGCGAGCGCCGGCAGCATGCCGGGGTCTGCCGGATCCGCGAGGACGTCGAGGTAGTCGCTGAGCGCTATGCCGACCGGCAACAGCCGTCTGCTCTTGGCGTAGAGCACGGCGAGAACGACGAGCCGCTCGCCGTCGAACATCGCGACCGAGCACAACTCGCCCGGATGAAAGACCTCCCACCAGGAAAGCAGCCACGCTGGAGAAAGGAAGGGCGGCGCGGCAGCACGGCGCCACAGCTCCCACCACTGCGGCTGCAACGCGGCCAGATCCTCCGCTCTACGTATGATCCGGACCTCCGGCATGCCGCTCGTGCTCGTGCGTCAGACGAGCGTTGCGACAGCAAGCGACGGACCGGCTCATCCGTCGGCGGATGGGCGATCGCACCACCGAGACCGCAGACCGTTCGAATGCCAAGTCCGGGCGAACACGTCCGAAAATGGCTAGTCCGCGGAAGCGCGGGGGCGTATCGTCGCCCCCATGCCAGACGCTATTACCTTCGACCCCACGGTGCTGGAGCGGGCGCGCCTGAGTCGCGATCCCCGCTTCGACGGCAAGTTCTTCATCGCCGTGACTTCCACGGGCATCTATTGCCGGCCGATCTGCCCAGCATCCCCGTCCCCCAGGCGGAGCAACGTGCGTTATTTCATGTCCGCGGCGGCGGCAGCGGAGGCGGGCTTCAGGCCATGTCTTCGTTGCCGTCCGGAAGCGGCGCCGGGCACACCAGCCTGGCTCGGCACCTCAGCGGTCGTGCGGCGTGCACTGCGTCTGATCCAGGAAGGCGCGCTCGATGACACCACTGTCAGCGAGTTCGCCTCCCGCGTCGGCGTCGGTGCACGGCATCTCGATCGTCTGTTCCTCGAGCACGTAGGCGCCTCACCCCTTGCTGTCGCGCAGACGCGCCGCCTGCACTTTGCCAAGCGACTGATCGATGAGAGCGATCTGCCGATGACGCAGATCGCGCTCGCCGCCGGATTCGGGAGCCTGCGCCGATTCAACGATGCGTTCCAGAAGACCTATCAGCGGCCCCCGCGGGAGCTGCGCAAGGAGCGGCGCGAGCGCCCGGTGCGCAACCCGGGCGATGAGGTGTCGCTCGCCCTCTCCTACCGGCCGCCCTACGATTGGAATCACTTGCGAGACTTCTTCGCATTGCGCGCCACACCGGGCGTGGAGCGCGTGGACGCGCAGGGATATGCGCGGCTCATCAGGATCGATGCCGGCCACGCGCTGATTCAGGTGCAGCCGCTGCCCGACAGGGACGCGCTGCAGCTTCGCGTGCGCGGTGCACCCCCCTCGGCACTTTTTCAGATCGCCACGACCGCAAGGCGCGTGTTCGATCTTTCCGCCGATCCGGCGCTTCTGCTGGCCGGATTGGGATCGGATCCGCTGCTGCGTCCGCTCGTCCGCCGGCGCCCCGGCATACGCATACCGGGCACGTGGGACCCGTTCGAGTGCGCAGTGCGTGCAGTGTTGGGCCAGCAAGTCACGGTGGCAGCGGCACGCACCCTCGCGGGTCGTGTCGTCGAGCGCGCCGGAGAGGCGGTAGCCAGCGAAGAGACCGGACTCGCGCGCCTCTTCCCAACAGCACAGACGCTCGCCGCCTCGAGCCTCGATGGCCTGGGACTCACCGGGTCGCGGATCGTGGCGCTGAAGTCACTGGCGCAGGCCGTCGTCGCGGGCGAGGTCGCCTTCGACCGCCAGGCCGATGAGGTCATCGCGAGCCTGGTGAAGCTGCCGGGCATCGGCGAGTGGACCGCGCAGTACATCGCATTGCGCGCGCTCGGCGAGCCGGATGCCTTTCTCAGTGCGGACCTCATCGTTCGGCGCATGGCCGCCGGCGACGGCGCGCCGCTCACCAACAAAGAGCTGGATCGGCGCGCCGAAGCCTGGCGGCCCTGGCGCGGCTATGCGGTCATGCACCTCTGGTGTGCGGCCGGCAGGCGGGACAACACTGGAGACTCACGATGAAGACGACACCCGACACTCACTACTGGCACGAGCTCGACTCGCCGGTCGGCAGGCTGCTCCTCGCCGGTGACGGTGCGAGCCTGATTCAGGTCTGCTTCCAGTCCGGTCCCCGGCCGTTCCGCCCGGCGGCCGGCTGGATCACCGATGCGGCGCCGTTTCGCACGGCAGTCGCGCAGCTGGAGGAGTACTTTGCGGGCAAGCGGCGCATCTTCGACCTGCCTCTCGCTCCGCGGGGCACGGAGTTTCAGCAGCAGGTGTGGCGGGCGTTGCGGGAGATTCCGTACGGCAACACGATCTCCTACGGCGAGCTGGCCCGCCGAATCGGCAAGCCGAGCGCACCACGCGCCGTGGGGCTCGCGAACGGCGCCAACCCGCTGCCCATCATCGTGCCGTGCCACCGCGTGATCGGCACCAACGGCTCGCTCACCGGGTTCGGCGGCGGCTTGCCGATCAAACGCAGGCTGCTGGCCCTGGAGGGGGCAACCGCCGATGCGGCCGGCCCCCAGGGTACCTTCAAATGGGATGCTCGCCAGCAGCCTGCAGCCGCGCGTTGAGCCGGGCGACGTCACTCTTCTCGAAGCGAGTCCACTCCGCGAGCGTGTCGGTCAACTTCCGGGACAGCGTCGCATAGGACGACAGCGCATCCGGGCTGGGGTCTGCATCCGCTCCGTCCACGGCGGACTCCAGCCCGTCGAGATCCGATGAGAGCGCCTGCAGGCTGTCGGTTCGCAGCGGCGGCACGGCCGGGAACGGGACACGGTCGGCGTGCGGACGGGTACCGGAGATGTTGGTTGCCTCGGCGAGCAGGTCGGCCATCTCTCCATGCAGGGCACCGCCCTTGGCGAGCCGCTCATCCAGGGAGTCGACCAGCTTCGCGGCGCGCTCGAGTGCCTCCGAGGCCTCAAGCTGCGCGGCCTCTACTTTCCGTGCCAGCTCGAACTCGCGCTGCAATCCGGCCACCGGAACTTTGACGCGTGGATCCGCCTTCACGAGGAGCGGCTTACGATAGTCGTGTCCATCCACGGTCAGCTCGACCGTGTACCGACCTGGCGGTGCCCACACTCCGGCCTTGGACGGGCCTTTCGATCCGGGTTTGGCCGCCGCGGCATAGTGCAGATCCCACACGAACCGCTGCATGCCCGGAGTCGCGCCCGGTATCGGGGTTGCCCGCGCCCACTCGGGAGCGAACGTCAGCTTCGCGGGATCGGGCACCGGCTCGTGTTCGGCGCTGCTGTAACGGCGCACGACCTGGTTGCTCCCATCGAGAATGGTCACCACCACGGGGCCGGTCACGTTGCCCGGCAACACGTAGTCGATCGGCGCGCCATCGGGAGGATTGGCGGCCCTCGGCTCATCCTTCGGCATCGGCGTACCGGTGAAGGCGGGCTCGCGTACGCGAATTGCCTCTGCGGGCGCAAACAGCGTCACGGCGTCGGCCCGCACGTTACTCATATGACGAAGTGCCGTGATGTCATCCATGATCCAGAAGCCGCGGCCATGTGTGGCAATCACCAGATCATCGTCATGCACGTCGATATCACGCACGGAGGTGATCGGCAGGTTCTGCTGCAGTGACTGCCAGTGACCGCCGTCGTCGAACGACACGTAGAAGCCAAACTCAGTGCCGGCATAAAGGAGGCCGGGCCGCACCGGATCCTCCCGCACGACATTCACGAAGGTGCTCCGCGGAATACCTGCATCCACGCGATTCCAGCTCTTGCCGTCATCGCGCGTGAGGTAGATGTAGGGCGTGACATCGTCCAGGCGGTGCCGATCGATCGTCAGGTAGGCAACGCCCGGCCGGAAATGGGACAGCTCGATGCCGGCGGCTTTCGACCAGGGCGTGATCCCGGCCGGTGTCACATTGTGCCAGTGCGCACCGCCGTCGGCCGTGCGCCAGACCAACCCGTCGTCGGTGCCGACCCAGATGACCTTCTCATCGAGTGGCGATGGCGCGATCGAGTAGATGACCCCACGCCGCCTGTCGACATGGTAGTCGTCGCGCGCAGTCGTCGGATCGAGGTTCGACGGCGTACCCGCGTCGCGGCGCGTCAGGTCGGGACTGATCGGCTTCCAGTGCTCACCGCCGTCACTCGTGCTGAAGAGCCTCTGATTGGAGAAGTACAGCGTCTTGCGTTCGCGCTTCGAGAAGACGAGCGGCAGCGTCCAGGTGGCGCGGTAATGATCCAACGGGTAGGCGAGCGTCGGATCGACGTTGCGTACCTGCCCGCTGGTCCGGTTGAGCTTCTGGACGCTGGTGGTATTGTCCGTGCCATCGCCATAGACGATATCCGGGTTCTGCGGATCGGGCGCGATCATGCCGTTCTCACCGCCCGGCATGATCTCGTGGAACTGCTCGAGATTGATGCCATCGCCGCTGCGTGCGCGGCTCGGCAAGGAAGCGGCGCCGGAATCCTGCTGCGCGCCATAGACCCAGTAAGGGAACCGATTGTCGGTGCTGACGTGATAGATCTGCGCGGTGGGCTGGTTGTACCAGCTGCTCCAGGTCTTGCCGCCGTTGAGCGTGATCTGCGCGCCCTGGTCGCTGCCGAGAATGCGGCGCTCGCTGTTGGTCGGATCGATCCACAACACGTGGAAGTCATCGCCGGTCGGGTCGCCCTTCAGGGCGATGAAGTGCGCGCCGCCGTCCTGTGACTGAAGGACGATGGTATTCATCACGAATATCCGATCGGCATTCATCGGATCGGCCGTGAGCGCACAGAAATACCAGCCGCGCCCCGAGATACGCGGATCTGCCGAGACGTGCTGCCACTGCCCGCCGCCATCATCCGACCGATAGAGCCCTGCCTCACCCCACGGGCCATCGGCGAGTGCATACACCCGGTCCGGACGGGCGGGAGAGACCGCAAGACCCATGCGGCCGGGACTGGCGATGAAGCCGTGGCCCGTGACCCGGCTCCAATGGTCTCCTCCATCGTGGGACACATAGAGGCCACCGCCCGGGCCGTTCGACGGCGGATAGACGTTCCAGGGCGGTCGCCGTGTCTGCCAGAGGGCGGCGTAGATCGTCTTCGGATCATCGGGCTTGAGCGCGAGATCGGAAACGCCGGTGTCGGGGTTCTGGTAGAGGACTTTGGTCCAGTGCTGGCCGCCGTCGCGCGAGCGGAAGACGCCACGCTCCTCACTCGGCCCGTAGGGATGCCCGAGCACGCCGACATACACGACATCAGGATCGTGTGGATCGACGAGGATCCGGGAGATCTGCCGCGAGTCCGTGAGTCCAATGTGAGTCCAATGCGCGCCACCATCCGTGGACTTGTACACACCATTACCTTGCGCGATGTCGGAGCGCATGTCCGCCTCGCCCGTACCCACGTAGATCGTGGTGGGGCGTGACGGTGCGACCGCAATGGCGCCGACCGAGCCCACGGGCTCGCCATCGAATATGGGCTGCCAGGTTCTACCGGCGTCCTGCGTTTCCCACACCCCACCATCCACCGCGCCAAAGTAGAAGTGGCGGCTGTCGCCCGCGATTCCGGCAACGGCGAGCACACGCCCGCCACGGAACGGCCCGATGAGCCGCCACTGCAGGGCCTGGTAGTTCGAGGGATCGACCGCGCTCGGGCCGGCGGCGGCCATGGGATCTGCGGCGCACGCCCACCGCATCACGAGCAAGCCGACCACGAGCAATGAAAGACCGCGCATTCGCACCGGCAGCCTCCGAGAGTCCGCAGCGTAGAGGCGGTCACTGTAGCCGATCTATACGAACCCGATCGAGAAGAGCGCGACGAGCGCCAGCAGATTCGAGATGAGCCGAGGTCTTGCGAGATAGAGAAGCTCGAGTCGCCTCGCGCGGATGAGAATTCCAGTGTGCAGCGCCTTGGCGGCTGCAGCATTTCTCGAAAGAGTCATGCCGTGCTCCCGGTGATGGGCCTGGGAGCATTGGGCGCCCCGATGGGCGCATGGGGCAGGATGCTACGGTGGCGAGGCGATGAGCAATTGTGGCGGAAGATGGCCGCCGCCCCGGCGGCCCCGGGGCGGAAGCCGATGGGGCTTCAGTGGAACAGGTTGACGGCTACGTCGAGTACCACTCCGGTGGCAACTGCAGCGAGCACTGCATTGTTGTCCACTCGTACCCAATAGTAGCCCCGCGGCGGCGGGCGGAGGTGATAGACAGCCGCATTCGGGATGACATACGGCTGTTCCCGGTAGGAAGGCGGCAGGCGCTCGCCGCGGCGCCAATGATGCGCATGCCAGCCGTGCGGCCGCTCGTACCGGCCGCCGTTGAAGTGCCAGTCGCGGTGCATATCTGCGTGGCGGTGGTCGCCACGATGATCATCGTGATGCCAGTCGTGACCCTGATCGTGACCACGATCATGGTGGTACTCCGGCGGGTCGGCGAGCGCCAGTGAGCCTGCCAACAGGGACGCCACCATCGCTGCCATGACGGTTCGTTTCATGATTGAAGACCTCCTCCACTTGCCTGCGTGCCCGGCAAGCGACGTGCCGAGAGCTTGGCGAAATGTACCTGAGCCGAGGCTGAACGGCTCGCCGGCCACGACATATCCTCATTCTGATAGATTCTCCCTTGACCTTCCGGGCAGTATGGTGCGCAGCACTGTGTGCAGCGCCTCGCCGCAACGGAGTCCGCCATGCAATACACCCTGCTCGGCAATACGGGCCTGACCGTCTCCCGCCTCGCCTTCGGTGCCATGACCTTCACCGCGGGCAACAAGGATCTCGGCGCCATATATAAGGTGGGAGCGGACCTCGCCGGTGAGCTCGTCGGCCGCGCGCTCGAGGCCGGAATCAACTTTTTCGATACTGCCGATGGCTACGCCGGCGGTGAATCCGAGCGCCTGCTCGGCGCAGCGCTCAAGCCCCACCGTGACGAGGTGGTCATCGCCACCAAGGTTGGCTTTCGTACGGGCCCGACGCTCACCCGCTCCGGCCTCTCGCGCAGGCATATCCTTTGGTCCGTCGATCAGAGCCTGGAGCGCCTCGGCACCGACTGGATCGATGTCTACATCGTGCACCGCGAAGACCCGCATACGCCGCTCGAGGAGACCCTGGCCGCGCTCGATGCCGTGGTGCGTGCCGGCAAGGTGAGGTATCTCGGCTTCTCCAACTGGTCGGCCTGGAAGGCCGCCGCGGCGCTGGAGATCCAAAAAGCCAACGGCCTCGCGCCCTTCACTCACGGACAGATGTATTACTCCCTGGTTGGACGTGACGTCGAGCGCGACGTCATCCCCATGATGCGCCGCTATGGGTTGGGACTCACGGTGTGGAGCCCCCTCGCTTCCGGGTTCCTGAGCGGCAAGTACACCCGTCAGTCGCTGACGGATCCCAACAATCGCCTCTCCGGCTTCGACATCCTGCCCTTCGACAAGGAGCAGGGATTCAAGCTCGTGGAGCGGATGCGCGCCATCGCGGCCAACCACGATGCCAGCGTCGCTCAGGTCGCCATTGCCTGGCTCCTCGCCCGGCAGGCCGTGACGAGCGTCATCGTCGGCTCGACCAAGCTCAGCCAGCTCGAGGACAACCTGAAGGCGGTGGCGGTGACGTTGAGCGCTGCGGAGCTCGCCGAGCTCGATGCGGCCACGGCCCTGCCGCCCGTCTATCCCAACTTCTTCATCGACAACATCGGCCTCGACAGGCCGGTCGCGGAGGCGCTCGGCCATCGGCCGCAGCGTTGATCCCGCCGCGTTCACCTGCCCGGGAGGCAATCTCATGAAACAGCGACAACTCGGACGCAACGGACCCTGGATCTCGGCGCTCGGTCTCGGATGCATGGGCTTCTCGCCCGGTACCTACGGGCTGCCCAAGGACGAGGCCGACTCGATCAAGACCGTGCACCGCGCTCTCGATCTCGGCGTTACCTTCCTCGATACCGCGGAGACCTACGGGCGCGGCCACAACGAGGAGCTGGTGGGCCGCGCGATCCGTGGACGGCGGCAGGAAGTCTTCCTCGCGACCAAGTTCGGCATCGTCCGCGCCTGGAACGACCGCCAGCCCGGCGGACGCAACATCGATGGCCGGCCGGAGACGGTCCGCCGCTCCATCGCAGGCTCGCTCCAGCGCCTCGGCGTGGATCACGTCGATCTCTACTACCAACATCGGGTCGATCTCGAGGTGCCGGTGGAGGAGACGATCGGCGCGATGGCGCAGCTCGTGAAGGAAGGCAAGGTCCGCTACCTCGGGCTCTCGGAGCCGAGCGCCCAGACCATCCGCCGCGCCCACAAGGTGCATCCCATCGCCGCGGTGCAATCGGAGCTGTCGCTCTGGTCGCGTGATGTCGACGAGAACGGCGTGTTCGAGACGCTGCGCGAGCTCGGCATCGCCCTGGTACCCTATAGCCCGCTCGGCCGCGGCTTCCTCTCGGGAGAGCTCCGCTCTGCGAGCGACATTACGCAAAATGACTTTCGCAGCACGCTGCCGCGGTTCGCGCCCGAAAACTTCGACCGCAACCTCGAGGTCGTGGCGCGCGTGCGCGCGCTCGCGGAGAAGCGCAGCGCCACGGCCGCCCAGGTCGCCCTTGCGTGGGTGCTCGCCCGCGGCGAGGATGTCATTCCGATTCCGGGCACCACGCGGGTCGATCGGTTGGAGGAGAATGTCGGAGCCCTGGATCTCGAGCTGTCCGCAGCGGACCTCGCGGCGCTCGATGCCGTGGCGGAGGCGGTGAAGGGCCCGCGTTACGCCGATATGAGCTGGGTCAACCGATAGGAGCCTGAAGATCGATGTCAGAGCAACCACTGGTCACACACCGCGGCGGCTGCCACTGCGGGAAGGTGCGGTTCGAGGCACTCGCCCCCGCCAGAGTGGAAGTGTCCGACTGCAACTGCTCGATATGCAGCAAGGCAGGCTACCTGCACCTCATCGTGCGGGCGGAGCACTTCAAGCTCCTCTCGGGCAGTGACGTGCTCACCACCTACTCCTTCAATACGGGCACGGCGAAGCACCTCTTCTGCTCGGTGTGCGGCATCAAGTCCTTCTATGTACCCCGCTCCCATCCCGACGGCTTCAGCATCAACGCCCGCTGCCTCGATCCCGGCACCCTCGAGGCGATGAGCATCCGGCAGTTCAATGGGCAGGAATGGGAGCAGGGATACCCGAAGGGCCGGGGCGAATTCGCCCGCTGAGCGCCCCCTATGCTCGGGGCCTGTCGTCGGTCATTTACTTGACTCAGGCAACTAAATCGCGCAAGCTCGTCTCATGCTTGCACAACAGCGGCCCGTGAGAGCGGTGCGGCGTCCGGTCACGGGGACCGCCCGGCCAACCGCTGCGATTCGCGATTTCAACCGGTTCTATACACGGCAGATCGGGCTGCTGGATCAGGGCTTCCTCGGAAGCGCGTTCACACTCACGGAGGTCCGGGTGCTCTACGAGCTTGCTCACCGTGACGGCCCGACCGCGACGGAAATCGCGCGCGAGCTGTCCCTCGATGCAGGCTATCTCAGCCGTCTCCTCAAGAAGCTGGAGCGCCAAGGCCACCTGGTTCGCGGGCGCGATGCGCAGGATGCCCGGCAAAGGCCTCTGCGTCTCACCAAAACGGGACGGCGGGTGTTCGAGGGTCTCGATCGGGCATCCGGAGCGCAGATCTCGACGATGATCGCCGCACTGACGCCCGGTCAGGTGAGCGAGCTGGTCGGGTCCATGCAGCGGGTGCAGCGTTTCCTGCAATCCGACGCACCGAAAACGGCGTACTCCCTGCGTCCGCTGCGCGCGGGCGATGTCGGCTGGATCACGCACCGCCAGGGACTCTTGTATGCCGAGGAGTATGGCTGGGACGTGACCTATGAAGGACTGGTGGCTGAGATCCTGGGCAGCTTCGTCAGACAGTTCGATCCGGCCGCCGAGAATGCCTGGGTGGCGGAGCGCGACGGCGCAATCGTCGGCTCGGTGTTTCTCGTGCGCGAGTCCGCGAAGATCGCGCGGTTACGACTCCTTTACGTCGAGCCGAGCGCCCGTGGGCTGGGACTCGGCCGCCATCTCGTCGATGTTTGCGTGGCGTTCGCCCGCGAGAAGGGTTATCGGACGATTCGCTTGTGGACCAACGATGTCCTCGTCTCCGCGCGGCGCATCTATCAGGCTGTCGGGTTTCGCCTGGTGGAGGAGAAGCGTCACCATTCCTTCGGCAAGGATCTGCTGGGCCAGACCTGGGAGCTGACGCTGTCGGGTTGAGTCATGCCCATCAGCTACGCGCTCGAGCCCGACCTTTCAGCCGAGGAGTTTCGCTCGGTGCTGATCGCCTCCACCCTCGGTGCGCGGCGCCCGGTGGATGACCTCCAGCGGTTGGAGCGAATGCTCCGCGAGGCCGACGTCATCGTCACTGCGCGCGACGGGCGGCGTCTCGTCGGAGTGTCCAGGGCAATCACCGACTTCTCCTACTGCTGTTACCTTTCCGACCTCGCCGTCGACGCCGCCTATCAACGTCGAGGCATCGGCAGGCAGCTGATCGCGGAAACCCACAAGAGCGCCGGCGGCGAGCTCGTCACGTTGAATCTGATCGCGGCGCCCGCCGCCGAACAGTACTACCCGAGGATCGGCATGCAGCAGCGCCCCTCCTGCTGGGCCCTGCCGAGAAAGCGCTGAAAGAGAGAGCCGCCGGTGGCGGCTGCCACGCCGGATCAGTCGTGGAGCTTCGCCTTCGCCACGAGGCGCACCATCCCGCTCGAGCCGGCTTGCCGGCTCACCTGAAAGCCGGCTCTTTCGAGGGCCGCCGCCACCCAGTCAGGCGAGAGCCGCAGCTTACGGTAGGCGCTGACCCGCTGGCGCCACGCGGAGCCCGCGCGCTCGTGCACCAGGTCGTGGACATTGACGTGACCCTCCTCGTATTCGAGAAAGCACGTGAGGATGCGGTCGCTGTCGCTCTTCACTGCAATGAATCGGCGCTCGGCCTCCAGCGGGATCGTGTAATCCCGGAAGCTCAACACGAAGTGGCCGCCGGGGATGATGGCCGCCGCGGCCTGCGCAAACAGGGACTCGACCGTCTGCTCATCACTCAGATGGGGCAGCGTGTCGCCCATGCACAGGATGACCTCCGGCGCACCCGTAAGGTGTGCCGGGAACTTCAGGATGTCATCGTCGATGATCCGCACCTGAAGGCCGGCGGCAAGCGTCCGTAGCTCGCGCAGCAGCTCCCGGCTGTTGTCGATCGCGAGCACCTCGAATCCGCGCCGCGCAAGTGGAATGGCGTGCATTCCGAAGCCGGCGCCGAGATCGACGGCACCATGCGTTGCATGGGGCACGAGGCCAAGAGCATCCAGCTCAGCCTCGCCACGTGTCAGGGCAGCCTCCACTCCCCCACACATCCACGCGTAGATCGGCGCCAGGTGACTTGCATAGTGATCGCGTACCGATTGCATGGAATTCCCTACAAGTCCGCCAGTGAGAGAATGTGCTACAGCGGCATGATGCCATGCCGCATATTGCGCAATCGCCTAAACCTGCTGTACGGCAAGCGCGGCAGCCGCGCGCCCCACCGCAGCGTCGCGCTCTGCTTTGAGCGACTCCGACCGCTTTCGGGCCACTGCGAGGATTTCCGGCCGTGCGAGCTCCGGCCGCCCGCAGTCGAAGGGCGGCATGGGCGCGTACTCGATCGCCAGGGTGACGGCCTGCGCATAGTCTGCGCCGGCGATCTCTGCCAACACGGTCAACGCCATTTCGATGCCCGCAGTCACACCGCCGCCGGTGATGATGTTGCCGACACGCACGACCCGAGCCGGATCGGGAATGGCGCCGAACGCCGCCAGCGAATCGCGCCAGGCCCAATGACACGCCGCCCGCTTGCCGGTGAGGAGCCCTGCGGCAGCGAGTAGGAGCGAGCCCGTGCACACCGAGGTCACGTATCGGGCGGACGAGGCGAGACGGCGCACGTTCGCAAGGTACTTCCGGTCCTCCAGGGCTCGGACTGTTCCGAAGCCGCCCGGAATGCAGAGCAGAGCGCACGACTCGATATCCTCGAGCCGGCGAATGCCCGCGAACGTCATGCCTCCGTCCGCTTCGATACTCCCGCCCTCGACTGATGCCAGAACGCAGCGGCTTCCGGGCACTCGCGTGAAAACCTCGTAAGGACCGGTGAAATCGAGTTGCGTGATGCGGGGATATAGCGCAAACACGACCGGGAAATCGACGCTCATGATGATCCTCGCTGAGTAACGGTTGCAGTGCGGGCGTACGCACCAGGTTTGACTGCGGCAGCATGCGCCGCTAGGCTGATGGCGTAAATGCCATTGTTCCCACCTTTCATGCCATGGCCCGCCGTATCGCCTTCCTGATCTTCCCGCAATTGCAGCTTCTCGATGCCGCCGGTCCGATCGCCGCCTTCGAGGTGGCGGAGCGCTACCGCCCCGGCACCTACACCTTGCGGACGATCGCGGCGACTCCGGGGCTCATCGCGAGCTCATCGGGCGCCTGCCTCCAGGCCTCGGCGTTCGGGCGTGCCGATGCGGTCGACACCCTGATCGTGGTGGGCGGCGAGGGTACGCGCGGCGCAGCACTGTGCATGAAGACGCGAAAATTCGTGTTGGCCTGCGCGGAGCGCTCACGCCGGGTGGCGAGCGTCTGCTCGGGCACCTACGTGCTCGCTGCCGCCGGGCTGTTGGATGGGAGGCGTGCCACCACTCACTGGAGCCGGACGCGGGATTTCACTCGCCGCTTTCCCGCGGTACGCCTGAATGCCGACCGGATCTTCGTACAGGATGGAAAATTCTGGAGCTCGGCCGGCATCACTGCCGGCATCGATCTCGCACTGGCGTTGATCGGCGAGGATCTCGGAGAGGAGATCGCGCGGCGCACGGCGCAGCAGCTCGTCGTCTATCACCGCCGGCCCGGCGGCCAGTCGCAGTTCTCACCACTGCTGGCGATGGATCGGCCGGACGGACGCTTTGGACCCTTGCTCGATCACATCAGGGGTCATCTTCGCGACCGCTTGAGCATCACGGATCTGGCCCGGGTCAGCTGCATGAGCCCGCGAAACTTCTCACGGATGTTCAAGGAGGAAGTGGGAACTGCACCTGCGAAAGCAGTGGAACGGTTACGGGTGGATACGGCACGCGCCGCGCTCGAGAGCGGTGGCTCCTCGATCCAACACGTGGCTGCCGCCTGCGGGTTCGGCAATCCGGAGCGCATGCGGCGCAGCTTCCTGCGGGTGCTGGGCGCGCCGCCCTCCGCTCTCAGGCGGCAGGGACGGCGCGGCTGATCAGCAGCTCACGGCGACGGCGACCCGGCTGTCAGCGGCGTGCCCAATGGCCCCCAGCCAGGTGCCAGCCACCCCGAGGTCCACGCACCCAATGCCGCGGGACCCAGGCATATCCGGGACGGGGAGCAGACCAGCGGCCGGGCACCCAGACATACCGGCCGGCGCGCCAACTCCAGTAGCCGCCAATCCAGAAGTAGCCGGGATATGGCGCTGCGCCGTAGTACTCGACCCGCGGGGCGGGCGGGGCCAGGGTTACGGCCGCACCACCGTAGTAGGGGGCGGGCGTAACCACACAACCGCCGAGCGCCAGTAAGAATCCGAGGGCGAGGGCTGTCTGACGCACACGCGAAGCAAGTCTGGGCATGTGAACCTCATCACGAGCATGGCGCGGTCCCCGCGACCGCCTTCAGGTGATGAACGCAGCATTCCGGCCAGGGTGCACATGGGATCCATCCGCGGAAAAAGCAGAAGCCCGGGGAATCGCTCCGCCCGGGCCTCGTTGTCGCGACGAGCCGACTGCTCAGGCGCGGCGGCGGCGCCCCCGCATCACGGCGAGACCGCCGGCGAGGAAGGTGAGCGCAGCCGTTGCGCTCGCCGGATCGATCTCCGGTGCCGCATGCGGCGTAGATCCGATGTCTGGCGTCAGCTCTTCGGAGACGTGGTCGTACCCGCTCTTGAAGTCGCCGGTGCCGTACTTCTTGCTCTTGCCGCCATCCCAACTGATCTTGAAGTCACCCTCATAGTCTTCCGCGGCCGATGGGGAAAAGTTGCTGAGATCCACTGAGAAATCGAAATTCAACGTCGAGTCTGCAGCAAGGCTCGACTGGGTGATCGGCTGCGTGTTCTGGAAGCACACGAAGTTGCCGTGCCCGTCGCAGCCACCGCCGCCTCCGGAGCTGAGCCCGCCCGGCAGGAGCTCGAATCCGGTGGGGATGCCAGTGATCTTTGCAAACCCGGAAGGATCGCTGAACGCGATCGCGAACACTCCATAGCGGCCGCCCTCAGTATCCGAGGCACCGTTGATCCCCGAGATCGAGAGGGTGAGGTTGGCGACATTCGGATTGGGGGTCGCGAATGCGGTGAGGGTGTACGTGAGCCCGTCGGCTTGCAGAGAGGCATACGCGGGCAGCACGACCATGAATCCGGCCATGGCGAGCGCAAGACTTAAAAACTTCTTCATGAGTGACCTTTCTCCAGCGCCGCACCGCATCTATCCGCAGGGGGCGTACACGCGAACGTGCAATACCCATGCCTACGCTTAATATCTAATTGGATCAATAGCTTATACGATCACGGCCAGAGCGAGCTCTGCTCGCATTCCGAATGCTGTAAGCCCTGTCGACACGAACTGCGTCACAGATTGCCCGCCGGCCCCCAGGTAAGTGGGGAAATGAGGTCACGCAGCGCCAGGCAGTCACTCGGGTCACTCCTCGAGATCTGTAAGATTTTTCGACGTGACGGCCATCACAGACCGGCACGGCATCGTTCCCGGGGACCGGCAGGAGGCCCGTTCCCGATCACAGCCGCGCGGCCGCCGAAAGCATGAAACTGCGCCGCGGCAGCACGTTCACGAGATCGGGACCCATCGCTGATGGTCCTGCTTTGTCCGTGACCGCGTCGGAATTCCACAGATTGTCGAGCGACAACGTTACGGTTACTTCGTGAGAGGCGTGCGGATCGGAAAGGTAGCGGGTCACCGTCATGTTGGTATCGGAATGGGCGCCCACGCGGTAGGCCGCGCCGTCGGCGCTGCCGTTCCGGCCCTGATATTGAGTGCCGATCAGCTTCGCGAGCAGGCTCGCACGCCACGGACCATGGCCATAGACGAGTCCTGCGAGTCCCGTGTAGCGGGGTGCGAACGGAATATTATCTCCCCTGTGCTGGATGGAAGATGTCATGAAGGAATCGCGGAACGTGGCCTCGATGAGGCTGGCGTTCATCACGGCGGAGAGCCCGGCTCCGAGCTGCAGGCGGCCCTCGCTCTCCAGACCGCGGTACCTCACGCCGCCGGAGTTCAGGTAGAGGGTGTTGCCGCCCTGTGTGATCGTGGATACATAGTTGTCGAAGTCGATGTCGTAGGCGTAGAGCGCGGCCTCGTAGCGCTCGCCGCTCCGCACGAGCCCGACCTGCTCCGCGAGGGCATTCTCCGGCTCGACCCGATTCCCGAGCGCAGGATGCGCTGTATAGAAGAAAGCCTGGCTGGGGTCGAGCGAGCCCCGGGCGATCTGCGCGTAGAGGCGAGTCCCTGCGCCGAGCCGATAACTGGTGTCGAAGCTCGGCAGGCTGCTCGAGACCGACCGTGACACCGCCCCGGGAGTGCCCGGTAGGAAATTCTGGATCACCGCGGCATCGAAGTCGCGCGTCACGTCGCGCCACCTCATCCCGAGCCGCATTTGCCACCGGTCGGTCACCTGCCAGACGGCCTCTCCGTACGGCTCGTAGGTACGTAGATGAGCGTTGAAGTCGAAATAGACCGGCGATGCGATTGCGCGATTGGCGTCGTAGGGCGATCCGGTCGTCAGGTCGATCGCCACGCGTGACTCGGTCTGCCAACCCTCCTCCGCCCAGAGACCAAGCAGCAGACTGCCGTACGGCACCGTGTACCGCCATCGCAGGTCGTTGCCCAGCGTCCGATACGCTTCTCTGGTATTCCGTCCGGCGATATCGGTTGGAGGTAGTCCGGCAAACCCGGAACCCAGCGGGGAGGCCGTCTGGTCTCCCTTGAGACTCGCGCCGACGCTGCGGTAGGAATAGGTGTAGCCGGTCTCTTGCAAGGTCCCCCCGGTGCCGAGTGGCGCCTCGAGTCGCAGATAGCCGAAGTCGGTCGACCGGTGCGTGCCTGCGTAGCGAAAGTAGTCGGGACTCGCCGGATCGTCGTTGAATCCGTAGGAGGGGCCATGGCGCACCAGGTCCGTCGTGGTGATGCTGCCGGCGTTGTAGAAGCCATAACGATCGTAGGCATAGAGGCCAGTCAGCACTGCGGCGCGCGCCCTCACCACTCCCTTCATGAGAAGATCATCCTTGTGCCCGGAGCTGAGGCTCATGGCGCCGCTCGATTGGGCCTGCTGCACCGTCACGAGAGCGCCCGCCTCGCCGGACTCCCGTGGCGCCGCCGTGTTGAAGGTTGCTCCATAGAGAGTCGTATCGAACGAGCCGGCACTGACGAACGCCGTCGCATGGGCCTGCGCCGCAATGGGCTCGGAGTAGAGGTTGACCGAGCCGCCGAAGGTGGCGTAGCCGAGATCCCCCGCGGTGCCGGGACTGCGGTCGATGATCGCGTGATCCAGCTCGGATACGGGAAAATACGAGGTCGAGTGGTGCTGGAAGTTATCGGGGTCGGCGAACGGAATGCCGTCGAAGGTCACATCGAACTGGCCATCGACGAAGCCTCGCAAGCTCTGGTTCTTCGCCGCATCGAATCCGGGCCCATTGGGCGCAGAGCTGACGAAGCTCGGGGTGAGATCGGCAACGGTGCCGTAATCGCCGACCGGCGAGACGATCTCCTGGATCGCTGCGGCGCTCACCAGAGACTGCGGCGCACCGCCGTCGGGAAGACTCGGCATCGCTTCTTTCGCACTTGTCACCCACACGGCTGACAGGGCGCCACTCGGCTCGTCCGCATGCGCGACGCTGCCGAGCAGTGACATCGAGACAATGACCAGCACCGAGCGCATGAGCCCCCCGGAAAATCCTGCAATGCTAGGGGAAGAGCGCTACCCGGCAGAGGGGGCAAAGCCTCACTGAGGCGCATGCGTGGAGCAGGTCGTCGCGCCTCATATCTTGCGGCCGAGGCGGTCTGCAGCGTAGTCCAGAAACGCACGTACCTTGGGTGCCATGTGCGTGCGACTCGCGGCTACGAGTTGGACGGGTAGCGGCGGCGGCTCGAATGTTTCCAGCACGCGCACCAAAGCGCCGCTGGCCAGCGCGTCGATCACCTGATACGAGAGGACGCGCGCGATGCCACGACCGGCCCGTGCCGCGACGAGCTGCGCTTCGATGTCGTTGACCAGAAAGCGCGGCGCGAGTCGAACGCCGGCGCTGCGCGCGCCGGAGCCGAGACGCCATTCGAGCAGCCCGGCTGTCGCGGTACCGAAGATGGTCTCGTGTCGCGCAAGATCGGCGGGCTTTTCCGGGGCCCCGCGCCGCGCCACGTAAGCCGGGCTCGCGACCAGCATCTGCCGCACCTCTCCTACACGCCTCACGAGGAGAGAGGAATCCGACAGCACGCCGATGCGGACGGCCAGATCGATTCTTTCCTCGATCAGATCGAGGTTGCGATCATGGAGCACCAGCTCCACCTGACTCTCCGGGAATGCATCGAGGAAGTCGACGACCAGCGGCGCCACGTGGAGCCTGCCGAACTGCACCGGCGCTGTGACCCTGATGAGTCCCCGAACCGGAGTTGGCGCACTGCCGGCGACGGCGGCGTCGTACCCGCTCAACAGCGCTCGCGCCTGCTCCGCAAGCGCGCGGCCAGCCTCAGTCACGGCGAGGCGGCGCGTGGTTCGCTCCACGAGCCGCGTGCCGACGCGCTCCTCCAGAGTGGCGAGCGCCCGAGTGATGGCCGGTGGCGACCGGCGCAGGCGACGCGCCGCAGCGACCAGGCTCCCCTGATCGAACACGGCGAGGAGCACCGCCAGCTCATCGAGACGGTCCATGGATTATTCCTGATTATGGAATTATCTCTTGCGAGAATGCCTCATTTACTCCCCGCTCCGCAAGAATAGAATGCCTCATCGGTGAATACCCGGAGCAAACCCATGAGCGAGCCCCAGATCACCCTCCATGGTACCCGGCTATCCGGCCATGCTCATCGCGTCCTCCTGATGCTCAGCATGTTGGATCTTCCCTACCGGTTCGTGGATGCTCCGAACGAGGTGCGTCGCTCGCCCGAGTTCCTGCGACTCAACCCGCTCGGCCAGGTACCCGTGCTGCAGGATGGCGCACTGGTGCTCGCCGACAGCAACGCGATTCTCGTGTATCTGGCGAAACGCTATGCACCCGGAAGCCACTGGCTGCCTGAGGAGGCCGTAGCGGCCTCACACGTGCAGCGTTGGTTGTCGCTGGGCTCAGGCGAGGTCAAGCATGGTCCCGCCCTGGCACGGGCGATAGCGGTATGGCGCGATGACGGCGATCCGGCGCGTGCCACTGCGCTCGCCGCACGCTTGTTTCGATTCATGGAGTCTCATCTCGCGGGCCGCTCCTGGCTCGCCACCGAGCAACCGACCATTGCAGACCTCTCGTTGTATCCATACGTGGCGCGCGCACCGGAAGGCGGGATTTCGTTGGAGCCGTATCCTGCCATCCGCGCGTGGTTGTCCCGCGTCGAGGCACTGCCGAAGTTTCAGCCCATGCCGCATGCCCCGGTTCCCACGGAGAGCCGCCGGGCCGGTTGAGATGCCGGATGAGCGATGTGCCCTTCCATCTCGATGAGCTCGCCGCACAGGCGCGCGCGGGCTTCAGTCGGAGCGGCAGCGGCATCCGCGATTTCATGCCTGAGCAGCACCGCAGCTTCTTCGCGATGCTGCCGTACGTGTTCGTCGCTACGCTCGACGGCGAAGGCTGGCCGATGGCGACCCTCCTCGAGGGGGAAAGCGGGTTCGTAGAATCTCCCGACCCGACGTCGTTGCGCATTCGCGCACTGCCCGAGGCGGGTGATCCTGCTGTTGGGACACTGCGCATCGAAACCGAGGTCGGCATACTCGGCATCGACTTCGGCACTCGCCGGCGCAATCGTGCCAACGGCGTCATCGCGAGCATCGATGCAGAAGGCTTCTCCGTCATGGTGCGGCAGAGTTTCGGCAACTGTCCGCAATACATCCAGCAGCGCGAGGTGAGTCGCGAACAGAGTCGGCGAGGGCCGGCGCGCAGGCTGGAGACATTGGATGCCGATGCACGGTCGCTGATAGAGCGCGCCGATACGTTCTTCGTGGCGAGCCGTTCGCGGCCAGGAGTCGGCCCGGACGGCGGGGCTGACATCTCGCATCGAGGCGGCCGCCCCGGATTCGTACGGGTCGATGACGGCATGCTCTCGATTCCGGACTTTCGCGGCAACCGTTATTTCAACACGCTCGGGAATCTGCTCGGTGAGCCGAGGTCGGCCCTCCTCTTCGTCGACTTCGAGACCGGCGATCTGCTGCAGCTTCAGGGTCGCGCAACCATCGACTGGGATGTACCGGCCGCCGACCGCATTGGAGGCGCCCAGCGGTTGTGGCACTTTCGGATCACCCAGGGATGGCATCGCCCGCGGGCCGCGGCGCTTCGGGGAACATTCCTCGACTATTCGCCCATGACGCTGCGCACCGGCACCTGGTCTCGCTGACCCCGGATCGTTCCAGGCTCGGAACACTCGGCTCCGGCCCCGCGGCAGCGACTTGCGTGCGAGCCGGCGATATACTGCCGGGCGACCGGGCCCGCGGCCTCGGTGAGGCACACGCCCGGCGGGGAGGCGAACGATGCCCCTGGCATTCAGCTCCGGCGCGTTCCCAACGCGCCTCTGCGTCATTCTCACGTCTGCTGTCAGCGGCGGCCCCATGAGCGGGGTCCCGTTCTTCGGACATGCAGCGGTCAGTTGGCTGACACCGCCGGCGGGCGCGAAGCAACCTACGGCATGGCAAATACCGCTGGGCACGCTGGCAACGGATCACGCCGGCTACCTGTCTTACGACCTCTCGGTTCTCGACCGCCGGCTCACCGGGCTGGTGGAGCAACTCACCCTCACGACCGGGACGGCTCCCGCGCTCCAGGTGGATCACCTCTGGCTGTACCCCTATTCGCAAATCGCTCAAACGATCGATGCGCTCGCGGAACAGAACGTACGGGACGACGCGATCGTCGTCCGTCTGATGGTCGATCCGGACAGTGTCTTCATCAGCGACGGGCAGAATTTCGCATCGATGCAGTCGCCGGGTCTCTCCGACTGGTACCTTTCGCCCGGCTCCTTTGCGCACTTCTCTGCAGAGATCGTCGGGCAGGACGGCTGCGAGGCGCTGCTTCCGTCCAACATCGCGACGCAAACGTTTCGATTCGTCCAGGTCCTGCCGCAGGCACCGACTTTCACCGTGCGCGCTCCGGCCGTTCCACAGCCGCCGGTCGGTGGCGGCGGTCCGCTGGGCGACGTGCAGGCGCTCGCCGCGCAAATCGCCCGGTCGGCTGTCGAGCTCACGACCCTCCTGCCACCCGGGCAGCCGGTGGATGCAGGCGTCGGTGTCTACGTCATGTATGACAGCTCATGGATACCTGTCGGTCACGGTCTCGGACAGGTCCTCTACAGCATGCCGCTCGCTCCCGCCGAGCAGGTGAATATCGCCATCATCGATTGGTCACGGACGAGCACTGACGGGCGCGTAGAGCAGACTGGACTCACGGATACGCTGCAACACGACACCACGAGAGACAGGACGGTCGGCGAGGTCGTCGATGCCACGGTGCACGAATGGCAGCGAGGGGGAAGTCTCCTGGGAGGAGAGTCGGTAACGGCCGGCGCGGCCGGCTTCATGGGCGCCGCGCTGTCGCTCGGCGGAGCCTATACGACCAGCAGCGGCGATCGCAACGTATCCGCCAATACGGTGCAGAACCTTTCCGATCACTTCGCTCAGGCGAGCACTGCGGTGCGCGATCTGCGCAGCACCGTCGTCATCCAGTCGGCCCAGCAGGGCTCTCAGAATCTGCAGACGCGCACCGTACGCAATTACAACCATTCGCATGCGATGACGCTCCTCTATTATGAGGTGCTGCGTCATTACCGCGTGGTGACCGAGCGCGGCGATGCAGGTCCGGCGCTTCTCCTTCCCCAGGAGATGCCCAACTTCGATGAGACGGCGGTGTTCGCCTACCGGAGATTCCTCGAGCCGACGCTGCTCGTGAAGGCGCTGCAGCCCGGATTCGATGCGGTCGAGATCCTTTTCGCTCTCGAGCGGGATCCGCCGCCGCCTCCTCAGCCGAGTCCGGCCGATCTGGCCTTCAATCTGTTCAGGATCATCTTTCATTGTGGCGGCATCACGTGTCCGGCGAATGTGCAGGTCGATGTGGGTCGGTCGGACAACCCCACCGTCAAGAAGGCGCTGCGCGCTGCCGATGGCAACGTGACTCTGGGTGATGGCAGCCGGTTCGACAAGGCGAATGGATCGAGCGTAGAGGTTCAGGGAATTCCTGATGGCGGCTCGATCACTTGGAAGGAGCTCGGCTTCTTCGAGATCTCGGTGTTTCCCACCGCGGATCCCGCGGGGTACACGGAGCTGGACGTCAACCTGATCGAAGTCAAGGGCATCGACGGCACGGGCCAGGAGCATCCGATGGGCTCCTGGTCCGGCGATCAGAAGTATTTCGGCAATCAGACCTTCCCCATCATACCGTCCAACAGGCCGCCGCCGCCGCCGCCGGTACCCACGGCATTGCAGCAACTCACGCCGGACCAACGCTACGCCTACGTCCGGCTCATTGCGCATCTCAACAGCAACAAGGCCTACTACTACAAGCAGATCTGGATGGGCGAGGAACCGAGCACCCGCGCAGCTCGCCTCGCCAGCGTGACCATCACGATCGGCGCAACCACCGTACCTCTCCTCAACGTGCTCGAGAATCGGGTGCTGGACGTCCTGGGCTCCCGGCTCGTCATGCCGCTCGACCCGGGTATCTTCAACGGGAACAATCCCATCCTCGGCCGCCGGCAGCGGTTCACGCTGCCGACCGTTGATCCTGCGCGCCAGGAGCAGTTGATCAGTCTGCCCACGCGCGGAGTCTTCGCCGAAGCGAAACTCGGACATTGCAATGCCTCCGAGGTCATCGACAACACGAGATTCTGGGACTGGCAGTCCTCGCCGATTCCCGACCAGGCGCCGGCGATCACCGGGATAGCGCCGGTAGCGCCCACACCCAGCCCGACTCTGACGCCGACGGCGTTTCCCGCCTCGCTGGTCGCCCTTCAGGCGCCGTCGGCAGAGCCTGATCCGGTCGGACTTCGGGCTGCGCTGGACGTCCTCAAGACGCCCGGCATTTTCAACAACATGTCGGGCATCCAACAGTTGCAAAGCCTCCTCTCCTCTCTGACCGACGCCGCCGTCAAGGCGCAAGGGATCGGGCTGCAGGCGAGCCAGGCCGATGCCAAGGCCACTGCGCCTCCCGCGCCCCCCGGCCCCTCGGGTGGCACTCCGCCTGCGGGACCCTCCGGGACTCCCCCGGCAACCCCACCCGCCGCTCCTGGGCCCGCGCCTGCCGCAGGTCCGCCGGACACGCCCGCCGCCCCGCCCGCACCGCCGAGCGCGCCGCCGCCCGCTCCTTCTCCCACCAAGCCTGCCGCTCCTGCAAAATCTCTCGGGCCAAAGACAGTGACGATCTACCTGAATTTCGTCGATCGCATCGACATGACGAGCGGGGTGTACGTAACGGGCATGGAGCTCGGGGGGACGCCGGACAATGTGCCGAGCAAGCAGACGATATTCAGTGGCGGGCCGGTTGGGCCGGTGACTGTGCCAGGCGCGATGACCGTTCAGAACCCGGCCAACAAGATCGAGATTTCCGTGACTGCCGTGGTCAAGTACAGCAGCGACGTGTACATCACGACTATTGGACTGGCTCCAATGGCGCTGCCGACAGACGGGTCTACCCCGGTCTACAAGGTCGCCATCGTGCCGGACGTCAGATCGGTATCGATCTCCCACACCGACACCAAGACGCTGCAGGGCATCAAGACGGAGATCGCGGGTAAATTGGAGATCGGCGAAGAGGAAATCGGCAAGGTAGGGGGCGAAGGAAAAGTCGGCGCGGGCATCACGCCTGACGTCAGCAAATCAGACGCGACTCAGACAACCTATACCGTGCCGATTCCGACCAATAAGTTCAGCATCACCAGCGCTTAGCGACAGCCTGCGCTACCGCCTGGCCATGGATGCGCACGACCGTATGCCGGGTGCTGTCCCTGCCGGCAGATGGCTCGCGCTGATGAGCGCCGGCGCATGTACCATATGGGACTGATGAGCCGGAGTTACAAACCGCTGCGCGTCCCACGCCATGAGGAGCGGGTCGTGCGCGGACTGCGGCACCGGGTTACGTGGTGGGGCGAGCCCAGCGAGGCGCCGGTCGTGCTCCTGCACGGCTTCATGGACTGCGGAGCAACCTGGCAATTCCTTGCCGACTGTCTGCCAGCGACCTGGTCGTTGGCCGCCCCGGACTGGCGCGGGTTCGGCCATACGGAATGGGCGGCAGGCGGCTATTGGTTTCCGGACTACTTCGCCGACCTCGAGTCGCTGTTGGATGCCCTGGTGCCGCATGCGGCGGCGCGAGTGATCGGCCACAGCATGGGGGCGAACATTGCCCTCATGTATGGTGGTATCCGCCCGGAGCGTTTGGCATGGATCGCGAGCCTGGAGGGTTTCGGGCTTTCACGGACCCGCGCGCAGGATGCGCCGCTACGGTACACGAAGTGGCTGGACGAGCTCGGGCAGCCCGTGCGCAATGGCAGGTATCGCTCCATCGCCCAACTCGCATCCCTGCTCCGTGCGCGCAACCCCAGGCTCACACTCGAGCGGGCGGAGTTCGTGGCGCAGGCCTGGAGCCGGCCGGCAGAGTCCGACTCGTCCGCGAGCGCCTCCCCTGGCTCGGCCTCGGGCCCTGCCCCTGACTCTGGCCAGGAAGTCGAGCTGCTGTTCGACCCGCATCACCGGCTGGTGAACCCCGTGCTCTACCGGCGCGAAGAGGCCGAGGCCTGTTGGGCTCGCATCGGGACGCCCGTGCTGTTGGCGAGGGGCGATACCGGCGATGACAGATCCCTCCACATGCGGACTGCTGCCGAGGAGATGCGCGCTCACATCCGCAACCTCGAGATCGTCCCCGTGCCCGGTGCAGGTCACATGCTGCATCACGAAGCGCCCGAGACCCTCGCCGGACAGATCGTGGAGTTCGACGGGCGTCAGCATCGCATCGCCGGCAGATGAGTGCCCACATACTGCCTCGCGGATGGTGGGCGTAACCCCAGGCCACCGCCCCCGACAATGGGATCAATCGTCGAGCGCGCCCATGGCGAGGTTGACCGTGGTTCCGATCATGCCGCTCGATTCGACGCTGCAGCCGACGTCAGATCCGACCGCGGCGTGGCGAGCTCATTCCGGGCCCGATTCGATCAGCCGAGCTCGGCTCATCGCCAGCACGTCACCGGGACCACAGACGGCAGCGAAGAGGAGGCCGGCGAGGAACACGAAGTGATCCACGAAGAACCCGAACTGGTTCTGATCCGCATGCCAGTGCGATGGGCCGTGGAAGACGATACCGAGGAAGACCACATAGGCGGCGGCCGCCAGCGCGGCTTCCCTGAAGAACGCACCCGTCAAAAAGCACAGGACGAGCGCCAGCTCGAAGAACGCGGCGATCCAGGCGAGCGGCAAGGCCGCGGGAATGCCGGCCGCGGCGATGAAGGCAGCCGTCGCGTGCATGCCCGCGAACTTGAATGCCATCGCCATGGCGAATACGGCTGCGAGGATGATGCGGGCGACGATGATGGCGACCTTTGCCCAAGCGGGAAATGGCGATCTCATGATGATGGGCCTCCGGAGCTCTATGCCGTCTTGCGTGTGAAAGCCAAGCTGTGACTGCCGCGCAGATAGAGTACGCCGGTAACCTTTCCGCTGGTATCGCGTTGGAATACTTTGGGGGTGGCGCCGTGTCCGGGCGTGAACACGATGTCACGCGCCTGCGCTTCCTGCTCTACGGCGGAGCCACCGTTGATCGAGGCGAAGAGATGACCGCCCCGGCGGGTAAACGTAATACCGGTACCCGAGGGCTCCTGATAGGTTCCCACATACTCATCCAACGTCCTCTCGTCCAGCGCGACCGCCGGCGGATCCTCCGGCACCGACAGCGTCTCGCTGCCGATCATCTTCCAATGGCCCTTTTCCTTCAGCCATGTCTCGACCGAGCGGTATTTGTACTGCTCGCGTTTGGCGGCCGGCCCCTGCTCAACGACATCGACAAAGCTGGTGACCGCGACATTCCCGTAAACCTTGCAGTTCCAATCCGTCGTCGTGATCGTACGGTTGATCCCGGGCGCTGGCGGACCATCCTGTGACATGTCGGCTTTCGTCGCTCTGTCACCACCTTCGTTGAAGAAGATGACGTCGTCATCCAGGTACCGGGCCATCACACTTCCCTTGCCCTCCTGACCCGCATCTGAAAAGGTCTGTGTCAATCGATGCAACAGACTGGAGACATCTTCAGCCTGGGAGGACGGGCACAAAGCCAGGGAGCCGGTGAAGAGCGCAACGGAGAGCAGCAGGCGCATTTGAGACTCCTGAGTCCATCGATGCGAGCGGCGGGACCCTCATCGGTCGGCCCGAGCTCAGCTGGCGATGCACTTGATTCAGGATATTGAAACAGATCCCGGTGCCGGGCGACAACTGAATCGGCGAAGCGCTCCAGGAACAGGACGGGTCAATGCTCGACTGGATGGCCTTCACTGCTCCCATGTTGTTGCGCTCGATGCGCGATAATTGGACTAGTCCATTTACCGGAGCGCAGGTGAGGCCCAGACGGCCGTCTCCTGCTACGGCCTGACGGGATCGGGCTGAGGACCCGGCAACTGGCCCGACCGCTGCCGCCAGCATCGTCGTCGGCAGCTATATCACAACTTCACGCTGACATCCTCGGCATTCCTGATCGGCCGAGTCTCCAGGCATTTGAGCCCCCTTTTCGAAGACCTCCTGCACCAGCTCTGCGGCCTCCGCCGCCTTGCTGATACACCGACAGAAGTATGTCCGCAACGGCAACCGAAACCGGCGATCCAACACCAGCAGCGCGGCCTCACGGGGAGCGACCGGCCAGCGCAAGTGGCACCGGCCATCCACCCCGAGCTCGCTTGCGTAAGGAATGATATTCGCCGAGCTCATCGAGGTCGCAGGTCGCTGATCCAACTTCGCATCGCTCAGGATGCGGGTGCAGACGCTCGAGCGTACATTCCGGCTGATTCCTATGATGCGATACCGCCTCATTTCCCCCCTCCTTCTGACTCCATCACTTGTGCCTTCGCGCCGAACCCGGTACCTTCGGAGCACGCAGACTGTGATCGCCGGGCGGCCTCGAGTGCCGTCAATGGGTATATCGACGACAACATGGAATCACGCTGCGCTTTCTCAGGCGGGGGGACCGGGTGCAAGACCGATGAAAGATGCAGGCGCGGATGCGCAGCAGCTCAAGAGCGCGCTCGCGGCGGAGATCCGCCGGATGCTCGACGCGGAGCGGCTGAGCGTACGCGAGGCGCAGGCCCGCACGGGAATCGCCGCGGCCGATTTCTCACGCATCCGCAGCAGCTCGGATCTCAAGCGCTTCACCATCGACCGGCTGATGGCGATCATCAACCGCCTCGGCTCCCGTATCGAGGTGAACGTAAAGCTGCAGCGATCCGAAGAAGATGAGATCGTCAGTACGTGACGGTCACTGTAAGCGTGTCGAAGTAGCCACCCGCGTGCACGTTCTGCAGCGCCGGAATCATTCCGTACACGGTGTACGTCGCGCCGGAGTCGGTGGCGGCCACGGTGGCGGTGCCACCGGTCCCGTCTCCCCAGATCGTCAAGCGCTGCGGGTCCGTAAAAAGGTTGTAGTTGAGTTGATAGCTGCCGTTCGTCATCGCCCGTGAAGCGAACGTCCCGGAGCCCGCGCTGATTGAAATCGTGTAGCTGGTGCTGGCATCGCACGTGACCTTTACGGTACCGGTGCTGTCCGTATCGCTGCTGTTGAAGACATCGTAGGCGCCGAAGGCGACATTCACGAGGCTCACGTTGCAAGCCGCATGGGCGAGCACAGGCAGTGCGAGGCACGTACCCAGTATCAGTCGAGTGGCACGCACGCTCATCGGCGCGTCTCTTTGCATACGTACGGCCCCAGGCGTGGCAGCGGATCGTTGCTCGGCATGGGCGCATCCCGTGGCACGCTGAATTCGCACGTTCCGCCGGGCCAGGTCGCGTGGAGCACTGCCGGGGCAGAAAGATCGGTGACGTAAACCTCGCCGTGCAGAGCGCTGGGGAACTCCCCGTCCCGCCCGACGACCTGCACGAGTGCGCCGGCGGGCAGCTCCCGACCGCTCGCGAATACTACGGTGATCAGCGCTCCGTGTGGGTGAAGCACGGCGAATCGGACCCGGGTACCGCTCCTGAAGTAGGGAACGGCCTTCTGCTCCACAGTGGGGATTTGTGCGTCCAGGGGCAGATCCGCCTGCTCGATGCTGATCCGATTTTCCTCGTATGGCCTCAAACGGGGAACCAACGCCTGACCCTCGGCATCGGTGCGGCCCACGAGCTGATTGTCATCGTAGATTCGAACCCCCGGCTCTCTGCCGACGTCCACCACCGCAAAACTGCCGTCTATGCGCCGAGTCGGAAAGAGTCGGTCCCCCATGAGGGCGATGCTCCCGGTCGCACTCACGGACTCTTGCGTCTCACCAGCCACCCGTAGGGCATCGGCATCGTAGGTGCCGGTCGCTGTCTGCCAAGTGTATTCGATCTCACCATCAGGGGAGCCGTCCATACCCGCAGTCACCCGGTAGCCCGAGCCCGCTCCGGCGGGCAGGTTACGTTGTATTTGTATCAGCTCCTGCGTCCGCCCACCCTGCGAGCTGGCGTCCAGCGTCGCGCTCGTCCGCTCGCCCAGCGAGCGCGTGAACAGGAGCTCGATGGTCGTGTCGGAGGTCGCGGCACGTGCCCGGGTCACGGCAAGACTCAGGAACCCGAACCCCCGCAACTGAAAATCTTCCCGAATGCTGTTCAGCTCGACCACGCGGCCATCGCCGTAGTCCTGACGTGCGCTGGCCAAGCCGATGGAACTAAGGCGCCCGAGCGCCACGTTCGCGTAAGCGCGGGCCATGCGAATCGGCGTCGGCTGACCGCCTAGGGATCCCACATCGATGAAGCGTTTATTTGCGACCTGGACGGTCGCGCCAAAGCTGAAACGTCTGGCCGTTCGATCGAATCCGACGACGGCCAGGCCGCCAGAGCCCTGCGTGGAGTGGCTGCCCGCAACAGCGGCGCTCGCAACACCGATCGAGGGAATGAGCCAGGCCCCTCCAACGCCCAATGTCTGCTGCTCCCGCAGTACCTCGCCATGCACTTCCGCGGTAAGGCTGTCAGTCAATCCCACCCTCTCAGTACCGACGACAAGCGCGTGCTCATAATCATCGCTCGCCAACCCGTAGTTCTCCCGTACGGCGCCGATTTCGTAAGAGAAATCCTGCAGCCCCTGACGCAGCAGCGCCGGGCTCGCGTAAAAGGACTGAGTGATCACCTGCTCGCGGCCGAGAAGATCGCGGACGACTACTTGAATCTGGCCATCGCCGGTGATGGCCGGCGCGTCGCGGAGCTGGAACGGGCCCATCGGCACGTTCGTGCTCATGCGCAGCGCGCCGTTCACGTATAGATTGACAGTCGAGGGCAAAGCCGTCGCACCGGCAATGGTCGGCAGCGGGAACGTGATGAGTCCGGGCTGCGTCGCGAAGTCGGTGCCCCATTGCACGCCGGCGAAGCGCGCAGCGCCGCCCCAGAAGCTGCTCGCGCCCGTGATCGAGTCACCGATCCGCAGAGTCGTCGCACTCTCGGGCTGATCCCGCGTCCAGGTGCTGCCCAAACGCACCGTGCGCGCGTGTCCATTCGCGTGGCTTTCCAGGAAATCCGACTGCCAGCTTCCCCAGCGGCCGAACACGGACGGCTCGAGGAGCGCGCTCTCCGTCAGCTCGGCACCGGATCGGGTCGCAGTGAGCTCGTAGTTGAGAAAGGCACCGAGGGGGGATGGCGGGGGCGTCGCGAACGCCGCTCGTGTTCCGCGAATCGCAACGGGTATGAAGGCGCGCGGCGGGGCGCTCATGATCAATGCCTGCGAGGGCTCATCCAGCCGGTACTGAAGTCCCGTAAAGGCTTCGAGCGGCAGATAGTCCTCTCCATCGTGACTCAGCAACGGTGCGGTTGGAAGCCGCAATCTCCAGTTTCTCAGGTCCGACCGGCTCACGTAGAGCTGCCCGCCGCGATCGCGCAGCATGAGGGCCGCCTGGCTCACCTGTTGTCCGTTCAAGACGACGGCGAGCCAGAGCTCCGATGGACCATTCTGTGAGGATGCCGGGGTTGAGGCTGCCTGAGCGCGCAGGCTCAGCGTCAATAGGGCGTACCAGGCGAGCCAAGCGAGACTCCGGCGCCTGCGAGGAGAAGCGGATCGCGCGCCCCGCACAGCCTAGCCACCGACTGCGACCTTGGCCTGCAAGTCTCCGCTGTCCGTCGTCGCACGCAACTGCAGGATCGCACCGGCCTCTACACCGGCCGCGCCCTTGAACGTCCAGCTGTGCGTGTTTCCAGGCAACACGTACGTCGCAACGCTCTGATGGACGATAGGCGATGTGCTGCTGGGAGACGATAGATCGATCGCTCCAATCTGCACGTGCGCGCTGCCGGTATTCGTCGCCTGCAATTGGATGCTTCCATCCGCGAGCCGCAACGCCCGCCATGCGAGGTTTGAAAACGACGGATGCGGGGAGACGACGAATACGGGCATGCTGATCGCAAGCGCAACGCGCAATCCCTGAGAGATCGGCTGCGGCGGCGGCACCTCCCGGAGGACGAGGCGATAAGTGAGCTCATGCTGCGGATCCGGCGCACGGCGCAACCCGACCCGGACGATCTGCGAGCCGCCCGGCGACAGCGTGAAGATCGGCGGCGTCGCCAGAATCTCGTTGCTCGGCGTAAGCGCATCCTTGCCATCCTGTTGAGTCCAGCGCGAGGTCTCGAGCTGGATCACGCTGGCCTCGCTGCCGTGGTTACTGACGGTGATGGCGGCTACGGCCTGGCCGGGAGACAAGGTGACGCGTACGGGATTGACGCTGAAGGAGCCTGCGTGAGACAGCGAGGCGCCGCAGAAAGAAAAGGCCAGGCCGAGAACGGCCTGGCCCAATGAGTGTCGATTCATTGCTCGAGTCTGCGACTTCAGAACGTGACCGTGGCAACGACCGTATCGCTGTAGTTCGCAGCAGGCACGTTCTGCCCGGCAGCAACAGAGCCGTACACGGTGAGGGCCTGCGCAGCGCCGTTACCCGTGTCCGGAGCGCTGGTACCCACCGTATTGCCCCACACTGTCGTGCGGTTGCTATCCTGATACAGCGAGTAGGCCAGAACGTCCGTGCCCGAATCCTTCATCTGGCGCAGGGGCGCCGCGTCCGTCGATCCGCTGGCCGCGTTGGCACCCTGGTCCAGAGTGATCGCCACAGCCGACCCGTTCGTGCAGGTCACCGTTACGGTGCCCGTGCCGTCGAGCGGGTTCGTCGCGTTCGTCACGATCGGGTCATAGGCACCGAAGGCCACCGGCGAAGTCGAGATGGTGCAGTTCGCGGATACCGTCGCGGTAACCGAGAGGTTGGAGGTTGCCGTCCCGGCGTGAGTCGCCGATGAGGCCGCCAGAAACAGAGCGGATGCAGCCGTCAGGCCGAGCAACCGCCCGTAGACCGTCTTCAAATGCATAAACAAGACTCCAAGTGAAAGGATGGACGCACTTCGCCCAATCCCGTATCGGACCCCCGACGCGCGGCTTGAGATGGCGCGGTGCGGACTGTGGCGGTTCGCACAGTTTTGCGCTGCGCAGCGGCACACAGAATTCCGCGGCGGGAATGCGAGCTCAGTGTGTTGTCAGAAATGACAACAGTATCGCTGCTCCCGAAAGCAACCTGCCGTTGTCATCCATGACTAGCAGAGGTCGCGCAAAGGCGGTCAGGTGAACAGGCGCTTGATCAGCTCCCATAGCCCCGACGACCCGCCTGCGCCTGCGCGCCATGTCCAAGGCTGCTCGACCGTCTCACCGGTAGTCAGATCGCGAACGGTCAGCTTGCCTTTCGTACCGACCGGAGCTACGGGGGTGACGTCCGTCTGAACCGACGAGGTGCCCTGATACGACTTGCGGTAGCTCTTCTGCTCCATGAAGACTTCCAACACGTTACCTGCCGCCGTGGTGACGGCGAATCGGCAGGGTATCGCATTCGGCAGAGGAACCTGGATCCACTGTATGCGTACGTTGCATGCGCCGTCCTTGCCTGCCGAGACCTGAGCTTCCTCGAGGCCCATGTCGCTCTGACGCTGCCGTGCAGCAGCCGCCTCCTGAAAAGAGGCCTGATCGGCGGTCCGTGGTTGCGAGGCCGACTCGCCTCGTGACGCCTCTCTCGATCGCTCCTGAGGCCGCGCGCGTCGTTGTTCTTGCAGAGGCATGTTGACACCCGATGATCAGTGAGACGGATGACCTTCCCCGCGCGACCACACCAGCTCGGGGCGCCGCGTGACGGACGGTAAAGCACCGATCAGGTCCTCCCGGGAGAGTTGCGCCTTCCTGGGATTGCCTGCCGCGCGATGGATCGCCTTCTGGGACGCTTTCTGTACGACGTTGCGGATCTCCCGCCCGCCCAAGCCTTCCGAATGTTGCGCGAGCTCATCGGCAAGCGCATCGCGGTCGGAATCGACGGGGAGCTTTCCGAGGAACATCCTGAAGAGCCGCGCGCGCTGCTCCGTATCGGGATTGGGGATCTCGACGCGCTCTGAGAATCGTGACAGCACCGCCTCGTCGATGGCATCAGGCAGGTTCGTCGCGGCGAGCACGAACACATGACGCTCGCTCTTCCTGACGCCATCCATCTCCTGCAGGAGCTGGTTGACGATCTCCCCGGTGAACGCATCCGCACGCGCACCGCCGCGGACCGGGGCGACGGCCTCGATCTCATCGATGAAGAGGATGCACGGCGCCTGCCCGCGGGCGCGCTCGAAGAGCTCCCGCACCTTCTGGCCGGACTGTCCCACGAATCCGGCCTTGAGATCCGCGGTGCTGGCGGCAATGAACGGAATGCCGCCCTCATTGGCGAGCGTACGCGCGATCTGCGTCTTGCCCGTACCCGGGGGACCATAAAGGAGCGCGCCCTTCGGTACTTCGAACCCCTGGGCAGTGAACTCCTCGACGTGACGCAGCGACTCGCAGAGCGTCTGCAGCTTCTCGAGTGTGTCCTGCGACAGCACGAGTGACCCCCACCCTGCGCCCTTGTCGACCGAGTCGCTTTTCGCCTGGGTATGCCGTTTCAACACCTCGGTCCAGAGGTCATCCGTGATCGAGCCGCCCTGCTTCATCGCGAGCGTGCAGACATCGCTGGCGACCCGGGAGAGGTTGCGGCCGGATAGTCCCGTCGTCAGCTCGGCGACGAAGGCGGGGACCTGCGCCGGGCGCTCGAGCTTTTCCATCTCGAGGCTCAGGATCTGCAACCGCTCGGCCGCCCCGGGCAGCGCGATCTCGATCGCAGCGCCGAAGCGCGACACCATGGCCTCATCGATCAGCTCGCGGCGGTTGGTGGCGCCGACGACCCAGACCTGCTGTCCCTCGGAGCCGAGGCCGTCCCACTCGGCAAGGAAGGCCTGCACGACCTCCTCGCTCGCAGCATCACCAGCGCTACCCCCGCGGCGCGCAAAGACGCCCTCGCATTCGTCGACGAAAATCACGCACCGTCCTCTGGCGCGCGCCTGCTCCCAGGTCTTCTTGACCCGCTCGCCGCTCTGCCCGATGTAGCCCGCCTTCAGATCCGGAGCCTTGAGCGACATGAAGAAGCAGCTCGCCGAGTCGGCGATGCGCCGCGCGATCTCCGTCTTCCCGGTGCCGGGAGGTCCATACAGGAGAAGGCCCTTGGGCGCCGCCTTGTCCGCGCTGTTGAATAGGCGGATCTTGTCGAGGAGATCGGCCTTCACCGCCGGTTGCAGCACGATCTTCTGCCAGATCCTGGTGAGATCGGCCTCGGAGACCTCCTTGCCGCGGGGCGTCACTTCGCGCAGCAGGTCCTCGCGCATCAGCATCACCTGATCGGGCGTGCCCTGCGCGATGGCCCGATTGACCGCCTCCTGCGCCGCGCGCTCGACGATAGCCGAAATGGCGCGGCCGCCGATATTGCCGGTGCGCCGTGCGAGCTCGGATGCCATCTCGTCGGCATCGAAGTTGGTCTTGAGCTTGCCGAGGAACAGCCGGAAGAGCTGCTGGCGCTGCTCGCGGTCGGGGTTCGGAATCTCGATCGCATCCTTCAGGCGCGATCTCACTGCCTCATCGACGGTCTCGGGCCGATTGGTCGCCGCCAGCACGTAGACATGCCGGTCGGTCTGCTTGATGCCGTCCATCTCCTGCAGCAGCTGATTGACGATCTCCACCGTGGCTTGATCCGAGCCACTGCCGCCGCGTGCCGGGGCAATGGCGTCGATCTCGTCAATGAAGAGAATGCAGGGCGCGCGGCCGCGCGCACGCTCGAAGAGCTCGCGCACTTTCTGTACTGACTGGCCGGTGAAGCCGGCTTTGAGGTCTGCAGTGGACGCGGCGATGAAGGCGAGCCCGCTCTCGTTGGCGAGCGTCCGCGCGATCTGTGTCTTGCCGGTGCCCGGCGGTCCGTAGAGGAGCGCGCCTTTCGGTGCCGGCACGCCCTGCTTGCGAAGTGTCTCGATGTGTCGCAGCGCCTCGCAGACCCCCTTGAGCTTCGCGAGTGTCTCGGGCGCCAGGATGAGAGAGCTCCACCTTGCGCCCGCGTCGACGGGCTCAGCCGGCCGCAGGCGCTTGATGGCCTCGCGCCACAGCGCTTCGGTGACGACCCCACCGTTGTGCCCCGCACGCACGCAGACATCGCTCGCGAGACGGGACAGATTGCGGCCGGAGAAGCCCACCGTCTCCTGGCCGAGGAACGGCGGGATCTCGGCCGGCCGCTCGAGCTTCAGCATCTCGAGCCTGAGAATCTGCAGCCGCTCGGCCGCCTCGGGCAGCCCGATCTCGACCTCCGCGCCGAATCTCGAGGTGATCGCATCATCGAGGAGCTCCTTGCGGTTGGTCGCACCCACGACCCATACACGCTGATCCTCCGAGCCGACGCCGTCCCACTCGGCGAGGAAGGCCTGCACCAGCTCGTCGGAGGCCGCATCCGACTGGGTGCCGCCGCGGCGCGCGAATACGCCTTCGCACTCATCGATGAACATGACACAACGGCCGCGG
>Ga0070741_10002276_pt1 | contig 52660 bp, 46 predicted proteins | sample Coa_R1_4_FD_66440 | JGI IMG/M metagenome (GOLD analysis project Ga0070741, IMG submission 66440) | Surface soil microbial communities from Centralia Pennsylvania, which are recovering from an underground coalmine fire - Coalmine... | ecosystem: Environmental > Terrestrial > Soil > Unclassified ... | reverse complement strand
CCGCCACGGTCAGCGCCGCCACGGTCAGCGCCGCCACGGTCAGCGCCGCCACGGTCAGCGCCGCCGCGCTCCGTTCGTTCGCCGCCACGTCCGCCGCGATCACCGCCGCCTCGGCGTTCTCCGCGAGGGCCGCCGCGATCACCGCGAGGTTCTCCACGCTGCTCACCGCGGTCTCCGCGGTGTTCGCGCTCGCTGTATTGAGCACCCTGGTCCGGATCACGATCCGGCGGGTTACCCGCTGCATCGGGCGAACCACCGCCCATTTGCTGGTCGCGTTCGGCCATCGCGGCCTTACGGGACAAACGCACTCTGCCCTTCTCGTCGACACCCAGGCATTTGACCCAGATTTCGTCGCCCATTTTGACGATGTCTTCGGTCTGTTTGACCCGGAAATTGGCCAATTCGCTGATATGGACCAGGCCGTCCTTGCCGGGCAGGAACTCGACGAAGGCACCAAAATCTTTAATCGTGACCACTTTGCCTCGGTAGATCTTGCCGATCTCAGCCTCGGCGGTCATGCCGGCGATGGCGTCGCGGGCAATCTTCATACCTTCCTCGGAAACCGAGTAGATATTGACCGTGCCGTCGTCTTCGATGTTGATCTCGCAGCCGGACTCCTCGACGAGCTTCTTGATATTCTTGCCGCCGGGACCAATCAATGCCCCGATTTTCTCCGGATTGATGCGGATGGTCTCGATGCGCGGAGCGTACTTGCTGATTTCCTTGCGCGACTCGCCCAGCGTCTTGGCCATCTCGGCCAGAATATGCATCCGGGCCACGCGGGCTTTTTCGACCGCTTCGGCCATCACATTGAGCGGAATCCCACGCAGCTTCAGGTCGAGCTGGAATCCGGTAATGCCCTTCTCTGTCCCCGCCAGCTTGCAATCCATATCGCAGAAGGCGTCTTCCCAGCCGATAATGTCCGTCATCAGCTTGTAACGGGAAATCTTGTCGCTGTCGTCGTGCTCGGTGCAAATCCCGACACTGATTCCGGCCACGGGTCGCGTCATCGGCACGCCGGCATCCATTAAGGCCAGGCAGCCGCCGCAGACCGAAGCCATGGAAGTCGAGCCGTTGGACTCCATAATTTCACTGGTGATCCGCACCGAGTACGGATACGTGTCCAGCGGGATCATCGGTTCGAGTGAACGTTCCGCCAGTGCCCCATGCCCGATTTCGCGCCGGCCCGGACCGCTGATGCGCCCGGTTTCACCGACGGAAAAATTCGGGAAATTATAGTGGAGGATGAATTTCTTTTCGCTCGCGCCGCCGGTGTAGGAGTCAAATTCCTGCGCATCCTCTCCGGTGCCCAGCGTGCACAAAGTGATCGCCTGGGTTTCGCCGCGTTGAAACAGAGCGGAACCATGAGCGCGGGGCAGCACCCCCACCTCGCTGTGAATCGCCCGCACGGTGTTGAAATCACGTCCATCCAGCCGTTTGTCCTGGTTCATGATCAAACCGCGAACCGCTTCTTTCTGGATGTAATAAAAAGCGTCCTTGAGCACGAACTCCGTCACCTTTTCTTCGCCAAATTTCTCAACGAGTTTTTTACTGATCTCCTCGGTGAGCGCCGTGACGGCTCCTTCCCGGGCCAGTTTGCCCGGAGTGAGCAACGCGGTCACAATGCGGTCCCCCGCCAGGTTCTTGGCTTCCTGAAGAATTTCCTCGGGGACGATGTTCAAATTGATCTGACGCTTGGCTTTGCCGATTTTGCCGGCCAGATCTTTCTGTGCCGCAATCGTGGGCTGGATGCTTTCCTGCCCGAACTTCAGCGCCGCGTTGAAATCCACTTCGGTGATTTCCTTGGCTGATCCTTCATACATGACCAGGTCGGACTCATTGCCGACGTAGACCAGGTCCAGGTCGCTCTCGAGCATCTGAGTGTGCGTTGGATTGGCCACGAACTGGCCGTTGATCCGGCCCACGCGCACCGCACCGAGTGGTCCTGCCCACGGGATATCGCTCACCATCAGCGCCGCCGAGGCGCCTACCAGGGCCAGCATGTCCGGATCGTTTTCGCCGTCAGCGCTTAAGACAATGCTTTGGACCTGGACTTCGTTGTACCAGCCCTTGGGAAAGAGCGGCCGAATTGGCCGGTCAATCAAGCGCGACGTCAGGATTTCCTTTTCAGTCGGACGCCCTTCCCGCTTGAAGTAACCGCCGGGGAACTTTCCGGCGGCAGCGGCTTTTTCGCGGTAATCAACGGTTAAGGGGAAAAAATCCTGGCCGGATTTGGCCTTGGCGGCGCCGACGGCCGCCACGATAACAATGGTTTCGCCTAGTTGGACGGTTACAGCTCCGTCGGCTTGTTTGGCAATTTTTCCTGATTCAATGATGATCTGCTTGTCCCCAATGGGGGCGGTGACTCTTTCTGGCATATGTACTTTCCCGTCCAAAGCCACCGAGGAACTTCAGTTAACTCCGAATGCTTTCGGAGCTGAATGAAATTTCCCGATGCAATGGAACCTTAAATTGCGCGAGTGTTTAACGGCGGATTGAGCTGATCGCGCTTCGCAGCTCAATTTAATCGAAAAGAGAGGAGAACCCAAGAGCACGGCTGGAAATCCAACCGGTAAGTCCTTAGCTTTTAACTACTTTCGCAGTTTCAGCTTCTTGGTAACAGCCTGGTAGCGATTGAGGTCTATGGTCTGCAGGTAATCCAGCAACCGACGGCGTTGGCCAACCATCATCAACAATCCCCGGCGTGATCCGTGGTCCTTGACGTTCTTTTGCAGGTGCTCGGTCAGGTGGTTGATGCGCTGGGTTAGCAACGCTATCTGGACGTCAGCCGAGCCGGTATCACGCTCGTGGAGCTTGAAATCGTCGATGGTTTTGGCTTTTGCTTGCATGTTGTTTACTTCGTCGGATCAATCTCTCTTCAATATTTAATCTGCGAAATGTAGTTTTTTGGCCATAACGTGTAAAGAAGATTTGAGGCAAGAGGCGCAAGGGCGATAGCATTGAGTCTGTGACGGGCAAGCGCAGGACGCCAGTGGACGATAAGTTTCAGGTTCCGTTTGCCGCGCCGTCTCGGCCCAACGTGCCAAACTCTCAATGCGCCCGGGCTCGGCCCAACGGGCCGAACTATCTTTGCACTCTCGCTCGGCCCAACGGGCCGACCGAGCATAGCCCAGGGCATCGGCCTGCGGCCTCAGGCCTGGGCTATGCTCGGTCGGCCCGTTGGGCCGAACAGGAGCAGATTGCCAGTTGCGCCGAGACATCGCGGGCCGCCGGCCGAGCTCCCCACCTCAACCCCACGCCCATCGGCCCAGGCCATTTTCGGCCCGTTTGGCCGAGACCCTGGGTTCAACGATTTCAGAATACCGTCGCGCCCTGACAGGACGCCACCCTCACAACCCTAACCATCCCTATGCCACAATCTCTCTCCAAGATTTATGTCCACCTTGTGTTCTCGACCAAAGATCGGGATCGCTGTCTTCCAGGCGAGATTCAAACTGACCTTCACGCCTACCTGGGCGGGACACTCAACGGATTCGGTTGCGTCCCCATTGAGATCAACTCCGAACCTGACCATGTGCATGCCCTCTTCCTTCTCGGCCGCACAACGGCCTTGAGCGAGACAATTGGAACTCTCAAAACGAGCTCGAACGATTGGCTTCGTGCCCGCGCGCCCCGACTCGCCCAATTCCATTGGCAAGCCGGCTATGGCGCCTTCTCCGTGAGCCAATCCGGGGCGGAGGAGGTTCGTCAATACATCCGCAATCAACACGAGCACCATAAACGCGTTTCGTTCCAGGACGAGTACCGCGCGTTTCTCCGGCACTACGAGCTTGCTTATGATGAGAAATACGTTTGGGATTAAACCCTCTGCAGGGGAGTCTCGGCCCAACGGGCCGACCGAGCATAGCCCAGGGCTGAGGCCGCAGGCCGATGCCCTGGGAGCGGCATTTCATAAAACCGATTGCGCCCGGAAGGGGCGCCGGAGATTCACCCTTCATTCCCGCGTCCATCGACGGGGACATTTTGTGTCATCGCGACCCTCCGGCGCCCCTTCAGGGCGCACATGTCCATTCCGCACGCAAACCCAGGCCATCGGCCTTGCGGCCTCAGGCCTGGGCTATGCTCGGTCGGCCCGTTGGGCCGAACAGGAGCAGATTGCCCGTTGGGCCGAGACATCGCGGGCCAACCGGCCGAGCTCCCCACCTCAACCCCACGCCCATCGGCCCAGGCCATTTTCGGCCCGTTGGGCCGAGACATCGCACGGGCCAATGGCCCGCAACAATATTCGGCCGATCCTCATATCTCCGTCCGGCCTTCGTGCGCTCTCTTGATTTGTTGATGAGGCTCACAAAAAAAACTGCGTTGGTTGTCTTGCTCCTTCTCCTCCTCGGGGCCATGGCAATCCTCCTCCGCTTCACCCGCACCTCCCTGCCCTGGGAAAACGAACCCTCGACCGGATCATCCATCACCAATCGCATCAACTCACTCCAGGCCCCTGAAGATGAAATCGATCGCACCGTTTGGGCCAAGGAAATGCTCGCGCAACGCTGCGGACGCACGTTTGAATCGCTCTGGAATTCCATCAACGCATCTACCAACAAATTGTCCGTCGCGGCAAACTTCCCCTTTGGCAAAATCGTCCTGCCTCATTGGGCCGCGACCGAACACCTGGCTCATGGCATCGAAATGCGCGTCGGCGATGGCCCCGGCGAGATGCTATCCCCGGCGCAATGGAGGCAACAAATTCAAAACCTCTCCAACGATAGGTGGCAGTTGGAGAACATCGAATTCCGCCACAACCGCTTTGAAGTCGATACCAACGGCGCACCCTCTCAGAGCGGTTTTTATTTCTCCGCTCACCTCACGAGCCCCGGGAGCCAGCAACGCGCTATGCTCGAAGGTGACTTGCTGGTCAATTGGGAAAACCTCGGACCCGGCGACACCCCGGCGACCGTCAAACGCATTGACGCCACCCATCTCCAGCTCAAAACGCGGACGGGCGAGCCTTTCTTCCGCAAAATCCTGGATGAATCCTTCAGCCCGACACCCAAGGCTCCCGTGATCGATCCTCTCATCGTTTACGATCTCGATGGGGACGGCTTCCCCGAAATTCTTTTGCCGGCCATAAACCAGGTTTACCGCCGCCGCGAACCCGAGCATTACGAGCCGGAACCCTTGTGCCGGTATCCCCTTGATTTCATCATGACGGCGGTGGTTGCGGATTTCGACGGCGACGGTCACGCCGATCTGTTATGCGCCACCCCCGCCGGATTGTTCCTCTTCAAAGGCAGCCCTCAAGGCACCTTTGATGAACCTCCTCGAAATGTCTGGACACCGCACCCGGCCCTAAAGGACGCGATGGTGCTGACCTGCGGCGACATCGATGAAGACGGTGATCTGGATGTTTTTCTTGGTCAATATCGGGTCCCGCCGCTTGGTGCCATTCTGCGGCCCTATTACTATGATGCTAACGACGGCTTCCCTTCTTACCTGCTCTTGAATGACGGCCACGGCAATTTCACCGACGTCACCGAAGGCGCCGGGTTAGGCCGCAAACGCTGGCGCCGCACCTACTCGGCCTCTTTTGCTGACCTCGACAACGACGGCCACTTGGACTTGCTGGTAGTGAGCGATTTTGCCGGATTGGACTTGTACCGAGGGGATGGACACGGGCATTTTGTTGAGGTCACTCATCAATGGGTCTCTGAATCCCACGAATTTGGCATGGCCCATTGCCTGGCCGACTTCAACGTCGACGGCCGCCTTGACCTTTTGATGATCGGCATGCCCTCGCCGACCGTCGACCGGCTCCAACATCTCAACCTGTGGCGCGAGTACACCGACGAGGATCGTCTGCGTCGGCCGGCCATGACCTTTGGCAACCGGCTCTTTCTGGCAAAGACCAACGGAGGCTTTGAGCAAACTGCGTTCGGCGATTCCATCGCCCGTTCCGGCTGGTCCTGGGGCTGCAGCGCCTTTGACTTCGACAATGACGGTTTTCCCGATGTCTATATCGCAAACGGCCTGGAGACCAAGCAATCCGTTCGCGACTACGAAGGTGAGTTCTGGCTGCATGATGTGTTCATTAACGAAAAGGCCGATGACATCTCGGCGGGTCAATATTACCAGGCCAAGTTCAGGCGTACCCGAGGTAGCGGATGGTCTTATGGCGGTTACGAGAAGAACCGGCTATTTCTAAGTCAAGGAGGCGAATCGTTCACTGATATCGGGCACCTGGCGGGTGTTTCGCTCGAAGAAGATTCGCGCAATGTTGTGGCTGACGATCTCGACGGGGACGGCCGGGTCGATTTGCTCGTCACTACCTTTGAGGTATGGCCTGAGCAGAAGCGGACTTTGAAGATTTTCAAGAACCAAGTGCGGGATGCGGGCCATTGGATCGGGTTCGGGTTTCGGGAAGAGGGCTCCGGCAAATCGCCGGTGGGTTGCCGGGTTACAATCCATTATAACGGGCGTAGCGCCACCCGTGAGCTGGTAACCGGCGACTCGCATCGGTCCCAGGCGCCCAATACAATCCATTTCGGGCTCGGGAATGTTGATCGCGTTGACTCTGCGGAAATCAGGTGGGTCGAAGGTGGCTCGCGGAATTTAACTGAGCCGGCAATAGACAAATATCATCGAGTTGAATGGAGCGTCATGGGGAGTGGGAGATGAGGAAGTAACCATCTCGCCGGATACTGGCCGAGCGCGTAGTCTGTGCCCTCTCGACCCAACGGGTCGACCGTACATAGCCCAGGGCTGAGGCCGCAGGCCGATGCCCTGGGTAAGACAATCTTAAAAATCCATTTGCGCCCTAAAGGGGGCGACAGAGAGCGCCGGATTTAGGCAATCACGAGCGCTTCGGCGGGGTGTTTGGCATCGCGAGCAGAAGAGACCGTTGAAACGATTCCCGGGTCTTGCGTGCTTGCTTCAACCCGCTGAACCGGGTGTTAATGAGAGCGACCAGCCACTCCTAGCGCCCACTCGGCGCGCTAACGGGACGGCACGTACCCTGTGTGCTGGTTGTACCAGGGGTAATCCACCGTTAGTGCGACGTTGTCGAACGGAATCGGGGAGGCTTGCTGGATGTATTTGACCGGAACCCATGAAGTCGAGCTCTTCCATTTATGAATTTCGGCGTGGCCGTCAGCGAAGGAGAACCCGCAAGCACCATTGTGATAAGAAGCGGGGACGTCCCCCCAGGCGGTCACCCCCGTATCAGGAACAGTAAAGAAGGCATCGTTAACGGAATCGGCCTGTTCATCGAGCGTAACCCAAACCTGGGCCGGTTGTGGGCAATCCGTCTGTTTGAGGAATTGGCGATATGCGCCGCCATACCCCCACGATTTTCCATTCGCGGCCTGGGCATCTTGCGAGGTCATGTTCTTGGGATCGCTGGTCATCCCAAACAAGCAATTCATAGAATTGCTTCGGACTCTTCGGTTCCATCCAACCCTGCGCTGGGCAGGACTAAGGTAATTGTCGGCCGGACATTGATAGATGCCCACGGCGGCCGCGCTATAGGGAGCCAAAACGCCTTTGCGGATGTAGTCCACATTGGTGTTGTCGACTGTGAGACCCCAATCAAGCACATTGTTCACCCAATTGGCAAAAAGCCCATCGTTAATGGTGGTTTGCGTTCCGGGCACGGTGAAGTTATTGGCACAACGATCCCGGAAATCCAGCGAGTACATGTGCCAGGCGCTGATTAACTGCTTGTTGTTGCTCAGGCACTGGATGCCCTGGGCTTTTTGCTTGGCCTTGCTCAGGGCCGGGAGGATCATTGCCGCCAGAATCGCGATAATGGCGATAACCACCAGTAGTTCAATCAACGTGAAACCGCGGCGGATACGGGGATCCTGACAAGCAGGAATGGATTTCGATGATTTTTTGTTCATAAGCCAAGGGCTAATACTTGAAAGCATGTGAATTTGTAGCATTTTTGTCAAGGTCGGAAACTGGGCGTTTGGCCGCACAGGTGGAGGTAAATCCGAAGCCTTCGGCCCAACGGGCCGACCGAGCATAGCCCAGGGCTGAGGCCGCGGGCCGATGCCCTGGGTATGGCCATTTTAATCGGTTCGCGCCCTGAAGAGGGCGCCAGAGGTTCATTCAGTGGCTCGCGGTTCGCCAATTGGCATGGCCGCCTTCGATTTGATCTGCGGTTTCTGGCGTCCCTTCAGGACGCAACCATTTTATCCGCACCTTAACCCAGGCCATCGGCCTGGGCTATGTTCGGTCGGCCCGTTGGGCCGAGACGCCGCGGACCGCTGGACCCGACTCTCCTTCGTTACGCAGGGCATCGGCCTGGCGGCCCAACGGGCCGCCATACGCACCCTACCGCCCCACTCCCTTTTAGCCTTTCAACCCCTTCAAATCCGCCACCCATTTCTCATTTTTCTTCAACAACTGCTCCCAGGTAACCTCGCCGCCTTTGTAGGCCGCGGTCCGTCCGAGAATCGTCGTTAAATTGCTTCGGACACTGGGCTTAACCGTGGAGTTCGAGCAATCGCTCTTCGTTATGTCCTCAAAGAACGAGGCGATGTTCTTCTCGACTCCCACCTGGTAAATGTTGTCGGTGTCACCGTTGAAGACGTCCTCGCGGCTGTGCAGCCAGCATTTGCCGCCATAATTGGTTTCCGCGGTGCCCGTCGTCCCGTGCGCCCGGACCATGATATCGTCGAACCCGAACCCGGCTTGTTTCGAGGTGAACGAAACCACCAGATTGTTTGGGAAATAAAACAGCAGCGAGAAATGATCCCAGCAATCGCCCAGGAACGGCCGGGCACGACCGCCGGTGCCGTAGGCTTTGATCGGGTCGGCATTCACGATCCAGGTCGCGACATCGAGGGCATGGATGTTTTGTTCGGTAATGACATCGCCGGATAAAAGGCGATCGATGCCCCACGCGCGCAACCGAACCTCGGGATTTTTGGGATCCTTGCGCAATTGCGCATCGCGATCTTCGAACATCAGGTTGGTTTGATATTCGGCGTAGACCGTGATGAGTTGGCCGATGTCGCCTTTGTGGATGCGCGAAAGCACTTCCTGGTAAGCCGGCATGGCGCGAGTTTGGAAATCGACGCGGAACGCGAGTTTCTTTTGCGTCGCCTTAGCCCCGCTGGCCGCGACGGATTGGCAGCCGGGGACATCCACAGCCACTGGTTTCGCCAGATACACATGTTTGCCCGCGTCCACGGCTGCAGCGGCCTGTTCCGGATGAAAGTACGGAGGCGATTCAATCGCCACGGCATCCAGGTTTTGTTCCAGGAGCCGTTTGTAGCCCGACAGTGTGGTGAAACGTTTCTCTTCGGGTACGTTGAGCTTGCCGCCGGCGGCGGCGGCGCGATCCTGGAAATAATCCGCGACCGCCACCAGGTTGTAATTGCCATTTTTGACAAACAGATCGGCGATCCAGGAGCCGCGCCCGCCGCACCCGATCAGGCCGAGGTTGATCTTGGAATTGGCGGACGAACCGCGCACGAGTTGCGGTCTCAAAATCGTAAACCCAACCGCCGCCGCGCCCGCGCTGGCGAGAAATTTGCGCCGGGTAACGTCCGGGCTGCCGTGGAGCGCAAGCTCCATTGAAAGTGACGGGGGTTGATTTGGAGGGAGCACCATTTTAGCGGAGTTCATAGCCCCGAGATAACGACCGTTTGCCGCTCATGTCAACTCCCGGGGAATAGTTTGCCCCAGGGACGAATGGTTCCCGGGAGATGCTGTTCTCATTGGCACCGCCCGCTTCAGCGTGGTGCACGGCCTCCGTCGCTGTCTTGAAACTGTTTAAACAGTTCAGATTCCCGCGAACTGCATCCCACCGCGCTAAAGCCACGGTGTTAATAAAAAGCTCAGGTCCCCGACCTCCAGTCCACGACACGACCGGCTTCTCTCTCATTAACACCGCCGCTTCAGCGCGGTGCACGGCCTGCGTCGCTGTCTTGAAACTGTTTAAACAGTCAAGTTCCCGCGAACTGCCCTTCACCGGGGTAAAGCCGCGGTGTTAATGAGAAGCCTGTGAGCTTGCGGAGCCTCTAGAAAGCCGCACTTCATAGTTGCAATGAATACATTATTACCGCTACTTGACTATTATGTCCGTGCATTCCTACTCCCGCGTGTGGCTGCACCTTATTTGGGCCACTCTGGACCGACGCCCTGTTCTTAACAAACCAGCCGCCGCCAAGCTCTCCGGTTTTCTGGGCGCCTATGCCCAGGAGAAGGGAATGTACATGAAGATCAACTTCGCAAACCGGGAGCACTTGCATGCGTTAGTCGATTTGCCGACCCACCTATGCATCGAAGAAACCATGCAGCTGCTGAAAGGTGGGTCCTCACATTGGATCAACGAGAACCATTTGACTCCGTGTCCATTTGCCTGGGGACGGGGTTATGGCGTCTTCTCCGTATCACATTCGGGTGTTGAAGCGGTGGCCAGATACATCGCCGGCCAGGAGGAGCATCACAAAAAGCGGACTTTCGCCGAAGAATACAGATTATTCGTCCAGCGATACAACCTGCAATGGCGAGATGATTGAGACGCAATCCCACGACTTCGGCGCGCGCCTCTCATTAACACCGCCGCTTTAGCGCGGTGTAGTGCCACAACTGCGCCTTTGAAACTGTTTAAACAGTTTCACTCCCCGCAAACCACTCTTCCACAGGGCTAAAGCCGCGGTGTTAATGAGAGCAGAGCGCTTCGCGCCGGGCTGAAGCTGGGCCGAAACCGCGGGGTTGACGAGAGGGCGCCCTATTGGCGGCCGAGACGATCGGAGGAGCGACCGGGCTCGCGCTTCTCGTTGCGCTGGCGCACGCGTCTCTCAGCGTCGGATTCGGCGGCGCAACGCAGATGCACCAGACCATCCATTCCGGTGTCGGTCCCGAACTTGAACAACACGTTCGTCCGTTCGATGCCTCCCACACGGTTGACATACTCGGCCGTTACCTCACCAGTCCAACGATAGTTGTCGTCAGCATCGGCGACCGAAGTGCGGATGATGCGGGTGAGACCGACGACGGCATTGGTGCATTCCTTCAGCATCTCGCTCTCGGCCTCGGATTGAAGCCGAGTCTTTTGCTGGCGTTCGGTTTCCGGCCTGGGCACCTGGGCGAATTGGCTGCGCCACCAGTAGATCGGACCGCCTACCACCACCACCAGCAAAATGGCCATGATCAGCCACGCGCCGGCCGCCGTTGGGCTGGGCGTGGCCGCGGGGGTGGGGACATCCGCCGAGGGTGGCGGCTGGGGCCGCTCGATGATTCGTCCGCAGACACAGGTGCGGGCTTTGTCGTCGAAGGCGGTGCCGCAATCCGGACAGACAGAAACTTTAGCGGTGGAAATCCTGGAGAGAGAAGCCAGCGGGATTCTGGGGATGAACAGGATGGTCGGCATGCCGCAGTGAGGACACTGAATCGTCTCTCCGGAGAGGTCGGAGTCGAACTCGAGGTGCCCCGAGCAAACGCTGCAAATGCACCGAGTCCAACTGCCGGATGGACCGCCGCTATTGCTCATTACATAAGACATTCTCACGCCTAATCGACGCTGTCGAGCCTGAACCACCTGAACAGGATGCTGCCGACGCCCGAAGCTGAAATCTACGGCTTTATTGATGCCAATCCTGCTGCCGCATAAATGCGGCGTTCCGGTCGCGATTGCCGACGGGGCTAACTGTTTATGTTGTCTACCCGACGCTTGACCGTTGCGAACACACCCGTTATTCTGCGCACGCTTGAACCCCATGGAACCAAACTCAAGCGGTGCATATTGGTCTGAGCGACTCGCGAAACCTTCTACCAGGACCGTCAGCCGGGCGAGCCTGGGGCGTTTGGCCGTGACCTGCGTCGCGCTATGTTCCGCCGGACTGGCGCCGGCCCACGCCGAATTGGGAGCAGCGCCGGCCTCCAAACCGCAAGACCTGACTGGGCTGAGTCTGGAAGATTTGCTGCACGAGGATATCACGCCAATTAATGTTTTGGGCAGCCACACGCACCTGAAGGGCGGGTTCATGGTCGGGTATCGCTATATGTACATGGACATGGCGCATAACCAGGACGGAACCCGAGACGTCTCCCAGCAGGAAGTTCTGAGCCAGTATCCGGTGGTGCACACGACCATGACCATGCAGATGCACATGGCCGAGTTGATGTACGCCCCCACGGAATGGGCCACGGTCATGGCCATGGTCCCCTACGCCGACAACGAAATGCATCACCTGACCCGCACGGGCGAGCGGCCTACCACATACAGCTCGGGCCTGGGCGACTTGAGTTTCATGGGGCTGTTTAATTTGTGGGGTAATCCCTCGGCGCCGACCGGCCAGCGGCTGGTGCTCAACGCAGGATTCACCGCTCCGACCGGGGCCATCGATGAAAGCTCGGCTGGCAAGCCGCTGGAGTATATGATGCAGCTCGGCTCCGGGACCTGGGACCTGAACCCCGGCCTGACTTACCTGGGAGACTCTGACTTGTTTTCATGGGGTGCCCAGGTTTTGGGGACGACTCGCTTCGGCCGCAACGATCATGGCTACCGGCTGGGTGATCGTTACCGGCTAAGCGCCTGGGCTGACGTCAAGGTGACCGACTGGTTCGGACCATCGGTGCGATTGGATTGGCACGCCTGGGATAAGATCCATGGGGCCGATCCGGGCATGAACCCAGCCCGCAATCCGGCTTTTGACGCCACCAAACAGTACGGCGAGCGGCTGGATTTGTTGTTTGGGTTGAATTTTTATGTTCCCAGCGGATTCCTCAAAGGCAACCGCTTTTCACTCGAAGGGGGCGTGCCGGTTTACCAAAATATCGGCGGCCCGACGATCGGAGTGGACTGGCTCCTGACGGTGGCCTGGAATTACACTTTCCGTTGAACATGAGCAGCCACAGCCGCCATCAGGCTATCCGGACACTCGCCGCGAGCGCAAAGGCCCGCGTTGGTCGCCAAGTGATGTTGCTGGCTTTGGCCGTGCTTGCCGGGTCGGGCATTTTTCGGTGTTCGGCGCAGACCGGCACCCAACATGAATACGAGCTCAAGGCGGGAGTGCTGTACCACATTATCGAATATGTTGAGTGGCCGAAAGGGGCGCTCTCGAACAACCCGCCCGCGATTGAAATCGGGTTAATTGGCCAAATCCCCTTTGCCGATGCCATCGAAGTGCTGAACGGCAAAACCGTTCAAGGCCGTGAGCTCATCGTCAAGCGAATCTCCGATCCGCAGGCCGCCGCCCGCTGCCAGGTCCTGTTTGTCGGAGCATCGGAGAAATCGCGCATCCCGGAAATCGTCGCGCAAATCAACGATCGCCCGATACTCACAGTGGGCGAAATCGAAGGCTTTGCCGAACAAGGCGGGATGGTGAATTTAATTGCGGGGCCAAATCGGATCGTGATGGAAATAAATCGCGAGGTGGCCAACAAGGCGCGTTTGAGCATGAGTTCGCAGTTGCTCAAGCTGGCCAAAGTCATCACGCGCTAAAATCCGCTTGCTGCACCCGCCGGGTCATGGCTCTGTTCCGCGCTGCCTCAATCAAACGGAAGCTGACCTTGTTGGTCATGCTGACGACGACCATCGCCCTGCTGGTTGCCGCGGTGCAGTTCATCCTTAACGATCTCCGCGATTACCGCCGGCGCTCAATTAATGATCTGAAGATTTTGGCCCGCATCACGGGCGACAACTGCGCTTCGCCGCTGGACTTCGATGACAAGCCGTTCGCCGCCCAGGTATTGGCCGGCTTGCAGGTCAAACCCAACATCCTGGCGGCGGCGGTCTATAAGGATGGAAAACTCTTCGCCTCGTATCTTGCCGCCGGAAAACCGGCCAGCGTTTTGCCGGAAAACGAACCCGCGGAAGGATTAACTTCGCAAAACGGGCGAGAGCGTCTGTGCCGGCCGATCCTCAGTCAGAAGAGCGGCCAAAAACTGGGTAGTATCTATATTGACTTCGACTTGAGCGATGTCTGGGCGCGCGTCGGATGGAATTGCACGGTGGTGGCGGCCATGCTGGCCATTTCGGCGGTGGTTGCCTTTTTGATTTCCAGCCGGCTTCAGCGCGAGATCTCCAAACCGATTCTCGATCTCGCTGAGGTCGCTAATGTGATTTCCGAAAAGCGCGATTATTCAGTCCGCGCGGTCAAGCAGACCGAGGACGAAATCGGTTTTCTGATCGATTGCTTCAACGGAATGCTCGCCAAGATGGAGAAGCACGAAAAAACGCTGCGCGACGTGAACGAGCAACTGGCCAAATCCGAGACGCGCGCACTGGCGGCGACGGAAGCCAAAAGCCAGTTCCTGGCTAACATGAGCCACGAACTCCGGACTCCGCTCAATGCCATCATTGGCTATTCGGAAATGGTCCAGGAGGAGTTGCAGGAGGAGGGCCAAATCCGTTTTATCCCGGATCTGCAAAAAATCCATGCGGCGGCCAAACACCAGCTTGGGTTGATCAATGACATTCTTGATTTATCCAAAATTGAAGCGGGGAAGGTCACGGTTTTCGTCGAATCGTTCGAGGTCCCCAAGTTGGTCGAGGAAGTGGCGACGACGATTCGGCCACTCGTGCTCAAGAACACTAATCGTCTGGAAATCGACTGTCCGGCCGAACTGGGCTCGATGCGCGCCGATCAAACCAAGGTGCGGCAGATTCTCTTTAACCTGCTGAGCAATGCGACCAAGTTCACGGAGCATGGCGCCATTCGACTGGAAGCGCGACGCCACCCAGCCGGCAACGGCCAGGCGGAGACTTTCCAGTTTGTCATCTCCGATACCGGCATCGGCATGTCGGCGGAGCAGGTCGGCCGCCTCTTCCAGGCCTTTACCCAGGCTGAGGCGTCCACCACGCGCAAGTACGGCGGCACCGGGTTGGGTCTGGCGATCAGCAAAAAGTTCTGCGAAGTCATGGGGGGCGATGTCACGGTCACCAGCGAGTTGGGCAAAGGGTCGGTTTTCCGGGTGGTTCTCCCGGCTGAAGTAAAGGAACCGGAACGCCCGGCTCGGCCAATGGCCGCCACCGAGGCCCCCGCGGTCCCGGTGAAACCGGAGTCGCTGCATTCGGCCATCCTGGTCATCGACGACGAAGCCGCGGCGCGTGACCTGGTTCAACGGGTCCTCGTTAAGGAAGGCTACCGGGTCGAAACCGCCGCATCCGGTCCCGAAGGTTTGGCCATGGCTCGTCGGCTTAAGCCCGCGGCCATCACCCTGGACGTTATGATGCCCGGAATGGATGGATGGGCCGTCCTGACAGTCCTCAAAGCCGATCCTTCGACGGCCGATATTCCCGTCGTAATGACCACCGTCGTGGATGACAAGAACCTGGGCTTCACCCTTGGCGCGACCGATTACCTGATTAAACCCATCGACTGGGAACGGTTGATCGCCATCCTGGAGAAACACCGCCTCAAAGTCGCGGCCCCGACCGTCTTGATCGTCGAGGATGATCCCTCGGCGCGCGAGATGTTCCATCGCACCGTGGAAGGCAATGGCTGGAAAGTTGTCGAGGCGGACAATGGCCGCGTCGGGCTGCAACGGATGCAGGAATCGGTTCCTGGTGTTATTCTGCTCGATCTGATGATGCCGGAGATGGATGGTTTCACCTTTATCGAAGAAATCCGGCGGCGTCCCGAGTACCGTCACATTCCGGTCGTGGTGGTCACGGCAAAAGACCTCACCGGGGAAGACCGCGAACGCCTGCGCGGCCACGTCGTGCAGATCCTGCAAAAAGGCGGTTACTCGACCCAAAAGCTTTTGGATGAGATTAATCATTTGTTGACCAATGCCACTGAACTGGCGAAGGATATTTAGACCTCTTTCCAGCTCACAACTCTACGCATTCTGAAATGGCCACAATTTTGCTCGTCGAAGACAACGAAATGAATCGCGATATGCTCTCGCGCCGCCTCGAACGCAAGGGCTATCTGGTCACCCTCGCTCTGGACGGCGCCGAAGGCGTCCGCCAGGCTCGCGAAAACCGGCCGGATTTGATTCTCATGGATATGAGCCTTCCGGTGATGGACGGCTGGGAAGCCACCCGCCAACTCAAAGCCGACCAGGCCACTCGCGGCATTCCGGTCATTGCCCTGACCGCCCACGCCATGGCCAGCGACGAGCAAAAAGCCAGGGACGCCGGCTGCGATGATTTCGACACCAAACCGATCGAGTTGCCACGCCTCCTTCAGAAAATCGAGACCCTGCTCCAGCGCCCCTCGGGAGCCGCCGCATGAAGGTAATTACCATCGATAAACACCGATGGACACGGATGGGGCGGCAACAAAGCCGCTTCGTTGGCCATAAACGGCGCTCACTGAATGACTACGACGTTCCGGCTCAGGCCGGGACTCCAGGCCCGGCTCGCACCTCCCGCCCGCCGGCACACCGTCGCGGCTTATGTCGGGGCTGAAGGCGCAAAAAAACGGGACCCGGCTTCACCGGCGACGCAAAGCGCGGCGGCCGTTGGCCAAGATCCGGCACGATCTGCGCACTCCAATCAATCACATCATCGGTTTCAGCGACATGCTTTTGGAAGAGGCTCCCGGGAAAGTTTCTGACGGGTTCCTGGAAGACCTGCAGAAAATTCGGGCCGGTGGCACCACGCTGCTGGCCCTGATCAATCAGCACCTAAGTGTCGAAACCTTTCCGGTCGCAACGCCCGACCAGCATCAGCTCTGTCATGAGTTGCGCACGCCGGTAAACCACATCATCGGTTACACCGAACTGCTGATGGATCAATGCGGCGACCTGGGCCTGGGGCAATTCCGAGCGGATCTTGAAAAAATCAACACGGCGGCCCGAACCTGGCTAGTGCTAATGGAGGAGCATCTGATCGGGGCGCCGGCCGAAGCGGGCGTGGTTCCGCCCCGAAGCAACTACGCCGAGACTACCGTCTTCCGCCGGATGGATCGCCAATTCCATCGCCAGGCCGAAGCACCCGCCCGCCAACGGCACGAGCAGGGCGGCCATTTGCTTCTGGCCGACGATGACGCGCCGAATCGAGACCTGCTCTGCCGCCGCCTGGAAAAACTGGGATATCAAGTGACGGCCACCGGCAATGGCCGGGAAGCGCTCAAGCTGGCGCGAAAACAAAAATTTGACCTGGTGCTTTTGGATCTGCTGATGCCCGGCCTGGACGGGCGCGAGGTCCTGGCCCGGCTCAAGGCCGATCCAAAGCTCAAGGACATGCCGGTGATCATGATTTCGGCTTTGGACCAGGTCGAAGGCATTGTCCGCTGCATCGAGTTGGGCGCGGAGGATTACATCTCGAAACCTTTTAACCCGGTGTTTCTTCGGGCCCGGATCGGCGCGGGATTGGAAAAGAAACGACTGCGGGATCGCGAGGTGTCGTACCTGCGCCAGATCCAGGAGGAGAAAAAACGCTCCGAACATCTCTTGCACATTATTCTGCCCCAGGATGTGGCCGAGGAACTCAAAGCGACGGAGCGAGTCAAGCCGCGCCGCTTCGAAAATGCCGGCGTTTTGTTCTGTGACATCGCCGGCTTTACGGCCTACTGCGACCAGCACCCGCCGGAAGAAGTGGTGGCCCAGCTGCAGGCGGTCGTCCAGGCTTTCGAGGAAATCACCGCCCGTCATGGACTGGAAAAAATAAAAACAATCGGCGATTCGTTCATGGGGACCATCGGGCTGGGCACGGTCGCGCCCAATGCCGCGCTTAATTGTGTCGAATGCGGTCTGGCCATGATCGCCGCCGCCAGGAGCATCCCTCCTCACTGGGACGTGCGGGTCGGCGTGCATGTCGGGCCGGTGGTCGCCGGCGTGGTTGGGCGTAGGAAATATCAATACGACGTCTGGGGCGATACGGTGAATCTGGCCGCGCGCATGCAAGCCTCGGCCGAACCGGGCTCAGTCTGCGTCACGGCCGGGACCTGGGCTTTGTTGCAGGGTTGCTGCAAAGGCCGGCCCCTCGGGCGCCTCGAGGTCAAAGGAAAAGGAGCGCTGGACCTGTTCCGCGTCGAAGCGGCGAGCTCTCCCTAAAGCGGCGGGTCTAACTCCTGCGGTGCCCGGCAATCCGAAAGTTTTGGAGTGCGCCGCTGTGCGGCGCTTTTTGGGATCCGGGGACATTGAACGGTAAGGAACTTTCGGGGGCTAGCGGGCCGCACGATCTCAAAAGCGGCGCAAAGCGCCGCACTCCAAGACGCTTCGCGAACCATCGGTAGCTCCGAAAGTTTGGCATGCGCCGACCCAAGATTGGCCTTGCCAAAGTCTAATTGTAAGCTCAATGTTCCCTCATAAGCCTGTTCGCCGGTTTCCGAATTCACGGAAGGACTTCGTATGGACTGGGAAAATGAACCAGCAACCTGGAAGCAGCTCAGGTTCCTGAAGAACCACGGGCACAAACCCGACCGCCACCTTACCAAAACCGTGGCCGCTGAACTGATTCAACGGCTCGGAGGCGACGAGGCCATCAGCCAAACCACGCCGCAACCCACGGCCACCATCGCTCCGGCTGCCGTGGTTCACCAAATCCGCGATGACGCCTTCCAACTTCGCACGGCGGTTGAGCGTGCGGCCAATGCTGCCACGCAGCCGCATCGCGAAAACTTCCACGACCTCCAGCAACAGCTCGCGATTGCGACCTCTAAACGACAATTATTTTGGATTGATACCTGCCGAGATCCCACCCGAATGCAGGCCGCCTGCGGTCAGGTCCTGGATTTTTATCGCAAGTACGGTTGCCAGTTCGAAGCTCCTTCGCACAAACAGGTCCAGGAAGTCTTGACCGCGCTTGATTCGGCCGTTCCCGCTTGGGACCGCGACCATCCCGAACTTTTCTACCAAACTCTTGAACTGAACTTTCCCGAGCTCAAACGGCGCCGCTGAGAGTCCCCTGATTTCGCGAAGCGTCTTGGAGTGCGGCGCTTTGCGCCGCTTTTGGGATCGTGCGGCCCGCCAGCCCCCGAAAGTTCCTTTCTGTTCAATGACCCCGGATCCCAAAAAGCGCCGCGAAGCGGCCCACTCCAAAACCTTCGGAGTTCGGACGCTGACCACCGGATCTGAATTGCGCCGCGCCTAACCAGCCATTAATGTCGCGCGCATGAAAATTGTGCTGGCGTACTCGGGGGGTCTGGACACCTCGGTGATTTTGTCGTGGATCAAGGAAAAATATGGCGCCGAGGTCGTCGCTTATTGCGCCAACATCGGGCAGGAAGAGGAGCTCAAAGGATTGGACGCCAAAGCGCGCAAGACCGGAGCGTCCAAGTGCCACATTGCGGATTTGCAGGAGGAGTTTGCCCGGGATTTTATTTTTCCAATGATCCAGGCGGGGGCGATTTACGAGAACCAGTATTACCTGGGCACGAGCATCGCGCGCCCGCTAATCGCCAAAGGTATGATTGAGGTCGCTCGCAAGGAAAAGGCGGACGCGCTGGCGCACGGTGCCACCGGCAAGGGCAACGATCAGGTTCGGTTCGAGCTCACCGCTGCTGCCTTGGCGCCCGAGTTACAGGTGATTGCGCCCTGGAGGGATTCTTCGTTCCGCGAGCAGTTCCCCGGCCGCAGCGAAATGATCGCTTACTGCGAGGAGAAAAAAATCCCGGTGCAAGCCTCGGCCAAGAAGCCCTACTCGATGGACCGCAACCTTCTGCACATCTCGTTTGAGGCGGGCATTCTGGAGGATCCGTGGCTGGACGCGTTCGCGCCGGCCAACAAAGAGATGTTCAAGCTTAGCGTAGCGCCGGAAGACGCTCCCGACCGCCCGGAGTATGTGACGTTGGAATTCGAAGCGGGGAACTGCGTCGCCGTCAATGGCAAAAGCCTGAAACCCCTGGAGGTCATGCGGGCGCTCAACAAGCTCGGTGGAAAGCATGGAGTTGGGCGGGTGGATATGGTCGAGAACCGCTATGTGGGGATGAAATCGCGGGGCGTGTATGAAACGCCGGGGGGAGCAATCTTGCATTACGGGCACCGGCAGATGGAAACGCTGACCATGGATCGTGAGGTCATGCATTTGCGCGACTCGCTTATTCCGCGTTACGCCGAGCTAGTGTATTACGGCTACTGGTTCGCGCCGGAGCGCCTGGCGCTTCAGGCGTTCGTTAGCGAAAGCCAGCAAAACGTAACCGGCACGGTCCGCTTAAAGCTTTATAAAGGCAACGTGCTGGTGGCGGGGCGCAAATCACCCGTCAGCTTGTACAACCCCGCCATAGCCACCATGGAAGCCGACCCCACCAAAGCGTACAACCAGGACGATGCCACCGGGTTTATTCGCCTCAATGCGTTGCGACTGAAAGTGGCGGCGCAAGTGCGAGGCCGCAGATAAAATCCCAGCGCCAAGGCCAAACCCGAAAGCTGACCGTGCGGCGTCAGGCCGCCAGCGGCGTGGGCGGGACCAATTCGAGCATCTCGCGGCTGTAGAGCACACCGCGACGCTGGGTGGCCATGACCTTCATCAATGGCTGAATGATTTGGTTCAGGCCAGGAAAGCGCACTCCCAATTGGCCTTGCGGAAGGGAAGCCACAATGACCCGGACGAAGCTCTCGAGCGAGAGGATATTGCCGTAGAGCGCCAGGTTCGAGATAACCACGTGCGGCCAATAACCGGGAATCGTGCAACCGCTGACGCTGCAGCGCAGGTCCACTTGCGAAAATCCAAGCACCGGAAAACTGCCCCGGCGCAACACGGAAACCAGCTCTTCGAGTTCTTCGGGCAGCAGCCCGAAAATCGCCCGCGTCGCTTCAGGGGAGCCGCCCGTGCCATCGATGCCGTACTCGTAAGAAAAAGGGGTGGGCAGGATCAATTGATCGGTGGTCACCTGCTCGTCGCCCGAAAGCCGTTCGAGGCGCAAACAACCGAATTCCGCGGTCAAAGCCCAGGCGCGCGTAATGTCATTGCGGGTGAACGAAGCCAGTCCGAAAGGGGTGGCCTTCCCGAGCAATCCGAAAATGCGCGACCCATGTCGCAGCACGCTCCATTGCGCGGAAGTATTCAGCATTTTTAAGGGCAGCGCCATAATAGCCTCGAGACTGCGGGTGCCGACTTCAGCCCGAGCCGGGACTGGCTCGTGGCGCGTCACGCACCCGCTAAACTCACCGCCACCAGCTTAGTGCGCCGGGCCGCCGCGGCATATCCGTACTAATGACAAAAACCTGCCCGAACATTATGGGACAATGAAGTTGCGCCCAGCGCGCCGCTCGTTTACCAATCCTCAAAGCACCAGAACAATTTATGGCTGAACCTCATATTTTTCAGAAATCCCCGATCGTCCAAAAAGTCGAACCGGGAACCTATTGGTGGTGCGCCTGCGGCCGCTCCAAGAGCCAGCCCTTCTGCGATGGCTCGCACAAGGGCAGTGAGTTCGGGCCGCGCAAAGTCGAAATTGCGGAGGCGGGGACAGTGGCCTGGTGCGCTTGCAAGCACTCCGGCACCATGCCCTTTTGCGACGGAACCCACTCCCGCCTTTGAGCCTGGGGGAGCGATGGCCTCTGCCCATTAACCGGTCCTCCTCCTCATCTTCCTCTTTCTCGTCCTCTTCCTCTGAAGGTTCGAGGAAGAGGACGAAATAGCGCCTGGGCACAGTTTATGGCCCAATCCAGATTGGAATTGATGTGGAGGCTTTCCATGAACCGAACGCAAAAAGCCCGCCCTCACCCCGGCCCTCTCCCCCAGGAGAGGGTGGAGCTTTCGCAGCGCAGTTTGGGTTCAGGGTCGCAATACATCTGCATGCGCAAAAGAAGGCTCTCCATGAACCTCCCCGCCAGATTCAGGCGACCGCAGCAAAATGAAGAAGAAGCTCAACCCACTCCGCACTGCGCACTCCTCACTCCGCACTCAATATGTCAGGACTTGCGTTTGAAGAGCTCGGCGGTGTCAGCCAGATTGAGCACTGACAAATCGAGTCCGGCGCCCGGATCGCGTTGTTGAGCCGAGAGCATCTGGGTGGCAATTTTCTCACCAGCGGGAATGGCGAAGTACTTGACAACGCCGACGCTGACCTGAGCTTTGAAAATGACGACCAGCAAGCAGTACTCGTCAATGCAGAGCACGAACATGCTGTAGCGCTCGCCTTGCTGGTAAACGCTATTGAAGTTGGGTTCGTGGACGAGGTTGGCGATGGTCTGGTTGGCCAGGTAAGCGCCGGAAGCCAGGGCGGCAATGGTGGTCAGATCGAATTGGCGCGAATCCCCGTAACTGGAGATGAGAAAGCCCCCTTTGTCGATCACCAGCGCGGTGGTCGCTTCGCTTTTTTCGAGCAACTCACGCAGCGCCTCGTCGAGGCACTGGATGTCCTCCTCGATAAGTTGTGGGAGGGTGCCCATGTCATGCGTACTGCGGTGCGGCCTGGCTGACAAATTTGTGCAGCAACATGCGCGTGATCATGTTGAGCGTCTCGAACACGCCTTCGCACTTGTGTGCCACCGACGAGAAAGAAGGCACCTGGACGTCCCGATTGTTGAGCAGGAATTCCATATACTCGATGGGAGCCACGTTGGGCAAATCGCGCTTGTTATACTGGATGACATACGGAATCTCGCTCAGGTTCAATTTTAGCGATTTGAGATTCTCTTCGAGGTTAGTGAAGCTCTCGACGTTTTCGGGCATCTTCTCGTATTGCGAATCGGCCACGAAGACGATCCCATCGACGCCGCGCAACACCAGTTGGCGGGTGGTATTGTAGATGACCTGCCCCGGCACGGTGTACAGTTGGAACTTGGTTTTGAAGCCCTTAATGGACATCGCCTCGATTGGCAGAAAATCGAAGAAGAGCGTGCGGTCCGAGCTGGTTGCCAGAGAGACCAGCTTGCCCTTGTTGCCCTGCGCGGTCTGCACATGATCGTGCACCTGGACCAGGTTGGTGGTCTTGCCGCCCATTGCCGGGCCGTAATAGACAATTTTGACCTGCAGCTCTTTGGTTGCCTGATTGATAATGGCCATAAACTACTTTTGTTTGTGATCGAGTTCGGCAGCCAGGGCTGCCAGTTGGGCGGTCGGCAAAGGCACTCCGGCCTGGCCGAACGCCGCGAAGAAGATCGCGTTGACCCGGAAGATCTTCCACGGAACGTTACCAACGGTGAAATTCAGATTGTTCAAATCCCCCATGCGCAATTCTTTGGTGCACTGACTGACCTTGCCAAAGATTTGCGGCAGGAAAGCCGCCAGGGTGTCCGCGTTCAAATCGGGAGGCAGTCGGTTGGCAACCATCAGGCCATCGGGCAGCGCTATGAGCGCTCCGGCAACGCCCTCCAACCCCGCGGCGCGAGAAACCACTTCGTTGGGCGTGGCATACTTGGCGACGAACTTCGTTCCTGGCGACGGCCCCCGCTTAACCTCGGATTCGTGAATGCGGGCGGTGTCGTGCGAATCCTCCCAAACATAGTAATTGGTATCCGTTGAGCGCGCTGTGGCCGCGGCGGCCGGCGGTGTGCCTTCCGGTTGGGGGAAACCAAAAAACAAATTGGGAATTTCCTCGTCCACCTTTACTTTTTGCTTGGACTTGGCCGCCTCGCGCTGGCGATCAAGGAACAGGGGCGCGACTACCTTAAGCGGGAGATCCAGTACGGCGCTGTCGTGGCTGGAAGCGACGGCGGGAACCGCCGGCTTGAGCCAGGAACGCAGTGTCTTCCAGGAGAAGCAAATGCGCCCTTGCTTGAGGGCTTGCTCGATGGCGTTAGCCGGTAATCCGACTTTGGCTTCCGCCAGTCCGAAGCTGAGGATTTCTTTGCGCACTTCCTCGGGCCACGCTTCCGCCAGGGCCGCCAGGCTCACGATGAGGGGCTCGGCAGCAGGGCCACCGTTGGTTTGAGGCATCGGCGCAGGCGCGGCGGGGACAGGAGCAGTCTCTCGCGGCACATGGGCGGCGGCCGCTTTCGGCATTGGGGCTGCCATCGGGGCGGGCGTAGGGGCAACCGGCGACACCGGCGAGCTCACCGAGGGCCCGGGATCGATGGGCGAAATTGGCTTAACAAGAGTGGGATTGGGGTTGAAAGCGAGCGGAGCTCTGCCGAGTGAAGCCGCGGCAGGCAGAGGTGCGGGAGCCGGAGGGGCAACACTCGGTTTGGGCGCCGCCATGATGGGCTTGGGCGCAGCAAGGCCGGGTTTCGGTGCGGCAATATGCGTCGGCGGCTGCGACGAAAGGGCCGCGGGAGCAGGATGGGCCAGCTTCGGCTGCGCTGGCGCTGTCGGAGCGTTGGGGACATTAAACCGCGGCGTTGGCGCAGGCGGAGCAATTTCAGCGGGCGACGGTGCCGGCAGAGCGGAAATAGAAGTGCGGGAAGGCGCCATCGCCGGGGGCAGCGCCGAAGCAGCATGCCGCGGAGGGAGCGGGGCCGAGGCGACGGGCTCAGGTTCGGATTTGGAGCCCGCAATGGCGAGTCCGCGGCCATGAGCATCGAAGGGACTGCTGATTTCAGGGGGCACTTCGATCTGGCGCTGGACACGGCGTCGAGCGATCAGAGCGGGGTTTAATTTGGCCAGGATATCGGCCAATGGCAAAGCGACCAACACGCGATCACGATCGTTCTGCGGCGTAAACACGTCCGGAGCAGCCTGACGCAGTTCGCCAAAAGAAACTTTCACAGCGCCGCGTGAGAGCTGGGCCAGCACCTTCTCCAAGGGCACAGTAATGCTTAACTCGCCAACATCGGCGCGGCGGACGCGCGGTTGCAGTTCCAGGGGCAATCCCTGAATAATGGTTTGAAGGCTAAGCTGAATGCCTTTGGCATGGCCATTGGCGGGGGGACCCTCTCGCCGCAAAGGCGGTGCCTTGAATATGGGAGCTTTGGGAGCCGGAGGCGCAGACTGTGGCGGCGCAGTTTCCGGAGCCGCATCTTCGTAGTTCTCCGCCGATGTCTCAGGCGCCTTGCGCAGCAGGTTTTTTAGGAAGCCAAACATTTTAACTTTCGTGGAGTGAGCCAGCGCACTCGGGGATGGCGAGCGGAGCAAAACCGGTCCAGGTCCGGACCGCGCCCAGGGCGTTCCGCTCAAGTTCGCGAGGTTCTGGGACTAGTGCAGACGGGATAACGTCCAGCTTGATTGTCCGCGCACGATTCATTGGTTCGTTTCGGTTGACTGCTTCTGGGGCGAGTCGGTGCAGGAAACGTGCCATCAGCTCCCTCACAAGGCTGTGCTCCCTAAGAATTTCTAAAACGCTGCCTGGCTAAGGGGTTGCCTGGGGGCCGACCGCCGGGCGTGAACTCTGTCCCGAAAGACAAACCGGCGCGCGCGTAAACCTCTTGGGCTGTGGCCTGGATCCACGACCGCATCCGGCGCTGTCTCATCACTGGACTGAGCTGTCTCAGGGGTGGCTGCCTTTTTGAGCAGTGAAAGCCGCTTAAAACCGAGAAAAATCAAGCGATGCAACCGCTTTAGGAGCCGCGTCGCGGTTTTGGGAAGTGGTTTGCAAATTTGAACTCAATTTCTCAGAATTGTCAGCAAACGGAACAGCGCATGCTGCTGCTGGCTCAAATGCCGATTTGGTTTGTGACCGACCGAGAGCGCATACACAATTGGCGGTGATGGATGCCCGGATGGAAAACCGCTACAAAGTGCTGATTGTTGATGATGACCCAGCTGTGCTGGAGTTGTATCGCGATCTGCTGTCCCAATTGCCCAGTCATCCGGAGATTTTCACCACTACTTCCGGCGCCCGCGCGCTCTCGATGCTCAAATCCGAGCCCTTCCGCCTGCTGCTCTGCGATCTGAAGATGCCCAAAATGGATGGCTTGCAGGTCCTGATGATCGTGCGACGTCGCTTTCCCGAACTGCGCACCGTCGTGATGACCGCGGTCCAGAATGAGGAATTTCGCTCGCGGGCTTATTCATTGGGCGTCGATCTGTTCTGGCTCAAGCCGGACACGCAGCAAAACATGGAGATGTTCCTGCAATGCATCGAATCGTTGCTGGGCCGGGACGAGGAAGGTGGTTTTCGCGGCGTTCAGAGCAAGAGCTTGATGGACTTGATCCAAATGGAATGCCTGTCGCAAAGCTCCACCCTGCTGCGCATCACGCGTGGCTCCTTGACGGGCCGCATTTGGATTGCCTCGGGCGAACTCATCGACGCCGAGACCGAAGGGGCGCGAGGCGAAACAGCCTTTCGCCGAATCCTGGAATGGAAATCAGGAACGTTTGAAAATCTACCGGCCGAGCCTAGCCGTGAGCGCACCATCACGAAATCGGCAAACGCGTTGCTGCTGGAAGCGGCTCAGGCCCTCGATGAAGTGGCCGCACCCTCTTCGCAAAGCGCCGAGGAAGTCGAACAGGCCGATCACCGCAAAACCGTTTGGCGGCTCGCTTCCCTCAGCCGCGCAGGAGCCGATTTCGTCGTATCTCTGCCGGGCGCGGATAAAAGCAAACCGGAAGGATGGGGAACGGAGGCTACCCAGGAGCTGGGACAGTGGATGCAGCAGGCCATGGAGGTTTGCCAAAAATTGGGCCGGGAACTGCAAGCCGGATCCTTGGAGCACCTCGAAGGCCGCAGCCTCGATCACCGCGTCGTTCTGTTACCAAACGACGGACGAACTTACCTGATTGGGTGGCCGTCGAAAGCCGCGCAGGTAAGTGAACAAAGCAAACAATTGATCGCCTCATGGGATTCCTGAGCCTATTCTCGAAACCCGACCCGGGCGTTCAGGTGCTGCCTTCCGGCACCGTTACGGTCGACCGTAACAACAACATCCTGGCCACCACGGTTTCTTCCGCCTGCTCACAGGAAGCGCTCCAGCAAATCGGCGATCAGGTGCTGACCTTGTTCCGCGAGGCGCGCAAGGCCCAATTGTCTTTATCGGAACTCACCCTCCATTTTTCCAGCCTGAAGATCACCGCCCGCGAGTTGCGCGGCGGCGCCATCATTTTTCTCGCTCCCAAACATTCCTTTAATGCAGTGTCTCACTGATTTGACCTTATGAGCGCCAACAAAAAAGTCGAGCAACTGATTGCCCAGATGGAGAACTATCTCGAATGCTGGAAACAGTTCAACCAGTTCGTCAGTCTGGCCCGGACTAAAAAGTTCAGCGCGGAAGACGAGAATCAGTTTCTCGAAATCAAGAGCGTTCTGGTGCAGGAACTCGAACTCATCCTGGCAGCGATTGAGGTCACTTCACCCAGCCGCCAGGAAGTCCATGACCTGGTCGGAAATGCGCCCTCGCTGCGGTATTTGAGTGAAATGAACGAAGGCGTTCTGCGGAACCTGGAAAATTCCTGGCACAAGATTTACATCGGCTGGCATGCGGTTTTAGGTCAGCTCAAAGTGCGCCAGCGCGATGACGATTCGAAAGGCGGTTTTGTCGGATCGATGTTCAGCAAAAAAGAAAAGTGAGGGGCTCAGACCTTGGGGTCCGTTTCGCGCCTTTTCCCGCCCGCAACCCCGGAAAAAGTGTCGCAGCTGACCCCAAGGCCCCGCCGCCGCTGACGTATGAGAGGGGGCTCATCCGGGCCTCAAGCCAAGCCTCTCACTTCTCGTCATCCGGCCCGAAATCGGGCAGACCTTCGTCCGGGCCACCTTCGGGAGGACCACCGCGCAGAGGAGCCAGGTCGCGATTAATGCCCTCACGCAGTTGAGCTTCGTTAAGCAACCCGCTCTTATCGGTGTTCCAATCGGCGAACCACTTGTCGAATCCGGCGAGGAATTCCTTCTGAGTCAGCATGCCGTCACCGTTGCGGTCGAATGAATCCATCAATCCATGCGCGAGAAACATCCCCGGACCAAAAACTCGCCCGCGGCCCAGCCCCCCCGGCGGTCCGCCAAAACCCTGTTCGCTGAGCACTTCGCCTTTCGATTTGCCGGCCAGTTGGTCGTTTACCGATTGCGCGCGCGCGATCACAAAACCTTTAATCGGCTTCGCTGCTTGCGCGAATCCGCCCGGGCCAAAACCCCGCCGTCCCCCGCCCTGCCGTTGGCCGCCTGGTCCGCCGTGAAACCCAAGATGTTCCACCGGCTCGCCAGCTACCACACGGTCGAACCGGGCGAGCTTCTCCTCCGACTCCTCTTTGACCGCCGGACGAATCGCAGCGGCAATCCCGTCGACTTGTTGATCGAACCGCTGCGGCAGAAAGAGCGTTTTGGAAAAATCAGTCAGCGCCGCAAGATACAGCTTCTTGAAGGTGTCGTTTTTGAACATGCGTTCCAGGAAACGGTTGGCGCCGCGCCAGGGAGTTTGGATGCTCAAGTTCTCACGCTGCTCCTGCGAGCCGGCCATCGGGAACTGGCCAAACGAATGGTCCAGGTCCCACGGCACGAATTGGAACTGGTGGGTTTGCGGATGCAAATAAAGATAAAAATTTTGGCCCATCATCAGAATGCTATCCAGTGTCGAGAGCCACACCGTGACCGACATGAACCGCGCGAATTCCTCCAGGTTCACAAACTCGCCGATCCGGCCGGCAAAGTCGGCATCCGAACCGCTGGTGACGAGCCGGGAAAAATCAATCACCCGCCGCTTCTCTTCGTTGGAAAGTTCGGTTTTGGGATCATAATTCTGGTTGTACTTGGACCAGTCTTCGCCTTCATACCCGAAAAGCTCGCCCGTGACCGGTTTGAAAATCGCGCCTTCCTTGGTGGCAAACCGCTCGCGTGCGAAATGCGTATCGACGTCCTCCACAAGTGAATACAGTCCAAAATATTTCTTATCGAACAGCCCGGAAACCGTCACGAAAACCCGGGCGTAGGCCGTGCGTGAGGCCGGAACACCGGCGTCGCGAAACAATTGATAGGACAACACCTCGTTCATCCAACTGGCATCCGTAACGTTGTTATGCAGGTTGAGCTTCGTTTGGCCGGCCACCTTCTGGCCTTTCACAAACCGGTTGAGCTCGATCTTGAGCGAACGCTTGATCGAACCGCGCGACTCCATAAAAGTCCCGTTGCCTTTGTAGCGAACGGCCACGTCCTTGAGCTGCTGTCCCTCAAAATCCAGATCGGCATGGACGTACTGAAAATCTATTCCCGAAGCGCCGGCCAAGCCGTTGCGATGGCCTTCTTCGCTCTGGAGAGGCGGACCGGGGCGCGCGGCATTGCCACCGTCGCGACCGGTTGACGCGGGTTGTGGCAGCGATAGCGTCGAATCTATTCCCGCTCGCACCTGGTCAAAATCCAGTTGCCCTCGTTTGTCTTTGTCCCACTCGGCAAACCAGCGCTCACCCAGCTCATGAAATTCTTCTTTTGACAGCTTGCCGTCGCCGTTTTTGTCACCCGCCAGGAAGGTTGGCGCGACCAACCCTGCCGGCCCGAATCCGCCGGGGCCCTCGGGACCACCGCCACCACCCGGCCCGCCTGGCCCCCGGAAACGCATCCCGCCGCGGCCTGGCATTTCGCCGGTCTCGACCGGTTCTATGGCCTGCCATTGTTCGGGAGTGAACTGCAGGTGGATGTTCCAGACGTTCGTGGTCTGAAAAAGATCTGCCGGTTTCGCCGGTAAACCTGCCGAGGCCGGCCATGCCAGGCAACCAACCAACAGGCTCAGCATTAACCCCAGAATTCGCGCTCTTCCAGTAGAACACCTTCGCGGCATAAATTTTTCTTTCATCGAGCGCAGCTTAACATAACCACCTTAAGGCAACATGAAGTCGATGGCCGAAAACAGTTTCCTTTCCTGCCGCCATCTTCCACCGGGCTAAAGCCGCGGTGTTAATGAAAGGGACGCCCGAACGACCGCCGTGCGTTTTTCCACTTTGACAACCTGAGCATGCTTCGTATATAAGCGTCCGCAAGATTGCCGAGCATCCGCAGCCAAGGCCTTGTTCCTTGATCCCAGACGAATCCTAAATATGTCATTCACCAAATCCATAGCCGTCCTCGCGCTCCTAATTGGAACGGCCTCACTCCCGGCCCAAACCTCAGAAAACAAATCGAAGGTCAAATTTCTCACCGGGCCCGCCACGGCCCGCCTAAGCAACGTGGCCAGAGTCGATGTGCCGGCCGGCTATTTCTTCATCGATGGCAAGGATTACCAGGCGATGCTGAAGGCTGAACGCGAACCCGTCAGCGGCCGGGAACTGGGCCTGCTCAGTTCGACCAACCGCGACTGGAGCGTGATCTTCGAGTACGACGACATTGGATATGTGAAGGATGACGACAAAGACAGCTTGAATGCCGATAAATTGCTCGACTCGATCAAGCGGGGGACAGCCGAAGCCAACAAACAGCGGGCCGACGCCGGCCGGGCGCCCATCGAAGTCATCGGCTGGGAATTGCCACCGCGATATGATTCCAACACGCATAACCTCGAATGGGCCATTCGGGGAGCGGTCGAAGGCCGGCCGATTCTCAATTATAATACCCGGCTCCTGGGCCGCAAAGGTGTCATGGAAGTCGTCCTGGTCGTCCAACCGGACCAGCTCAATGAGACCCTGCCCGCATTTCGAAATCTCCTTTCCAGCTACAACTTTCAAACCGGCGAAACCTACGCCGAATACCGGCCCGGCGATAAAATCGCCAAGTACGGCTTGGGCGCTTTGGTTTTGGGCGGCGCGGCCGTCGGGGCCGCCAAACTCGGGTTGCTCACCTGGGTGATCGTGCTCTTTAAGAAGGCTTGGAAACTCGTCATAGTGGCCTTCGCCGCCGTGGCGAGCTTTTTCAAAAAGCTTTTCACCGGCCGTTCCGCAAAAGCCAGCCAGCCTTCACAAAACACACCCGCCTGATCCGCGCAGAATGACCGACCTGGAACTCCTCTTCCTGGTACTCGGGATCATTTATGTCTGGGAATGTGGCTGGTGGGCTAAATCCGGGACCGTGGGGTTTCGGACCTGGCTGGGGAAACGCTGGCAGATCACGATGCCCTCGCGGTTGCTGGGCAACCAGCAAGGCGGTGTCATCCTGGCGCCTCCCTTTCCCCCTTTGGGCACTTTGCTGGCAAGCCACTCCTTTCCCCTGTCGATTTCGCTGGACGGTGTGCTGGCCTATGTTCCTCCCAGTATTGATCCTGCCCGGCGAGGGGCGCAATCCGGTCAGTTTTTCAGCTTTGAAGAAATCCGAAGCGTCGAGGCCGCCGCCAAGAAAGTCAGGATTAATGGAAAATTGCTGTTAACGGCGGCTTCCCCCGTTTCTGCCGCGTCCCTCGCAGCAATAATTGACCGATTGCGCAAGTTGCCGGCGACCGAGCGTCGTCGAGCAATCGAGCGGGAAATCGAGAGCTCATTCGATATTAAGGAATTGAAGGGCCGTTGGAATGAGTTCCGGAGCGAAACCCGAGGCCTGCGACTCAATGCCAACCTTTTGTTCTTATATCTGTTCGCCATTATCCCGCTGGCGTTGTGGCGATTCGGTCTGAGCTTCGCCTGGCCGTGGCTGCTGGCGGGATTGCTCGCCTGCACGCTGACCATTGCCTTGCGGTTTCACCGCGCTCACAAGCGCTTTTTTCCGGAGGCTGAAGACGAACGTTTCACGCATTTCATTATCCTGCTGCTCTCGCCGGCCAGCACCGTACGTGCGCGCGATCTTCTCACGCGGCCATTGCTCGAGAGATTTCACCCCGTCGCGATAGCGCAAGTGCTCGGTTCGGCTCCAGCATTTGAACAGCTGGCGGCGCAATTTCTGCGGGAATTGCGCTTTCCTGCTCTCCCGCTGTGCCCGCGGTCCGAGCCAATTGCGCAAGCGACCGAACGTCACTCACGCGAATTTCTTCTTCGCGCGCTCGAGGCTTTCCTGAAACGCAATGGCTGCCGCCCTGAGAAACTCCTTCGGCCACCCCTTCGTTCCGACCCGCATTCCCGATCGTACTGTCCGCGCTGTCACAGCCAATTTACGGTGTTGGAGGGTTCCTGCCAGGATTGTGGCGGGATTACGCTCAGTCCCTTTGAACCGCAAGTTCCACTTCCAGGCAAGTCGCGCGAGCGAAGCCGACCGGTCACTCCGAATCAGCGCTCCGTTTGACTCGGCCCGGAACCGGACACCTGGCGCGGCCGCACGACCGCCCCATGCGCCAGCACTACATCCGGATCTCGCTGCATCGCTTCAAAATAGTGTTTTGAAAAGCCCGAGCCAATTTCCGAAGGCGTCAGCAACCGAACCGATTCCTTCAACAGCGCTTCAATCTCCGTGGCCGTAGCCGGCTCTTTGGCATCCAGCGCTTCGTCAATCGAGACGATCAACTGCGACAGCGGGCTGAGCCAGGCAAACCATGGGTCATTGGTTAAAAGCTGAAGAAAATGATTGGGCGATTGGATCTTGCCGATGGTCTTCTCGTACTCGACCCGCTCGGACTCGACCAAAGCTTTATGCAGGACCAGTAACGGCCCGCGTATGGCTTCGAGACGCGTTGGATCGCCCGGAACCCGGTTTCGTCTTTTCTTTATCTCCATCACCAAAATAATAGCACGTCCTGGCCCAAGCGCACCCCGAACAGCACGGTTTGGAGTACGGCGTTCCGATCTCCGGCTGCTATGGCAACCCTCGCGGTTTGCCAAAATCTGCCAGCCCTCGCAAATCTGCCAGCTCGCGGATTGCGTTGCGAACCCGGCGATTCATAGCCGCCGTGGGTTAATCTCACGAGACGGAACATGGCCCAACTTAAATTTTGGCACCCTGAAGGGCGTGCCGCAATCTCGAGGTCATCAGACTGGTTCGGCAACGAGTCGAAAGTGGCGGTTAGTCACCTTGGCGGTAGCCCCCACTCTACGCTCCGCATTCCCCACTCCGCATTTACTCCACGTTCCGCGGGCTCGAATCAAATCTGGTAAGCGTGCGGTTCATCACCTACCTTTAGGAAGTAGTGTTTGCATGAAAGCGAATTTTAGTAAACCGCCGGAACTTCCTTTGAATCCTTTTGCCCCGAAGACCACCGAAACCCAATCGCAGGATCTGCCCTCATCGCCTCAAAAGGCACGGAACCGGTTCATCTCCAGCGGCTTCACCCTGATCGAGCTGCTGGTGGTGATTGCGATTATAGCAATCCTGGCGAGCATGCTTTTGCCAACGCTCTCCCGTTCCAAGGCCAAAGCCATCTCGATTCGGTGCTGCTCGAACCTGCGCCAGATGGGTGTGGCCTTTCATATGTATGCCGATGATAACAATCAACGGTTGCCGGACCTGTATACCAAGTGGTGGACCGGCACTGGAGTGGCTCCGGGCGGACTTTGGTGGTGGGAGACGCTCTCGGCCAATCGTTACGTCGTGCCGCAAGCGATTTCCAACAACGTTTGGCGCTGCCCTGCGGTCAAAGACAAAGACATCAGCATTGTTTTCGGCGCGCGCTGGGAAGGTTATGGCCCAGTCGAGAGCACGGTTATCCGGTACGGCTACAACATGAGCGCGGCCGCGCCTTTGCACAGCCGCAAGCTGCAGGAAATCCACCGGCCCTCGCAAGTTTGGATGATGGGCGACACGGGCGTTCCCTACAATCCCAACAACGTCCCCTTCAGCGGCTATACAACCGAGATCGTAACCTTTCCGCCTGATCCCACTACGCACGATTGGAAGGGTTACACACCTCCCAAACAGCCCGGTTGCCGCCACGATCTGCGCGCCAATATCGTTATGGTCGACGGCCACTATGAATCGTGGGCTTATCGGGATTTGAAGATGAACAAAAACGACGTGTTCGGCTATAACGACCTGTTTTTGCAGTAAACCTGAAGCGCGTTTGAAGGATTGTTGCTCGGCGCCATTCAGGCGGCGAGACGCCGCCTGAACCCGCAGGCGAGGACGCCTGCGCTACGTAGCGCAGGGCCTCTGGCCTGCGGGTATTGGCAGCGTCTCGCTGCCAAGTCCATCTCAACGGGGACAAAAAAAAGCGCACTCTTACAAGTGCGCGCATGTTGTTGAAGGTTTCGGTCTGCCACCCAGGTTCGTCCCTGTTGGGAACCTCCGAAATGGGGCGGTGCCCTGTCCGAATCTAAAAAGACACTCCAATCGGGACCCCGGTTGGGGCCGTAACCTCGGGCCAAATGGGTGGGGCGTAAACGCGGCGTTCCGCCAGCAAGGCGCCCGAGTCAGCCGACGAACTCGAGCTCCTGCTTGTGTGAAATCAGGCCCGCTTCAAAGGCGGCCCCGAGAAGGCGGCGAATGGATTCCCGGCCCCGTTCACCATAGTCGAGGGTCCAATGATTCACGTACATTCCCACGAACTTGTCCGCCAAATCGCGCCCCATATCCCGGGCAAACTGCAGAGCGTGCTGCACGGCTTCGGCCCGATGATCCAGGCTGAATTGGATGCTGCCTGTCAAAATGTCCGAGACCTTTTTCCGCACCTCCGGCGCAAACCGCTTGTGAATGACATTACCGCCCAAAGGGAGCGGGAGCCCCTCGTTTTGCCGTCCCCACCAGACGCCGAGATCTTCACAAACCTCCAAGCCTTCGTTGTGGTAGGTGAGTTGGCCCTCATGAATGATCAGTCCGACCTCGGCCGCTCCGGATCGGACGGCTTTAAAAATTTGGTCAAACGGCACCACCACGATATCAAGCGAACTTGCCGGCCGGCCCAACCATAGTTGCAACGCCAGGAACGCGCTGGTCATCCTCCCCGGGACAGCAATCCGCTTTCGGGCGACTTCCTCCCTGGGAAGCTTGCGCTCCGCCACCAGCATCGGCCCATAGCCGTCCCCCATGCTCGCTCCGCTGGGTAAAAGGGCGTACTGTTTGCTCACATAGGCGTAAGCGTGAATGCTGATTGCGGTGATATCCAATTCACCGCGCGTAGCCCGCTCGTTGAGAGTCTGAATGTCCTGCAAAATATGCTTGAACCTGAACTCGCCTGAGGGAATCAGCCCCTTGGCCAATCCATAAAACATAAACGCGTCATCCGGATCGGGAGAATGGCCCAACGTCAATTCCTGCATGACGTGCAACATAAAGGTCCAATTGGATTCAGGTCACGCGCAAAGCCATCGGCCGCATTGAGTTTCAGTGCGACAAACACACCCCACTCCGGCGCCCCCGCATCATCAAAGAAGGAGCAAAAAACGACAGAATTCGTCTAACAACGCATGAAAATGAATTCTTTAAAATTCGCTGCAGTGTTTGTCGGACTGGCCGGCCTGGCTTTAGCTTCTAACCTCGGCCTGCGAGCCCAACAAAACAAAAACACCCCCTTAGGGGTGTTGAACACTAACTGGATTGGCTGCCTTGTTTTCGGGAGCGAAGACACCTCCGACCCGATTGCCCGTGGCCCACATCCGACTACCGACCGGCGCGTCGAAGTGGGTTTGCGCAGCGACGGCGTGGTGATCTGGCGCCCGACCCCCAGAAGTCCCTAATGGAAGTGGGCACTCGAGCAACTTAAAAATGCTTGGGCTAAGCAATGCTCTTGTCTTTCTTTTCCTTCCCTCATCCGTGTTAATCCGTGTCCATCCGGTCCATCCGTGGTTGAATTCCTGCTCCCCTCACCCCGAAACTCCAATGACGGAGTTTCGGCCTCCGAACGGATTCTGTACACTCTCCTTGGCATTGGGGTCTGGCATCCATTGGCCATCCACTACAAAAAGGTACTCGTACTTGCCGGGTTTAATGGTCAAATCCCCCACCCACCGCCCATTATCTTTAGGCATCAGCGGCGCGCTTTCGGGTTTCCAATCGTTGAACGAGCCGGCTACAAAGACGCACTTGGCGCCCGGCCTGACCAGTTCGAATGACACTGTTTCCACCTTTGGTTTACTCGCCGGCACCGATCGGACAGGCGTAATTTTGACCGGCTGAACGGCGGCCGGTTCAGTTGAAACCGGGCGGGTCTGGAGCATTTCGGGTTTGGCAACGGGAGTTGCGGCGATAGGTTTGTTGGGCGTATTTCTAAATTTTTTCATCGATGCGTTCGACGCTAGGCATTCTGGCAATTTGGATTTACAGCTTTACTAACGGACTGGCCGCTTTCTAGCAATGGCCGTGCCGTCGACTCAGCCATCTCGCAGACCATACAACCTCCAGCAAACAAGGGCTTGTCCAGACGGCCCGTGTTTACCCCAAACCGTTTCCCTTGTTGCCTTTTATCCAGCATGGCAAAAGACCCGCTTTTCACCGTGCTCCCTCTTCAGAAGGTTGCTGGTTTGGGTTGCCCGGGCAGCGATAATCGTTTATTTTTACGGTCTAACATGCTGATCGTGAGAGTTGGTATCCCATGAAAGAAACTGAAGTTGAATTACAAAACGGAGCGGCTGGGGACGGGCAGGAGCCCGAGCCGTTGGTTCCTGTCGAGGCGGCCACACTCACGCCCGAACAGTTGGACGAACTCAAACAACGGGCCGCCAAGGCTGACGACCATTGGGACCGGCTGCTGCGCGCCACCGCCGACTTTGACAATTACAAGAAGCGCGCCACCCGGGAAAAGCAGGACGCCATTCGCTTTGCCAACGAGAATCTTTTGGAGAAACTGGTGCCGGTGCTCGACAGTTTCGATATGGCCCTTAATGCCGCTCAAAATACCCAGGGCGAGGCGGCGCAATCGCTTAAAACCGGCATTAGCATGGTTTACCAGCAGCTCAAAAGTGCATTGACCGAGGCCGGCCTGGAAGAAGTGGAAGCCAGCGGCAAACCTTTCGATCCCAACCTGCACCAGGCTGTATCCCAACAGGAAAGCGCCGAGGTGCCCGAAGGCCAGGTCGTCCAACAACTGCGCCGCGGTTACAAGCTGCGGGAGCGCTTGCTGCGCCCGGCCACGGTGATCGTTTCCAAGAGCCCGACTGCCTGATTTCCATGGCCAAACGCGACTATTACGCCGTGCTCGGTCTGGAGAAGGGCGTATCCGAAGAGGAAATCAAGAAGGCTTACCGCCGACTGGCGGTCAAGTTTCACCCCGATAAGAATCCAGGCGACAAAGTTGCCGAAGAGAATTTTAAAGAACTCGGTGAGGCTTATGAGGTCTTGAGTGACCCGCAGAAACGCGCGGCCTACGACCAATATGGACATGCCGCTTTTGACCGAAGAGCCGGCGGCTTTGCTCGGGGCGGCGGCTTTCACGATCCTTTCGAGGTGTTTCGCGAGGTCTTTGGCGGCGGCAGTATTTTCGAGGATCTCTTCGGCGGCGCGCAACGGGATCCCAGCCAATCGCAGCGCGGTGACGACTTGCGCTACGATATGGAAATCTCTTTCGAAGAGGCGGCACACGGATGCGAAAAGGAAATCACCGTTACCAAGCCTGAACGCTGCGAGGAGTGCCACGGCACAGGCGCCGAGACGGGCTCCAAGGCTCGCAATTGTCCGACCTGTGGTGGCCGAGGCCAAGTCATCACTTCTCGGGGGATCTTCAGCATTGCGCAGACTTGCCCACATTGCCAGGGCGCCGGCCGAATCATTGATAAGCCCTGCAAAAGCTGCCGCGGCAATGGACGTTTGGAGAAAACCTCCAAAATCAAGCTCCGCATTCCCGCCGGAGTCGATTCCGGCTCGCGCTTGCGCTCGGCCGGCAACGGCGAAGCCGGCTGGCGCGGTGGACCTTCCGGGGACCTTTACGTCGTCCTGCACGTCAAAGCGCACGAAATCTTTCAGCGCGACGGAGATGATCTGCTCTGTGAAGTGCCGGTGAGCTTTGTCCAGGCTGCTTTGGGGGCCGAGGTGGATGTGCCCACGCTGGATGGCAAGACCTCCATCAAGGTACCGCCCGGCACTCAGCCGGGAACCATGTTCCGGCTCAAAGGCAAAGGCGTGAAGAACATCCAGGGCTACGGCCATGGCGATCTGCACGTGCGGGTCACCGTTGAAGTGCCTTCCCAGTTGACCGCCGCCCAAAAAACCAAACTCGAGGAGTTTGCCGCATTATGCAACGGCAAAGAAAGCCCTTTGAGCCAGGGGTTCTTTGAGAAAGCAAAAAAGCTCTTCCAATGAGGCGATGCACCGGTTTTACCTTCCGCCGGCGGATTGCCGGGCACCGGTTCTCTGGCTGACGCCCCGTGAGGCCCATCACGCGCAACACGTCTTGCGGCTGCGCCGTGGCGACTCTGTTGTCGTTCTTGACGGTGAAGGCCAAACACTGGAATGCGAGATCGCGGGCATCGGACGCGACCAAGTCGAGCTGAAGGTGCTCCAACGCCGGATCGCACCTCCCCTGGCTTGCCGGATCACCCTCGGTCAAGCTGTGCCCAAGGGCAAGAAATTCGAGGAGATCATTGAAAAAGCCACCGAGCTGGGCGTCGCGAGGATTGTGCCGCTATTGACCGAGCGAACCATTGGAAAACTCGATCCAGCAGACCAGGCGCGCAAGCTGGCGAAGTGGCGGTTGGCCGCCATCGAAGCCATAAAGCAATGCGGTTCAGCCTGGCTCCCACACGTCGAGCCACCAGCCAGCCTCGAACAGTTCGCCGCCGAACAGCACAATACAGATTTGCCTCTGGTTGGCTCATTGGCACCCGGGGCCAGACACCCGAGGACTTGCTTCGAGGAATTCAAGCTGGCAAACGGCAGTGAACCCAAATCCGTTTCGGTTTGCGTCGGCCCGGAAGGGGACTTGACCCCGGAAGAACTTGCCGCACTCCAGTCTGACGGCGCGCAGCCAATCACTCTCGGCCCGCTGGTCCTGCGGACGGACACCGCGGCCATTTATTGCCTGTCGGTTATTAATTACGAACTGCAGGCGGGCGCGCGGACATCCTTGTCCGCAGGGACGAAGGCTGATCAAAGCTAGGAGTAGAGCCAGTCTCGGAAGTTTGGGCCCCAACGGCGCCCTTCATACCAGCCTGGCCCGGAGGCCTAGGGAAAAAAACGCCGCCAATGCTTCTTCAAGCGCCAACGGCGCGCTGCATCTTACCGCGACTGAACCAGCACCCGAAAGACCCTGCCCAGGTGCCCGGGATGCGTCAGGGTTTGAAATTGGGCTGTCCGTTCCTGCGTCCATTCCCCAAACAATTCTTCACCGCGAAAAACCGGCGTTGCAATCCCCATAAGAAACTCCTCCTGGCTGCACAACAGCTCGGTTCGCAACCCCGCGCCTTCGCCGACCTGAGACAACGCCGAAAAATTCACGTGCGCCGTCAGGTCCTGGTCCCCGGGGTCGGCGAGCACGTTTGCCGCGACTTGATGCCGACGATAAGCGCGCACTGTTCCTTCCCGCCGCTCCGGCGCGAGGTACTCCTCGTCAGTCAAGCCATAATCGAAGGTTATTAACTTGCCGGCTTCGAGGATAGCGGCCGCTTCAGCCCACCATTGGTTCGCGGCCGGACATGTCTCGGTTGTGAACCCATCCGGCAAATGCCGAAGGATGGCTTCCGGCCAACCAGGCACCTGCACAGCCTTCTCCGGAGCACCCGGCAGGGGCGTCCACCGGAAACCCGCGGCATCCCAGTCAACACCCCACTCGAACCATTTGGCCTTCGCGGCATCCCAACTGAACCGATGTGCCGGCATGGCGTCCAATAACTCATTGGAAAAGATCACGCCACGCACGCCGCTCGACCCTTTGGCGCCGGTGCGACTCTCAACCGCGCGCTTGCCGCCCGAGCTAAGTTCGCTCAAGCGGTGGACCCAACGCACTTTGCCGGCAAACTCGGCCAGCGAGTGCCGCTGCCATTGCCGCCGCCTTTCGGACGGTTCGACAATCCAATAAACAATCTTTTGAAACGTATCTCCCCGGTGCACTTGCAACCAACGCAGGATATCCTTGGCCAGGCGGCCATCATGGGCCGCCGCTTCCACGATCTGAAACTCCAGCGGACCACCGACGTTCTGGCCAGGCATTTCCTCCAGCCATCGAGCGAACCGCAGGGCCAGCAGTTCGCCAAATAAGGGCCCGACACTCACGCTAGTGAAGTAATCCCCTTGCCGGCCCGGGGTGTCCCCTTCCTTTTCATAATATCCATAAACTGGACAATACAAGGCCAGCTCCATGAAACGCGCGAAGGAAATCGGTCCGCAATTCCGTATTTCTGAGGCGATTTTTTCAGTCAGCGGGTTCAACGGCCAAGTCTGGTGCGGATTTAGCTACTATCTGGCCGATTGTACAAAACATATGGCCAAGATCGACGCATTCTTTAACCTGATGTTCGAGCAAAAGGCTTCCGACCTGCACCTTTCCTCCGGCAACAATCCCATGTTGCGCATCAATGGCGAACTCCAGCGCGTGGACCATCCGCCCCTGGAAAACGACGAGCTCAAGAAGATGCTCTATGAAATCGCCCCCGAATACAAAATCAAGATCTTTGAAGAAACCGGGGACGTCGATTTCGGTTACGAAATCCCCAACATTTCACGTTTCCGCGCCAACTTCTTCAACCAGAAGTACGGCATTGCGGCTGTGTTTCGCCAGATTCCCAGCAAAGTGCTCTCGTTTGAGGATTTCGAGAAGTTTGACGCGCCGCTTCCAGCGGTGCTCAAGAAGTTCGCCATGCTCCACCGCGGCCTGGTCGTGGTAACGGGCCCAACCGGCTCCGGCAAATCCACTACGCTGGCGGCGATGGTGGATTATTGTAACAAGAACCGGCGCGACCATATAATCACCGTCGAAGACCCGATCGAGTTCGTGCACGAAAGCAAGAACTGTCTGGTCAACCATCGGGAAACGGGGGTGCATACCAAGTCATTCGCATCGGCTTTGCGCGGCGCATTGCGCGAAGACCCGGATATCATCCTGGTGGGCGAATTGCGCGACCTGGAGACCATCGAGTTGGCCCTGGTTGCCGCCAGCACCGGTCACCTGGTTTTCGGCACGTTGCACACCCCCAGCGCCGCCAAGACCGTCGACCGTATCATCGACGTCTTCCCGGCAGAGCAACAAAACAAAATCCGCGCGACGCTTTCCGAAGCGCTGAAAGGCGTGGTGGCGCAGAACCTCTTCAAACGCATCGATAAAAAAGGACGCGTTGCCGCCTTGGAAATTCTCGTCTTCACCACCGCTATCGCCAACCTAGTGCGCGAAGGCAAGACCCACCAGATCCCCGGTATGATCCAGGTCGGCAAGAAACTCGGCAACCAGCCCCTCGATGACGCCATTATGGAGCATCTGCGCATGAAACGCATCTCCCCCGAGGAAGCCTACGACAAAGCCATCGACAAAAAGAAATTTCGGTCCTTCCTGCCACACCCGCCGGAAGATGACGAAACCAACTAACCTATGCGCCGCCCCGAACTCGATTACATCCTCAGCGTCATGCTCGACTCCCAACCGGAGGTGTCCGACCTGCTGTTCACGGTGGACAAACCCCTGCAAGTGGAGTCCTTCGGTGATCTCAAGCCCGTGGCCCTGGAAATGCCGATTGAAAAGCTCACTCCCTTCCAGACCGAGATGGTCGCATTAAATCTCATTGGGGACAATCAGTGGCACCTGGTCGATTTGCTCCGGCGCGGCTCCTGCGACACCGCTTACACCCTGACCGATAAAGCTCGGTTTCGTATCAACATTTTCTCGCAGCGTGGCAACTATTCGATCGTTCTGCGCAAACTCAACACCGTCATTCCCACGCTCGAATCGCTCAAGTTCCCTGAGATCATCAAGCAGATCCCACGCGAAAAAACCGGCCTCGTCCTGGTCACCGGCGCCACCGGCTCGGGCAAATCCACCACCCTGGCCGCCGTGCTCAATGAGATCAACCACACCAAGGCGGTCCATATCATCACGCTGGAGGACCCGGTCGAGTTCGTCCATCCCCATGACCGCGCCACGTTCAATCAACGCGAGCTGGGCACCGATTTCGATACGTTCTCAAACGGCTTGCGCGCCGCCTTGCGTCAGGCGCCCAAAATCGTGCTCGTCGGCGAAATGCGCGATCGCGAGACGGTTAAAATTGCCCTCAGTGCCGCTGAAACCGGCCATCTAGTGCTCAGCACCCTTCACACGATTGACGCCGGTCAGACCATCAACCGTATTCTCGGTCTATTCGAACCGGACGAGCAGGAGCAGATCCGCGCCCGCCTGGCGGACACGCTGCGCTGGGTTATCAGCCAACGGCTGGTGCCCCGGCTCGAAGGCGGCCGCCATGCCCTGCTCGAAATTATGGGTTCCAACCTGCGAACCCAGGAAACCATCCGCCTGGGCGAGAGCGAAGGCAAGAGCTTCTATGAAATCATCGAAGCCAGCCAGCCGTTCGGGTGGCGGACGTTTGACTATTCGGTACTGGAAGCTTATGAGACGGGCAAGATCAGCGAAGAGGTCGCCCTGCTCTATTGCACCAAACGCGGCCCGGTCATGCGTGGCATCGATAACCTTCGCAAATCGCGCGGCGAATCCACCCACGACATGAGTTCGCTGCGCATGAAAAGCGGGCACGATTCCAAAACCGGCGCGCCCCCGCCCATTCCCACCACCTTGAAGCTCAAATAGCCTATGTCTAATAAGTTCGATTTCATCAGCGCCACCGATAAGCCGGCCCTGCTGGCTTTCTCGACCCCGGAATGGCTGGACGCCGCCAAGGCCGCTCTGACCGAGCTGGGCTATAAAGTTCATACCGCAGCCACCCACAGCGATTTCCTGATTCGCTTCAGCCAGGTGCGCTACCAGGTCGTCATCGTGGAAGAACTTTTCGCCGCCAACAATATCGGCGAAAATCTTACCTTGCAGGCGCTCCAGAGCATGCCCATGAACCAGCGCCGCGCCGCCACCGTCATCCTCTTCGGTGATTCATTCCAGACCTTCACCCCCATGCAGGCCTTCCAGCAGAGCGTCCACGCCGTAATCAACAGCTCCGAATTGTTCCTCCTCAAACAGCTCATCGAAAAAGCTGTCGCCGATAATACCATTTTCCTGCACAGCTATCAGGAAGCCCAAACCCGCGCCCACACCCTGGCGGCCGACGTAGATTAGTCTCGAAAAACGCGCGCTCAGCCGCCGACGCGGTTGCCTGAGCGATCGAAACGATCGCGCCTGCCACCCGACTCCGCTATCGGTCATATCCCGTCCTATTTGTCCTATCCTCTCACCCTGAGTTTCGTGGGAACACTTTTCTAGGACCGCCGCATTGCGTCCGGAAATCGACATCTTGACATTCCTCGCGGCGCGTCCTCACTATTCCCCATGGAGTCTGCGGGGCAACCAGGCGTTAGCTACTCGTCACCTTTCAAGGATCGCAGTACCGGCCTGCTTGTCTTCGGCATCTTCGAGATTCTAGGAGGCGCCATCTGTGCGCTCTTGATTCCCCTGCTCTTCTTTGGCCAGGCAATGAGCGCGCGCATGACTTCCAGCCCCGTCCAATACCGCTTCGTGCTGGCTCCGGCGGCTGCCTACGGATTGATCGCGGCCATGCTTCTGACCGTCGGCATCGGCTCAATTCGCGCTCGCCGTTGGGCGCGGGCCTTTTGCCTGATTCTTGGCTGGAGCTGGTTGGTAATGGGGAGCCTGGCGGTGATCATCGACGCGTTTGTGATTCCTCGGGCGCTTTCTCAGGGCCCCGGCGCGCCGAATCTCAACGCATCAGCCAGGCTCATCATTACGCTTTTTGTCATCGCATTCATGGTGGTGCTGTTCGTTCTGATCCCATTGGCACTCGTGCTCTTCTATCGACGGCAGGACGTGCGATCCACTTGCGAGGCGCGTGACCCCGGGCTCCACTGGACTGACCGTTGTCCTCTGCCGGTGTTGGGCCTGAGCATGTGGTTGGTGTTTGCAGGAGCGTTCCTCGTGCTCATGCCAGCGGCATACCACGGTGTCGCGCCCTTCTTTGGAACCCTCATCTCTGGAATTCCCGGCTCGCTGTTTTACTTGTGCATTGCGGCGATGTTCTTTTATCTCGCGCGCGCCCTTTACCGCCTCGAGCCGGCGAGTTGGTGGCTGACCCTGGTCTTGATGTTACTCTTCGGGTTGTCCAACACACTCACCTTGGCTCACGTGGATCTCTGGGAAATGTACCGCCAAATGGGCTATCCCGAGGCGCAAATCAAGCAACTGCAGAGCTATAATATCTTCGACAATAATGTGATGGTAGCCTTTTCGGCGCTCGGCTTTCTCCCGCCTCTCGCCTATCTGCTTTACCTGCGCAGATTTTTCCACCAACCCACTCTGCACCCGGGGAGAGATTGACCTCCGCTTGCCTCAAGTTACAGAAGGGCACATGGAAAAAGTAATGAGGAGTCGAGCACGACGCACCTCGGTTTTGATTTGCGCCGGGGTCGTGCTGCTGGCCTTGTTCTTCCTGGCCAATCTCCGCCCGAATGGACAGACAGCAAAGCTGGTTTGGATCCCATCCTCGGAATTGGAGCGTCATTTTCACCCTGGACCCTTCACCAGGCTCAAGTTCAAAATTCTGAGGTTAGTCGGACCATTTTGGCGGCTCTACATGCGTGGCCGCACGCAAGTCGTGATTGAAACACGATTTGTCGCCATCAGTTCGGACGCGCTCCAACCAACCGCCTTGCTGCCATCGCAATCTTATACCAATGCGGATGGCACGCTCGCCTGGATCCTTTCGCCGGAGGAGTTCACGAAAATCAACCGCCAGATTAGCATGTTTTCTGAGTCCTACTCGATCGTGCACGCGTTGAAGCTGATAACCGCCGATGGCGGCCAGGCGCAGCTTAGGAACGGAGCACCGCGTCTGGGCGGGAACTTAGAGTTCATTGGCTTGCGGATTGATTTGGTGCCAACCGTCTCAGAGCATTCGTTCAAGCTGGACGTCGGCGCCATCGCTACTGCGCCCGCCCTGCTGCTTGATGGAACTCTCGCCGGGGTAGTCACGAACCTCGCGACCGGCTGCTCAGTACACGTGGCGAACGGCGGCGCAGTGATCGTCCAGGCCCCGGCCCACAACGCTCTGCCTTTCACCAATTATTGGCTAATGGTTGCCCCATCGGCCGTCGATGCGCGTGGCAATCCGAAAAGCCTTTAGATGGACAAATCGTCAGCCGAGCCAGTTCGCCGATCCTTCGAGAAACGAGGCCTGCCCCAGCGGCCGGCTACGGAGGCGTGTTTCTCGCGAAACACTGCTTGCTTTAGCCGCGACATCCCGATACAATTCAAGCCCGACTTGGCGAGCGTGTGAGCACGCCACCGAGCCTCTGCGTTTGAACTGGGAAAACCCTCCAGTCACGACCAGCCGAGGCGGTCAGGTCCCGGACGCTGACCAGGCTACCATCCATGCTCTGGCGCAGCCACCGGTTACGGCCCTGCCCAAACCCGCTTCGCCAGCCCTTCCTAATCCCATTAGGATAAGGAGGTTGGCTAGCCAAACTGAAGGCGGAAACTCTGCTCCGGATATCTTTACCATGTCCTTGGGCGAGGAGACTATCGAGTTGTTGCCTTTCAAAAACTGGGGTCAGCTCGATCTATTTAAGTGGACGGTTCAAGGCAAACTGCCGGCCAGCCCAGCCGGCCTCGAGGTAACTCCGGACCATGTCAAAATCGCCGGTGAAACCATTGCCATAACCGATGCGGAGGGATGCGAAAAACTAGAGAAAGCTTTCAATGATTGGTTAACCATTGAAATCAAAAATCTCCAATCGACGCGTGGTGGCCCCAGGCGAAAACCTGCATCGGTGAATGAGTCGGCCGCCCAAAAGACCCAGCCGCAGATGATGCATTTCCGCGTCGGCGTGGACAAACGCGGCCAGGTCCATATCGACTGTCTGCAAGGCGCTGAAATGGTGGCGTCGATCGGTTTAAGCCGCTCAGGTTTCTCAGCGTTATTCAATCAAGGCTTGATGCGCAAGCCCCACGCTCTGGAGGTCGGCGCGCTCCATGACTGGCTCGAGCTGGACGGTGAGTTGTTCAGTTTCGAGCACGGAAATAACGATTCTGAAAAGCTCCAAGCCGCCCTCAATACAAAGTATCTTCCGCTTGCAACCGCCGGTTCCGGCAAGGACGTCCTGGTCTTCGCCAATGCCGCTTCGCCGACGGGTTTCGATGTTCAATTTCCGGTCACGCTGGGCGGCGTTCTGGAAAACCGGCGTCGTACGCTCAACGAAGCAGCCCTGGATCTGCTGCAAGAACCTGTTCGCTGCGGCTTGTTGCAGCCAGGCCTGATCATCAAGCTGAGCCCCCCGACTTTTATCTTCAAACAGAAGACGCCGGACGGCGGGGAAACTTACCTGGCGAAAGACGCCCGGAATACTGTCCGAATTCCGCTCGACGACGGTCGTGAACGCTTCATCGATTTAAGTCAGCCTGTTAATTATAGCAAGCTGACGGTAATGGAATTGGCAGCGGTTCTTAACCATCCCGCCGTAAACCGCCATGCCACTGCCCAGGCAGAACAAGCCTCCAGTGCGATTGCCCCCACACACACTGCGCCAGCCAAACCGGGTCCCGATCAGTCAGGCCCGCCGCAAAATCGGACGGTACTTGCGGAAGCCCTCCGCGACCGCGAGCTGGTTGAGCCGATTCAACCACCTGCCAAGCCAACGCCGCCGATTCCGGCCGCAGTACCGGCGGCTGAGCCCCAGATCGTCCCGAGAGTTCCGGATGCTGAGCAAAGGCCTAAGCCGAACAGCTGGCTTGGACCAATCCTCGCTCAAAGTCCAATCCGATTTGATTGGTTTGCCACCTTGGTTTACGCGAGGATTGCCCAGCATTTCGGCAATTCGCACCAAGGCTCCTTTGGCCCCAGCGCATGCTGGTTCGTGGCTCTCGGAGACACTCTCGATCCGGACGACACCGCCTTCAAAGGAACCTTCCTCACACAAAAGGGCGGCTTCGGCTTTCTCGGTTCTGGCCGCATGGCACGATTTCATCGCGGCGTGGTGTTTCTGGGAACGCGCGACTCGGTCATCGAGGGCATTGATGTGCATTTGCTCGGGGTGGCTCTGGACGACTCTGACCGATTTGTATTTATCGTCAACCAAGCCTATCGTTCGAACTTCGACGTGCCGGCTCAATCGATCGAGCGGGAGTTGAAATATTTAAGTGAAGCAGGAGCATCGTTGTTGAGCGTTCCGGAAGTCCTGGCCAGCCCATGCCCCGTCAGTCTCCTGTGGACAGTTCCCGCGGAGCAGCCAAATCCCGTTGATCCTCAAGCCTTGGAAAGCTTGCGTCCTGAGGCTGCGGCGCTCACATAATATTGGCAGGCGAGCGAACGGCTTCATCCACTGACTCCGCGAGAACACTTATTCCTTCGAGCAAAGCTTCCCGCGGCGTCGTGAGCGGCGGCGCGATTTTTACGGTCTGCCCCCAGGCTCCGACGGGGGCAAACAAGAGGAGTCCCTTCTGGAGGCAACGCTCGATGATGGCATGCGCCAGGTCGTGATCCGGTTCTTTTCGCCCGGCTTTAACCGCTTGCAATCCGCCGACCAATCCGCGTGCCGTCACGCGACCTACTACGTCGGGATGTTTGCGTTGGATGGCCTGCAGTCCTTCCAGCAGCACCGGACCGAGCGCGGCCGCATTGCCGGTCAAATTCTCGTCGAGAAGCTTTTTGATGTTAGCTAAAGCGGCAGCGCAGCAAACGGGATTGCCGGTATGTGTGCTGGTCATCGACCCCGGAGCAAACTGGTCCATGATTTCCGACCGGCCGATCACCGCCGACAATGGCAAAGAGCTCGTGATACCTTTGCCGCAGCAGATGACGTCGGGCACCACGTCGTAATGCTCGAAGCCCCAAAACTTGCCCGTCCGGCCAAAGCCGGCCTGGACTTCATCGAAAATAAACAGGACGCGATGCTCGTGGCACCAATCTGCCAACCGCCGCACGTACTCCACCGGCGCAAAATCGGGACCAACACCTTGATAGGATTCCATCATCACGCCGGCGATGTGAGATGGCTTGAGACCGGCCCGTGTTGTGGCCTCGATAAAAGTGTCGAAACTGGTGTCCTCCTGCCAGTAGCCGTCCGGAAAGGGCACGTTGATGATGGCCGGGTCGAGGTTGACGATCCACGTTTTCTGTGCCGCCATACCGCCGGCTTGTTGCGAACCAAGTGTCCGACCGTGGAAACCGCGGTCAAATCCAACGAATCCGATTTTTTGTTCACCGCCCACTTTGATACCGTGAGCCCGGGCCAGCTTCAAAGCGCATTCGGTCGCTTCCGAGCCAGTAGTCAACAAGAAGACTTTTTTCAGTCCCTCGGGCGCCAACCCGGCTAGGCGCTCGACCAGCGCGGCCCGTTCTTCGCTGGGAAAACAATAATTGTGAAGCAGTCCGCTCTGAACCTGTTCGAGGATGGCTCGCCTTACCTCGCGGGAGCCATGGCCCGAGTTGGCGACCAAAACACCCGAACTCCAATCGAGCCAGCGGTTGCCATATTTATCGTAAACAAAGATGTCATCGGCGCGCTCCCACACCACCGGTGGTTGCCCCCGCATCGACTGCGGCTCGAACTCCATCAGTCGCTCGAGCGTGGGGATCGAATCGGGATGTGGTATGGGCGAGACGATCCGGCGGAACTTGGTTTCCACCCGGGGAACGGGACAAGGTTTGATCGTGAATTCTTTGCGCATTAGGTTTCGGGAGGCCGGGCTGCCCTTTCACAATCGTGACGCTACCGTAAGCCGCTCATCAACACAAGTTGCTCCTGTCCCTGTCAAATGGTGGTGCTGTCAGATGCGCCCGCAATAGTCGCAATGAACCGTTGCGTTTGACTCCCGATTGACAGTTGGTACGCTAGGCCACCGCAACGTGGCACGCAGACAAGAAAACAAACTCACGAGCAAACGAACGAAGCGCCGGCTGAGCGTAGCCCGAGCCGGACGCAACGCACAGAATGCCGGCATTTCACGCTCGGCATCTCTGCATTCCTTGCCGGTAATTCAGGAGATCCTGGCTCAAACCCGTGCTCCAGATTTCAAGAAGTTCCTCGCCGGACTGCTCGTGGAGCTTTGCGCAATCGATACCACGCCCAACCCGGACGTCGCGAAAATGCGCGCAGCCGAAGACGCCTGCTTTCGTATTCTGGAACGCGAGTTGGGCGGCCTCAAACAGAACGGCGCTCGCGTTGAGCGGCGGCCCATTAATCCCGAGATCCACACTCATCCCAACTATTCCCGGTTGCACTTCACTAAAACACCTGCGCGCCCTGAAGGATTAAGCCCGCAACAGGCTTATGCTCGCCGTTCCAATCTGCTCTATGTCGTGCCGGGAAACGACGGCTCGACAGAGGGACAATCTGTGGCGCTCAATGCGCACATTGACGTGGTGGCCCCCTATGCACCGCCGCGCGCAAAAGGGGGTGTCGTTTTCGGGCGCGGCGCTTGTGATGACAAAGGCCCGGTCGTGGGGATTGTAGCCGCCCTCAAAGTGCTTTCGCTCGCAATGGCCAAAACAAAGCTGGCCTGGAACAGAAATCTGGTCTCGATGTTCGTGGTCGAGGAGGAAACGGGCGGAAACGGATCGCTCTCGCTGGCGACCGATCGAGAGCTGAAAGCGCTCTATGATTCGGTGCTGGTAAGCGAATGCACGGGTTTAAAAATTCATCCAGCCAATCGCGGAGCCGTGTGGTATCGCGCGGAACTGCGCCCACCTGCGGGGTTGTCGGCATTCGAAATGTTCGCCTTTATCAACGACGAGATGGAAAAGGAAGGCGCGGCCATCCGGACCGAGAGCCGTCACCCGCTGTTCCCGCAGCGGCCCGTGCAAACCTGTCACGGGATTATCGGTCCGTTCGGGGAGCACCCGAGCCGAATCTGCGGGCACGTAAGTTTCGCAATTCAGTTTGAAGCCAAGCCTGGCCAGGCGACGCGGGACTTAATCGAGGATTGTCTGGAATCGGGCTTGGCAGGTTACGTCGGAATGTACGGCGACAAGACCAGGGTGACCGATCCCGCCACCGGCAAACCCATGGTGGCGCGCCATTATGATCTCCGCCCGACCGCGAAGGGATTTCAAGTGGACGTGTACGGCGCGGCCGGCCACATGGGCTCGATCCGGGAGCGTGACGGCGCCATCACCAAAGCGTCGTATTTGGTGAGAAGCTTGATCTCCTCCAAACCCAGGATCAAACGCACTGGTGGCACCCTCAACCTGGAGCTTGTTGAGAGTAATAAGACACAACCCTCTGCGCCCCTGGTATTGGAGGGTGGCCAGGGATTTGTGCCCACGCATAATATTGAAGAGGTGATGCAACGCTTGCGTCAGGCCGCTGAACGGGGCGCCGAAACTTACTTGCGCCGGCTCGGACGAAACGAGCCTGGCCTTGAGGTGGTTACGATCACCTATGAAAAGCTGCATAATGTAGCCTTCGACGGCGATCCCGCGTCCCCGACTATGTTAAACGCCATCGAAGCTGCACGCGCCTGTGCTCTTTGGGAAAATGAACCCGTGCTCGGCTGGACGGTCTCCTGCGATGCACGACTGTTCGCGACGGAGTACCCGGGAATGCCGGTTTTGACTTTTGGCCCCGGCCAATTGGTCCACGCGCACTCGGATCATGAACAAATCGATCTCGACGAAATCCGGGCGGCCGCCGAGTTCATCGCCGTGTTCCTGCTCCTGCAAACCGGCACCATCAACCCAGGCAAACAATGAAGCAAAACAAGCTGCGCGTGGGTGTCATCGGTGCGGGCGCGGTGGTCCGGGAAATTTACCAACACCTCTATTTTAAGAGCGATTATTCTGAACGCCTCGAGATTTGCGCCGTCGCCGAGCCAAACGAGCAGTATAGAACCTGGTTTGGTGACTTGGCCAGCTTGCCTGCCAATAAAAGGTTTACCAGTTATCAGGAAATGCTCGCCTCGGTTGAACTCGATGCGGCCCAGGTTAACACGCCTGACCATTTGCACTGCGCGCCGGCGGTGGCCGCCCTGGAAGCCGGTTTGGACGTCATCGTCCCCAAACCCATGGCTTCCTCGATCCAGGACGCACACCAAATGATTCAGGCAGCCAAACGGGCCGGCCGCTTTTTAGGAATCGATTTTCATAAACGCGAAGACCCGCGAATCCGTGAGGCTCAGGCGCGTTTTCAGTCCCGCCGCTACGGTGAATTTCAAGCGGCAGTCTTTTACATGCTGGACAAACTGCTGGTGGCCGATCCGAACCATTCACCGCGGTTTTTCGCCTCCGCTGATTTTGCCGAAAAGAACACGCCGGTATCGTTCCTGACGGTTCATATGGCCGATGCCCTGATGCAGATTGTCAATTTGGTCCCGGTTCAAGTTCGCGCCATCGGCCATGCCCACAAGTTGCCGGCGCTCAAACCAATTGCCGTTCACGGTTACGACCTCGTCGACACGGAGATCGTCTTTGTCAATGGCGGCTCGGCGCACATTTTGACCGGTTGGGCATTGCCCAACACCGCCTGGTCCACCACCGTCCAGTCCGCTCGCCTCATCTGCTCGGACGGGCTGATTGACATAGACCTAGACCGCCCTGGCCTTCATGAAATCCACCAGGATGGTCTGGCGGAAATTAACCCTCTGTTCCGCAACTTCGGGCCCGATCAACGAGTCAGCGGTTATGGAATTAGCAGCCCCGGCCGCCTGTATGAACAAGCACTCTCTCGGCGCGAAGGACGCCTCTCGGAATGTGAACTGCACGCCGCCCTGAGCCCAATGACTTTGGGTTTTTACGCCACCCTCGTGCTCGAAGGCGCCGAGAAGAGTTTGGCCGAAGGGCAAAAACTGGGTGCTGGCACGACCGCCGGAGCCATGATTGATTTGAGAAACCTTGTGATTCACCAACTGGGCGCCGAAACAGCCAAGACATACGGAGCGGCTGGCTCCTGAAAACTCAGGAACGTCACCCCAAAAAAGCAAGGGATTTAGAACAAGTGCGGTTGCTCCAATGCGTCGTTTGAACGTACGAGTGCCTTTCATCGCCCTGGCTATCGCTGGCCATCACCTGGGAGTGTATGGATTTTCTTTCAGATCGCACCCCTACTCGACGGGAATCTTTGAGAATTAAGAATTAAGAATTTAAAACTCCCTGTTTTGTTAACCTTTGTAACGCTTTGTAAACTTTCTGTACGCTTGCCAAGGTGCACGATAACCCTGTAACGCTTCCTATTCCCCAAACATGCCCCATCCCCCTCACTTCCGCACTCCGCACTCCGCATTTAGTTGTGCCCGGTGGTCCGTTCCTGCAGCCAGGCGATGTCCTGGTTATCCGGCGAGGGAATATTGAGGGTCAGATTAAAATTATCCTTCAAGGGCGGCATGGTTCGCGGGTCGCGCCAGCGGTGGATTTCCGAGTGACCGTCGGCGAAATTCAGGCCGCCCGCGCCGTTGTGATAGCTGGCCGGGAAATCAACGATATAGCACCCGGCGCCCGTTTGATTCATGGTCACGACGAAGTAGGCGTCGTTAATGCTCTCCGAGCGCTCATCAATCAGCACCCAGGTATGAGCCGGGCCAGGGTTCAGGAAGTCGGACAGACGGCGCAGCACTTTGTATTGCGTGGCGCCATTCCACGGCCCCGTGGCGTTCATCCAGGCGTTCATCGACATGCTGCGCACGCGCGGCAACAACTGGCCGCCCGCCCGTGAGACACTGTGATCGGCTGGACACCGCCAAACACCCAGGCTGGTGAGGTACGGCCAGATATGGCTGCGCTGCAAAAACAGAACATTGGTGTTGTCGGTGGTATTGTTAAATTCCAGCCATCCGGCGCACCAGGTGTTCGGATAGTAAGGCGTCACTCCCGGGGTGAAGCCGGTCTGGTCGTTGCCATTGTTGGGCGGGATTTTATCGGAGTTATCCAGGGCGTACATCGTCCAGGCGGTGCCCATCTGTTTCAAGTTGCTCAGGCAACCGACACCTTGAGCCTTGGTTTTGGCTTTGCCCAGCGCGGGCAACAGCATGGCCGCCAAAATGGCGATGATGGCGATAACCACCAGCAACTCGATCAAAGTGAAGCCTGACCGGGTCCGGGCAGTATGCGGTATGATTGCGCGCATAGAATTTCAAGGGCTGATGTGTGACATTAACAAGGCTTACCAGAAATTGCAAGAGGGAAAATGAAGCATGTCGGCGGGAGTTCAAAAGGGGATTTCTGTGCGAGTTCAAAAGGGGACAGGCTTAGAGCGAGTATTTTCCGAGGATTTCTGGCCAGAGGTTGAGCGGAGGAGATGGAGGTTGGGTGACT